>ENA-UOVY01000304-UOVY01000304.1-plant-metagenome-genome-assembly--contig:-NODE-304-length-28781-cov-627.814767_pt1 | contig 28781 bp, 19 predicted proteins | sample MGYA00249840_ERZ761561 | MGnify/ENA primary metagenome ERZ761561 (study PRJEB28882, sample SAMN05720143) | plant metagenome | isolation source: Guanajuato, Mexico | place: Mexico:Guanajuato, Mexico...
CCGAGCTACCCTTTTGGGAAGAATTCATTAGAACAAAATTGCACCAACTGGAACGGCGCAGTTTCTGATCATAAACTGCTTCCATGGTTTGTACTGGATTCAAGTTCGAATGGGCGAGTTGTAGAGGTTCTTAGGCTGCTATTTTAAGACAGCTAAGTCAAGTTTATTGCGACAGAGTGACGGCCGCGTCTGTTGCTCGCTTGTTCGAGGGCTTGAGTCATGTTTGAGGCTCGGTAGCGAAAGTTGGAGTTTCCGCGAGGTTAGCTCGGATTTGGAGCCAGAGTCGGTGTGATGGCAGGCGCTGATATGCGCGCGTTACCCGTTTCCTTCAGTGGGTGACGATTGTGAACGAAGTTGTCCCACCTCTCAGGTATCTGGTTCCATAAATCGCCAACTGCGGTTCCAAACCTAGAGACGGTTTCACTCAACCTCATGGGAATTCGATCCAGATCGCCTAGTTCCATGTTGTTGAAGAAATTCATGAATCTTGATCCGAACCTCTGCCGCTCTTGAGCTTGTTGCTGCTGCTGCCTGATGACATCGTAAACTGCATCAGTCTCTTTTTGCACCTTGAGAATCTCTCCCATCTTACTACTGACATCATTATCCCCACCTTGCTGCTCGCCAGTTGATGCAGTTTCATCGGCAGCAACGACAGCTCGTCTTGCGTGGTCCAGCATTCCCTGCAACGAGTTCGACAATCCCATCCAAACTCTGTTTATATCTCGCTGCATATCCATGAGCGATTGTTGTATTCGAGAGCTCATGTTTGATAGGTTGCTCGGCTGGGAGCTTGTGGGCTGATTGCTCTGTGCTCCAATCAGGGAATATTCGGCACCGCTTATGTCAACTCCCTTGAGTAGATCATCTACCATGTCAGAGGTTGTGTTCTCAGCCAGCGAATGGCCAGGCTTGCCCGTGTATCTTGGCGTTGGGTTCAACCTTAGCGCCCCGCTCAAGTCCAAGTCCATCCAAATGCGCCTCACCTGGTCACGTAGCATACCTATATGAGGTTGGAAATGATTATGCCAGAAACCCATCAATTGATTGCCCAGGTCGTTCTGTCTTGGTTGCTCTTGGTCGTTAAAGCCAAGCGAGCGGCCTATTTGGTTGAAAAAGTTATTTGGCCGAGGCATGTTCTCGCCTATGAACTGATCCATTGGATTCATAGGGGCCCCGCCTTGTGACTGCAAGGATTGTGCGGTTTTGTTATTGGACTGATTGCTGGCCATACTCAGCTGCTGGAACATTCGGTTGAGGTTTGCTTGCGCTATCTCAACTTTCGAGGTTATAGTCCTGAAGAATTGCAACATTTGCTGGCTCATGTCTGGACTTAGTCCATGGTTGTTTGTGCCGTTTTCTGCCTCTTTCCCGTATCTCGCCTGCAGCATATCTAACTGCTGCTGAACAGTTGAATTGTACATCTTGGATAGGTTGCCATAGATTGATTGAACACCTCGATTCAATTGCTGCAAGACGGTAGAATTGTGCAGGGCTCTCACCATCTCGTCCATACCCGAACGTGCGGAGCTCGACAGGTTTTTGGGTGCCTCGTTGGTCGAATTAGATTGGGGCTCGATTCCCACCATAGAGAGCAATCGGCGTCCGAGACCGCTCACAAATGTCTGACTTTGCAACCGTTCAGCTGGTGTGGTGGGCGCAAATCGAGCTCTGTTTTGTGGGCTATCGAGTCTATTGGGCGGCATTTGGGCCCGAAAGGGAACAAACGGTGTTGGGCCATGATTTGGTGGGTACGGTTGGCCACCAAACGGGGGCAAAAATCTATCCGGCTGATCGGGAAGATCTGGGTAGAGTCTGGGCGGATAGGGAGTTGAGAAGGTTGGCGGCGGTTGGCTGTAACTCGCCGTCGAACTCTCGCGCTCCGTTGGATTAGCTTGGCGCTTCACATGTCTGTTACCTGGACGAGGGAGATCACCGTTAGGCTACATAGTTCCCAACGCTTTGTGAGATTGGAAGATAAGACTCGAATTGCACTCACTTGATTGTCCAGCTGTCTGGTGAATAACCAATACGATTGATACGATTGACAGCAATGGGATTGACTTATGCCTCATTTTTTGAAATCTTGAATTCAATTCTGATCAGTGTTATTTGAAAAGAAGGTTGTGATCACGGGACTGTGTGTTCAAGGGAATGTCAGTTCTCTATCCTTAGGATTTCTATCATTCACAACTCCAGAGTCGACGGGAAATGAGCCGACAAGATTTCGAGGGATACCAAGAATCTCAGTATCCTAATTTGTCTTTGCCCCTTGAAACGTGAAAATTCTTCCTCAAACGGTTTTTGCAGGTAATTATAAGCAGCGACACTCTCAGGTCTAAGCAACTCCTTCCCTCACCTGGCGCCCACTCTCTGACTATTTAATCGTAACCGCTCACGCGAAGGTTGGTGCTAATCATGGATTTCATCGCTTGGTTACTGAACTATTGCATACTGGATTATATTTAATAGTTACCAACGCTTACAGGCACCATAGTGGAGAAAACTGTCGACCTTGGCGAGCCACTCAATCGTTGAGAATTTGAGTTTTCGAGAATCCAACTTGATTCAATGGAATCAAAGCCCCAACTCGACACTCGGTGAGATTTCTCACAATAGAATCACAACGACGAAGCCTCTCCAACTGCTTCCACCTTATGACAAACCTCCCAGTTTCCTGAGAGGGATAAAAAAACTTGATTAGCTAATCGAGTGTTGGAGAAAAGTACTGCCCCCCCTCACTGCTTGGTTGCATTGTTATCTCGTGAGGTGACAAGTTTTCTTGCTTTGAGAGGGATTGTTATTCAAGTCAAGATTCAACTCGACCGAACTCTACATAGGAAACGGCAGTGGTTCGGATTTGAAGCCTGCAAACACTTGACGCCTTTCAAGATCAAGGTTCTCGGCAGGCTCATGCTAAAATCAGGTAGTGTTTTTGCAGCCAAGGGAAACAATATCGCCCGAAGAGAAGCACAACTTCAGCTAGACCAATAGACTCAGCAGGCTTAAACATGCTCGCTTCTGAAGCTTTAACGTAGATACTAATTGACTGCTATGGGTGCACGATGAGTTGTGGATGCCGCATCTTTAACCCGGAAGTGTCTATCCAAAGCTTGAGCTATTGTTAGCATTAGGATGCAATTTTACGGGTCCAAACAGAGAGTAAGCCAACGTCTAAGCTTGGTAATGGTAGATGACGTACAAGATGAACTCTCATACGGTTATAATGATAACGGGCGCTCTAGGATCTAAGCGCGCGACCTCACAAGACTTTGGACGGCGACCAGGTTAGATGATAGCAAACAAAACGGTTAATCCTACAGTCAAACTGTCATAATAACAGAGAAAATTCGTCCGAATCTGCAATGCGCCAGCGCTACGAGACATTCCCTAAAACCTTGTCCACAGTGGCCCAGTTAAGATCCTTTAGATAGGTTTCATGTCCGAATTCAAACCTCCTAGCTTGCTAGAAGGTATCCGTTCTTATGCGCAATGGATGCTGAAGCGAACACCTCGAATAAAGTTCCAGAACAAAGTGCAGCAATTAAGTCTGAATTAGGAACGAGATTTGCTAGGATAGAGGGGGCTAAGCTAGGAGACAACCTAGTGTGATGCCATTGACAAACAACGGAGAAATACTAGTAGACCGATCAAACGCGCCGCGAACTGTTATAGGGTCTGACTCAGACCGTCTGAGGATGTCAAAACACCAATAAGAAATCATCTGCATCGAGATGATTCCTTTCACATCTTTTTTCATTATTGCTCGACGAGAAACAATTGACCAGTTGCGTAACCGGAACCAGTTGAAGCGGGGGTATAATGCCCTCTACCCCTCTCAGATAAATCCTCACAGCAGGTTTATTCCACAAGAGGCAGAGGAGCAGCTTGCGGGTAAATTCTGGGGAGCGGAGTTGTTTATTTTGGGAGCTTGGCTATCTTCGTGGAGCCGAAAGCAACCACAACAATAGATGTGTTCGACGCATACATTCTTGCATTGCAAATCAACAAGTACACTGCTGCACTCTATTTTTATTCACTATAGCGATGTATAGAGTACCTAGTTATTTCCAGAGTCTCTCTAGGAAGAACTTGCTAGGGTAGGATTCTGTCACGAGAGAGCTAAAGATAAACATTTAGGTGATGTAAAGGGCAGCCAAAATAAACTTGGACGTGGAACCAACTTGAGATGGGACGACGAGGTACATCATTGTGGGTATATAAAGTCGGTCTCGGCTTTGTAACTCCACCATTCGCAATACCAAGCTAGCTTAGCAGAAATAATCACTTGGATAATACAAGAGTCCCAGAAAACTCGAATTCATCATGCAAGTCAAGTTTATCCTCGCTTTGTTCATGACTGTTGCAGTCATCGGCGCCCTCATCCCCGTGGAGGTTGAGGCCGGAATCAACTACATAGTTTGCAGAAAAATGTTAAGAAACGTGGCCAGGTGCAAGGCTTGCTGCGAAAGCAAGGGCTACCAACACTGGTACGAAGACAACTCTTGTGCCTGCAAAACTTGATGGACAAGCGACAACACTTGATTTCGGATCAACCTGGTCTCTAAGATCTGCGATCTGATAACTTCAACAAACCACTGTGGCCATATGATCATGTTCGAATATCCAAGCGAATAAATAAACAGTGCACTCATTCAACTTAGTTCTACGATTTACTTTGCTCAATTTTACCACTTGCGCTGGTCCGTGGCCCATGATTCGTCATCTTGGGAGTTACAATAGGGGAACGTCGAGCCAAAGCTTCGGAAATTCAATTCAACTCATATCGGGTTCTGCTGTCTCAACCTTCCTCGCATCGTGTAGTTACTTGAAATCACCGTTCTCAGGGCCACCTTAGCCCGACGGGCATTGAAACGCTTGATTCCTTTGGCCTGGCAAGAACTGTACAGCGTCGGAAGATTCTTCCTCGTCTCGAGATGCTTAGTCTGGTTTACAAATGATAAGTTGGTACCTCTGGAACCCTGATATTCCGTCTGCCTAATGATGCGCCGCTTGGGTATCGCCAATTGATTCAGGGGTTTCATCTCGAACCGTTCCTGGGTAGAATAGTCGTAAAATTCTTTGAACTCCTCCGTCGCCTTCTCCTGGTCGTACATGATTTTGCAATGGTCCTTGCAAATCATATGGAGCCTAACACCATGGAGAGTGCCAAATTGCTTGTTGCACCAAAGACAGGTTAGTCCAGCTCCGACCTTGAATCCTAGATACTCCAGTAGACCCTCGAGGTCAATCAAGTATCTGTCCTCAGGTACGAAGAATCCGTGCATGAGGTTCATATGTTGCACGTTACTCTTTATAGTAGAGCTCTTTTTATCACAGAATAGACATGTGTCGAATTTGATCACCCTAGCGAGTAGCTCAGCCGCCTCGTCCTCATCGTAGTCTTCATCTAGAAGATCTTCGTCCTGAACCTCTTCCCAGTCGCCCTCTGAGTCCTTGTCTCCCTCATCACGCGTTGTTTTATGATTGGGGCGCGTCGTAGTCTTTGCATCTTGTTTGCCTCCGTGGAGACTCGCTTGAATCTGGTTGAAGCTATCCAAGTCTATGGGTCCGAGGTGGCATATCTTTCTCTTGAGATTGTACGAGTGCCATTCAGTCTTGAAGTGACATCTTTGCAGATCAGCTGATTCAAATTTGATCCTACAGCCGATACAAGTATGACGACTATGACTTGAGTCAACAATTCCGGTGGTCTTAGACGTCTCGCTACTCATTTGTACTGATTTGTTCAATATGGGTTGCTGTGGTAAACTCTGGTTACTGATGAACTCAGTTCTAATACCTCTAGTCAAGATTTCGAATATAGTAGGACTAAACTGTGCTGAGAAATAGCCCTCATGGTGACGAGAGACAATTAAAATTGTGCGCAATAACGACGTCCATGCGGGTCAGTTTTTCAGGTGTGCAGCCTTGCTTAGATCGGCCACCCTCACGGAGTGGTAAGATTGTTAGCGAGGGTGAACAACACTACACATATCATATGTGACATACGCCTCTCGTAACAGACAATCAGATTCGATTTCGTGGTGGATTCACTTGTATGTAGTCATATACATTTGTTTAATAAATTATAAAAATCACTTAAAAACTCAATTCAATTGAATTCGTCGATTTGCCTCTCACGAAGACAGAGTATTTCACAGTTCGGCATTGAGCAGAGAACACATCTTGTTATTTTCGGTGTTCAGACTATATGATTTGGCACCTATAGAGAAGTTTCTGCGAGTGATTTTTCTTCTGATCGCATCAGTCATCATTTGATCGTGCTGCCTGGAGTTGTACCTGACAATAAACTCTGGTTGGGTAACTTGGAGACATATTTTGAAGGGTGTTGATGAGAATGCAGAATCCGCGACAAAGTCAATCAAGGCTTGTCCGCCGAACGAGAATAAGTGCGAGAGCCATAGGTTATCATAGCCAGTAAATATGGATTGTGACGCTTGAACAACCACCGAAGCTTTTGTTCGCACGACAGAGTGCGAGCTCCGGTGCCATAGCGATATTTCAACTTGGCCAGTCACATCAATCGATAGTACGCCACGCATCTGTTGCTCGACGATGAATCCGTTGATCAGCGGGTATCCCTCCTCGTGGTCTATTAGGAGAAGATCACCATTGAAGGCAGTGATGGGCTCCTTTCCAGTTCCGGACCAGATATGTGAAGTGAGCTCACCGTATCCATTGAAGAATACATAGGGCCTAAGATAGCCACCCAGCAGACGGAGGGTCATACCGGCCATTGTTGTCTCATTTTCGTCGGTTGAGCTATCATCGCCGCCGGCGAAACTGGATAAACCTCGTGCGAAGATACCAAGCGAGAAGAGGTCCTGCGTCCTCTTTTTTGTATCTAGGAATACATCGAAAGAGCTCTCTTTCAGTATCTTACCCTTGTTCAGCAACTCTACATTTACGCCATAACTTGCATTTAAGGAGTCAGTTTTAGCCATTGTCCGAACGAAAGAAGTACTGGTTCCATTGACGATACAAGACCTCCAATACCAATTCTCATGGTGCTTGGCAAGTGAATCTGGCCGAAGAGATTGCAAGCGCGAGTATATCATTGTGGCTAATTCTGTGTTTCCAAATGAGGGTAGGTTATTCAAGAGTTCTTCTGGAGCCAAAGAGCTTGGCACAAATCTGACAATCATTTCAGCCGCAAGAACACGAGCTGTTGTTTCCTGAGAGCTATCGTAAACTACCCGGATGAGTAAATCTCTGAGCGTCGAACAGAAAGCCTGACTAAGCGGTTTGTCCTTAGCTTGGTTCTGCAGCAAGTCTCGTAAGACTCGCATCGCTGAAACAGACTCACGGCGTCCAGAATTGAGTACGTGATCTTTGAGAACTGTGAATTGTTCTTCACCAAGGTGTCCAATATTACCAATAGCCTGAAGTATGACGATGCGACAGTCAGCATCAGTCCTCTTGCAAGCCTCAAGCTCCTTGAGAAGAAGCTGCGAAACCTCCAGATTGAGCTCATCATTGAAATTCTCGAAGTTGTGTATCTGATTATTGGCGTTGACTAGAGTGGCTACAGTTAGAAGCGTTGACCATCTCAATTTGAGAGATGACCATCTTCCGGAGGGTGTTTGTTTCAAAATTGTGAGTAGTTCTTGTGCAATGAATTCCAGTGTGGCCATCTGAGATTGCTGTTCCTTCGCGAATCTGTCTTTCTTTAGGGGCGGGCTTAGCACGAAATAGTATGGGGATCTTATAGATCTGCCTGGGTGCATCTTGGACGCTGTCTTTCCAGAAACAGAGAGAACTGATAGGAACCTCTCAGCGGTATCCAAATTGTTATTTCTTGGAAGGTTTAAGTACTTCAATGCCGCCAGTATTGAATCTTTAGTCCGAGCTGCCGCAAGTATATCCAAAAATGAACTCTGCACTCCATAGTTGCCTTTCATGCGCTTCAAAAGGGAGAGTATCTCAACAGTTGAGGCTCCTCGTGATCCGCGCAAGGTTTCGAGTATTCTCAAAAAAGCAACTGAGGCTTCAACTGATGCTAGAGAATCATCAGTAAGAGATTCTCTATAATCCTGATAAATTTGGGTCAGAGTTCGGGCACAATGGTGCGTTGAGCAAATTTTCCTTTCCCGTTGCATCTCGATCGTGTCAGCTTCATATTCTCTCATATTGAGAAGCTTGATAGCCTCTTTGATCGACTCAGCCTGATCAAACATCTCATGAGCCTTCGATTTGAGCTCATCACCAAGCACTAGCTTGAACTCTGAGGTTAGTTTTGACTCAGCTTGTGAAAACACTCGTGACTTGAAAGTCAAATTTTGGTAGCCTTCAACTGTTTGAAAGATAGTAGGAAGGATATTATTCTCTATCGAATTGCTGGTTGTGGTTGGATCAGCTCCACTGGTTGGCCTCTTAGGTTTGGCAAATATAGTCACATTCGACAATGAGTCGGGCGAGAACAGTTCTGGTTGAGCGTCATTGTTGTCATCGACGAAAACGTTTTGACCATCGTCGATTGGTTGATTTGGAATGTTTACGTTAGCTAATTGGTGATGGGGAGTTGGCAGCAAATTAATCAGAATTGATTTTTTAATATTTTTGAAGGTTGTTGAGTCAGCTTGGTGGGTGAACAACCCTCTAATGTAGGCAGTGCCATTAGATAGAGTTAAAACGTGGGCAATGAGATCGTGTCTCTGATCAAAGAGACTTGTTTGTCGCGATTCAATAACAAGCGGCTGGTGTATTTGGTTATCGTTGGCGCTAGGGCCGGCGAAGAACAGTGGCTTGGTGAGTTTCAGTCTGAGAAGTTGGTTGCTTGAATTGGCATCTGAAGTGTCCACATATAGGGTTTCTAGGTGTGCTTTGGCTATGAATCTGAAGCCATTCGTTCCTGACTCTATCCTAGTTTCGTAATTGTATATATGCTCCGTGAAGACATTCGAAGAGAGGGGCGCAGCAATCGATCGAATAAAACAGCAGGATAGCGCCAGTATTGCCGCGACAACTTGCCTACCACTCCCATGCATTCCATGTCTGCATCGCATTTTAGTGAACATTGTTCTCTGACATATAGACAAGACGATTTTGATAATATTGGAACCTAAACTCCTCCGCGAGGAGGTGGACAAATAACCCGTTGCCTTGCGGTCAAGTTTCTCAAGTCAAGCGCGCAAAATTCAATGCATGCACTTGTTGCTTTGGTCTCTCTAGTTGCAACACAGCGCAATGCTAATGATCTAGCTTTCAAGGTCGATCGAACGACGCGTCCGGCATTTCCTCTCGGAACTAGTTTATGATGGGTCCTAAGAAGCCTAATGCATTTGAGGAATGTGGTTACCGGGACATGTTGCTGTCGCAAGCCTGCTGCAGACCAAATACTAAGCTGCTTAGTCACTTTATTGACTGAGTGCAGGTCAACAAACCAGCAAAATTTGGAGCACAGATCTCGAGTACTTAATCGCCCACGATATGTGAACATTATCTAGGCTTTCCGTAGAGAAATTTTGCTCGAAGTTTGTGCTGCTGACACTACCTCGAGCCTTAAGCTGTGACTCGTTCATGAACAAGCTAGCTCGTCGCTTGACAACTGTGGACGACTCTCTTGGATGCCACCTCAGCAGTCAGTGAGTCTTAAACGATGTTCAAGTTACTAGATCGGTGAAACGGGAGTCTAAGAACGTCGGATGCCCCCGATCTATCTCTATGAATCTCGCCCATGGATCTCACCCCTGCTGCCCTAGTGGAACCACTTTTGCGATGTGGATCGTTAATCCGAATTTCGAAACTCCCCAGTCAAATTTGCGTCATATTCCAGTTTTGAATCGTATGAAGCCTTGCTCCACTGATGAATTGCAGAGAGGTAATGCAGTCTCTTCTGTCCTACGAAGCAAAACCTCTCATGATCTAGGGTAACAGGCGTTTGTATTTATTTTGGTTCTGAATTCCATGGACCTTTACGCTTACTAAACTCAGCACGTAGGAGAAACACGGGATCTGTATGTGGCCGCAGCTCGCGAGTCGCGACATTAGTCATGCTCGCGGATGCTCAGTACACGTGGTATACCGAACGATATATACGCCGATGTCAACTTACTATTCTGCCCCAGTACATCAATTATCAACCAACAGCAATTTGTATTGATCGACCAAATGCTAGCAGCCGGGAGATCTGTGGCACGAATCGCGGGCATCCATCCTCCATTTGGAGTGCTTGGAATCCCAGAGGTCCGACAATTATATGTGATTAGTAAGGCAGAGCACGATCAATTGGTCGAGAGAGCGAAGATTAGTGATGCCAAATACAAATTAGCACTCGCCGACATGGAGAACCTGAGAAGAAGACTAAGTAAGCAAGCTGAGGATGCAAAACAATTCGCCATCACAGGATTCTGCAAGGATCTCGTCGAGATCACGGATGTTTTTGAGATGGCCATGAAACAAATTACGCCCGAGTCAGTTGGCCAGAGCAACTATGAAGGTATCAGTATGATAGAGCAGCGTATCGTTGCAATATTTAAGAGACACGGATTGATCTCATTGAACCCAAAGGGAATTAAATTTGATCCCAACGAGCATCAGGCCATGTTCGAAAAACCAGATGCAACGAAGGAGCCGGGGACGGTGAGTGAGGTTTGCAAGGTCGGCTGGAAGTTACATGATCGAATTATAAGACCAGCGATTGTTGGTGTTGTGAAAAGACCTGACTCTTGATTGTCATGGTCAGTCCGTATCACTAGATTGGAGATTTTATATATTTATCGACCTCGCGAGTGCTCACTCGTCTCAATTGTGGATAAAACTGAATTTCAAATCGGAGATGTAAAACACACATTCGTTATTTAGTATTATAACTAGGGAAAGAGAGCAGCCAGAATACAATTTCACATCCACAGAGTCTCGTTGCCGGGTTTCTATAGTGTTGAGATTTGAGTCAGCCAAGACAGCAATTAATTCTGTCCTTCAGAGGGAGTTATAGGGTTGGCAGAAACGAAGAGACTATCCAGGTTGGCCCTACGGGGACACTGCAGCTGGCGTGACAGCCGCCAATTTAGTTCCACATCCTTCCACATTTTCCGGCCAATCGCAGACGTTTTCGTTCTGATTGAAGACCAAGTTTTGCGGGCAAGGCATATGATGTTTCCTGCTTCCTTCACACATATAATACATTGTGCAGTCTTTCTTATCCTTATGATAGGTTATATGACCGTCAGTTTCCTCGCATTGGAGCTCGTCCTTATCCTTGAGCCCATTTATTGATGGATGGATGGAGCTCCCCTGTGCGCTTTCAACTAAGTTTGGCACATAGTAACCCTTGAGCTCCTCTTTAGCTGACTTTATGAGCGGGTACCTGAGGCCCATGCAAGTGCCAGCAAAATCGTCCATATCAACAGACCAGATCATGATGCCCGAGTAGCCATTTTGTTTGAGCCATTGAACTTTCATCTTGAAGCTGCGCGGATCATCGAAGCCAACCCATTGATCGCCCTTGTAAGCGTAGGGAATCATTTGTTCGTTGTCCCAAACTAGGGTGGCTTGGCTCTTGAGCATTTCACAAACTTCAAAGAAGGATAAGAACCCACTCTCCTTAGTGTACTGGCCAGGTCGGCCGCCGCGTGCTGCTGGCGCATCAATATCTGTTAGGTTTGGGTTTGCCAGGGTGAAAGTCCTGCCATAGGTTGGCAAGCCAATGACAAGATTCTCCTTGCTTGCGCCCTGTCGGACCCACTCGGCTGCGCTATAGTCGAGTGTCAGTTTCTTTTGGTAGGCTGTGGCCGAGTTTAGCGGAAACAAGGGGCTGTTATGTCCTACAACCTGTTCCCAATCGCCATGAAAGTCATAGGTCATGACGTTCATAAAGTCCAAATACTTGTTGATCGTGGGCACATCATAACCGGCTGCAATGGCCTCGAAGCTGGCAGGCACGGCGGCGCTCAGTATGAGACGCGGCTTCCCAGATGACTTAGCTTCACCGTCAAACGATTCTCTCAATTCCTTGACCAAGTTGGAGAACTTCTCTTTATCGTCCAAGCCGCGAGGAAATTCCCAGCACAAATCTAGGCCATCGAATTGACGTTTACGTAAAAATTCAATCACTTCAAAGGTAAAAAAGGTCTGCCTGTATGCGTTCTCTGTAAGCTGCCTAAATGGCGCGTAACCCATCATCCAGCCTCCAACGGCCAGCATAACCTTTAGGCTTGGGTTGATTTGTTTCAAAGCTATTATTCGCTTGTAGGGAGTTTGATCGCTATCACTGTTGTCGATCTCCTCAGTTGGCACTAGTTTGCTATCTTTAAGTCCGTAAAAAGCATAAATTATATGAGTACATAGGTTTGGATCTAGGTTTTCCGGCCCAAATTTGCCGCTGCCTGGCCTCTTATAGGACCAATTGGTGTAATAGCAAACGATTCTGGCATTTGTCGAGTCTAAGCTCTTGTTTTGGGCCACCAATTGGGCGGCCAATTGTGGATTACTTGCCGTTAGTGCAGCTAACGCGCTAGGACTAGAGAGGAGGTTGGTGACATTGAGACCGGGAATGCTCTTGAGCTGGCCGGCCAAGTCAGCGCTAGCTTGGCCGCCGGCTCCCAAGGCAGTGGGGCCGAGCGCAACAATGGCCGAGCGGATTGCATCCGCTGTGGCCGGATTATTGATACCTGCCGAGCTGAGGATGCTGTTGGCGGCGGCTGCAGCAGCAGCTGCTGCGGCCGCCGCAAGCTCGGCCGGAGTTTGTGTTGAGGCCGGTTTTGCAACGAGAGAGGTTGCGGCAGTGGCCCTGTTCCTCGCAGCCTCAATAATAACTCGCCACTCTTGCGAGGGTCGGGCGGGCAAATTGAACAGACCCTCGGCCATGGCTCTAATAAGTGGGTACTTTTTGGGCGTACAAATGCCCTTGAAGTCGTCCATGTCTAGCGCCCAAACCATTGCGCCCGCGTAGCCTTGTTCGTTCAACCATTTGACTTTGTTTCTAATACTGAGCTCGTCGTCGAAGCCAACCCATTGGTCGCCATGCACGGCATAGGGAACTGCTTGCTCCTCGTCCCAGTAGTAGGAGGCACCCTGTTTCAACATATCACAAATCTCATAGAAGGCGAGGAAGCCGGATTCGCGCGTGAACTCGCCCGCCTTGCCGCCGCCGCTAGTTGGCGCATTCATTCCGTGTTGGGCCGGATTTGAAAGTGTGAAGCTGCGCCCATAGGTGGCCAAGCCAACCACTAGCTTAGATTTTGGCGCGCCCATCTTCTCCCAGAGCTTAACGCCAAAGTCCATCGACAATTGTTTTCGCCACTCGGACTCGCTGGCTGACGCGAACAGAGGCGCGTTGTGGCCCGTTTTGCTCTCCCATTTGCCGTGAAAGTCGTAGCTCATGATGTTTATGAAGTCAACGTGGGCTCCAATTGGCGCAACATCGTAGCCGCCCCTAACTGTCTCTGCGCCGGCCGAAACGGCGCAAGTAAGCAACAACTTGGGCAGCCTCTTCTCTTTGGCCTCAGCATCAAAAGCCTCCCTCAGCTCCTTGAGTAAGTCGACAAAATTTTTCTTGTCTTCGCCGCGCGGAAACTCCCAATCCAGATCGAGCCCATCGAAGTTTCGCTCTCTCAAAAATTCTAAGGCGCTGAAGATAAACAGCTGCCTATTGTAACGGTTGGCGGCCATTGTCTTGAAGCGCTCAGTTCCAAAGGACCAGCCGCCAACAGCGATGAGCACCTTCAGGTTTGGGTTGGCCAGTTTTAAGCTCGTCACGCGCTCATAGAGGCCCTTCTTCCCGTCCTTGGACTCGTCGCTCGCATCGAAGGGAGCTAGGCGATTCTTCTTCATCCAACCAAAGGCAACAATCACGTGCGTGCACAGGTGAGGGTCAATGTCTTCGGGCACATATTTGCCCTCCTTGGGCCGATACTGAGACCAATTCGTGTAGTAGCAAACGAGCAATTTGCCATTGTTGGCGCCTGGAATTGCGGCGCCAGTCGATGTTGTGGCGGCCGAGGCTGCAGCTGCAGCGGCAGCCGCAGCCAGAGGCGAGCTTGCCTGTATTCCAGACAACTTTCTGCTCGACAATAGTTTGTTTGCGTTCACCTGTTGTCCGTTAGTTTTCTTTAAATTGGCACTGAGAAGGATGACTGACAGTAGGGCCAACGCTATAATTTTGGCCACCCTGGCCGACATTTGTGGCGAAAATAATGCGGCTAAGCTGACGTGTTTGAATTGCTGCTGCCCCTCAGGCAACAGAGCTTCTCGTATCGTGCGTTCAGTTTTGTTCCTGCCAAAAGTGATGATCTGAGATGGCGACTTTCTGATGGCGTTGCTATCTAAGCGGACGGCCACTCTATTTGCTTGGTGGGTTCTTGTTCGGGCCAAAGAGTTTGGCTGTGATTTGGCGATACCATCTTTAGCGCGCTCCTCTGCTCCCTTCAACCTGTTGCTCGCGCGCCCACCAATGGGCCCACGAGACCTCTGGCCTCGCTCCCCATTTCGCCACCCTCGCCTCTCGCCGCCCACCTCCTCCACTAACTCACTTGCTGGCCGCTGTCCGTCGCTTGCATTCTGGTGCATGGCTTCTCGGGCTCTAAGTGTGGTCGCTATGGGGAATAATTTCGCACTTTGGCCTCTTATTGTCCTGTCATAGGTCCACTTGGTCTCCTCGCTAAATTTGCCTGCTTAAACTAATCAAATGTGACACCTCAATTGAGCGGCGAGCGGGACACCTTTCGCAAGCAGTTTGTCTGGTTGCATCTGCTCAACTCTTGCTCTCGCACTTGCTCCTGCCTCTGCTGTTGCTCTTGGTGACTGGCGGCGGCGTCTTGCTGTCTCAGTGGCTCTTGCTGCTGGGCCGAGCTGAGTCGGTAATGCCAATCGGCCGGCGGAGAAACTACAACAACGACATCTGTATTGAGCACCAGCGCCAAAACAAGCGGGAAAGGGTCACTATTCATTGCCGTTGCCGATGGCCCTGTTGCTGGCGGCGTCGGCGGCGGTGGTACCGTAAGCGTAACCGCAAACGAGCCGCTGCATTTACCGCAATCTAGCCACCGGCCGCTCGCAACAAGCGGACGCAGGGACGGACAGGCGAGCAGGCAGGCGGGCGATCTGAGCCGAGCCGAGCCGAGCCAAGCCGAGCTGGGCTGAGCTGAGCCGAGCGGCGCCGCTGCCGCCAGCAAACAGGGCCTGGCTAGCCACCAAAGCCAACCCGAGAGCTGACCAGCCAAGACTGGAGCGGCAGAACCAGCGCCAGGCAAATAGTGGAACTCTGGGCTGGAACGAAGAAAAAGTTTCTCTTCTTCACCTGTCGACACAGGCAGGATAACAAGGGGCAAAGCGGCGGCTCTGCGGCCAGCAGCGGCAACCTGTTGTGTGAGCGAGCACTCTCGCTCCATCTCCCTCTCGCTCGTCCTAATCTTTGGCCGCCACTGCTGCCAGAGACCACAGGCAGCCGGCCAAACCGAGCCCATCCAATGGCTTCCCAGTGGCGCAAGTCTCAGCAAATAGTCTCACAACGGCTGCTGCTGCTGCTGCTACTGCTGCAGTTTGCAAGAATGCGCTAGGACATCCAAGGGTCGACCTAAATTTCCATCATCCGATTGCTCACAGAGCGTTTGTTCACAGCCAACTTGGCTGGCCGAGCATGTTGTTGGTTGAATGGAAGAGACTTGACTGCCTCCAACTTGCTACACATGAGCCGGCCCACTCGCAAGTGTGGAGAAACTCGACCAAGAGAAGGGACACGATCAGTGAGCATTTCATCCTCGTGAGTCCGAGAACAACGTTAGGAGCGGCAACCGTAAGACAACAGGAGCAGCTGCTATTGCTGCTGCAATAACAACAACAACAACAACAACAACGACAAACACAACCACAAACCGACGACGAGACTACCTGAATGCATGGAATGTTTCTATGCCTCCCTTGGCTGAAAGAAAGTGGAGACTTCACGCAAACCACAAAGCCTGACCTATTTATTCAGATCGTTGCTGCTTGCAATAAACGAGCAGCGAGGAAGATAGGCGGCCGGCGGCTAGCGGGACAGAGTTGGGGCTGGTTGAAAAATTGAGCTGATTGACTGGCTTCCTTTGCCAGCTCTCGGGCTAACAAAACTTGGCCAGCCGCGGTTGTCGTTGTTTGCGAGCAGTCCAAGCATATGGATCAACTAGTTAGCTAGCCATTCGTTGCCGTGTCATTGTTGTTGCTGTTGTCTTGAATCAAGTGGCTCCTTGAAAGCCCAATCCGAGGACGAAACAAATCCGGCCCGAAAGTGCACCAGTACATTGTTATTTATTGCTTAGATTTCCAACGATTTCTCACTCTATTGCCTGGATGCAGTGACCCCCTCCTCTCCCTCAGCATGATGGCGCGTTCGAGGAGCTGGCTCTGGCTAAAAGGTTGCCCTCCCCCTTGGACAGGTTGCGAAGTGTTTGAGTTTGAGAGGATAAGCTTGTTCATGGTTCTTGAGTAAAGCTACTCCACCGCCCTCTCTGGGTAAGAAAAGGGGCTTGAGTTTGCTCGGTCCAAGTTAGTAAGTATCATCTAGCTGAATTTAGAGGAGTTGAGCTTTTCAATTGCTGACACTTGGCCAGACCAGTGTCGCCAACTATTGCCGGCGAATGGAACTTATTCCAGTTGTTTGACGAGAGATTCATAAGATTGCGTCCCTTATTAAGAGTATATAAGTTAAGTCTTTGTTGTTGGATTGGCGCCGCCGCCGCCGCCGAGTTTGCTGTAATTGTGCAATTCTAAAGGCAAACACACTAGGGCACCGGCATGACTAGAGAGCAGCCACTTCACTGAGGGGCGCTCAAGCTCGAGCAAGGCTAATATGGTGCGAATCTGTTATAGTTCCGGAATACCTGGATGAAGCGTTGGGGTTTGTTCGGGGGACAGGAGTTAGTTAGCTGACGATTTGTTGGCTAGCCAACGAGGGTTTGTAATGTGCCATGCACTAATAATTTTTTCCCATCCATCAAGGCTACTCGGCGAGCTGAGAGGTGGGCAAGCAAGTTGCAGGTTTGCTCTCGCTTCGCCGTCGGTGCCACTCGAACAATTAGAAGCCAGTAAGCTTGCTGCTAACCAGGGCCAAGTGCGCGAGCATTTATTGTGAATCAAGTGCTCAAAATTGGAGCAAGTTTGCGAGTCAGGATGGAGCTCAGCAGTGAGCAGTGAAGCGCGCGATTGGGTCCAGACGACAAAGGACTAATTGGACTCTCAGAGTCCTTGGACAGGCGCAAGGATTAGCTTGTTTGCTCAGCGTGATCTACTTTTACAAATCTGGTCCAATTTTGCTCCCTCCACAAACTGGCCGCCAGCTGACGCAAGCCAACAGGCTGCAGAGTTTCAGAGTAGAAGGATGTTGCCGAATTGGACAGTACTATACGCGTTGTCAACGCAAGCTCCAGGTAGGTTGAGCTGTCCAAATGAAGATAACAAGCTTGCGCTATTAAGCCTGTCAGGTGTCTTTTGTGTTCGGCTTCAAAATAACGGCGAGCCAGAGGGTTGAGATAAGAGTTGAAAAATGGAAAGATACTTACTCCATATCCATTGACTGGTCCCACCGACTGACCATCGAAAGGCTCAGCGAAGTCACGATTGAACCTAGGCGAGAGCGCGAGTTTCATTTTGAGCGCAAGAGCCATTTTGGCCAGTAAATTGGAGGAGTTCAGTTCAGTTCAGTTCAGTTTAGTTCAGCGAATCAAAAGTCGGACGAATTTGATGTGAGACGGAGGTCAAGTTTACAGTTGTTGGTTGGCCAGGTGGAGGGGAGATAATATTTTTCCGTTTGCCGTAATACCAACAATGGGGGCAGGAGGCATGGTTATTGTCCACGTTTTGTGAACACAGTCAATGGGCGAGGGGAGGACACAATAAATTTAATGAATTTCGCCGTCCATTTTGAGTTTATACGCAAACAATGGGCCAGTGTTGGTTCGGGTTTACGCCATTGGTGGGAGCCAAAGTGGAGACGATGATTTTATGTTTGCCAGTTGGTTGGTTGGTTGGTCGGTCGGTCGGTCGTATTGGGGGGAGGAATTCGGATGGGAGTTGGGCCGGTTGAGTCGGAAGTGGATTGGAGAGGAACTTTGTGTTAGCGGATTGTCTGGTTGCTTTTTTCTTGAACGACATGACGATTTGGCGCCAATTTTGCCATACAACATTAGCCTCGCTCACTTCTGCCCTCGCTTTCTCCTAGCAGCCGTCAGAGTATTGAACTCACTCGGTTAATCTGGGCGGCGAAGAAGGAAGGTGTAAGGTCGCCTTCGTCACCGACTCTCAGTGGGCCATCCGAGCAGCCATTGAATTCACTCTCGCTGGCTGGAGCCAGCCAACTGTAAGCGGCCCCCTCTTTATCGCACCTCTCTGGCTAAGCTCCAGTTTTGGCCTAACAGCGCACATCAATCACTTGACATTGTCCGCTCTCGAATTGAATGTCTAGACTGAGAGGAAGCAAGCGAGACTCTGATGATAGGCGCCGGCCAAATCGATTGATCCTGCCGACGAGATCAGTCGGTGGCTCCGGCTCACTGCAGTTCCATTGTCTGCCCTTTCTGGCGGCTCTCTGCCCCACCAAACTCGAGTCAGGTGTCTGGCTTCACTTCGGGCTTGCTCGAAATGAAGGTGGCCCTTAGCGTGCAGCAAAAAAGGAGTGAAACTCTGCCTCCGCCTGCAAACAGTTGGCCGGCTCGGCTGGTGGCTTCAGCTGGCCCAGTGAACTTGAGCCAAGCTGAACGCTTTCGTCGGTTTTAGCCAAGCTGAGCCGATGGATTGCTGGCGAGACTCGCCGGAGTTTTGCGGCCACAAAAGCTCTAGCTCCAATTCAAACCCTTGTCGCGAGACCTCCAATTTGGCCTCGCAGGCCGATCAATCAATCGGGGCGTCGATTTTGTGCCGACGCCGCAAGCATAGAGCACGCGAGCAAACTGTTCTTGCAAAGCTAATCTAGCCGCGCAGGTGGCTTTGCGCCGGACTCGCGGGCGGAAGGACTCGCTCTGCGCGAGTTTGGCCAAACATGTCGACAGTTTGGCACTAAAAGCAAATTGCGCGCCAGAGTGAAGCGCCGAATCGCATGTGCTCGGCGCCGAATGATGGATAATCGCAATAATAAAACGCCTAACTCTATCCAGCCTGACATGGAAGTTCCACCAGCAGCCTTGATCATTACGCCCAACTCTTGGCCGCTGCCATTAGTCATACTTCTCTCTGGGCTCCGCTTGCCTATGGAAGTCTTGGCAGACGAAGTGGAGTAATCGGGGGACGTTATGTATTGGGACGCTGCTGTGTTGGGTCCGCTCAGTTTGTCTTCATCGAGTCTTCATCCAGCTGGGCGCGTTGGACTCCCAGCGGCGGAGGTCAAAAAGTGTCTCCTCGCTAGCGGCAGAAGCGGACGAGTGCGCTCGCTGGTTGCTCACTGATTGAGTACAAGGCTGCGAGAGGGCCGTTGGAGGCTTCCCCGGTTGCTTGGCTGAACGGGCCAATAGTTAGCGGCACAGCGAGCGGGCCCGTTGTGTTCGTGTTCAATTGATGGCCGACAAGTTTCACTTCCGCTCAGCCGAAATTGCGCAACTCGCGAACGGGCGAGCGCTGCCTTCGCAACTTCCTGCCGACGACGACGATCCAACTGAGAGCACAATGGGCGCCCGCTTGCCAATCTAAGGCTCGATCAGGCGGCCAAACTAGGCCCAGATTGGAATGGGCAGGAAAAATAGGGTTCCATTGAGCGAGATTGGCGAAATTCTTGCCGATACACAAAGCAGGGGCCAGTTGCAAACGCGAGAGGCTAACTAGATTGGCCAGCCAGTGAGCTAACTAACAAACAAATGGGAGAAGCGCTGCTGATATTAAATTCGTTCATGCAAAAAGTCGCCAGTTTTCCATTGTGAGGCGGTCGGTTTTGTTGCTTTCCCATTGAGGCTCAGATGGAGATTCAGTTGAGTGGAATCCCGACGGATGCGAGCTTTCGTCCAAAGCTCGATCTCTCCGCTCGCTCGCTCACTTGCAAGCCAGCCAGCAAACTCCAAGAATGGCCTACTCAGCTGGCTGGCCTACCAATGGACAGGAAACAGTCTCTTGGCAATAAAAGTGTGCTCTTCTTCGCTCACTCTCTCCTCTTGCCAGTGACAACGCCAACTTCAAGGATTGCGCCGCCGGCCTGGCATGTCTCGGGCACTAATCTAATTGCAAATATCCCATTCAAATACCCGGCAAACCATTACTTCGCCGCCCGCCAAACTAACTCGGCCGCCCCCAAATCCCCGCTCTCTCGCTACATCTTTTGCCCTGGCTGTGGGCCCAAACTGAGACTCCTATGCCAAGCTTAAGTAATTCGGCCGGCCAAGAAGCTTTGGAAGCGGGCCCATACAGTTGCGCTAAGCGCAACAATAAATTACCAACGAGCAAACTTGAGCAAACAAGCGGATCGAGCTGGCAAAGCTCGCTCCCATCCGATTGGCTAGATTGAGCGAAAACGATAACAACCAACGCTTGACCCGAATTTACTTGAATAATTCATATCAGCTCGTTAAGGGCGACGCATATCCAAAGGTCAAAGGAACCCTCGAGACTCTTCCAAGCAAACACGTTCGCGTTCCATTGTTTTCAGTCGGGAGGCATTCGTTGGAGTTGGCGCTCGAAATTGGATTCATCTAAACGAATTGGCGCACGAGAGATGAAAACAAATCTTTCCTCGTTGCTCCAACCTTGGTCACATGAGCCATCAAGTTTTCTACCGCTATGACAATAGTGACAACCTCGTCTAGCTCCAAAACTGGCCATTCAGGCGCAAACATGGCCTCTCCGTCTCTCTTTCCAGCTAGCGGGCCTCGCGCGTCCAACGCGGCCGAGGCCAAACTGGCGGGAATCGGGCATAAAAGCTAACTGGCCAATTCTGGCCGACCGTGCGCTTGAGCCCAACGAGTTTGATTCTAACCCGATTGGGTTGCGCTCCCGCGAGGGGGGGGGGAGACTCGCGGCTGTTTACTATTCGCGCGAGGGTATCAAGTGTCGCTGAGTGAACGAACCCTCGGTCGTGGAGGCCTAAGAGCGGCGGCTACGTGTCGCCATTGAGACTAATGGCAAAACGGGCCGAAACGAGCTAGTTGGCACAAATGAACTCCAGTCCACTCGCACAAATCAACGACTCTAATTTGTAGACGAGCATCGGTCTTGGTGTCAGGTTGTGGAGGGGCCAGCGGCAAACTTGGCCAACTGTGTTGGCTCAAATTGCCGAGAGTTTTCTCGTTTTAGCCTTAGGGGGCGAGACGACAAAGGAAAGAGGGATTCAAAATGGTGCGTGCGCCACTCTAACCGCTTACAGAATAGCTCGCTTAGGTGACAAAATTAGTTGCCACCTTCCATTTTCCATTTTAAGAATTGAGCTCACGAAGTTTGGTTGGTCGTGGCTTGAGAATGGCGGCATTTCAGTGGCTCTCTATGAATGCCAGTTAGTTAAAGAAGGTGCTCACCCTGTAACTGAGGCATGGAGCCCGTGAAGTAGAGGATTGTTTGTTACCGCAGCGGCAGCAGCTGCCGCAGCCGCCGAGGCTGATGCGGCGCCCAAGTGCGCATACTGGCGCGCCGCCGCCGAGGCCGGGCCATACAGGGCTGCCGCCGCTGCAGCGCTAGACGGATGGTTTGTGGCGTAGGAGGCCTTTGGGTTGGTTAGATTTTGGCCAGGCGGGCGAGCGAGGTGGAGGGCGCAGCAGCGAAGTGGAGCCCAGGGATTTGCGGCAGTAGCAGCAGGTGTTTCGTTGGGGCGTCCGTTGATTCAGTGGTGGCCGAAGGATTAGTTTGCAGGCAAGCCGGTAGTTGGCGTTTGGTTGCGATGATGTAATGCGATAATAGTGGTGAATGCGGCAGCGCATAAAGAAGGTTGACAAGCCGGCGGCAGGTTTAGTTGGCACGATAGCAGGTGCGCGCGTGTGCGCGACAGTAGTTGCAATGGAAGTCAATAACAATAAATAAAGAATAGTTGTGTCCGGTCGTTACATTGTTATTAGTGTCAGTGTAGTTGCGGCGCGTCCATTCAGGTTAATAGCAGGGATAGACAGTTGGTTTGTTGCCAAATTTCATTCGGTCAGATGGCCATTTTGCGTGTGAATTAATTTGGAACATGGATGCAGTTGTTTTTTCAACATTTGACGCCGTTATCGAATCGAATTTTGTGAGCGTGTTGCATTTTCGATTGTTTACGTGCACAGTCCAGGTTATTGGTTGGTTGGAAATTTTGATTTACCAGCCAGGTTAATGCGGCGAGTGTAGCATGATGCGATCGTAGGCATTTCATTATTCAACCAAAATGTTGGATTGGAATGTTGCAAAGCAAGCGTTCGTTGGTTGTTTAAATGGGAGATTTGTTCGCATTATGAGCAGATGGATGGATGGATGGATGGGGTTTGGTTTGGTTCATATGCATCATGGGTATGGAGGGCAAGTGGCGTTGTTGGCGTGCAATTAAGTTGGTTGACGGAGGTGAGGCGAAAGGGCGTGATCAAGTTAGGTGTTTGATCGATCTAACCATTTGGCGATTGGTCGGTCAAAAAATAAAGGGCGACACTAAGAGCGGCTTGGCACACCAAAGAGTTGACCAGTCGTTTTCCTAGCTAGACTCTAGTTACACGTCGCAGCTTGGCAACGGTCAAGTTCTAAAATGAATAACATATCATCTGGATAATGATGGTATTCGTAATGATAGCTTTGGTAACACTATTTGTGGTTGATAATTAATAACCGACCATTTGTCAAAGGACATTGTGTTGTTCCCAGAGACTCTTGGCCAATTAGAGCCGACTCAGTCACTTTGCGGGCTGAAATTCAGGCAAAAATGAATGAGATTATCTGAGTTTGGGGCTCTAATTCTCGCGCTCACTCAGCTTGTGGGGCCCACGCTAGATTCGTGGGCAACAAAATTAAGCTACCACAATGGGCAACATAGGGTAGCCAGAGATGAGTCCCCTTTTTGGGGTGCCTTTCTCTTCCGCAGACAAAAGAAAGAGAGTGCGCATACAGGAAATGGGCTTGAGCGTGAGGAAGAGGCAACGACTAGTTCGTTGCCAATCAAAGCTCGACTTACCGGCAGTTGAAATCGTTCGGACGCAGCTGCTGCCGCAAAGGCCGCATAGTTCAGCAGTTGATCTTGGTACATGATATTCCTGCTCGTGAGGTTAAATAAGATTGCAGACATAACGTTATTATGTAATCTCGTGCAATCGAGGTCTTAGAATCGAGGTCTCTTCTGGTTAGGTGCGTTTTGTTGCATCTGTGATGAATTGGCTATCCTGAGCAGTTTTCCTCCTCCTCCTCTCTATGAGGCTGTGAGCCGAGGGTAGCCAGCTTCCGCCCGACGGGAGAACTGGGCTGCATAGGCTTGCATTGCAACGTAATTGGGCTAGACAGGTATGGAGCTTTTCTCTATTCAATCTGCTCTCTTGCTCGTACAAAGCGATTCCAATAATAGCCTTGGGCCGTCGCACCGGACTTTCTCGTTTATACCTGAGCCTCTTGCGCAATGCTTCCAATTTGAAAGCCTAGGGCAAAAGTAAGAGCGAAACAGACAGCTCACCTCAATTTCAGGCGAGGCCCACTGAACGCGATCAAGCGTCCAGAGCGCGCAATTGATTACTTACGGATAGGCGGATGCGGCCAAGGCAGTGGTCAGAGGATGCCGAGAGTTGGCGGAACAGGCCGCGGCCGCCAAGGCCATCAGATCCCGTTGACTCAGCCGCAGACTCTCGAGCATGGCAGCCCTATTACCTTGTATGCCGGCCTCGGCGGTCGCTGAGCCGACAAAGGATCCCCCGTTCGCGATTGAGGACTGCATATTTCCCCTAGAGCCGCCGATCGTCGCTCCACTTGAGCCAACTAAAAGGCCGTCCGATGAGCTATCAACTCCAGATGGGCCCGCGCTGCCATTACCTCTTGAGGCTGTGGCCAGGGTTGATTTGCAGCCAGGCCGACCAAGACCAGTGGCAAAACTGTGCACTAGCGAGCTGGCCACATCTGGTGCAAACATGGCGCCTGCCATAGACGTAACAGGACCCTTGGAAACGGCTGCCGCAGCTGCAGCTGCAGCTGCGGCGGCTGCTGCCAGAGAGAAGGCTGCGTTCGCATGGTGATGTTGCAGAGATCTTGGTATAGTTTGCTGGTTAGACTTATTCGTTTGAACTCTAGCTGTGGCATTGTTCACCTCTATCTTTCTCCCTTCAACTAGGGAGCCATTCAATTGCTGCTTTGCCTCCTCGGCTTCCTTGCCCGAAGCAAAAGTAACAAAGCCGAACCCCTTTGAGCCTCTTTCGTTGAATATTATTTCAACATCTAGTATGTGTCCAAATTTTCCAAAAAGTTGACGCAAATCTGGATCCCTGAATCTAAAAGGTATATTGCTAATGTGGAGCCTCTTTGACCGCTCAATCTCATTGTTGGTGCCGCTACTGCTGCCGTCGACTTGGTGCGCAGTGGGTGATGCGATAGAATTGCCATGAGATTGAAGGTTGTGACCAACAGCTGCGGGCGTTATGGTGGCAGAAGTTGAGGATGGTGGAGATGACAGTGAATTGGTGAGAGGGTTTGTGAGCGCTGTATTTGCACAATTTACGCCTAATACAGCACTTGAACCATGCTTCGAGCTCAAGGGGGCAAGAGTTGGGTCCTCCACGGAAGGCGAGTTTGGGTTTCGATTAGAACCCCTGGATGTCACATTACTGGTGACTCTTGAGACAAGTGGATCTAGACTCTCGGATGGGAGTTCGTTATCGATAAGGTTCGTCGTTGTTGTTGATGATGATGAATTGGTCGATGGTGGTTGTATTTCTACGATTGAGCTGGATTTCTGGCTTGTTGGCGTCGGGTCTGTAGATGTAGAGGTTGTTGCTTGGCATGATAATGATAAATCGCTAGCATCTTGAGAGTGGCCATCCTTGTCGACCATGACGGATGTCTGGCGTGCTTTCGAGGAGGTGACGCCCTTCGAATCAGGTATTGTTTCCGCCGCGGCGAGTTGGGCGAGAGAAGCTGATGAGGTCATTTGAGAGTGAGATTCTGACATTTTGCTTGACTTTTTTCTAGCAAAATGGTCAAAGAGTTGGTGCACGTGGTCCCCGTGGAGTCTTGCCTGATTTGTGATTATTTTTAAAGGTGGTTACTGTTTTACTGACTCGTCCTCTCTATAAGCATCCCAACACGCAAGGAGCTAGCTAACTCGTGCTCTAGCGACACCTGAGTATAAAAAGTTTGACAAAGTCTGCACTCACGAACGACTGTTTTTCTCTAACTTTCGGCTCTATTCCCGTCCGTGCACTCACTCCAATTATCGATAACAAAGAGATAAACATAACAAAATTAAAGCGCGATAGAAAGACCTTGAAAGTTAGAAGAGATGTCGTGATGTACTCGATGATTGCGCGTTCGCCAAACTGAAAGATAATAGAACAAACTTGACTCGAGAAAAGCACAAAACTGCGCTACTACTTTGTTCGAGAGTAGCACAGTCTAGTTCGTTGCGTTTCAGAGTGCTCACTCCTGAGCCCGTCTGTGCATTTTTGTAATAATAGACATTGGCTTGTTTGTAGCAGTCTCGATCATGCTGTCCAAAGCTTGTACGATAGTCATGTGGGCAGACTCACAAACTGGAGGCGGAGCTCCGACTTGCTTCATGAGAGAGGGCGCCAGCGGCGCAAGAACTAACATCAAAACAAATCACAACCCTCACGGTAAGGATAGATTTGCTCCGTGCGGATGTTTGGCTTCCCAGCACCTCTCCAGACTAGCTCAATTCTCGGCTGATTAAAGATAATTGATACTATTGTTTGTATTCCCCCACCATCCTAGCAATTTATCTGAGAGGGAAGCGGGTTCAGTCGAGAAGCCATGAAATACTCAATCCCGTAGCTAGTTCAGTGCTTATGAAAGAGTGCAAAGCAAGAGAGAAAACCCGCGAACCAAGATGGACCATCTCTGACAAATAGCGGATATTCACCATCTCACCACTATAATCTAATCGGACTCGACGAAGTGTTAGGCTTAACACCAGGTCGAAGCCCACTATTCCACAGAAATCTCGTGAGTCATGATATCGGACCAGTTTAGTTGTCCATCAAGCACTGCTAGGAGTGAGAAAGGAGCTATTTGATGCACGTTTTACCGCCACTCCTTTTTAGTTTAGGGCCCACGATTGAATGCCTCCGTATGCGAACATTGTAAGCTGGCACCCTATTTATATGAGTAATATGGGTCGAATATATGGCCAAAAGTCGATGTGTGTGGGCCAAACTAAGTTAAACAAAGAGGCGGCCGGCATGTCGGGTCTGCAAATTAATCTCTGTGATCGAAACAGTAATCAAAGGCATAAGAGCAGTACTATAGAGAGGCTCATAGAAGACCATTTAGCAGGTAAATTTTAAATACGCTGGACGAAGATGCCTGGACCTGGTCTTTTCAACGTAAACGGCGGCTATCTCGAGGGCCTAACAAGAGGCTTCAAAGGTGCCCGATTGAACTGCACTGACTAATTGAATCTCGAACAATCCGAATCCTTAGACGATCTCAAAGTTCATCTCCAGACCACAAGTTACGGAGCGTCGGATCAATCTATGATTAGTGTTCAAATTACTGAAGGAAGATTAAGGAAATGGGCTTGCAGAGGGTTTCATTACCCAAAGGCTTAGGCTAGCGGAGAGCTTGCCACCTTCCTCAATCTCATATCGTACTCATACATGATCGACAAAATCAATTCATTCATAACAGAGACTCTCCATCAGAGACAAACTGGGGAATCGATTTCGAAACGAGACTAACTGGTCAACTTGGTTCATATGGCCGCTATACATGTAGCGCAAGCACCTGCAGATTTGTGCGATGCTGTTCCGGTTGACACCCCTTCGGTGCCGTTTTTTGTCGATTGTATTGCAAAGTAAGATTTGTAAGAATTGAACATAGAAATCATACGTAATACTCTGTACAAGTCATGTCTAGTAACTTTCTATGATTTCTGTAAGAGCGAGATAGGTGGTAGAACTGGCGAGGTGATGTGCGAGAGACTGGCTTTGGTTCGAAGCAAACCGAAAAAGTTTCATCATCACTATAAACTCGTTCAGTACCGAACTCTCGAAAGAAGATGGAGCAAAGCTTCACCCGAGATGTGTCTCTTTCCCTTTGGTCTGACAGCACTTGCTCGAGCCGCCGAATATGAACAAATGCATTGTGCTACAGACTCCATTTGTGCGTATCGTTTCCTTTTCGTCTCGACGGTATTAAGCGACGGTATTAACATTAACGGAGACATGAGTTTCGGTGACAAATCCTTCCAACATGAAGTTCAATTCAATGTCAACGCATTCATGGAACAGTTCCATTTCGGCGTCTTCTATTCATACTTGGAACTACAGGGGCAAGGAATGGAGTAAAATACCTCTCTCAAGGTATCTTGCAGTGTAGAGCGCTCGCCAAGTTCTATATCGAGACCGAGTAGTTTTTGTAGTCGAAATTCGAGTTCCCTGTATTGATTTATGGAGATGTTATTTAAGGGATTACTGATTTGCCATCCAAACTGATTCCAATAATTGAAACAGTAATCAAGTGCATATGAGCCGATGCTTTTGCTCTAAAGGGGCGGCTATTGTTCCCATCCCGTCTCGTCCCAGCTCATCTCATCTCACTCGCTCTGAGCCACTAGGCTTGGTGGTGAAGCTGCAAAGGTGTGATATCTGGCACATTAGCTCAACCTGATCCACAGTATCATTGTTCTCAGTCGATCCTTTTCGCGAGTCATCCGCTCGCTCTGGCCGACAACTCTCGTCCCTCAGGCCAAAGCAGATTTTGAATTCCTTGGAATGCACCTCCGCAGACCCACCTACAATGTTGTTAAAATTCACACTTTTCCCACCTCCAAGTTCGTGGCCAATTTTTACCTGTTGCTCTGGCTGAGCTCTCTGATGATTTACACTTTGCCGCCCGTCGTGTTCAAGCCAATTCACTTGGGGCCGGTTGGTCGAGTTGTCGGTGGCGAGAAAAAGGAGCAAAGAGGGAGGAGCTCTTGGCCCTAATAACGGCAAAAATGAAGACTTGAGCTCGGACAATAAAATAATAGCACTCACGTATCAATTACTCCTTCGCCCCTTACACCTGGAGCTTTGTCTGGCGTCGGGCGGCCGATTGAAGGGGACGGCGGCCGCCAAGTGGGCCAGACGCTGCTCTCTCGCGCAAACAAGCCTAGCGTCCTTTGAGCGCCACCCTCAACCCGCCTGGACCCCCTTGGAAGTGGCCGGCCGAGACGGAAAGATCGTCGTCGCTCAGAGAGTTGGCCGCCCCTCGAGAGCGAGCGAGCCAAGTGCCTCCTCTCTCTCTCTCTCTCTCCCTCTGACCTTGCTTCAGATACTCCAATTCAATTTGCGCCCTGCCGCTCGTTGGCGGCGGCCGTTTTAGCTGACGACCGTCGCGCGCTGCTCACCGAGGAGCCCATTTCGCGCTCGGCCCAAGAGCGGAGTTGGCAAATTGAGCCTCCCAAAACGCGGCGACATTTGCCAGCCTCAGCGGTTAGAGCTTAGGGTTTGTGCTCCAGTAACGCGACCTCCGAGCGACCTGGGAGCCGCTCGAGGGTTGTGGCGAGCGTGAAGGAGGAGGAGGAGGAGGGAGAGGCGAGTTGTTGGAGGCTGGCGCTGACCAGTGGGCGGCGAGGGGGCGGCGACAGACTGAGCCAGCAAGTCAGCTGGAATGGCGCCGACTGTGGCCGCGTTGGGCGCGATGCTCTGCGTTAGATTGGCCCGCTAATCTGGCCGCCGCCGCCGCCGCCGCCGCTGCTGTTGTTCAATTGGCGCAAACCTCAATGG
>ENA-UOVY01000305-UOVY01000305.1-plant-metagenome-genome-assembly--contig:-NODE-305-length-28668-cov-620.459756_pt1 | contig 28668 bp, 21 predicted proteins | sample MGYA00249840_ERZ761561 | MGnify/ENA primary metagenome ERZ761561 (study PRJEB28882, sample SAMN05720143) | plant metagenome | isolation source: Guanajuato, Mexico | place: Mexico:Guanajuato, Mexico...
TGCGGCTGCTTGCGGCTGCTGCGGCCGGCCGACGAGCGCCGACCCGCCGAGCAGTCGACAAATTGTCAACCTGTCGGCTGGCTCGCGCCGCCGGCCTCAAAGGAGCGCTGGCGGCGCGAGCAAACGGCGGCCGCGTTTGGCCGCCAGCCAGAGGCCAGCGGTCCGCCGCCCAGCCCGGCCGACACTCAGGCCGGCGCCTCCATTGTTTAACTCTCAGCGAGGCGGCGGCTCCAGTGGCGGCGTAGGAGTCGGCCAAGATCCACTTGCCTCGCTCATACAAAACTCAAATCAACCCCATTCGTTTCATTGCACTTCCCATCGGCCGCCGCCTCCTCCTCCTCATCTGCGCGTCTACCTGTCAGACGGTGGCGAGCCCATGATCGGCGCCGACTTTTCTCGCCAAATCGATCTCGGCCTTCCAGCCAGAGCGAGCCGAGCCGAGCCGAGCTGAGCTGAGCGCAATAATTATCCGCATTTCCTCTCCTCTCCTCAAACTCACCCGAGTGAGTGTGCAAAAAGTCGGCCTCCTTCTCTCGCTTGCCGCCCCTCGCAAGCTCCAACTGCCCGCCGGCTCCTCTCCACCTACAGCTGGCTTGTGCGCGCGCCAGCTCGCGCGCCCAGCCGAGCCGCAGGTAAGCTCCCATCGGCGGCCGCTCTCATTCCGCCCAGAAGAGCGCCCGCCCGGCTGATTAATCAGCGCCGATTCGCCATCAGAAATCAAGCCAGCGCTTGCTCTGTGTGGGCTGACCGGCCGGCCGAAGGTGTCTATTGGATGATCGCCTGGCAGCGCGGCCAAGGGACTCGTTTGGCGCTCTGGCGGCCAGAGTAAAGCACAGGAAGCTTGCTGAGCTGGCCCGCTGACTCACTCGCTCGCTCGCTCGGCGGCCAAAAGAGGTAGCTGCGGTTGAAATATGAGAATCCAATGATATATGAGACCGGCTCTTGGAAGCTGAATGTAAATGAGACTTGCAGATGGAGCGCCAGCCCCAAGGATGTGGCCGGCAGAGGCAGAGGCGCCCTCGCTCGCCTGTTGCGCCGCCCGAAGCCCCGAGCGATGCCCCCAAATTGGAAGCGATGGAGCTGGAGGAGCGAAGGAGAGGGAGAGGCAGCAACAGACTTGTCGGCCGATCATGATGATGATTATAGTGCATAAGGCTGATGACGATAATAATGGCTCCACTTGGCGGCCATTTCGGGCTTCCAAGTCGACTGGACGGCAACAAAGTTGTCTTGGGCTGGGACGCGGAAGCTGCAGGTGCAGCCAGTTTTGGCTGCGATTGCGCACGCGAGTGGGTGCGCCATGCGACCGCCCGGTGTCATTGGCTGAGGGCGGCCGCAAGCCAGCCAGCCGGACGGACGGACACCTGATGCTCGGTTTGGCGCTGCTGCTGCTGCCGCATCGGCTGCTGCGACTGCAACGGCCAGCACACCGGCCACCGCAATGGCCACTACTCGCGTCTCGGGCGCCCGCTGTCCGCCCGCCCGCCCGCCAGCTGGGCCCTGTCAATCAGGCCGCCCGGCCGAGCGAGCGACGCCCACTCGGCCAGGCGGCCGCGCCCAACTCGGGCAAGTGTCACTCGCGGATGTGGGCGCCGAGCTGGCGCTTGTGCGGGCCCAAGCGGCGCAAACAAAGCGGCACCTGAGGGCCGGCTCTTCCAGCAGCCTCGCTCGTGGGCCCGGCCAAAACCGTTGGACCGTTCGCGTCGTGCCAGAGAGGCGCCGTTATGGTGAGAGTGGCGCTCGGGGGCCAGGCGGCTGGAGGTGGAGCGCGAACGAGATTGAGCGCTCTCGGTGTCGCCCATGCTGAGCGCAAGTTCGTGCGCCGCCGAAGCCAAGTGGGAGGGGGCGAAGGTAAAGGAGGCCAGATGTTGGCTGGCCGCAGGTAGGCGCAGTGGTAGTTTGCCCTTGGGCTTGTTTGCACGCTCGCGGCCCTCGACGCGCTCCTCCTCCTCCTCAGCCTCCTCCTCCCTCCCCTGCCAGCGCCGGCTCGCGGCCAGGGCCAACCAGCCGCGGCCAGCGTTGCCAATGGAGCCAAGAACAATAATAATAATAATAATAATCGCTGATTCTGCTCTATGCGCGCAGGCCCATTGTTGTTGTTGTTGCTGCTGCTGGTGCTGCCCAATCCGGCCTTACCTGTGGCCCTATCCGCTCTCTGCCGGCCGTTGAAACGCGAGCAACTTGCGCCAACAGATGTGCTGCTACCGCGTCGCCTCCATCTGGCTTTGGCCGAACGGGCCAACTTGGCTCGAGCACGCGAGCCGAGCTCCAGGTTCTGGATTCATTCCAATTTAGAACCTCGGGCGCTCTATTTATTCACCGGCCCGCTCCGCTCTGCTCGCTTGGCTGGCTGGCGAGCCGGCCGGCCGGCCGGCTTGGATTGCCGCAGACAGCGCCGGTGGCGCCATCTGTGCGCCCGAGCGACCTGTTGCGTGAGAATATAAATTACAAATCTCGGGCCGGCTAATTACAAAAATCGCGGCCAAACCGACAGCCGGCTGCCTCTATGTGGACACCAGGCTGCTGCTGACCCAAGCGAGGCCAAACCAGCACGAGGGGGCTCCACTCTACTTCCTGCCTCTCGGCCTCAACTTCGCGAACTCGCTGTTTGGCCAAACTAAACTTCCTGCCGCTTTGCGCCACTATCATTACCATGATCACCATCCAAATAAAACTGGCCAGCGAAGAGGCAGACATTGACGATGGGCAAAAGTTGAGTTGAGGAAGAGCTCAGGTTTCAAGCCAAAACCATATTCATAAGCATCCAAGCTGCGAGTCGCCAATTGGAGGCAAGAAAATTGCGGTTACCAAACGGTCGGCCAGCGAGCTTGAGTTGCAGCAGAAGTGGTAGACGCAACCACGACTACTACAATCTGGCTCATTGTTATTGTTGCGGCAGCGGCGCCGTTTGCATGGCTTCTTGAAAAGTTAAACACTCGCTCCAAGGTTCCAACTGCGACAACAATCATGATGAATTTGAATAGTTTGCTGCTCTCTCTCTCTCTCTTGGCAAACTTGAGGAAACTCGCTGGCTCTCCATTGTGTTGAGCCGCTCTGCTGGTGGTAGAGGCGGCGGCTTGGCTGCATTAGGGCAACAGTGTCTCGTTTCCTCGCCCGCAACTGGAGCGCCAGCATCCATCTGTCACTTGTTGCTGGCCGAGCTCGCTGGAGGTTAAGCTGGCTTTGAGCGCCACCAAACCGGATGCCCGCTGCCCTGCTCCGCTCTGCTCTGCTCAGTTCGGCTGGCGCACAACAAAGTGGCTTTGTGGCCGCAACCAAAAACCGTTGAATGTGCTGCGTTTGGCCCCTTATCTGCATCCGTTTCGCCGCCAAAACACACCGACGAGTCCCTCTTTGCCCCATCGAGGCTAACCACTAACCCACCTGCCCGCCCGCCCACCAACCAACCAACAGACGCGCCCAGAATCAACCTGGGCCCCTTCAACCCGCTCAAGGTGCTCCAGGGAGCCACCGTAACCCTTCCCTGCCTTGTGGACGCCAACCCGCCCGTCAAGGGAATCCGCTGGTACCGCGACGGCCACCTAATAAGCAACCACTTCAATCACACCATCAGCGAGGCCAAGATCTCAGACTCGGGCGTGTACTCGTGTCAGGCCGACAATGGTATTGCGCCGCCAGTTGGCGCCCAGCTGAACAGTCTCCATGGCCAGGTTGTGGGTCCAGCCTCGAGCTTCTTCTCGCTCATGAGCTTGGCCAGTGGTGGCGCCTCAGCGCAAGACTCCGACCAGATCTCAAGGGCGCCAACTCTCGTTGAGGCGCCGCTCCACCTCCAAGTGCTCTACCCACCTCGAGTTCAAGTGAAAGCCTCAAAGAGTTTTCCCCTTAGCGAGGGCGACTTCTTCTCGCTGAACTGTTCCGTTGACTCGTCGCCGCCAGCGCACGAGTTTGTCTGGACCAAGCAAGACGACCCCACCTTCCGCCGGCTAGCTAGCCAGCAAAGCCCCCTTCTCGACTTCCAGTCAGTGAGCGCTAGCGACTCGGGCAACTACACCTGCACAGCCTTCAACAGGCTCGACCTATCTGGCCACTACCAGCAAATTGAGAAGCAGGCCTCAGGTAGCGCGCTCGTGTTGGTTCGTCACAAGCCGGGCATCGCGGAAATCTCGCTCGGTCAGGCGGGCGAAACTGAACTTGGCGCCAAAACGCTCATCCAGTGTCGCGCAAAGCCGCCCGGTTATCCTGAGCCGCAGTACAAGTTTTGGAAGTTCCAGGGCTCAGGAAACCAGCGGCTCCATTTGAACAAGCAAGCGCACGGTTCAACTTACACAATTTACTCGGCAAAGGCAGACGATGAGGCCAAATACGGATGCATGGCCACAAACGAGATGGGCGTGTCGAGCGAGGCCGACGGAGATCTGATTGTGAACGAGCCGCCAAGTATCATCAGGGACTCGGCAAGGCGCGACGAGGATGCTCGACCGCCGGGCGAGTTTCCGTACTCAATCACTGTGCGCGCAACAGGCAAACCGGAGCCCAAGGTGAGCTGGTTCCATCGGTCGCCTGTGGATGGGCGGCGCATTGAGCTTGGCTCGCTCGAAATGCAATCGCGCTTCAAGGTCGAGACCATCACAAAGACGGAGCAAAACCAAATGCGGCTCAAGTACAACGTTGTCTCCACGCTAACCTTCAAAATGCCCCTCGAGGTGGACGATCGGGGTCTTTACACGGTCGAGTTCAGCAATGGCCTCTCGAGAACCGCAATAGAGGACTTCCAGCTCCATATCAACCATGCGCCCATTCCGGCGCCCCGAAACCAGCCCATTATTGCGCAAACGCAAGCCCAAGGCCAGCAACAATCCTCGGGCACCCGAACAAAGGCCGGCTTTGACCTTGGCGAGACAGTCAATCTGACCTGCCGCGTGTCCGCCTACCCAAAGCCAGAGTTTCTGTGGTACGCAAACAGTGCCACCGAATCGGACAAGCCCATCGAGACAAACTCTCGCTACCGCACGAGCATCTCAAATCCGCGCGACGACATCTGGGAGAGTACTTTAACCTTTTCGCAGGCACAACAGTCTGATTATGGCGAATATATGTGCGTAACAGCGAACCACGACCAACAGACAAACCGAATCAGCGATAGCGTTCAAATTCTCGTCAACCTGTCGCGCAAAACTAGCCCAGATCCGCCAAGCCAGCTCGAGGCAGTCGATGCGAGCCAAGACTCGATAACTCTCCAGTGGCTGGCCGGCTTCGATGGCGGCTTTGCGCAAAACCAATTCCTCGTCCAGTACGCGCTCGACGACGGCACCGGCCAGAGCTTGAGCAAGCGCTTTCCCGGTTCCGATTCAAGCTTGGCCGTTGCAATGGCCAGCCTCCAGCAGAACCAGCTTGAGGGCGAGCAAGCCGCAAACTATCCGCGCCTCTACGACTGTCTCACCATGAACCCTTGCACCATAAACCAGCTGCTGCCGCGCCAGGCCTACTCGTTCAGGGTTCGCGCAAGGAATGAGCTGGGCGCAAGCGACTACAGCGACGAGTTGCGCGCCACAACCCGCGCAAACATCAGCTCCATCCCAAGGATCCTCGACGCCTCCTTTGACTCGAGCCAAAACATGCTCTACTTTAGGATTGAGCCAGGCTCAGACTATCTCCTGAACAACCTGAACGCGCGCATTGAAGTGCGCACCTCCTCAAGCTTGCCCTTGCACACCAGCGAAGGCCAGAGGCCAGCCATGGACCAGCTCGAGGTGCAAGAGATGGCGGCTAGCCAGCAGCAGCAGCAGCAGGCCGCCGATTCCTCCTGGCGCTTCTTCACGGTTGTTCCAATCAGACAGGAGAGGGCCCAGGCTTACCTGAACATGTCCAACGATACCGAGCAACTGCGCCTAACTCTTTGCTCGCGCTCGAACGAGTCCCTCTGCGGACCGGAGTTCGTCATAAGCAAACGGAGCGCCACCAGCTCCTTCCTCCACGACCAAAGAGGCTCGCTGCTCTCCATTCTAATGTCAACCCTAAGCCTTATTGTGGTGATGGGCGCCTTTGCCACCACTGTCCACTCGTGCTGCCTGTCCGGCAAGAACAAGAAGGCCGAGAGCATTGAGCGCGCCGACGCAAACATCGACAACAAGCCCAACGCAAACGGGGCCCCCAACCAGCTGCCCGGAATCAACAAGAGCTCGCACGGGAGCACAACCTCCACCAACAGCACCTCAGCAAACGGAACAAATGGCCTGCAGTCGATGGACAGCATAAACGGGCCGCTCGGTGGCGTTGGCGGCGGCGGTGGCGTCTCTGACCACTCGTCCGACCACTCGCGCCAGGCCAAGTTGGACTCGATGCTGCCGCCCAACTACAACCACTACGCCGACAGGGCCTCGATCATGATGGAGCAGCAACAGCAGCACCAGCACCAGCAACTACTGCAGCAGCAACAGGGCATCATTGCCGACAAGCTAGGCTCGCCCTTTGGCCTGCCGAATGGCGCCCTGCTTGGAGTGGCCGGCCAGCAGCAGCAGCAGCAGCAACTGTCCTCGCCCATGATCAACGGAACTATGGGCCACTTTTCCTATGGCCGCGCTGGACAGGTGGCGGACTCGCAGGGGCAGCAGCAGCAGCCGATGTCGCTGGAGCAGCAAATGTTGGACGGCTCCATGATGCTGGGCGCCGCCTATGACCCAGATGGCCAGCAGCAGATTTGGCCGGCCCAGTTGGACGATTACAGCAACTACAATGCGCTCGGCTACGCGACCGCCCAACAGGGCGCCCAAGAGCAAGTGCTCGATCCCACCTATGCAACAACCGGCAGCGTCATGATGTCGCAACAGTCGGCCGCCTACGACAACAGCGCAAACAGCAGCCAGTTTCAATCCTACGTGAGCGCCTACCAGCAGCAGGAGCAGGGCCAGCAGCAGTACCAGCAGAGGACACAATACCAGCAAGAGATGGCGGCGGCCCAGCAGCAAATGTATGGGACGCTGACGAGGAACGGATACAGCGGGGGCGCGATTGGTGGCGAGGCGACCGGCAAGCCGGTGCACCAACTCGCCGAGCAGCAGCAGCAGCACTATAGCACTGGCGGCACCAACGGGCTCGTGCAGCCGCCCCAGCTACCGCCGCCGGTCAGCCAGAGCCAGGTGGAGTCCGATTACGGAACCACTGGCGGCCGAGCGGGCCGATTGATACGCGAAATCATAGTGTAGAGTTCCTAGCCCCCTTGGCGCTGCCCCTTGTTATTAGAGTGGTTGTTTTTGTTGTTGCTGTTGTTTTCGTTGCCGCATGAAAGTGGACCCGGTCGAGTTCAGCAGCGCCGATGGCTCGACCGGACCAACCGACACGCCCTTGCCCCCCAACGACCACGACAACCTGTTGTACTTGTCGCCCCTCATCCTAACTAGTGATTGCCAAGCTATGGGCTGAACCAAAGCTGTGACTAAACAACACTCAAAGTTGATGTAAACTATTGGAAGTAGAAGTTTATCTAGTTGTTGCGAGAAACTAGAGAGAAAGGGAGAGATATTCCGAAAATTAATGTGATCCGTGATAGCAAGTAGGTACCTTTGTGTTGGATCTTGATCAAATCCAACCCAATCAGTGCACGAATTAGAAGCCCCAATCGATATACTCGAGCCACTTACAGTTAGTTGAATATTATGCAATTTCCCTCACCCGAAGAAGCGTCTCCAGTCGACTGGAGCGGAAGGAGCCGTTTAAATCCGCTTCTTGAGGAGCTGGGTTGAGCTTGAGGTTTGGCAGGAGAGAAGTCTGGCCACATAAACACCGTTACAAGTGGAACCGCACCAACTCGCGCTCGCCTGTCAGCCAAGCAAAACTAGCGCACCTTATTAGAACCAAGACGCACGATGAGCACGATCAGCTCGTGTTTGATACGCACCAAAACTGCCTTAACCGGGGCGAGCAAACCAACGAGAGCCGAGCGGCCGAAGAAGATGGTGTAGCTGGGCGGCGACACCTGCGCCTTCCAGCACGACTGGAGGGCGTCTCGCCTGTCCGCCAAGCAAGCACCATGCACTTCGGCCGGCCTCGCGCCGCCCTGAATCTGTCCAAACTGTTTTGCACCGGTGAATTCACACTTGACGCCCCCGAAAGCCCAATTAGATCGGCGGCCGGCTCAGTGGCGCCACACTCAGCGCTGACACAAACTGGTGGCCAGCGAGAGCTGGTGGTGGCGCCGCCGCAAGTCGTGGCCCGCCTCTAATCTCATCCAAAAGGTCTCAAGTTGAGCAGAGGGCGAGCGAGGGATTGTTAATCCCAGAGTTCGTTCCTCAATAATAACTACAGTAATCAATTATTATTAAAGATGTAACCAAATTTAGATGTGCTTAAATTCAAATGAGAGAGAAACACCACCCTTTATACTCACCAAGTTTAGTAAAACAAAAACGAATAAACCCTTCACGTTTGAAGTAAACTAACATCGAACACTAGACAAAACGCTCGTTTAAATTCCCTTTGGCCGCTCTAGTTTCGCCATCCGCAATCTCGCTAGGTGCCCAGTTACGACGCATGCGCCCCCCCTCCACAATCGACTCCGTTCAAATCTACCCATTTTGGCGCCGACTTTGCTCCCCTGCAGACTATTTAAGAGGCAGCGCGGACAACACAATCGGAAATCAAATCGCAGAAGACGAGCACTCAGAGGGAAGAAGTTTGAAGTGGAGACTTGCGAAGATGCAGTTTCCGGTGGCTCCAATGTTCGCGCTAGCAAGTTTTGCGCTCCTCTTGAATCTAATGATGTCGGCCAACCCTGTTGAAGCGCGTTACCTGCCAACGCGAGCCGACGACGCCGACTTGGAGGTTTTGAAGAACTTGATCAGGGGGGTGAGTAGCAGGTTACTTGATTGGGCTCGAAACCCAAAGATACTGACCATTGACACTAGAATGGTTGTCTCACAAAAACAGTTGTTGGCTCGGGCAAGCTATGAGCAGCTCGAGGCTGGCCGAGTTCAGGGGCCGGAGAATCGCGGTTTCGGGGAGAGTTTCAGGCATCAAAGCGGCCTACAAGCCTTGGAAGTCTCGCGCAGGTCCGCCGAGCAAGCAACCTTGGGAGGCGGCGATTATAATCAAAGAGACCTGAGATCCTTGTTGAAAAGCAAACTGGATTGACTGATGGAGGACGCAAATACGGGAGAGGAGGCGAGAGTAGATTAAGGAAGAGAGGGAGAAAGTGGTGGGGGTCAGAGAGTTTCAAGCGGAGACGCTCGTGCTGCTTTCAGAAGGGTCTGGTTCAGAATGTTTCGTGATCAATCAAGTCGCTAGGTTGTCGTCGAGCGTAGGCTGCATACTCCTGGACGGCTCGACATATCTTGGCCAGCTTCAGGGTGGAAACCTTGATTGCGAATACGGTGTCATCTAATTAACCTGTCCTTTTGAGATTGTACACAGAACAAATTCAAGAGCTTCCATTGCAAATCGTGCGGAATATGACACAGTGAGTTTCAACTTGGGGGGTTGTATCATCAAGCAAATAAAATTTCATCCTGGCTGGCTAAAGAGCCAGTTCAGGTGAATCTGAATTCGTTTCCCCCTCTCCCTCCCTCAATCTAACCTCGCATTCTAATTTGCACACAAACACAAACGAACTCACCAAGATGGTGGTCATTAAAACATGACATACTATGGGTGTTAGCTTGCACAAACAAATTTAGGAGAACAAATGTCCCTCTTTACCTCGTCGCACGCATTCAATTCCGATCGAGCGGAAACCTCGAATTGCTAACATGTGGCCACCGCCTCCACAATATAGAGTTCAGAGTGGACTGTAGTCAATTGTCTGAGCAGTCGAATTGTAAAGGTGACGCCATTCCAGGTGTCGCACAATTTGCTCTAATCTCGAGGGCGTTGAGCATGGTCAACCAGCTAGCCGCACGCATCCAATTAAAATCCGCAAATGTTTGCTCAAATCAGGTCGGCCAGATGGTAGAGCAAATGTGGAGCACAATCTTTAGTGCCAGCTTCCGCCATACACATAAACTCATATGAACAAGTAAACACAAGACTTTGCAGGGTGGATTTCAACGAAATTTTGGGTGTTCGACGCGTTTATATTGGGGCTTCTGTCATTTGAGGTCAGGAGGAGCTGGTTCGAGTTGACGACATTCCTTGTACAAATATCCTAGATGACGTTGTCGATAAAACTGGTGTCCAAGTGGACGATCAAAGATCGAATGAACTGCATCTCTTGCCTGGTCCGTTCAAAAATAACTGATTGTGAGGAAGCTAAACTGGGTTGATGAGTTTCCTCACTGCTTCCGTTAGCTATGCTCCACTTGGATCCGCCTCTACTCTCGCTTTGCGTTGGATCATCCTGGTTTGGAGCACGTAAAAGATTTGGTGCCCATACCATTGAAAGATTCGAACTGTCCATTTTAGTGAACGCAACTTTCTCGGGCTTAGCCAGTAGTTGGAGGAGACGAATGAGATAAGCCACAACGTCTTTGTTCAGATTGGACAAACGTTCATTGAAAACTCGGTATGCGAGCTGATTGTCTTGGCCACTTTGTAGACAAATTTCATAGAGATGTGAGGGGAAAACTGGCTCTTGCAGCTGGCGAAAGAATAGTTTCAGTAGACCGGCTATGACGTGAGGGTCTTGAACGTTAGATAACAGCGAGTAAACCTGTTTCGCGTCCGTGATCTTGCGGAAGTCGACGCAGTCAATCTCTAATCGCAACTGAGCAATCACATCATGATCTGCTGCGCATCTAAATATGCCTTCTGTCTCTAAGCCATCGGTCTCAATAAGTTTCTCCCCCAATGTTGTGAGGATCCAAGGGAGGCGTAAAGTTTTGAGATAAGGTGAGCAAGTTTGCAGAGACATGATCTTTTCTAACGACTCTCCAAAAACACCGCAATACTGGGGCCACTTTGTTATGGATAACCTGACTATCGATATCTCTTTTCCATCTACAGGCTTTCTGCAGTAGGTGATCCAATTCTGGCGTAACCTTTTCTCTAGCCGAGGCAAGCAGACATCACGAGCCATCTGATGTGAGTGCATCTCGAGGAATGATAGTAAGAACGGTGAAAACTTGCTTGATGGTGAAAAATAACTGAACAATATCGACATGAGTATCATACCCCACCTGACGCTTTCTGCGCTTGGGTTTTCAGTCAACTGACGTGCCATTTGGACATAGATTTCATCTCTGAGGTTTGACTTCGTGCAACCTTTCACAACCAGCTCGTAAGCCAACTCATCTCGCAATCGATCGGGCACATTATGTACATTTGACGCGGGGTTCAAACTAGGCCCGTTAACAATGCTTGATGAGCTGACCCTAAGGTTTCTCCCCCTGATATGTGATTCTTTTTGCTCATCGCTCAGTCCAGATTTAGCCAAAATCTGACGGTACCTTTTGTTTATGGTCACTTTTCTGTCGCCCATGAATTGTTGAATTAACTTAAATGAGGCTATCGATTCTGAGCTCAAATCGGAACTCACTGACGAAATCATTGGCTGCTTTATAGATTTCTTTGTCCAGCTTATCATCCGCGACCACTTGACCTTACGATTGAATAGAAGGCTTCCTTTCTTCGGGTGTCGTGTGAGATTCTCACGAGCGAACGATTCAACCGAAAAAGTTGAACCACGTGAAGTTTTGTTTCTATCAAAGTGGCCGATGGGAGATGACGGTTCGCCACTTTGATTAGCTTGGATATGTATCTTCTCTGCAGCAGCCACGTTTGCTCCTTGCTGATTTTGAACTTGCAATTGTTCGGAATCGCTATAATATCCACAATTCTCTTCGACTACATCGTAATCTGCGTCAGCAGTTACACCTGCGTCATCGCGCTTTGAGAGGGCAATTTTGTCCTTAGTTCCTTTGTGGGGCCTTGGTAAGGTGGATAGGGTCGAAAGTTGGCGCAGGTGTCTCTCGGATAGTCTATCTTTGTCGTAATTGAAGTAGCTATCGGCTACAGTCTTGATTCTTTGAACAGCATGATTTGCGTCTAGTTTGTAAGATCTTCCTAGCGAATCTTGCAAACCGAACGAAGAATTTTGTCGAGACTTTTTAAAATTTTCGACCAACTTACGATGGTCTAGCTGCTGGCTCATGCAAGTAGCTGGATCTTTCTCGTCATCGATTAAATGATTGAATGTAAATGGTGTTGCTGTCTCACAGTGTATTGGAGATTTCTGTATTGAGAGGCATGATTTAGCGAAGGTCCCGTTGGGTGAATCCTGGTCGCTGAAAGATTTCCAACCCTCACTTGAATCTTCACCTAAGTCTTGTGACGCATTTAGATCACTCGCAACCTCGTGTTGGCTTGATGCGTCATCGTGCAAGTCAGTATCCTCATCTTCGTCAAGACCACAGTCGTCGTCGGTCTCGTGCTCATCGTCATCGATTTCGTCGTCGCTGATTAGTGCAATACCCATGGCTCTAGCTTCTCGAACCAAGTAATGACTTAGATTGTTGGTTGAAACTTGTGTTGGCTTCTGCGTGCAAACAGGTGGTCTCTGTGGAATACCGAATGTAGAGGTCGAGGAAGGGAGTTCGTCGGTGCGATTATGACTGAGCTTACCACTTGGTAGCTTGTTGAACGTGCCACAGTCCGAGCGATATGAGGGTGGCAAGCCAAAGTAACTTGAGCAGCTGTCTTCGTTGCCATTTGTCTCGCGCTTTTTGTTCGTTGGGCCTTGCTGACTAGATTCGATATCCTTAGTGAATGAGGTCGTCTTATTTTTAAACAATCGCTTTACATTATCACCTTGATGAATAAAGTTGTTTGTAGGAGCGGTTTCCGAACTTACACTCCCAAAATCAGAGTGTTGACGATGGTTAAGAGGGAATCTTTTGCTGATACTCGAGTGTGTGTAACTGCTTGTTCTAGACGGATCAGCCGAAATATCAATGAAGTTTAACTTGGCGTTGAATTCATCTTCGAATGCTGATTCACTGATAGTCTGCGTACCAATAGAAACCAAATCAGAGGCGATAGTTTGTGTTGAAGCGTCACGCTTTTCGACATTTTCTTCATTCGATGGAAGTTTCTTGAATGTTTGTAATCGAGAAACTGGTATGATGAGCAATTTTCTATCCGAACGATTACCATTGGTTGTTGGTGACACTTTAGGTCGAGTCCAGACAGTGCGTTGCTGCTCTGGATTGTAGTAATAATATTTACCGGTTTTCTTGTCATAAAGCTCCCACCAATGATCACTAAAATCCTCTGATCTACTGATTGTGGCTCCGTCCGGCGGATTCTTGGCACATATTCCTGTCTCAAGATTTGCATATATTTTCTTCTTTGACTTCGGCTCCACTATCTCGACCCATTCGTTCAATGCATCGAGTTTAGGCTGGATACTATTGGGCGAGGTTTGTGGGTCCATTGTGATCCGCTGAGATATAAACGGTTACATGTAGAATAAATATAAATTTTTACAGTGCTGATAATTAAAGCTAATGAGTGTTGATGGGGGTCTAGTTATGGCTGGGTGGCTCTAGGCCTCAGATGCGACTTGACTCCCCTTGAAATATCATGAAATAGCTCGTTTAGCGGCATTTCACTTGAGAGTACCAGACGCTCACCAAGAGATATGGTCTGTTTTTAATCATCCTGCTATCAACATCTCCTTGGGGACCACACTTGAAGCTTAGTCCAGTTTTGAACACGTAATCCTCTGATTGCCCATGAGGGTGTAGTTGTTCGATAGAAACTTGATTATGCCTCGATTATTTGAGCTTCTTTGCTAGATGTGGTGAGATTTGCTCACTTGTTTTGATCGATGGATGGAGGGCTGCATCATAGATTGAAATGGGGGACAACTTGTAATATATTATTGAGAGAAAGTTTGTTGAGCACCGTGTCAATCCAGTCTCAATAAGAAATACCGGACATGAGTGAAGGAAATCCAATCTTCTCAATTTACGTGTCTTACTGTAAGTTCGTTGATTACTCCGACTATAACCTAAATTGTAGCATGGATCGCGGGAACTTATTGGTCTGTGCATCAGCTGTTGGCTCTGTGATGGCTAGTGTGATACGAGTTTGTTTTCCCTCCCAAACTGAGAGCCAACAGGAACAACGGCAACTCATCAGACTTGATGCAAGTAATCTGAGCTTAAATACTCAGCAAGGTTCATCAATAGACCCCCAGCATCTTTCGAGGAGGAAAAGAGGATGGCTCCACCTGCACGAAAGGTCGATCAACAGCGCTGCACCGATTGCGCGAGATCAGTTTTCAATTTACACTTGGGCGATGATTTTGTTCAGCGAGGATTTTTCCTCATACCGACACTGTGGTGCATTTTTCTTGCCATAACACCATGAGGTTAGATACATTGTTGTTCGTTTCTTTTAGCACCCGAGAATACCCAAGACGTGTGCTTCGAGAATTTTAGCGGGACGTTACCTCCTGATGATTTGGAACTAACATTCTTATCGAGATGTCTCTTCCACTTAGTAAGAGCAGGATTTAATGCTTCAGCATTGATATGGGCCGAAAACTATCACGAAATTACCCTAATAACTCAGCAAATTTAGATTTTGCCGTAACCACTAGGAGATGACAGATTTCCCTCTACATTGGCCCAAAAGCAATTCCGAATGTGTTAATTTCCCGAGCACCACTCATCAAAGATGCCTCGACAGTATGAATGATGGGAGGGTGTCAGTTCCTCTCTTTTGTATCGATACGTTGTGCTTTCGACCTCCTCAATCCAGTCATACAATCGCAAATGTGGCTCAACCGCCCTACTTTTTTGTAACTATCTTTTGAGTGGTTCAAGAGAACAGAATCTTGTTGATGACTGGTGGGTCCTACAACACGTTAGTATCACAAGCAGGTTTAGAACTCAGTTGCAACGCCATTGCACTCAAAATTGACCGATCATTGTCAACCATCTCGATGAGTATGTTCATTTGAGATATATTGACGGCCGGCTCGATACATGAGACGATTTTGCTTCATCGTTAGAGAAGGACCTGCTGATTAAACCCGTTGTGTTCAAAGATTCACGAAGGGTAGCTAATGGTAGTATTTATTTCTGTAACGGGTCTGCATTTTACTTTTGGTTTTGAGTTCCGCAGAGTCTCAGTTCGCCAAGTCCAAAAATGAATTGGCTCGTTCAGAGGATAAGCACGTGCACGTCACATCACTCGGGCCAATTGATGTTTATTTGAATCTTAATCCTTAATACGATGGGGATAAGCCTGACCTCGAAGACAGACTCTTTTTTTATATCATTTCAATATCAACTCCAAGACTCAAAATGATCGCTTTACAGGGACGAGTGGGTAAAAAAATATGCAGAGTATTCACCTGGCAAACTTGTTCGCTCGGATCGAAGGGCAGGCGCCACAGTTCCATGTTTGCATGGAAGGTAGAAGACTCTCTGAATAATCCGGATCTTTGTATCAGGGACAAGCTCAAATTCACGAATGCCAAGATACCAACTATTGCCTCACCCTCGGATGTTCTAGTCAAGGTTCACTCAACCAGCATAAACCCTCTCGATTTACGGATGGTCTACGGATACGGTCGTAGAGTTTTAGATTTGCTCGATCTCGCTACGAACCACGAGCCAAGAATAACAAACGACAGGTACCCACTTACTCTTGGCCGGGACTTTTCAGGACAAGTTGTCGCTACAGGACCATGCTGTGGCGATTACAAGGCCGGTGATCTGGTGTTTGGCGTTGTAGAGCCACAGAGGTCTGGCGCACATGCCCAATTTGTGACAGTTCCTTCACATAGTGTGAGTTATCATTCTCTGGAACTGCTCTCCAACATTTAAAATCTCGGAGCCTAATTGTCTGCTACTCTTGTTCAATCTAGTTGACGAAAAAACCGACGAATCTCAGCCACCAACAAGCTGCTTCAATACCTTTTGTAGCACTCACTGCCTATTCAGCTCTTTGCACATTTGGCAATCTGTCGCGCAACGGATGCGAGGGGAAACGAATCTTAGTACTTGGTGGATCTGGTGGTGTTGGTTCATTTGCTATTCAACTACTCAAGCTTTGGAGTGCTAATGTAGTAGCCACTTGTTCAGAGGAAAAAATGGGGTGGTTAGAAGATACCCTCTTCGTTGACCAGGCTGTTTGTTACCAGGATTCTTCTAAGTTGAACTCTCTGGAAGGAAAGTTTGATTTTGTGCTAGATTGTGGTGCCTATGATCAGACATTTCGTTCACATAGTGAGATTGTTGCAGATTCCCTGAGATTCTTGAAACCTCTGAGCAAATCTGTCTATGTCACTCTATCACCACCAATACTGGCGAACACTGACAAGTACGGAATTTTCATTGGCTCAGCAACTACCGCCCTGGAGGCTGCTTATGATACTTATAGGGGGCTCAGAGATTTTAACAGTGCCAGATGGGCAGTATTCCTACCAAACAAGAGGGCCCTCGACTATGTTGCCAGACTGCTGGAAGATGAGGCAATCACACCACAGGTCGACTCAATCCACAGTTTCAGCTCCATGCCCAGCGCTTACGAGCAACTACAGAGTGGCAAAGCTAAAGGAAAAGTAGTTGTGGATGTAACAAAGCTTGACCTGGATCAACTGGCGCTCGACTCAAACAATGACAAAAGTGAGAGTGTTGTGGAATCGCCGGCATAAAATAAATATACTAATGCCGAGTTTTACTCTTACCTGGTGGTGCGTCCATTACAGGGCTCAGGATGACCGTATACAGACTCAGTTCTGCTGAGTTATGAGCTCAGCGAATTTTCGTTTCGAATCACAACTTTGTCTGCTAGAACATCTAACGCCACAACTAACCTAGAATCGTTCTTAGTCAATTAAGAGGGCTTCAATTGAGCCCTCTATTGGTGTTTGATCACAATTTGTAGTTTCAAGATGCATCCGCCAAGACAAACACCTGGAAGAGTATGGGAAGATCGACTCAAAGCATCCTCCTCAGCGATGCGAATTCGTCAGCTACAGGTTTACGTGTTGTTTTAGCCTACCTATTGATCATATCCCAATCTACAATAGGTGAGTGTCATAAACATATCGATACGAGTAAATACCTATCTCTGACAGAATTTTATCCTATCTAACTCAAGCGGATGCTACAAAATGCCATATGTGCCTCTTCCACTTGGCTCATTGCACAAATCCTCTTGATTGCTATAACCAACCAGACACCTGCAGCAACACAAACTTTAGCCCAGTTCTTTCTCAAACGGTCGATTGCGAGTTTGGTTGCGAGCAATATGTCATCACAGATGCAACCGGCTCCATGGTCGTCTGGCGCCGAGGTTGCGCAACTGAAGGTTCCCCCAAGAGCTCGTACATATGTTTTAGTCGCAATATATATTTCCTAAGACACGAACAATGTTGGTGCCACTCAGACTATTGCAACTCATCAACACATCCTGTTCTGGTCAAGCTACTTCTTGTGCCCACTCTGTTCTTATTGGTTCTTTACAGTAAATTATTCTGCATAGTTGGCCGATTGTTGTAAACAAGGCAACCAGGTCATTAATTTATCGTTCCAACTTGATTGGCTTGAACTTTGCATGTATCTTCATCTACGTTGTCATGGGCGACCATTGTTCACATCTGTAACGTATTTGACTGTCCTTTTCGTTGATTCTCGAAATCAGTTTACGTGCACTTGCCCCCCTCTCCGATAAGGTTTTCAAAAGTTAGCTTCAAGCAATTCAAGTTTGCAAGGATAATCTATGGATGAGTATGAAACTTTGAAACGAATTGGTGATGGCACCTTCGGAACTGTCTTCTTGTGTAAAAGACGAGGTGTAAATCCACACGTCGGGGCGACTCAGAGTCCCAATACATCAAGTTTGGTGGCTATAAAGCGGATGAAAATGGCGTACTCCAGTTGGAATGATTGTATGAGCCTTAGAGAAGTTAAAGCTCTTAAAAAGTTGAACCACAAAAACGTCATTATCTTGAAAGAGGTTGTCCGAGAGAACAACAGTCTGTATCTAGTTTTCGAACATATGGAGGAGAATCTCCACCAATTGATACGCAAGCAGACAGTTCCGTTTCCAGAATCTACCATCAGACAGATAGTTGTTCAACTTCTCGAAGGTCTGGCTCATATACATGGACACGGTTTCTTCCATCGCGACATAAAACCTGAGAACTTACTATGCCAGAATGGTGCAAAATTGATTAAGATTGCGGACTTCGGCCTAACAAGAGAGATAGACAGCCAACCACCGTACACTGATTACGTGTCCACTCGATGGTATAGAGCTCCAGAGCTGTTGCTACACTCAACGGCTTACAGTTGGACAGTTGATATATGGGCAGTCGGTTGCATCGTAGGCGAGTTGTATACTCTCAGGCCAATGTTTCCTGGGATGAGTGAAATCGACCAAATCTATAAAATATGTCAGGTTCTAGGGCCACCGAACGCCATTTCCTGGCCAGATGGCCAGAGACTGGCGTCTTTGCTTAGACTCAACTTCCCGAAGATAGTGCCACTAAGCTTGAACAATCTCCTCGAGGGATGTACAGACATGGGATCAGATTTTATCAAAACTATATTAAGATGGGTCCCTAGTGAGAGACCAAGCGCTGGTGAATTGCTAGTCGATAGATATTTCAGGCGATAAATATTGCACGTAATTTCGAAGCAAACTAGTATTTGACAGCGGTCAGTGGCAATTAAGTTATTTTTCTCTATAATTTTAATTGAATGTATGCTCAGCCTTATAAACTCAACGATCTTAAGAGGGTTTGACTTATGGTGTTCAATCGAAAGATTGCGACTAATGCGGTGTTATATCATGTTTGAGACATCATAGACGAAGTCTCAAGATTCTTGAGCAATTGGTTGAGCCAATTCTTAGTTGACTTATCATCACGTAGGCCGTTGGCAAATGTACTATCTCTAAGTTCAACAGGCAGGCATTGTTTTAGAGCCTCACGTGCTCTGGGGTTGTCACTTAATCTCAAATAGCAACGTATAACGTGTTTCAGTAAACGTGGTGATTTCGAGTCGTTCGGTTCTCTGGCCAGGGCAATTACCATATTGCCGAGAATTGAGGCAACATGATGGAATCGTTCAAAAGTTCGACAGATATAAGACAAACCAGTTTCGTCCAATAGAATCTTTTGCAAGATGAACGTTGCTACTGTCTTACTTAGCTCGCTACCACTTTCCATGATACTTAGACATAGTGGTATGATTTCAGTTGAAAGCAGAAAGTTTATCACTTGAGCTTCGTCTGTCTTAACTAAAGCGCCGATTACACCCAATGAGGTCAGTCTGAGATACTCGAATGGACGAGTTTTTGAGGCTGTTGTATGGAGGATGGGGTACAAATAGAGAGGTATATTGGCTTCCAAGAGTGACGATCTAGTTTCAGGATGGGAGGCTATACATTGCAGCAGGGCTAAAGCGTTACAGGCTCGATTCGATTGGTGGGCCGATAGAAGCGGTGGGTTCAAGGTTGGATAAACGTTTGTTATTTCTTGTAACAAGGTGGATATGACACCGTACGAATGCCACAACATGATGGCTAGATCGGGGACAACCTCTCGTTTCTTGCTCAACTCTAAGAGCGCGTTTTCCCTGGTTTCTGGCTTCAGTAGCTCCTGTATCCATTTATGCACGAACTGATAGTGCATACTGCTTGGATTACTGGAGTCCTTGGATTGCTGCTGTTGTTGCTGCTGTTGCGATTGTGCTTGAGGGTCTGGTGAAGCGGCTTCCATGGTGAAATAACTAGAGACTGAGAATTGAGATTGCTACAACACTAATTGGCTCAGGAATAAAATATGAGTGGTCATGAGTGATTGATATGAGTCTAGACTACATGTACACTTTTTGACCCTCAGTTTTTCTCTGATCATGAATTTTCGAATAGGTAAATTCTCTTCTGTATTTGCTCCGAGTAGAGGATCGTTATGACAAGAAAGCAAAACGGGATTTCACTCGGAAAGCATATCCTTACGTCAAGAATTGCGAGTGCTTCCGTAGAGGAACACAGACTACCAAATTTCATCAATGCTGAATTGGGTATTCAGCAGACTTCCACCAGATTCGAGCCAGGAACGGTCGATGCGAGACTGTAGAAAATTGGCGCGGAATCTTTGAAAACGGGGTTTTTCGACAATTCGATTTGTTTGTTCTTGGTTTCTTGGACCAGAGAGCTGCCACCGCGATCTCCTCTCGCAACCACTAGATGTCGTGCATGAAGTTAACAACATGAACTTCATTCTGGTGCGCAGCTGTAGTCTTCAAGCGAAAACGCTAGCCTAGCTGGGATTTCTTCACGCAATAGGCGAGCGGACGAGCCGGGCAGGTTGAGCGACGGCATGTCCATTGCGATCAGCATGCTATACTTCTCGCCTCTTTGCAACATTCGTCAATACATCTTTGATACAGTCACCGACTCATGCCTCTATGAATTGAAAAAATCATATCCTTTTATTCTATATTCATATGATGGATACAACGGCGGACGATAATTTCTTCATTGAGGAGCCTCAAAAATTGCGGAACAATTTTTTCAATAAAGATAAGTCAATCCAGATGGTGGAATTATTGGCCCACAAGCACCATGATACCAACAAAAGGATCCAGCTCAATCGAATTCAGCCGTGTCGGCTCACCTACAACAAGAAACTACAACAACTACAGCAACTCCAGCAACACAAAGCTATGCCAAAATCATACATAGCGAGGCTAGAGATCCTATGCCAAGCTACTTATAATACCGACGATATTAGTGTTGCGGGACGTGCTGTAGATACGTTAGTGAGTGCTTCAAAGAGTGGTTGCTGCTTCCTAGAAAGGTATATAGTTATGCTACTGAACTTTTGCACAAAGAAATATTCTCTGGCAGATGACCCAATGAAAATTAAAGTTGATGAGCTCTTGAATAGAGTTCTAATTGTTGATTTTGATAGGCAACAACTGACTGAGAATCTCAGAAGGCCTGAGTATAAGTTGAATTCAATTGAACACATAATCCAATTGCTTCGAAGAGTCCAAGATATGTTGGATTACAGAGAGCAGAAAGCCATTGACTGGTTAACTGTAATCTTAGATGCCTATCTGGTTGAATTAGCAACAACAGATGAAGCTGTAGATGTCATAGACCAAATAAGTGCCCACATAAACTTCCAATGTGCATTATTGCGAGAGGCAGAGAGCACCAAGAGTTTGTTAAAATGTACCGTGGAACAAATGGACGCCAATAGTAGCCGCGACAAGATGAGTTCATCGGTTATCAAGGGTGATCAATTTAGGCCCTGCTATGCCATCGAACGTATAGAAATCTGATTAAATTCAACGTAAAATAACGTCATTCTTGTTTATCTGTGATCTATTTCGGCAATCTTTCGAAAGTTGATTCCGATGGCACGGTTTTAGTTTTGCTACAAGCGACCGATAGTATAATCGGAGAATTTTGTGTACATAACGTCTGAGGTTACGGACTCATCTGCGCGAATTGTTCACATGGTTTTGACTTTCATCTGCTTTACCCTCATCTTATTCTTTTTAAGCTCTCTCTTAGCTTCCTTCTTTTCCCATCTTCTCTGTTTCTCGGGATCATCTTCGTTGTAAATACGTTCCTTCTCTTTACGTCTCTCTTCTTCCTTCTTCGCCTGAGCTGCCTCCTGGCGCTGGGTAAATTGTGTCTTTTGTATGATATCTGTAACCTTGTTGCGATTCCTCTCACTCTTTAACTTGCTATCTTTAGCGAGTTTGAATCTTCTGAGTCTATCTAGAAGTGAGAGAGCGAAGAAGATAAACTCAAAACTATCTTCAGTTCTCTTTGGAAAGGCGAATGAAAACCTAGCCATTCTTCTCGCTTTGTCCAATCTCTGAGCCGGTTGCAAATCATCCGAATTTAAAGTTGAGTATTTATCAGTGATATGAATGTAGTTGATAGACCTCTCGTACTTTCCTAGGAAAGATATTGTCTCTCTATCTAATATAAACGAGGCGACATCATTCAACTCACTCATCACGAATAATCGATCTATGTTGTGTCCGTACTGCGAAAGAGGCTTTCGTTTCGGACAGAATGTATTGATGTCGACCATATCACGGGCTAGTTTTGCTGCCACGGTCTTGTTCGCCAGGCAGAAGACAAAGTTTTCGTAGCCAGTCTGAGATAGAAGAAAATGCAAATTCAGATTGTCTTGTGTGGTTTTGATCAGAGTTAGCGCCATACTGAATATATCCTGACGCTTCAATAAGTTTAGTTCAATCAAGAGACCGTCTAAACCTATTCTACCTGAGTTCCATATTGTGAAAACCGAATCAGAGCTCTTGATTAGTCCCTTTTGCTTCTTAGATGACGCGTTTGAAATTGATTCATTTTCATTTGTCTTGGGCACATTATCCAAGATTTGTGAGCCGCCAACCAAAGCGAATTGGGGCTTGAGTTTATCTCTTGTTTGCTCATACCAGTTTTGTGCAAGATTACTGTTTTTCGAACTACCAATAAAGTAGTTGAGAAAATAAAGAACACTAGCAATTAGAAATGCGATTTCGACATAGTAGCTCTCAATCGAATAAAATTTCGGCAATGGGGCATTGACTAGTTTTAGATCAGGCTTCTTTTGGGCCTTATCTGGTTGTGCATTGTCCTCGATTTCGTCTATTTGCTTGTCATGAGATAAAATAGGGTCTCTCCTGACATCATCATGTTCTACGTTCAGTTTTGCCTTTGGAAGTGGGTTCTCTTCGTGCTGATCCCTCGCCAATTGTGGGCTGTCTTGGTTAGTCTCAATCGGTGGGAAATCGTCGAATTCAGCGAACTCGTCGTCATTACAAGAGGACTCAAGGATGTTTCTCGAGCATATCACAAAAACAACCGTTAACAATATTCTAATAAGCATGATATGTTGAGTGACTCAAATCATAGATTGCGATGATTATCGTATGGTTGGAATAACTGCTCGTCGATACAATTGTTGCATAAATTTCGGTCGGAGCTTTGGTGAGATTTCTTTTTGGCCGGTAAATAGACAAAATTATCACATGGCCGGTCTTGCTGGGCGAGGTCATTAGACCAATAGTACCCGGAAAAACCAAGCAAATTCGCATGTCGCTTCCCTCGATAGTAATGTGAGAAATTCCTCGTTGCGGCCAAAAGGGAGTGATACGAATCCCGCCTCTTGCTCGTGTTTTTTCGACCAAAACCAAGCACCATTGTGCCTTTTCTTCGCATGACACTCTATCACTCGACTCAAGATATATATCTGACGTGATTAGCACCAGAAAACCAAAGGCTCTGAGCCATGGTCCATTAATCTCAAGCGATACATTTGCGGAGGTAGACAGCTCGAGCCAAAGTGATAAGGTTGTAGATTACTATGCGAAAAATGATAGTCAGTCTGCTGTCGAACCTGATGCCAATCGAGCAAGAGTACAGATAGCGAAGATTTTGAAATCCCAGAATCGCGTCGAGCAAACTCAACAAACTGTTTTTAGTTCTAGTTTGCCGAAAGAGGAATAGATAAGAGCTAGCGAACATCTGAGGTGTTTCAGGTACTCTATAGAGATGTGAGACTGATCGCTTCACCTATCTAGCGATTGTGTGATAATTTTTGGCCTTGACTTTACTACTAAAAGAATGCAAAACCTCCTGCCAGTCGTCACGCTATTGACAATTATCGGGAGACTGGCCACAGTCTCCTGTAACTCGAAACTTGTACCACCCGTTGTGATCAACACGTGGAACTTTACCACTGCAAATGCCCGAGCTTGGCAAGAATTAGAGGCCGGGCATAGCGCCCTTGACGCTATAGAACATGGTTGTGGTCAGTGCGAGATCGATAGGTGCGATGGCACCGTTGGCTGGGGCGGATCTCCCTCTGAATCAGGTGAAACTTATCTCGATGCTATGATTATGGATGGTGAGACTTACGACGTAGGTGCAGTGGGTGGTCTCAGGCGAATCAAAGGAGCTATCGCAGTTGCTCGGCTGGTGCTAGAGCGGACTAATCACACTCTGTTGGTGGGTGATATGGCCACAGAGTTTGCCGTAAAGTTTGGATTCAAGGAGGAAAGTTTGACGAGTGTTGAATCAAAAACGATATACCAAAACTGGCTGCTCAATTCATGTCAGCCAAACTATTGGAGGAATGTTTCACCTAATCCAAGAACATCCTGTGGACCGTATCACATTGAACCATTATTTAAAAGCAGTTCCAACCAAAACCTAGCAAGTGTATACGCGATTGATTCGGATGGGGTCCCTTCTGACAAACCTAATCCGATTGTTGGCCACGATACAGTTGGCATGGTAGCTATGGATTCGTTAGGGCGTATAGCCTCTGGCACATCAACCAATGGTGCGCGCCACAAGGTGCAAGGTCGTGTGGGCGACTCGCCCATACCTGGCGCTGGCTCTTATGCAGCCAAAGAGGCTGGAGCAGCCGCTGCAACAGGCGATGGCGATTTCATAATGCGTTTCCTACTATCTTACCAAGCTGTAGAAAACCTTAGACGAGGTATGAGCGCAGCTGGAGCCGCATTGGACGTCATGCAACGTCTCACATTTAGAACCGGGCGACCCTTTCCGCAGGCAGCCGTCGTGGTCCTCGCCAAGGATGGTCATTATGGAGCTGCCTGTTGTGGCCTCGAGAAATTTCCCTTTGTAATTAGTGACGCGAATCATCAACTACAAACCAATGTGATCGACTGCTCCCTCTGATTTTCAACAGTCCCTACGCATATATATATATAGATATATACCCTTTAATTTTCACTACTAGACTAACTACCCTAAATTAAATTCCCATTCTCGGCATGACAGAAAATTTTCTAGCCTAATTCGGTGGTACTATTTCGTGGCACTTTGAAAACTTGATACTTCGGCATCGTTCATTGGGCCGGAAGTATTATTTTCATCATTGAAACCAACAAATTGCTGAAGAAACTTGTGTACCACTTAGGTCCCTCATAGGGCTCTACAAAGTCGGGGACCCTTTCATCTGGATTGGACGAGTTCAATCCGCCTGTTGTGGGGCTCATTTTCAACGGATCTGATACATTTGGTGCCGTTTTCGTACCATCCACTCTATACTCAGGCTGATTTCCCTTGCCGCCAGCTGAATTCATTGAGGTTTGTTTCTGACGCTTCACTCTTGGCATGAACCTCGATGTTGTTGGTAGGCTTAGATATGGAATTTCTTTTAAGTAGGTGAACCAGGAGGCTAGAACGTCCATGAAACCCCCAATGAAGCCCCCGTTCACCGACCTCGTGGATCGCTGATATCTGGCTGACTCGCCAACCCTAGCGTTTGCTCGTTGTACTATCTTCTTGAATGGATCATCTTGACGGTTTGCAAGACGGAAATTGTGCACTATTTCTGGTTCATTCAAAACCGCTAACAACCTCTCGGGATGATTCGTCATCACAGCATCCACTCCCATCATGAGCGACTCTCTCATTCTGTCATGCAAATCTATTGTCCAATGATAAACCTTTAGCGGGTAACCCTTCTCAGCATCGCGCTTAACTAAAGCCTTTGAAAGTCGTTCGAGATTGTAAAATGGGCTGAAGCAGTTGGTGTACCCATCGCCTTGCCAAATATTAAGATTGGTACCAAAGCGCCTCCACATTGATTCTATGGCTTGAATGTCGTCGTTCATGCCAACGTCGAATCCTATCCTACCCAGCAGATTTGTTGAATTGTTTTGCTCAAGATAGTGGAGAAAATTATTGATCAGCTCTGTATCAGTCACATGATTGACCGAGAGCACCAATCTTAGCAATCTCTTCGGCTTCGTTATGGTTCTGTTCGATATGGTTGAGTTTTCGTTCAGGAATTTTATCGATGCCTGCGAATCAAGGAATAGATTTCCGACGATTGATTTTGCCAACTCAACACCTGCCCGGCCCTTACTCTTCTGATCTAGGTAATCCAACTTGAGGTCTAAGAAGAGCAAGGATAGATTTTTGCCGATGCCTTCCTCGTCGTCTATGGCTATTTCGCGGACATAGTTAAGGTATTCGTTGAAGTCCTCTTGCTGGTGGCAGTGGCGCCAACAATCGCAAGGCGGCCCATGGTAAGTATACAATGGGTCTCCGTGCGTTCCGAACGTCACATCCACCTCTACGGCATTAGCACCCTTCCTATATCCAAATTCAATCGGGACGTCGCAGTCAATTTTCAATTTCATGCTGGGACAAGCTCGAAATTGTCCGTGTTACTCACCCAAGTCTATACTCCAGTTCTTTAATTGAGTTGACCATATGAGCTAGATTCCAAACTGGACGTCGATTGTCGTTGGAGAAACGTAGCTCGTGATCGATTAGTGGCTGCTTGTTGATTTGTTGACTTGTTGCAGCAGTTTTGTCGATAGATAAGCCGACTACGAATTGGGACAAGATCGTCAGATGAATTACAGCCGCTAGGGCTACTTTACGGATTGATTTGAACATACTGTCGCTTGATATGTTGGATTCTACAATTTTCTGCAGGCACTTCGATTTAGACCGATTGATAGATGGGCTCAATTTTGAGGCTTGTCACTGATTGCCATTCAGAGCCATTTGACTAAAAAATTGTTAAGCTACTAGCTTTATGATTGCAAAATTCCATCATCTAGCTAACTAAAAGTTCTCCACTGAGCATCTTTCCTGCCGAACGCTGCTCTCTCGCAATCAACCAGCACGAGATCTGCATTGCATCCTTCTTTGGGTCTTAAGCTAACCTTTGCAAGCCGACGCTCCCGGCGCAGAAGCATCAGAATAGAGGCAACTTCGCTTCCGCTCAGTAAAATCAATACCACTTGTGGCAAAGCAAAACTCCTAAAGTCACTGACCTTGGCACACTGACTATGTATGTTCAGTTGGTGGAAATGGCCATCTAAGTTGGAATCCGCCCTTAAGTCTTACCTAACTGAATTTCAGATGGCTTCCGAAGCGAGCGGTCTGTGTACGCGTGTACTAGGAAACTTAGTGCAAAGTGTTTGATTCGAGCTTCGAGTAAGACTACACATTGGTTGTTGTTCAAGCTGCAACTGTTGCGAGCGATACTCATCTCTCGTTCAAGGTAAAACTGTTCTTATGATGTCGGACGCTTAGTCTACACATTCTACCATGCTCCATGGCTGCCAAGCCAATCAAGTTAAGCGGCAATCAAGTTTAGTCTCTCTGCTGACATGTTACCCGAGATGTTTTCAGGCTTGACTGCAGCCACAAGGTCTGGCGTACCACAGCATGAGGCCCAGTCTCCCTGTTTCCATTCATTAACGTAACTTTACCGAGTGCATTGATAAACTGATGAAATGAAAACATTGATAAAATTCAGGTATATTCCAAGCAGCAAACTGGCTGAAAATTTCTGATTGGTTGAAAAAATTTGTAGTCATATTCAATCGTGATTCGAAAATTTGCGGAATCGTATTTCGCGCCAAAAATCTCATGCTCTCTCGCAGGGCGATCCTGCTACGAATGCAACAAACCTCGCGACCATTTTACACCGGCTTGTTGAGAGCTGAAATTTATGAATTACAGATACTTCTTTCATATTTAATGATCGACACTATTTAAATACACTCGGAACATTCTTATAAACAATGGCCGCCAAAGTCCAGCAACGATCCAAGTTCACCACATCATGGGTGGATACCATGAAAGAGCATCATGCGGCAGATCAGCTGCCGCCCTCATCGGAGAAGATTGATGGTGATACCAAGATAGTAACCGAATACAAATTTGATGAGGACGGGAAGAAGGTCAAAATTACTAAAACATATCAAATCGTCAGGAATGAGGTGACCAAAGGGATGCTCAAAAGGAGACAGTGGCGACCGTTTGGTAAGGATCAATCTGAAGATGAGAAACGCGAGGCAACTAACATGGATGAAGAGATATTCATGCAATTTATTAACCAAAAAGATGCAGAAACTGTCGAAGACGATCCATGGGCCAAGGCGTTGGAAGCAAATAAGAGCTTATTTAAATGCCGTGTTTGCATGGGCAATCACGCTACGGCTCAATGCACGCTCGGCACCAAACCCGATGATCTAATAACGGACATGGCCGGTCTCAATTTGGGTAGATTGAATACAACCTCAGACAAGTATGTACCTAGGCCTCAAATGATGGAGGAACGTGGCCGGCCGAGCGCTAGCATGAGCATGCGCCTTAGGGAGGATCTTAATACAATTCGTGTCACCAATCTACCTGGCGAGATGCAAGATAGTGACATAAAGGACTTGTTTGGATTTATTGGCCGCATTTCGCGTATATTCTTAGCCCGTGATAAGTACACAGGAACCTCTCGTGGCTATGCCTTCGTTAGTTTCGAGAAAATTGAACACGCTGAGGCGGCTGTTAAGACCTTCAATGGCTTTGGATATGCCAACCTGATCCTCAAAGTCGAATTAGCGAGACCTTCCTAAAACTATAAACCCATGCAAAACCCTCTCGGGTGGTGCAGACTAAATCGTTAGTTTGTAACAATCGTCATAGATCATTCTGAATTGAACAATGTTTGTTTATTCACTGTTCCAAACTTTCTTTGCTCCGTCGTGCAACATCATAATATTGATGGTCTTGCCAAAGGATTCCTTGTGATTTCACTTTTGCTCTTCTTCTTTTAACTCAATACGATTTTTGAAAATCAATCCATTCACCGCTGCCTCGACCTTCCTTCGGTGTGGCTTCCTTGCTCACCTTATATTGGTTATCATTTTGGAAAAAACCTAGAAATAATAAGTTATGCCTATGCTCGTGTAGATATACATCTATATATATATATATATATATATATAT
>ENA-UOVY01000306-UOVY01000306.1-plant-metagenome-genome-assembly--contig:-NODE-306-length-28536-cov-633.108458_pt1 | contig 28536 bp, 19 predicted proteins | sample MGYA00249840_ERZ761561 | MGnify/ENA primary metagenome ERZ761561 (study PRJEB28882, sample SAMN05720143) | plant metagenome | isolation source: Guanajuato, Mexico | place: Mexico:Guanajuato, Mexico...
CGAACTTAGCCGAGCCGAGCTGAACCGAACTGAACTGAACTGAACTGAACTGAACCGACCAAACCAAACAGCCTTCGCAGCAAGAGCGCGCCCGCGGACGCCAAGGAAGGGGGCGGCCGAGACTGGAAGGGGACTAGACTTGGCTCGGCTCGCCGACACGCCGACTTTGGTTTGGGCCCATTTGCAGCGGCCGGCCTGTTCGTGTGCCCATCTGGGCCGCAGCAAAGCTCGCCCAATCAAGCGCCTAATGGCCGCCGATTTGCTCCCAGCTCGGCCGCCGCCGCTCGTCAGCAAAGCGGCGAAAGTGGCCGCTTACGGTAAGACGCAAAACGGGAAGCGAGCGAGCGAGCGCATTGGACAAACAAGCGGCCGCTCGTCAGCTTAGGCGCCGCCGATGACAGGCGAGCTGCGGACCGGTTTTGCTCGGACGCGCCATCCGCTTTGCCGGCACAAAGCTCGCATTCGGCCGGCTCGGCTCACTCTGAGTGCACAAGTTGCGCGCAAGCAGCCCACCTGTCAGCTCACCTGTCGGCCGGCTTGCTCGACGCGAAGTGCGCTTGTTTGTCACCGTCTTGCCCGTCCAACGAACTCGCGCCGCCGCCGCCGCCGCCGCCGCCGCCCTGCCCGCCTCTGGAGCCGCGAGCAGAGGGAGGTCGATGTCGCCAAGCTAGTCCCCCGCTCTTTGGCTGCGGCGCTCAGGGCGGCCCATCAGGGAAACGCGCTCGGCCCATCCGAGGCCGGCTCGATCGCGCATTACATGTATTAGGGCTGCGCTCGCTCCCATTGATATCACATCGGCAGCCCCAGTTGGGAGTTATGAAAGCGCACGCCAGCCAATCAACAGGTCGAGCGCGCTCACTGGGCCGCCCGAGATGGATGGATGGCCAGCTCGCATGGCCCTCGCTCGCTCGCCGGCCGCCAAGCTGCCCCCTCCAGCTCCCCTCCGCCGAGCTCGGCCGGCCTGCTTGTTGTCGGCGCCAACGGCCGCCCGCGAATGGTGGCGCAGTTGGGCACGCAAACTCCATTGAGTTGCAACAAGCGGGCTGCCGGCACTCGTCGAGTTGCGCGCGGGCCGACCGGCCTGCCTGCCTACCTGCCTGCTTACCTGCCTGCCTCCGAGCCAAGCCGAGCGGCCCGTTGCTTTTAAAGCAAAAGGAATCAAATGGCCGCCAGCTAATTGATCATGAAGAAGCCATTTGTTTCCCCCCGAATTTGTTACTTGGCCGGCACTTGAAGTAAGTGGCAATTTTGTTCCTTCCTCCTGTTTGCTCGCCCTCCCGACCCTCGCCTCTCGCTTGCTGGCTCGGCGTGCAGGCGGCAAACATGTATCCGGTCGGCGGCCGTTTTTGTTGCAGCCCTGAGTTGTTGTTGTTGCCGCTGTTACTGTTTCGAGATCGCTTTCACTGGCTGGCTTGCTTGCTGGCTGCCGGCGAAGACAAGGGGGCCGGCAAGTGGCGTGAGCGAGCCGCTCGGCGCTGCTATGGGCGATCGGTGGTAGCGGCCGCAGCCAATGATGAACGACGCCGGCCGCTTGTTTCCAGTCGCAACAATAAATCAGCCAATCTGCGCCGAGCCCGCTGCTAAGGCCCAAAAGGCACCAGCTTGCGCCGTCCGCAGAGCAAGAGTAATGGCACAAGCAACAGGTGCATGAGCGCCACCAACCCTCCAAGGGCCGCAAGCTTGGCCGGTGAGCAAGGGAGTTCAATTAATCAAATTAGTCGTCGGCGCTTGCAATCGCTGGCTCGCCCGCAAGCTGATCTGCTGTTGGCCCGCAAAGCAGCGAGCAAGCAGGCCAGCAAACCAGAAAGCAGGGCCAGCGAGATAAACAAACTTTGCCTCCTATTCAATGAGATGAGATGGGTCGATGGGATGAGAGTCAAGTTGAGCCCTACAATTGGCCATTGTGTATGCGCGCACTTGTTGTGCATCGAGCTAACCTGGCCAGCGGCGCCTTGCAAGCGTCGCTCTGATGCCGGTGGCCACGCAAGTGGCCTGTTGTTGAAAATTTGCCCTTTCTAACTGCTAAGACTCGCTGGGCTTCTTGAGCGCAAACCAAATATTGATGATATTGAACCATTAGATTACATTGCAAGGCTCGCCAAGCCCCTGAAATAGATCCAAAGCCTGACTTGGCCTGCACGCTGACCTCTGGCTAACTTTGGTCTGGGCGACAGAGGGTTGGCTTGCTAGCGATTCAAGCGCTAGCCAGCCTGTTCGTCTGCCTGGTCGGCTGTTTATTTGTTTAGCGCGCTTTGTTCGCCAGACGTCAGCCAAGGCAACAACTCTAAGACAATGGGCTAAATAAAACCTACGCCGGCTTGCTGAAATTTATAAGGCGCTTTCTCGCAATCACCAACTCTTCCAGCTCCATACAGGGAACTGCTGGTCGGCCAGGTTAGCGATCGAGCTCGCGCCTTGCTCGTTTGGTAAGTGTCGCCTTTGCTCATAAACTCTAGTCTTGATTGGTAAAACAAGCGATCGGGTTTTGGATGGATATGGGAAGCAAATGGGGGCTGACTGGAGCGAGATTTGTGCCAAACCCAGAAGACAGGTGAAATTCTCAATCCAGCCAGAGACGCACAAACACATTCGACTAGATTGCGACCGAAATGGCTCTCTTTTTCTCTCCCTCTCTCTGTCTACGACATCAGCCCTCTCAAATGAGAAACAAATAAAACACAATCGATATCCAAACGACGGGCGCCTCCAGTTCTCATATGGGCAAGGCTGTTGCCGAGCGCTGGCTGGCTGGCTGGCTAACCAAAACGGGCTTGTAAAGTGTTAGCGTGCCTGGTGCACAAACTTGCTTGCATCGGAAAAACTAGCTTTGCTCAACTTTGCCTGATTTCAATGCGATAAAACAAGACACATTTCCCTAATTTAGCTGCCAACCAGGCTTTCGCCAGCAACGATTTGCCCGATTTCTGTCCTCCCTCTTTTCAAACAGACTCCCAGCATTGTAAAACACTTCAACTCCCAGAAACAATCGACTTGTCTTTGCTCCATCCCGCTTAAATTGGATAGATAAACAAGTATCGGGTGTCAAACGAGATTCGCTGGCGAAGGCGAAATACATTGAAAATGTCGCTCCAAGGAAAGGTTTCAATCATAGGCAGGTGAGTTAGTCGAATAGAGTCTGGTTGAGCAAACTCAGTTGGTCACAAGCCTGGCCATACTAACAGTGTATGTCACCAATTTCCAAAGCGGGCTCATTGGTAGATCATGGGCTATAATTTTCTCGAGCTTTGGCAACAAGGTTCAACTGTACGACATAAATGCTGAGAACCTGGCTCAGGCTCCGATCATATTGTCAAGGGAGCTAGCAAATTTGCATGAGAAAAAATTGGCTAGAGGGAATCTAAGCCTAGAAGAGCAACTGGCACTCATAACAACGACTGATTCTCTTGAGGAGTGTCTTCAAGATACAGCCTATGTCCAGGAGTGCGTGTTTGACAATCTGGCCCTGAAACAGGAGCTCATGGGTCAAGTAGACAAGCTCATGGCCGAAGACAACAGAGATGCGCCAATTTGTTCCTCTACCTCTGTCCTCTTGCCTAGTTTAGTCTTCTCTCCTGTGGTTAAACACAAAGATCAATGTCTGGTTGCCCATCCAATCAACCCACCCATCCACGTCCGATTAGTCGAGCTTATTCCAACAAAGGAAACTCGCGAGGACATTCTCCTGAAAGCTCGCTACACCATGGATGAAGTTGGCCAAAAGCCTGTCGTTCTTCTCAAGGAAGTGTCTGGCTTCGCCTTGAACAGATTACAGTACGCCGTACTTCAAGAAGCCTTCCGTCTGGTTCACGATGGCATTATGTCACCAGACGACGTAGACACGGTTGTCAGCGATGGCCTAGGGCCGCGCTACGCGTTCATGGGGCCTTGGATGACTGCCCATCTCAACGCTAACGGGCTAAATGATTACCTCGACAAATACAGTGAGGGAATATACAATGTGAGCAAAGATTGTCAACCCTTGCTTCGAATTGAGGGTGAAGCGGCGCAACAAGTAGTAGACACAATGATACACGAGGTTCCGTTGAATAAGCTGGCGGCGAAGCGCGCTTGGCGTGATCAGTGTTTGATAGGGCTAGCGCAGTTGAAGGACACAATAGGAACTGGACCTTAGAATCGATCTCCATCTGGTTTGGCTCGTGGTGAGGACCTACCCATTAGGCGGCTCCAGAGGCTAGGTTCACTCGGTACTCGATCAGTTCTGTAAATGTAGCGGGAGGAGTTCATGTGGCGATACTGGAACTGAAAATCGCCTGGATTGTTCATGATGAAGCCCTTGTGAGACAAATCAACCTCCTCGTCAGGTTCACGAGGGCTGCCTGTCAGGAGCGGGGCGTCTTTTATCTTTTCGTAGGAATCCTTGACAAGAATAAATTTTTTCGCGTTGCCAGTGTTTTGATTGTCTGGATGAAACTGTTTGCTTAATTTTAAGAAACTATGTCGAATGACCGCTGGCGTGGAGTTGGGTCTAACCCCCAGGATTGTATAATAGATTCGCAATTTGCTCGGCCCGAGATGTCGGACAGGGGTGTAATTTAATAACATGGTTTCTGATGATGAGTGGATATTGCCAATATTTTGAGAAGAAATACATGGATCTAAAAACAATCGCGCGAGTTCGATTGTTTTTAGAGGTTTCCAAAGGCGTGCGCGCCTGTGATTGGAGCTAGATTGTATCTGCTCCGGGCTTCGAGAGTTTATTTCTGTAACGGATCTGGAAAATAAATACGCTTTTGGACAGTTCGCCCGACTGCAGCAAATCTCGCTCAAAGAAAATATACCTCGCTTATTCAAATCGCTTGCTGATGCAGCGAATGTAACATCGCTCTGCTATCATTACTCCCGGGGCCAAAGCTCGTACCCTTTAAAACAACCAGTATAAAGTCCCTTTTATCGCCAAACATATATCACTCTTAATAATAAACTTTACTTATAATTTATTAAATCCCCTCCCCCTAATGAAACACTCATAAGTCCGCTCATCTGATCGAATAATTGAGCTTTCGCTTATAGGAAAACAATAACAATTATACGTTACACTGAGAATCCATTCAATATGTCACATCAAACTGGTATTCATGCAAGCGATGAACTGAAGGTCATCTTCGCCAAATGTAAATCACAGAGGGAAATAAGATGCTTAAAATTGTCAATTGATAAGGAGAGGCTTGTTTGTGATGAAGTGCGACAGATGTCTATCTCAACTAACAGTCTGGATTGGAAACAAGATTGGCGAACATATATGGTGGAGAGCTTTTTGCCGAAACAAAAGCCGTGTTATGTCTTATTCAGACTGAGCGGGACTAATAGCGATAGCCAAGACATAGTTGTTGCCGCGCCCACTACATCTTCAACCACGACATCTACCTCGACATCAGTTTCATCCTCGCAACCAGCCAAGGTTAGCAAGGCCTCATCGCTTGTATCAAAGCTAACTGGACCACCGAAATTGGCCAGTATATTGACAAGTAGCTTGGGTAGCAACAACAACAATAATAGCAACACGAACAATAACCATCAAAGCAACGCGGATTGCGGCAAATCAGCTGCACTCTCAGACACTCAGCCGAACGAGGCTGCCAAAGATCAATGGCTCTTTGTTAGTTGGACGCCAGAATCTAGTCCAGTTCGCGAAAAAATGATTTATGCTTCAACTAAATCAACTGTCAAGCAAGAATTCGGTGGTGGATCAATATTTGCCGATTATTTTGTATCGGGTTTAGAGGATTTAACCGTTGAATCCGTAACGAAGTGGATTGAGCGCAAGCAACATATTAGAGACGGACATATCGACCTAAATGAACTCTCTTTGAGTGAGCAAGAGCTCCAGCAGGTTAAGTTGGACGAGGCGGCCCTATGCGCTGATCTCTTGGCGGCCGCAGCTAGCATGAAGGATAAAAACAAAAGTTTGCCCAACATTGAGATGCCAATTGCTGATGAGGCCATAAACGCTCTCTATGATTTTAAGCAAGGAAAATCAGCTTATGTACAACTGAGTATCGATCCAAAAAGTGAAACCATATTGTTGGAAAAGAACGAGCCCGTAAGTGGTTTCGACCTGTCGAAAAGATCCATCTCTGCACTGACACCAAAAGATCATGCAAGGTATCATCTTGTTTTGTATAATCACCAGCACAATAAGAAACAAACCAAAGCAAATTTATTCATATACTCAATACCATCCTCAGGATGTCCAATTAAGGAGAGGATGCTTTATTCTTCAGTCAAGAATTCTCTGTTACAAGTGATACAAGATGAATCTAAGATAGGCATTGTTGTTGATAGAAGAATTGAGTCCGATGATCCATCGGAACTAACAGAAAAATTTCTCTACGATGAACTGTATCCTGCTGAAACGGGCTCATCAACACCACAAGCTTTCGTTAAACCAAAAGGCCCGTCCAAGCAAACAGCCTCATCAAGAAGGCGCGTTATGTAGTTTTGTTTCAATCGATCATGTTTAGTATCGCCGAGTTTGAATCGGAGATTTGCAACTGTCTTGAGTAAAAGAGAAATCACGCGATTACGAATTTCGATCTCTCGTTAGTGCTGCTTACCGTTGCAATGAATTTTTTCTCCGCCTAGACGAAAATTTAAAAGATCAGACGAGGACCTTGCTCACAGGTAGCCACTTCCTTTGTTTTATTCGCGATCTCTCTACTATCTATATCTCACTCTAACTAATCCCAATTGCCTCAATGGATCAAGCAAAGACCAAAGAGTTTGTCAAGAGTCTAAGCGAATTCTTCAAGCGTGACCTAATATCTATCCCTCTGATTAAGAAGTATCCTCACCAGCAATTCTCACAGCGATGCGGACTTAGAGCAGCAACTCTTGAATTTGACACAGCCGCTTATCCAAACATTGAATACATCGCCGGAAATAGGCTCAGTGTTTACCCTATGAATCTTGTCGAGCACGTAAATACCATTATGAAATATTTAGTCGATGACTTGGGCCCTAATCAACACTTGGTCTACAAGCCAGCGCAAAAGCGGCCGAAGACTAACGATCCCTGGTCAAATTTCGTCAATCTCAATGGACGCGATAGCCTCAAATTAGCCCTATTATACCTGTATGATATTAATACTGCTCCATCGCGAAACTTGTTGCGTATTTTAGCCGAATGTTGTCGGAGCAAGGAGCACAAGAGTAAGCTGGTTGCAATTTGCAAAAGTGAGGAATCTTGGGAGACCTGGATATGTCAAAGTTTACGAACTCTCAAATCAACATTCGATGAATTCAGCTCTTGTTCTAATCTATCCGCCAAGAGTTTGCTTAGTGAGCTCGCTCCTCAGCAACCAAGACAGTATTCTATATCTAGCATTAAATCAAGCAAAAGATTTAGAACTGAGATCATAGTCTTTCAGCACAAGTTTACATCAAAAGAGATTGCTGTCTCCTTGCAGAACATCAAAGAGAGAGACAAAATCCAAGTTTTAGATGGAAACACTAGATCACCTGGCTCAAATCAACCTCGTCACGTAAATCACAATGAGAGTTCGGGCGGAGTAACCAGCATGAGGTCGCTGCGATCAATGGCTGCGTATACCACGTCACCGATTAGTTCACAACAGGTCAGAAAAGTACCATCCTTTTCTGGGCCTCTCATGAGTATGTACGCGAACTCTTCCTTAAATCAGGCCACAAGTAAAAGGAGTAGCCTGAGTCAGTTCTCCTTTCAAGGAACATCTACGCAATCGTCACGTAAAGCAAACCAAGTTGCTCGCTCTAATAGTGCCGGCAATGAGAAACAGTACGAGGGTCTATGCTCTACCTATCTATTGAATTTAAATTCAAACGATTACATTGTTTGCGAGTTTGTGGAAAATCCTAGATTTACCTTGAAGGGTAATAGGGAACGACCAATCATGATGATTGGTCAAGACGTTGGTGTGATTGCCTTTAGGCCGTTTTGGCAACAAAGAGCTCTAGAACACGACCGAGCCCAGGTGTTCTATACTCTCTTCAAGGATCTTTCCCCGAAAAAGTTCGGCGATATGCAATTGTTTTGTCTTACAGGAAACAAATGTAGAGTTGAGGATTTGTTCAGGAGAGAGCTCAACTCGGCGACAACAAACAAGATTATCTCGTCAGCAAATTATATAAACAAGGCTCATTTGAATACGTTGCTCGAGGGAGCCACCCTAGGAAGCCAATCTGGCCTCTCAACTGCAACTAAACTCAATGTATCGAAAGAACTTGTTGATCTCGGCAATCGTATACATAAACTATTGGTCGACAATAATGGTTGCCTGTACACCTGTTGTGACGCCCGGATGACGCAAGCGATTGAAATACTGACAGTTGAAAGTGTTGCAAGAAACTCCACCATACCGAGAGAGGAAATCATGGCTTTATTGCCCCAGTGGAAGGGGCGCAGGACAGGTAATCAATCCGTGTTAAATAACAAATTTCTGTTCACGTTAGAGAATCCATTCGAGCGAGCGCAAATCGTACAAGAAATTTACGAATCGTCCATCTAGTTGGGTACCAAGCGGCTTATGTCTCGGGCGATTTGTCCAGGAAAGCTGTAAATTGTTACCTTCATTTCGCCAGGAACGCAGGAAGTACTGCTTGAATTAGTAAATCAGGTTTGAGACTGCTCCTAGTCAAAAAGCGGAACTGGGATTCGACTCTAGTTTAGTCTATCTAGTTCGTTCGTCTTTCTTATTTATGACTGTGTTTGTCACTTGGTGACTGACCATGTGTCCGCTCAAACTACATAGATCACCAATGATCCAGAGCCTGCCGAAAATTCGTTTTATCTCAATACAACTAATGGTTGCAGCTTCGCATCATTCCCTCTTAATTTTGAAACTCTCCAATTATGAGTGCGAAAACTGCATTTAAGATACTACAATCTACGGCCGAGACGACTCGAAATGGGATGCAACCGTTCGAGATGATACCTGGACCAAAACCTCTGCCAGTGATCGGCAATGTTTGGAGATATTTACCAATAGTTGGCGACTACAAACCCAATGCACTGTTTGAGAACGCAAAATTCAACAGGGAACATTATGGTCCAATAGTGAGAGAACAACTTACCGAAAATTTAACCATACTCCATTTGTTTGATCCGGACGATGTTGAATCCCTCTTCAGACAGGACGGGAAATACCCATGTAGGAGGTCTCATCGTGCCTTGCTCAAGTATAGACGTGATCGACCCGGACAATACTTGGATGGAGGCCTGTTTCCGGAGAACGGTCAAAACTGGTACAGACAACGAAATCAATTTCAACAACATCTGATGTCCAAGTCGAGAGTCTCAGCAAATGTCAGTAAACTAGATTCAAGCGCCAAGAGTTTGATCAAACAGATTAGTGCTTGCAGTGGAGGGCAGGATACGTTCACCATCAGTAACTTCGACTCGATTCTATACAGGTGGGCTCTGGGGAACTCACTGTCCCTATTCCTTGATATCGACATTGATGAACAAGAATGCTCAACAACCGCAAGGCTGGTCGAAGAGCTGCACAACTCGCTGAGGGCAGTCGACAAGACAGAGATTGAGACAGATAAATGGATCAAACGCCCAGAAAAGTGTCCTTTCTACAATCTACTTGTCCAGTCACAGGACTTCCTGTTTAGTTTTGTTGCTGAGAAAGTGGAGAGAAAGTCTCGCAAGGTAGATTGTGACACTACATCATCCTATATCAATCACTGGTTGCATGTTGACAAGATGGACAAAAGAGACATTATATCATTTATTATCGATGCACTCATGGCCGGACTCCATACCACTTCGTACTCTACTGCTTTTTTACTCTACCATCTGTCGAGAGATAAGAATCTACAGAACGAGCTGAGGGCTCAAGTAGACAAGAATTTGCCACATGAGGATCGCGTCAGAGCCAGCCACGTAGACCAACTCATACTTTTACGAGACTGTCTCAAAGAATCTCTACGCCTCAACCCAGTCTCTATCGGCACAGGCCGGTTGATTTCAAGTGATGAAGTAGCCATAAGAGGTTACCAGATTCCTCGAGGCACCATGGTCATAACGCAAAACCAAGTTATCAGCCGGGATAGCAAGGTTTTCACGCAGCCAGAGATGTTTAGACCTTGCCGATGGTCTGAATTCAGATCGCACAGAAAGCAAGACAGACCTTCTCCATTTGCCACTTTACCATTTGGTTTTGGCACGAGATCTTGTATTGGACGACCAATAACCGAGCTGCAGGTCAAATTGATGGTTGCAAGGCTACTACAACGATACCAAATCGACCTTGTTCCAGAGATACCAATCAAAACAACTCTTATACATAATCTTGACGGGCACTTCGCAATTTCTCTTAGGAAAATCTAGATCAAGCATGGATTGTCAATTGGTTATCTTTAGTAAATAGAACACGTATGATTCCTTCTTCCATAATATTTATGAATAGCCGATTTGAGACGATACAATTTTTGGCGCCGGCCGTGCATTGAAATCGAGTGAACGGCACTGGCTCGCGGTGCGTGCAATTTTAAGGTTGAGCCTGGCCATTTCATTTCCATCGGCAGATATATCAATATTCGAGCCCTAGATTTATGGCTTCAATCAATGTAACTCGAGCAGTGCGGAAGTCGTCGGCCATGGGACCAAGCGTCCGGAGTCTACTTAGTCACTATCAGCTGGAACCTACTAAAATCATACCCACAGGCCCGCACCAAACCCTTGTCAAATCAGACGTGATTGCCTACATCAGTGTTCACAATTTGCAACCCTCAAATCTAAGCCAACAGACGAGCAAGGATCCGGTCAAGAGGATAACCTTCACTCCAAAGTTGGACATAAGTGGCTATCAACCCAAGGCCGGCCCAGAGGGATTTTCAAGGATAGCGAAGGAGTTGCTCCACGTTTGAAATTTGTTCGTCTGTCTAATTAATACAGTTAACTAGTTTCGATAGTCGCCTAAACCTACATCTTTTCAACGGCCTCAAGTGGGTTAGTTCGAGGTGCGAGAAAATCGCTCGCAATGGGTCCAAGCGTAAAGAATCTATTAACACAGTATAAATTAGACCCCAACCAGATTGCCTCAACTGGACCTCATCAAACGCTCCTCAAAAGTGATGTCCTGAGTTTTATCAACAAAAGAAATCTGGAACCAGGAAACGAAAACGCATTATCTGAAATCAGATCGGAGGCTGGTCCAGAGGGATTTTCGAGGATAGCGAAGGAATTGCTCCACGTTTGATATTTGTTTGTTTGTTTATTTGTTTGTTCAATTAATACAGTTAACTAGTATCGATAGTTGCATAGACCTACTTCTTTTCGACTGCCTCCTTTCTAGGAGCCTCCGAGCCATACTTCTTTATAGAAGCCTCCCCTTGACCAGGGTATTTAGAGAGGGCATCGGGTTTGATGGCTCGCCTTAGCTCACGCGCAGCGATTTGTGAAAACCTCAGATAATTTAGGCCCAGTTCCCGCCAGTAGACCATCTTGATTGAGAATAGGTGCTGATTTTGGCCTCAAGTATTCGTGTTGAGAAGGATATTACCTAACCGAGGTAATATTTATATTTAGATAAATAACGTAGCTATATTCGTGACAGCAAGCTCAGCATGCACTGTGCTGATCCAAGATTACAGCAAGGTCGCTAAAACCTCAGTGCGCGAGCATCGTGGTTATCGTTTCTACTTCTTATTTTGGAGATGCCATTGCAACATGTATTCTGGTTCTCGCAAATTCTTAGATCGACACTTATACTCATGCCTAGGAGAGCTTTTCGCACTATTTGAGCCGGAAGACTGAACCTGATCACATGGCCTCTAGTGGGTTAGTTCGAGGTGCGAGAAAATCGCTCGCAATGGGTCCAAGCGTAAAGAATCTATTAACACAGTATAAATTAGACCCCAACCAGATTGCCTCAACTGGACCTCATCAAACGCTCCTCAAAAGTGATGTCCTGAGTTTTATCAACAAAAGAAATCTGGAACCAGGAAACGAAAACGCATCAACTAAAATCAGATCGAATTCGGAACAGGACGCGAAATTGATGGTTGAATCTGCGACCGGCTTGCCAAAGCTCAACACCAAAGTTATTCGAGCATCAAGAGATTCGATCTTGAGCTCCAAGTATAACCGAAAATATCCATCGCAGTTAGAGATAGATGTGATAAACAATGGAGGACCATTGAATTAAGGAATACTGAATCTACCGTCACGTGTTTTTGGCGGGCCGGTCTCATTGACGTCTTGTGATCTGTCTCGTCTTGTCAAACTAGCTCCTCCGATCGGGTCGACCAAGCTTTCGGCCGTTGTTATCATGTTAAAAGGTTGAAATTAATCTAGACAGTAATTGTGTTCGAGGTAGGAAACTCCGATCGTAGCTTTACCTCAACTTGTCTCTTTGCACGTCAGCTCCACTCTTGTCTATCATAGTTACATCTTGTCAGAATCGGGCTGACAGCCTCTTTTAGGTCTCAGATCCTTGCACAACTGTTATTGTAGCTAACGGGTGTCCCCTAAGCTTGCGCCAGGGGGTGTAGGCGGACTATATGGGTGCGGTTTCCGTGCCACGGCCATCATGTTACATGCGATCGTACGAGTGTGCCGACAAAGCGTTCAAACATTTAGCTCCCGACACCACTAGTAAGGTGCTCCCGTAGGACATCTTACTTCCTTAAGCTGACTTCCGATTGAGTCGGATGAATTTTTTACCCACCTTATGGTAGATGGTGGCTCGATCTACCATAGGAGCCCGCAAATGGTTGACAGGCGACGAGTTGCGATTATATATGAGAGCTCTTTTTCAAGGGAACGATAAAATTAGTTGCAAGTACGTCGAGTATTGCTCCTAACCGGACCAATTCCAGGCTCACTCTCAATGTAGCCACTTGAATTTGGCATGAAGGTGGGATGGTTCTGTTATAGCGAAATTGTGAGCCCCAATCATCCTGGTCTCTTGGCCATCCGCGCTAATCAACGCTTGCTAGCTTTCCATCATCTTTAAATCCAGAGTTTCGAGGGCTTCATATAGAACGAAATCTGTGAGCATGTGAACAAATGTCTTATTCAGTGTCAACGGCTTCTGATCAATCATCATCTTCTTCCAACTACATTGATTCGCCATCCACGATCCCATTTCTCTGAAACTAATCATAAAAATTTAACATACTTGTAGCACAGTAGATGGAGGTATTGACGCGCCAGATTATTTCGTCATTTTAGATGAGCAAGAGCTATCAGAGGTAATGTGCTCAGCCATAATATCTGGCCGAAATAGGCGGGCTCATGATAGTTATGAGATACTAGCTCCAATCGAGAGTCTTTAGTTTATGCGCTTTCAATCGGATGACGACGAGGGGGTTTCAAGCTGAATTCAGGGGAAGAGGAGAGTTCGGAATGGAGCGAGTAGTTGTTTTAACCCCGATAGATCGTTTGCCGAAAGCTAGAAGACTAGCAAACCATCCGAGTGGGCCTTGGCCAAAACACCATCGCAGCTTACTGATAACTGGTAGTGTGACGACTGCGATGATTAAGTACGAGCAAGCTTGCCAGCTTCAAATGACTTCCAGCGATTGTCAGCTTTTTGTTCAAAATAAGCAAGTCACCTCGGCTTAAACGACACATGGCCGGCCAGCCCGCTCGGATGGTTGGTTCGAATGTTGTAACGCAATTGGTTGCTGGTTGTGGTTAATTGGGGAACGCAACAAAGGGATACCATTGAAGGAAGGTTGAAACGAAACATGTTGGGCATTAACCTTAGCGATGGGGGGAGGATAGCGGCGGTCAGGGAGGCAATTGTTTAACTAAACTCAGTTTTCAATGTGCTCTCGAATGTTCGAGAGATCAATGAATTGCGACGAACTCTCTGCCTCCCTCGACTGAATCAGCAAGGATGGGCCGGTCGAGCGCTGAAGTGGGCCGGCCTCATCCAGAAACAACCAAGTCCCCTGACCTTGCGCCACAGCTTTTCGCGGTAGCAAGTTCAAAGCGATGAACCTGAGAAGCTCTCTAGGCAGGGACTCAGTCTGTTTAGGCTCTGTTCGGAAACGATTGACTGCAGGATATGGCAAAATTTGCCTCTCAATCACGATTATTGAGCCGGCCGAATATATAAAGCATCTTGCTAAATTGTATGCATCCAGCAAGAGGATTCACTGTATAAATGGTGAGCGACTCTATGAGGGGAATCAGATGGTGGATGGGAGGAGTAGAGCAGGTTTTGGGAGGAGGCGAGCGGCATAGGGTTGGAGGATGAGGCGCTGAAAATTCATCCGGCCTTGTGCGGCACCGGTCTCGAGTTGAATTAATAGACTATAGGATCGTCGTCATTATGGTATCGCCTCACAATTTCCAACCCCCCCCCCCACTCACCATCTGCCTCCTCAATCCGGCTGCACCAAGGGACTATCGTCAGCAATTGCATTTGGCTAGCCTGCCGGCCTGCTTACCGGTGGGCGAGCGACCGCTTTTAGTCGGTGCCAAAGCCCCATAGCTGTCTATGTGGTTACAAATGGCGGGCAAAAGGGACCGAAAGGCCAACCAAGCGGCCTGGCAATGCTCAATCTGTCTATTAGCTCGCTATGCACATGCTCTATATACAGATATGCGCAATATCTGTCTAAAGCGGCCGCATGCTAGCCAGCTTGTGTGCAGCCACTGCACAGCTTACGGAACATGCCGGCATCGACTAGGCCCTGCCGGCTGGCTCCACCGATGGCGGGCTATGAGCAAATGCCATTGGCTTTCTCATATCCCCTCTCCTCTCGTCTCCTTTCCTCTCCTCCCCCTTACGTCCCATCCCCCCTTCCCGAGGTTTGTTTTCTATGCCCTCGACGTTCTATCATCGCTTCGATAAGCAGGCTCAGAGGAGGGGAGAGAGTTTAGGATCCGGTAACACAACAACAACATTAACAGAGTGAGCCCAAACTTAAACAAACTCAACGAGTTGTGGATAAATTTCGACCATTTACAACCAACTCTCTCATTTCACGTTTGCCCCGATCTAAACCCAGTCAAACTTGCCGATATTCCGTCAGCAAATAGTAGCCTACAGATCACAAATTGCCGCTAACGAAAACAACACAACGGCACAGATATACTAGCCACCAACTGTGCTCGAGCACCAAGAGGAACAGTTATAAACATAGCGCTCAAACGGCCTATGAGCAAACGAGTGAATCAGAGCATCAAATTTAGTTGACAGAGTAGAATTCGTTTAAATTTGATCGATCTGGTTTGAGGCTGCCGACATCGGCCAGTGTCTTTGTCATATAATTGCAAGTACGACTTTAAGATAACCCAGATTATCAAGCTAGAGCGGCGTACTTGTCTCAGATCTATAGGCAGCTAGCTCGCAACTCTTGACCTCTGTCTCGCGTCACGTGAAGCCAATTTGGTCGGGAATCCGCAAACAAGGAACGCATCCTCACCCGCTTTACTCTGGCTCAACTTGACCATTCTCTGAAATTTCATGTTGTCGAATTGAATCCTAATTCATACGACAACATTGGAGCAACCATGATGAGGATGATAGGGAAAACTAAAAAGCTTGTGTCGTTATAACGCGATTTTCGCACAAAATTAAAGTTTATTGTACATATTCAAGCGAGATCCTTAAAATCAGAGAATCCAGAGAGAGAGAGTGAGTTTTATTGATCATCAAGATATTTGGAGGGAAAGAGAGAGTGAGCAAGTTAGCGCGCTCAAGAAGCCCGACTGAATCTTGCGCACAATGAACTCCAAGTCAAGTCAGCAAAACTTTGGCTCAATCTGACAGGAATCCTCAACCTACACATCTCCTGAGAAGATTGATTTTGCCCCGAGTTAGTGGCGAGCGAGTGGTGTCATCCTATACAAACAAATGGATCGATCTGTCGTGGATCAGTCAGCAATTGTAGGCGGAGATCTTGCTGGCTTTGGAGAAGCGGCAAGCCGAGGCGCTGTCGGTCTGGAGTGTGATGGAGAGGAAGAAGGCAGTGAGACTTCCGCTAACCCTTTCACTGGCAACGGAACGACTGCCAATTTATGTGATAGAAGTAAGAATGGCGGAGTTGGCCAAAACATCGGACATTCTCTAGGTGATCCCCCGGTGCTGACTAACATCACCCCAACAAGTGAGCTATTGACTAGTGAATCTAAGACGGACAACATTGTTGCCGACTCTCCTAATACCGCAAACATCAGGCTGGAGAAGCTACAGCGATGCCAAGACACACAGGATGAATCTAGTCAACAGTTGGAGTTGGCCGATAGGAAGCAAGCTCAACCACATGCAAAGGATTGTGCATTAATTAAGGAGGATGAACAAATTCCTGGCTCGCCAATGCCCAGGTCAGTCAATATAATTGGCGTTCCGACATCTAGCAATCACGTGTACTTTGATGAAGCACAAAGAAAAAATTTACCTCAAAATAACGAATGCGAACTTGATAGGAGCCGACAATTGGGAACAGGGATTGATGCTAGGTGTGTTGGAAACGAGCTGGAAGTGGCCAGCGTGAAGCCTAACGTAGCCAGTAGAGAGCCTCAGGTCAAGAAGGAGGATGCAATCGAGCAAGATAAACTGAAAGTTCCTCATGATGGCGAGAAGCAAAGTTTGCACCGAACGACTGATAAGAGTGGTAATAACGACATTAGCACCACCACTGCGAGTAACCAAGCAAATCAGACACCTGTTAGTGTTGTTATCAAAAAGCTTACCACTGGCAATTTGATTGGTGTTAAGCAATTTCATAAGCTCAAACCAGATCAGCAATTACAATTGAAGTTAAAGCAACAGACTCATGATGACGATTGGCCAAATGATCCCCAAGAGTATATACTTGGCGACGTAATAGGTATGGGCGCAACTGCAACGGTTCATGCAGCATATTGCAAAAAGAGGAAGGAGCGTTGCGCAATAAAGCGGATCAATCTGGAAAAATGGAACTCCTCCATCGACGAGCTTCTCAAAGAGATACACGCTATGTCGGCATGTCATCATGAAAATATCGTCAACTATTATACATCGTTTGTTGCCAATGAGGAACTTTGGCTCATCATCAAACTCTTGACGGCTGGATCGCTTCTAGACATAATCAAACATAAGATGAAGGAGGGTAGTTGCAGAAACGGTGTCTTTGATGAGGCCACTATAGCGACAGTCCTGAAGGAAGTCCTCAGGGGACTGGAGTATTTTCATAAAAATGGTCGTATTCATCGAGACATAAAGGCAGCCAACATTCTGCTCGGAGACGATGGAACAGTTCAGATAGCAGGTGAGTGGAGTTCATCAATAAAGATACCTATTGGCACCAAGCGCCCAGCCTAACTAATAAATCCCTCATCCCCTTAAAAGACTTTGGCGCCAGCTCTTGGATTGAAACCATGGGATTGTCGAAAGAGCGAGCCAGACACACGTTCATCGGCACCGTTAGCTTCATGGCTCCCGAAGTGATAGAGCAAGATACTGGATACGATTTCAAGGCCGACATATGGAGCTTTGGTATCACAGTTCTGGAGCTCATAACTGGAGTTGCACCATTTCACAAATTCCCTCCACTGAAGGTAAGATTAAATTCATCTAAAAGGACGAGCTAGAACAAATCACGTAGCCTAACTCCTCTCCCCCCCCTCTCTCTTCCTCGCCTAGGTGCTGATGATGACGCTTCAAAACGACCCGCCCTCATTGGAGAGCGTGTCCGAGTATGAGGACCAATACAAGAACTACGGTAAATCTATACGCAAGCTCATCATCGATTGCCTGCAAAAAGATCCAACCAAGAGACCGACTGCCTCTGAACTGCTTAAGCATCCTTTCATCAAGAAGGCCAAAGATCGCCGTTATCTTATGCAAACGTTGCTCCCGAGCACGCCAAGTTTCGCTGAGCGGTCTAGGCGGGCCCTCGATGGTAAACGCGGATCTGGTTTTGATTCGGCGAACGATGGCGAGTCTGGCAGCTGGGTGTGGCCACCTGATGATAGCGGCCAAAGACCAAATGTCATGTTCGCAGAGCCGGCAAGGTCAGTGATAGACGAGGGTAGTCAGAGTAGTGGTAGCGCCAGCAGCACGACAGATGTTGGATCGAGCATGAAAAGTATCGACACTTACGAGGTGAATAACATAGCAGTAGATCGCTCTATCGAAACCGAGCAAAAGCCAGACCTCAAGCTTCAGAATAAGTCCTGTGATGAATCAAATGATAACCAGCTTTCGTTAAACCAAAAGGCCCGTCCAAGCAAACAGCCTCATCAAGAAGGCGCGTTATGTAGTTTTGTTTCAATCGATCATGTTTAGTATCGCCGAGTTTGAATCGGAGATTTGCAACTGTCTTGAGTAAAAGAGAAATCACGCGATTACGAATTTCGATCTCTCGTTAGTGCTGCTTACCGTTGCAATGAATTTTTTCTCCGCCTAGACGAGCATTTGAGAGATTAGACGAAGGACCTGCTCACGGGTGTAGGCGGTCTATAGGGAAATGGGTGTGGACTTCGATGCGGCAGCCATGATGTTGCGTGTAATCGCATCAGTGCGCGAACGAAGCGCGCGTGTCCCGGGACCAATACGAATGTAGACTTGCGAGCTGCTGTATTGTTTAGCCATTTTTGAAGGTCAATCTTCAGTTGCTGCCTCGATTGAGGGCTTCACTATCAGGGCAATTTTGTTCTGGAAATCCATTCAACTGAAGATTGCAAGCGCACCAACCCATGGAAGGTTGCAGAGTAAGGGAAAACACTCACGCAAGCGACGCGAGTTTGTTATCATAAGTGCATTATCGTCTGCCTCAACTGCTCCACCTGGTCTCCATGGATATCGATTCGTTTGGCACGATGTGACCACCAATTGTCAAGTTTATCAACAACAGTTGGCTCTAATGCACCCAGAAAGCTAGTCGTAAAACATGATCAGATCTAGATTTTGCGATCGGTTGTCGACCAATCAAGAGCAATGAATCTGATTCTAGAAAGCACTCATTTGTTGACGGCCCGTCTCAGCTAACCTATCGTTAGAAGTTGTAATCAGAAGAAAACCGACCGGTCGTGTTGATATCCAAAAGGGTTCTTGATACGTTCTTGAAGTTTAGGGTAAATTATCAAGTGGATTTACTATGCTGACCATAGATAGTAAACTTAAGAATCTCGTCCAACGCGAGCTCGTTGTATTTGATTTTGACGAAACTCTGGTGGATTGCAACTCTGACTCTTGGATCCATCAACTTGCGCCAGGAAAACAGATACCAGAACAGATCAAGTATCGCTACAACCAAGATTACTTCAAGCATGTTCAATCAGTATTGGCCTACCTACATGGCGAAAAAGTGAGGGAACAGGACTATTACAATTGTCTGAGTCGGATGCCGTCCGTACCTGGCATGATTGATTCGCTGATTGTTACTCTCAGAAGACAGCCAAACAAGTACGATATGATCATCTTGAGCGATTCAAACTCTTTCTTCATCGATTGTTACTTGAAGGCAAAGTCCCTGGAGTCCGCTTTTTCTGCAGTCCTAACCAATCCAGCTAGATTCGGCTCCGAAGGTCAGCTACTGGTCGAGGAGTATCATGTTCAAGATTATTGCAACATTAGTGCCAGAAATCTGTGCAAAGGCGAGGTGTTGAAGAATTTCATCGGCAAACGGATGTTGGATCATAATACAGTCTATACTTGTATTAATTACGTTGGTGATGGGGAAAACGATCTGTGCCCCAGCAGCAAATTGAGCACCCGAGATCGTGTATTTCCCCGTAGGGGTTACTCCCTAGACTCTTTATGTACCAAGCTGAAACTGAATACAGCTACTAACCCCACCGATAGCATGAATTTACCAGACTTGAAAGCCGCAATCTACCCCTGGTCGACGGGCGAAGATATTCTCGCTGTCATACTTGGCGCTGGAACGCCCGTTTGAAGAATCCCTCCTCGGGCATTGTTAACCGTTACTCGTCGTTTATCTATAAGAGTATAAGAGTGATTTGGGTTTAGGAGCCGAGATAGGAATTCTGCTCTGACAAAAATCTACATATTTGGCTAGAACCACTAGCCAGACAACTAGGGCATCATTTTCAATTTTATTACTAAACCGCCTCACCGTCATTACCATTCTCTCGATCAAGCTCAGAACGAGTGTCACTGTAATTGTCTCTCTGTTGCTGACTTACAACGGGAATGTTTGTATTGGATTCAAAGGAAACGCTCATGTTTGTCAAAATTGTTCCACCCGTTCGAGTGGACAGAGTATCACTATTGGTGCTCGATTGGCGCATGAGCTTATTAGATTGTCGCCTCAATCTGTATCTCCTCGCCATCACCTCTCTCTCCTCGCTCCACTCAAGCAATCCCCTCTCATTGAAAGTATCCTCACTACTTTTCTCACCAGAATCTGCCTTTTCGTCAAAATAAGCTTGGTCAGTTTGATCGTCCGTCTCCTGTCCGTCACTTGAAATTGACTGAATCTCAGCGTTGCCATCGTTGGCTGGCTCATTTCGTCTTATAACCTCGTGCAATTGGCTTTCTCCCCTAGAGTTGGCCAAGCCAGGTATTTTGCACTTAATCTGGTGGATACAATCTTCAAGCTTACTCAACAGCGCTGGCGACCACGATCTACACCTCGTGCACCGACTACGCAAATACTGCCTGTTTGTTGGGAGCTCGTCCTCGTTCCGACATCCGCCAGCTTTCATGCGGTTTATGGTTGCAAGCAGTATACGTTGATCATCATCGTGCTCGCCTAAACTTGTTGTTGGCTCGTTATCGCTCGAACTTAGGCTCAGCCGATGGACTTGTTGTCTTATGATTGTATCACACGAACGCGACATCCTTCGTTCACTTGTTGCTCTCAATTTTGAACTTGCAATCGGAGTTAGATCAGTATTCCCATCGATGAGAGTTGATTGCGCTAAATTGTTATTACCATCTCTAACTGACTTTGCCAACTTGTCATCATCTTGAACTGACTGAATAGGATGACAGGCTATTTGAGTTGCGCTCGAATTCAGCGAAATTTGAATACTTGACCAAGCTTTCGCAATTGGGTTGAAGAACAATCGATTGATGGACCTACTGAGCGTTTCACCTTGGTTATATCGGCTAATATCGCACGAGCAAGAGACTTTTGTCCCCCTGCTTGTTGTTGGTTGACTCGGCCTTTGTCCGCAAGCCGAGACTGATCGATCAGCGATTGATTGTTCGACATTCAACGGGTACCCTTGAGCCTCGTCTGTACTAATCTGGGAACAATTGTTAGCAAGGATTGACTGGCATGAGGTGTGTGCATTGAGAGGGCCACCAGCTCTTGCCATGATTTCAGTCTCTGCCGACTTAGGCCTTAGAAGATGGCCACTGTTTAGGCGGGAGACAACACTTTTAGAGGTTCCGACTAGCTCGGATTTAGTTTGGGCCGGCTTATTTCCACTGGAGCCTGCCGAGTTCTCGAAGGCTTCAGCTTGTTCGGCACGCAAACAGGTTGTTCCAGTGGAGGGGTACTTTTTTGACAGTTTCAAGCCAACAGGCGCTGGCTGGGTTGGCGGCTCTGCCGAATCTAAAACAATGACCGGCTGCAACTGATAATTCCTCGAGCCAACCTCGAGGCCGTTCAGTTTCTGGCACGAGCAGGTTGTCTTGTTCAAGGTAACCTGGTTTAGGGTTTGCGCGCACTGGCGTCTCCGCTGCAACCTGTCCGCCTGTCTACTGTTCAACTCTCCCTCTAACAGCAGGTGCCTCTTCTTGCTCATCATCAGATCGTGCTGGTACTGATTGTAGCCAGCGAACACTTTTGGATCCCTCTGATCGTTGGCGCAATCGAGCGAAGTTTTGACCTTGATTCTTCTGATCAGAGTGTCCAAGTCTCGTTTAAACTTCTTGGTTGTGATTGCGTAGAGGAAGGGATTTGCAACGCTGTTTAGCGGGAGGATAAATATTGTGAGTATTTTGATTCCATTTGTGCCAATCAAGTGATAGCCAAGGAAGGAGGCAACTGCAACCACAATGATTGGCATCCAACAGAGAAAGTCAGTTATAACCAGGATGGACATGCGCTTTGCAATCCTTAGGTCGTTTGCGTTCCAAGCTTGGGAGCCCCTGATTGCGCAATACATTCGCAGGTAGCAGCTTAGGAGGAGAAGGAAGCTGAAGGTGTTGATAGTGATTAGCGTGATGACATACAATTGCGAGCTTAAGTTTGAGTCCATGTCTAGAGGTAAACAAATTGAGAATTTTCTATAGTCACTAATGCCATTCAGCGGCATGATTGCCATTGAAATGGCGAAAGTGTAGCCGATAAACATGATCACCATTGCTTTTTGTAAGGATAGTCTTCTGTTTAAATGGACGGCATTTGTTATTGCATAATTTCTCTCTAGGGTTATAATTGCCAGGATAAATACACTCAGCTCGCTTGATAAAACTCCCAAAAAGCCCGCAAGCTTGCAACCGTTTGAGTATTGCCATTTGATTGCAAACAGTTTGAATTCGCCCAAAGTGTTCAGATCAACTAAGGCTAGAATGCCCAGGTAGAGGGCCATTAGTAGATCTGCGATGGCCAAATTGATGACGAGAAATCTTGGCACGTCAATGTGGCGCTTCGAGTGGGTTAACCACATGATGCTTGTTAGGGCCGAGGTTGAGCTTGATTGGCGAACGGAGGAGAGAACAATTATAACGAGAACGTTTCCCGTAAAGGCGAGCAAAAATACGCACCAAATGCCCACTCTAAGCCACCAGGTATCGAACAAATCCTGACAGGGCAAGAAGGCACTTGGTTTTGGTTGGCATTGAATTGGTTGGCCGCGAGTTGGATCGCCGCCTCCACTTGCTTGGTGTCGTTTCAATCTTTGAAGATCCATCTTGAGCGCGTCCGAGCCAGACTCTTTCAGCGTTGCATCCATGATGGGGCTAATCTCGGCCAAGAGGTCCGGCCCCAACCTCCCAGCCTCCATCTGATGGGCCAGCCTGATGGTGGTTGGCTCTTGCGGTTTGCGAGACGAAATCTTATTAAGTCCGCCAACCAAATGGGCAACCCTAATTTGTTCCACTTGTAATGCTCGCTCATCAATCAGGCGCCCATTGTTGGAGCCAACAAATCTTGGCCTCCTTCCAGCGCCGACCGATTCTTTGCGCAAATTTCCCCCAAAAGTCTGGCCCCCAAATGCGAGCTCCCCATCTCGATCCTGATCTCCATCCAACTCTGCGTTTTGCTTGGCGGCCGCTTCCGGTTTAAAATTGACCTCCTCTCTCACTTCCTTGGTGGCGTCGGCGTGGGAGGGCTTGAATTGGGGCCAGACGACCAAGTCGGTTAGGTTGGTGGTGTCGTCGTTGTCGTCGGCGCGACCAATGAGTCGCCGCTCATTCCCTCCCAAGTCCGCGAGAGACCTTCGCTGGTCGGCGCCAAATGTGGCCCAGATCGAGTGGAGCAACTGCACCACCAAGGACTGGCCACTCGTGGAAGTCTCCTCCTGAGAGTAGTCCCACTGTTGTGGGTTGTTGCCGTTGTGCTTCAAATAGTCGCAACAGTGATATGCATAGGTGAGCGCCAGGTAAGAGGCCGACTTGAAATGAGGTAACTCGCGCAATTGTTCGTTCCCAAACGCTTTGAACGAAACCAGCTGGTCCAAGCCAAGCGCTTTTAGCTCTCGCAGCTGGCGATTGTTTGCCAAATTTAGCTCAACTAATGTTTTGCCAATCGGCAGGAAGGCTAGCGGGTGGATTTGTTTTAGATTGTTGTTCTCGAGCTCGAGCACCTGGAGTTTGTTCAATCCAAGGAAGGCGTCCTGGGCCAAGCACTCGATCTGGTTGTGGCCCAGATAGAGGTCGATCAGATTTGGTTGGCCGGTGAGGTTTCGGTCCAGAGAGCCATGGATTCTGTTGTAAGAAAGATCGCTGGCGGCGGCAACGAGTGCGAGAGGCGAGAGAGGAGCAATGAAGTGAGAGGAGTTAATTATCAGCGCCTTGAATGCGCGCTTGTGGCCGCTTGAGTTGGCGGTTTGGTCAGAGGAATCGGAAGCGGGCGGTTGCATCTCCAGACCAGCCTCTGGGGCCATTGACCTGGGCGCTGGCTAGCCCGAGTGGGGGCGCCAGGCTCGCCCAAGGAGTCATCAATCAGCGGGCAGCGGGCAGCGGGCGCGAAGTGTTGCGTTTGGTGGGCGCCGGCTTGGCTCCAAATCTGGCGCCCACAACTCGCGCGGCGCCGGTCCAAATGGGGGAAGGGGGGACGCGTGAAGGTCACTGGCCAGACGGCACTCGCGGCTCCAGTTGGCCGGCCAAAGCGGGCGGTTCGCTCGCTATTTGGCGGAAGGGGTAGATTTCCGCCCGTCTAAGCGAGCCCGCAGCCGGCCGCCGGCTTGTGGGGCCGACTAATTGCTTGTTTTACTTTGCGCCACCATCGGATTGTCTTGGCCGGGCAAGAGTGTTAACTTGCAAGCTAGAAACAACAATGTTTACGAATGACAAATTCGAGCAATGGGCGCACAATGGGCGCCATATAGGCGCCTAGCTCGTTCGCGCCCTCAGCTCGGCTCTTGACTCTTTTGCCACTAGCGCAGAGATGAGTCGACTAGATTGGCCAGCGAGCAGCTCCTCAAGTGGCCAAATTTAGGCGCTACAATGCAGGCGTGATTGATCGTGGCCACCATCGTTCATTGCACCTAAACTTTGCCCACAAACCTCAAACCAGAGAGGCCACTGCTCTCTTTTGCTCCCTTCCGCCCGCCAACCAACTCGCCGCCCAATTCTCTGCTCTTGGCTTGAGATTAGGTTTGGGTTTAGGTTTGGGTTTTTGTTGAACTCACAGTTGGATGAGATTTTGGCAGTGCAAGAAGCGGGGAATTTGCTCTAGTTTGTTCGACTTGAGAATCCTGGGGGGCGGATTTTGGGCATTTGAGGGTGGGGAGAAAATTTTAGTTTGCTTTCAGGGGTTCAGCTCAACTCGTTTGGCTCAGCTTGAGCCATCCAATTTGGTGTTGGAGGCCGCTCGCTGATTGGACAAAGTACTCACAAGCTAGCGAGTTTACGTGAACTAAAGCAGATGTTTGCAGTAACAAAACTCAAGTTTGCCGCCCGATCCAAGTGGTAGTAGCGCAACTCCGCCAATCCATTCAGCTGTTCCAAGTTTGAGCCACTGAGGCCAGATTGCGATAACGTGCTGTCATTGGGATTCAGATCATGCGAATCATTGATTAGAGGGCATTTATTTTGCCTTGAATTACACTAGAGTTGAACACTGGAGACATGAGAGGTGTTGATGGTGACACACTGCTTTGATGGGCAAACAACTTTGGAAGCAAGCGCACACTTGTGTGCAATTCGTCAATCAGCGCGATTGTTTTGCTGGCCACCAAAGTCACCTTGCGTGCAAAGGCCCCCCAATGGCTGGCCATCCATCCATCCAGCCAGCCAGCCAGCCAACACGTTTCGCGAGCCAAAAGGGGTGGATAAGTGAGGAGGGGGCGGGGGGCGACTTCCGGTCAGGGTTCACCTGGCTCGCGGCTGGTGCGGTTGCGCGTTGGCCGAGCCTCGAGTGCCACATTCAATTTGCCGTTCAGACTTGGGGCCTCGATCGCGTGGGCGGCGTCGGCGGCCAACGGAATTCAATTATGCGTTGGCAACGCAGCTCTCGAGCTTGCTGCCGCTCGAAGGGCTCGAGAGGATGGCTTACGAGCCAGGCAGCCTGGCGGCCGGCGAGAAAGTTAGCCGCATGGATAAGTCGATACTCACAGAGTCTTCAGCTTTGCTAGACCAAACAGAGCGTCGGCGGACACTCGATGGATGGGATTGCCGTGCAGGTTCAATGAAATCAAGTTTGCTTGCGCCTCACTGAAGGCGCCCGATTCAAGCGTCTCAATTCTGTTGTAAGCCAAGTTTCTGCATGAGAGCCAAATTGAAGGGTTAGTGTTGATTGCTGAGCCGCCAGCGCAAGTCGGCCGTGAACGAGGGCGCTGGTTGGTTCGGCTCGATCAGTTGCCTGGCAGCCCCACTTACAGGTGTCTAAGTAGCCTCAAAGGAGCGAGCGCGGCTCTCGATGGAACAGAATCGAGCAGATTGTGGTCGAGCAGGCTGTTGGTTGGTATTTTGGTTAGTTTGTGGCTGAATTGTCTACTTGGTTGAGCTAGTAATCTTGGAACAAACTTACAGCACCTGCAGCGATCTTAGGTGCGCAAATGCATCCTCCGCGATCCTCTCCAGCTGGTTGAACCTGAGAATCCTGCTCGAGAGCGAGGTTTAACTTTAGCGCCTGTCTCTCTCTGGTTTTTGTTGGTGATTTTTTGGTGGCGTAACCAAAACTTACAGGATTTTCAGAGCTGAACCCGCGCACTCGAACGCGTTCGGATCCAAGCGCCGGAGTTGATTGTTTGCGAGACTCCTATCGTATGATACAATCTGAACAGGTTAATTTGGCCACCTTAGAAGGGGATGAGATGTGAAGACTTGGACGAAAACTCACAACACGTTGACAGGCGACAACGAGGAGTCGCTCGTCTGGGAGCAGATGAGTTCGCTTGGAATTGAGGCTAGGTTTCTACTGTCCAAGTTGAGCTCGCTACTTGAGAAACATTGACAAACACCTGCGGCGGTTAGCTGCACTGTCAGTAGAGCAACAAACCAAATTGGATGGATATCAGACACAACTCTTGGACCCGCGGCACCGAGCTGCTCACTCCTTCTGCTCGTCCGCTGCATTCTGGTTTCACATTCTAGGGTTGGATTGTTGAATCAAGTTCCTGCTCTCTCCTCCCATTTGCCAGCCCGTTTCTCGCTGCTCTCTCTCTCTCTCTAGTCCCATTCCGGCCCCACGAACTGGCCTCCTAAGGATGGATCTCTCGCTCGCTGGTTGGCGGCTACTCGCGCGCGGCCAACGTTTGTTTTGGTGGTCCAAATGTTGCTGTCACTCCTCCTCTAGCCGAAATGGGCGGCCAATTTGAGGGACATCTTGTTGCTCTGGCGGCGGCTTAGAGCGCTGAATGCGAGCCATCAATGGAGAAAGTCCGTCGCTGAGTAAACACGCAATGTGTTGCACTGGACCCCTAAAGGCGCTATGCGCTCAGCCCGAGCTAGGCGCCGACCTCACTTTCAAAGGGTTGATGACATTTGAAAGAAACAAGCCCCCTCCCAACAACAGCCGAAAGTCTTTTCACAGAATTGAAGCTCAAACTAGCGCTAAATTCAGCGGCTCAAAGGGGAGGCAAAACCCACGCACTACCTGCAGACTCTCTCTCTCTCCGCTAGAGGCTCTCTCAAATCGACGGGCGCAAATCTCCCGCTGCTGTTGCCGCTACTCTCGCTGCTCTCTTGTGGTCGCAATTTCCTCCTTCCCAGTTAACTTCCAATTTTCCGCCAATCTGAGCGAGTCTGCGGCTTCGACTGACTTCGGTCTCTGCGGGCCTCGAAAAAGCTGCGCCCAAAAGCCTTGGGCCCGACACAAGCAGGCTGCTGAAATGAGCGCGCAACAAATGTTGCTGCCGCCGCTGCAGCCAGAGAGCAGCCCAGCCTCAGGCGGCCAAGCTGCAGTCTAGACAAATTGGCCCCCGAGAGCGAGCTCGGCGAGGGTTGCGCATGCGTCCGCTAGGGTGGGACCCCTCAGGTTTATGCCGTCGCCTCTTCCTCTCCTCGCATCCGAGCGCCTCACAGCCCTTGCACCTCTAACTGGCTGTACAAGAGTGTAAACAATGCCGGCTCGTCCCTCTCCGCGAGCCCGTCCGCGAGGAGCCGTCGGCTCCATGGACCGACCGACCAGCGCCGCCTGCCTGTCCACCCGCCGGCCAGACCCTCCCCCTCCTTATCCAGCCCTATTATCGTCAGTGTTATTGCCATCGCCACCCTTCCTCCAATCCCGTCAACTTTCGGTTTCCTCTGCGCCAAAAGTGGACCGGATCCGGCGCTTCAAGTCGGATGGGCCGCAAGCTGTGCTTAATTATGATGCAAAGCAGCCAAATGGAAGTGTAAGAAAACAATGAGCGGCCGAGATCATAAGCCGTCGCCGCCTCGCTCCCCTCTCCTATGTCTGTCACCAGCCCACTCCTGAGTCTCCACTCCCATCGGCCGTCTCCTGCGAGCTGGCGTTGATAGGCTCGTAAGGAGGAATACATTGTCGAGCCTTCTAGCTGGCCGACATGGGACAAGATAAAAAGGGCGCTGACTCGGCAGCCAACCGACTTGGCGCAACTTAACGGGACTTCAGCCTCCAAGCTGAAGGGATTTATCATATTGCGTTAATTGTTCGGCCGAGATTCCTCCATCCACAAAGCTCGCGAACGAAGCTCCCTGCTGACTGGCATAAACGGCGCCCAGATTGCTGGGGCTCACGTTTCACTTCCGGCTTCTGGAGAGCGCGCCCATCGATCTGGTGGGCGGTGGGCGCGTTCGACTTAATTAATGAGCACTTCCATTCAACTCGTTCGGCAGCTGCAAATGGTTTGTGTTTTGAGTGTGATATGCGGGCGAAGTGAATGGGCGAAATTGGGCCACTTGGAAGCACCTGCCAATTAAATCGGACCATAGTTATTAGAATTTGAGAGAGGGTTGCGTGTTTTAGAGCTGAAATAATGGGGAGTTTGGGGAAAAAAAGAAGTGTAGGACACCGGGGGTTCCCAGGTGGTCTCCCTCCCAAGTA
>ENA-UOVY01000308-UOVY01000308.1-plant-metagenome-genome-assembly--contig:-NODE-308-length-28430-cov-631.568211_pt1 | contig 28430 bp, 16 predicted proteins | sample MGYA00249840_ERZ761561 | MGnify/ENA primary metagenome ERZ761561 (study PRJEB28882, sample SAMN05720143) | plant metagenome | isolation source: Guanajuato, Mexico | place: Mexico:Guanajuato, Mexico...
CGGCGGCGGCGGCGGCAACGGCGGAAGGGCGAGCAATAAAGCGCCCGCTTATAGAGGTCGCCTCTCCGGCCCCAAGCCTCGCAGCAAGCGCGCCAATCTCGGACCCTCGAGAGCCAGTTCCCGGAATCGGCTTCCTGTCTGCGTCTGTGTGGCCGCCGTTGTTGTTGTTGTTGCCGCCGCCGCCGCCGCCGCCGCTGCAGCTAGTGTTGTTGTCGCTCCACTCTGACACATTATGTTTATCATCGCGCGATCGTTTATGTGTTAACTTTTGTGGGCCCCAAAAATGTTGAATAAAATTGGCTCGGGCGGAATTTGCACTGGAGCACTCGAGTTTGTTCCCTTGGCGCCGCTGCAACTCCAACTCCTACTGCTTCTGCCGCCGCCGCTTCTGTCGCCGCCGCCGCCGCCGCTTCCTGTGAGCCTAATCTGGCTTTCGAGCGCCTTTTTAAAGACATTAAATTAAACTGTTATGTGTGCGGCTCTCGTTGGGCACGAAACTCGAGCGAGCGTTCGAGTGGCGCAAGTGGATCGAGTTTCGCGCCGACAAACCTGGCCGCAGAGCCGGAGGCTTAGCGAGCTCTCTAGGCGCCCCAGCCGGCTGCTGCTGGCTTCGTTGCGCTGCGCTCGCCGCATCGGCAGACGCCAGCGGAGTCTCTCCAAATCCGCCCCTCTTATCTCTCGGCCCCATGAGCCAGCCAGCCGGCGCGTCAATTACTATTTATTATGGCCGCCCATCCATTTGCATCGAGATCACAACTTGGGGGCGCCAAAAAGTGTTATTATCGCGCAACAATAAACTCGCCGGCCCGCTTCCGGCCAAGACGCTGGATGCGAGCGGCCGCTAATGCACTTGCGGCCGCGCGCATTCGAGATGACCGCTGGGAGTTGCAGACTTGCGCCCTTCAAAAGCGACACCAGCCAAGGCGCAAGGCTGGGCCTGCCAACACAATGGGTGCGCCGCAGCCCTGGGCCAGGAGGCGCCAGAGGGGAGGGCGCTCGCTTCGCGCTAAGCGGCCGAGATGGCGCTAACGAGCCGGCTGAAAAATGAGCCAGCAAACTAGCGCCGACATGGCCGCTTGTGTGCGCGAGCGAATGGGCGCCCAGCACAGTACAGCGCAGCGCAGCACAGCACAGCGCTGCGCAGTGCAACGCGGCACAGTTTTGCACAGCCCGCGTTAGTGCGGCGGGCGGCTGCAATTTTCCACATCGATACCTCTGGCCAAATGTCGCGCCAAGAGGAGCCAGCAAATCCGGCAAATCTCGCTCTCGGCCAGCGCATCAGCTCACACGCACACCAACAAACACTGGCGCAAACACTCAACCCGCTCCGCTGGCCAGTGGGCCGCTAGCGCAAATTTGCCGCCCAAACGTGACTCATCGGCCGAGATCATCGCTTTGGCGCTCGGGCAAGATGCTCGCTTCCGGCGGGAAGAGACGATGGATTCGAGCTGGGGGGGGGCAGGAAGAGACAGAGAGGAGTTTGGTTGGTTTTGTTGCGATTGGAGTTGGTGGTTTATTGAGTTGAGTCACTTTGGGGCGCCGGCCTCAGGCGAAGGGTCGCCAGAGGAAGGGGTCGTTGGCGGGCCGAGCCTGTTTGGCCTTCATCTTTGGCTTGCTCGTCGTCGTCTTGAGCCGCTTGTTTGGGTTTGGGTTTGGGTTTGGGTTCGGGTTTGGGTTAGGGTTTGAATTTGAATTTGAATTTTGGTTCTGCCTGCTCTTGGGCTTGCTGAGTGCGCGCTCGTTTTCGCCGTCGTCCTCGCTCTGGTTTTGCTCTGGCTCGTCGGGCGCTCGCGGCCGCTTCGACTCGCGAAGGCGCTCGCCGCTGGCCGCCCGGTTCCGATCCCCCTCCCGCCGCTCGGCCTCCTCCTCCTCCTCCTCCGCAACCGCCGCCGCCTCCTCCTCTTCTTCCTCCTCGTGCTGTTCAACGTCAACCTCGTCCTCCTCCTCCTTGTCGGCCTGGAGCTCGTCCGAGCCGTTGAGCCGCGCGAGCTGCTGCTGCTGCTGCTGGCTCAGGTTCTGGTTCTGCTGGTGGAGCTGGTGCGGCGCAAGTTGGCCCGGAAAGTGGGGCAGGTGCGCCTGTGCTGCCTGCGCGGCCGCCTGCACGGCCGCATGGTGGGCAGCCATGACGGGGTAGAGCGGGTGGTGCGGATGGAACGGGTGCAACGGGTGGAACTGGTGAAACGGGTGCGCCGCTGGGAAGCCGGCCGCGGCCGCAGCCGCAGCCTGGTTGAGCTGCTCGGCGGCCAGCTGCTGGAGTTGCTGGCTCTGGGCCAGCGCTTGGTGGTGAGGCTGCTGGGGTTGGCTTGGCGGCCGCTGGAGGTGCTGTTGGTGTTGTTGGTGCTGCTGGTGCTGCTGCTGTTGGTGCTGGCTCGCTAGCCGCAAGCTGAGCGAGCTGAGCTCGTGCTGGTTGGGGGCCTCCTGCGCCCTCTGCTGCTGCTGCTGCTGCTGCTGCTGCTCTGGGTTGACCTGCTGGCCGAGCAGCCGCAAGTTGGCCGACGAGTTCAGCTGGTCGGCGAGCTCGTTGTTTGAGGTTCCGTTCGAGTCTTCGTTCAGCTCGTCGTCTTGCTCGTCGTCTTGCTCCTCGCCGTCTTGCTCGCCGTCTTCGTCTTCGTCGTCGTCGTCGTCGCACCTGTTTCTCGGCGACCAAGTCATCTTGTTCTCCTTCTTCAAGCGGCGTCTAGCGTTTGCAAACCAAGTGCTCACCTGGGTCAAGGACATGCAGGTGACCACTGCGAGGAAGATCTTCTCGTTTTTGGTGGGGTAAGGGTTGCGCTTGTGCGCGTTTAGCCACTGCTTGAGCAGCATCGTCGTCTCTCTGGTCGCGTTCTTGCGTCTTGGCTGCACATGGGCGCCGGCCGGGCCCAGGGGAAAGCCGGCGGGCCCGAGCGCCAGCGGCCCGAAGCAGGGCGCGCCCGGCAGCATTGGGTACGGGGGCGGCGGCGGCGGCGGCCCGAGCGGGTTCATGTGGGGCGGCGGCGGCGGCGGCGGCACCTGATGCTGCTGCGGCTGCTGCGGTGGCTGCTGCTGCTGCTGCGGCTGCGGGGGCAGTTGGGGCGCCGGCGGCGTCGCCAGGTGCTGGTGCTGAGAGGTTGGCGGCGCTTGCTGGCTAGTTGGGTCTTGTTGCTGGCGCGAGAGTTGCTGCTGCTGGTATGGGTGGTGGTGCTGTTGTTGCTGTTGCTGGTGCTGGTGCTGATTCGGGTGCTGGTGCTGGCTTGGCGCTAGGCCAACGAGGCCAACTGAGCTGGATAACATGTTCTTGCCTCCTCCTCGGCTCGCGAGTGTCTGCTCGAGCTGTGTACTTGTCCTTGTCCTCCCTCTTGTTCGTGTTCGTGTTCTTGTTTAACAAGAGAACAGAACAACAAAGTTAACAACTATATGAACAAGCGCAACAACGTTAACAACTATAAGAACAAGGCGCAGTGGCGCAGAGTCTGCGCCGCTTCTTTCCCCCGCCGCGCAAACGCGCGACCAGCGTCGCGCGCATGTTACACAAGCGCCAACGACAAGCGTCAATTTGTTTGTGTGTGTCTCTCCTCTCCTCCTAACTCGCCGCAACTCCAGCGCAGCGAGCGAGGAGTTTGCGCACACACGCATCCGAACGCTCGATTCCCACTCCTGCGCGCAGGCAGCCGCGTACGCGCGCAACTAGCGCCACCTAGCAGACAAGCGGCGAAACCGACTTGCCGGCCGCCAGGCCCAAAGGCAAAGGCAAACAATCTCTAGCATCATACTTCAATTTTTAACCTCGCCACCTAAGCCAAACCAATATCCCACCGGGCCGCCGGTGGCCCGAGCCGGCGCCCCTCTAATTGCGCCACATGCAGCCTGCCCCAGGAACCGCGCGCAAAAGCCCCAAGTGAACTGGGCCCAACCAGACTCATGCCTCTCCAGGCGCATGATCGGCCATAATGGCATTCAACAGGTATCATTGTTGTTTGTTTTAATTCAATTTCGGGCCGGCGGACGCGCAAGAGGGCTCAACAAATCTCAGGTTACCTGGCCCGGCGGCTGGCCGGCGCCAGTTGACGCACCTGTGGCCAGTCCGTCTCCCTCTGGCTTTGCTCTTGTGGCGAACGAGAACGGGAACGGGAACGGGAATAGGAACGGGAACGGGAACGAAAACGTAAACGAGAATGCGACTGCGGCGACGGCGGCGCCAGCGCCAGACAGCAGCGTGACGCCGTCACCACTGCGCCGCATCCTCCAAAACCAAGACGACACAAGGCAGGTAGGAAGAAAGAATGTCTCTCCCACTTGGCTGGCCCACTAGTTGGGCCGCCGGCGGCGACTGCGGGCTCAGTTGCATGGCTGCTGACTGATCTGAAGACAGTGGAGAGAAAACAATCATGGAAGAGGGATGATTCATGGAAGTGGGCCGAGCGCCATTGTAGGCGCGCGCGATATGCCACACGATAGCCGGCCGGATGAGACCTGTGTGCCATTAATTCAATTTTTTCGCTTGACATGAGAGAGAGAGAGAGGAGGGGAAAGAGGAGGCTGGGCAGTTGGAGGTGGGGGCCGAGATGGAGGTTAGCCGGCGAGGGTAGGGTCAGGGAAGAATTCAAAATATTTAACCTGTGCCATTTGTTTCTACTAACATTGCTTGATTCTGTTATGATGATGCTAAAACAAGCGCAAACACTCTAGAAGCTTGGTCAACAAACAAAAACAAATGCCATTGCTGAAACAAGCGCACAATTGGCTTGCATTGTTTTACCTGTCGCCTCTCAGCTTGTGACTCCAAATCCGATCGTCCATCCGCCGACCTTCTCGGCCAGCAAGCTAGCTCAGCTGCGCCAACTTTCTTTTGCTCCAACTCTGCTGACCAGAACGCTTTCTCATGCAGAGTGGCGCTGGGTTTGCAATTTGCATTCGAGCGTTCGATTGTTGTGTCTGCCATTGGTGCTTGCTTACAGGTCTGCTCCAAAGCCAGGATGAGTTTCCCCCATTGCCGAGCTCTTAGTTGAAATGATATTCAATCTTGGGCTCGTGATGAATTTGCATAATATTCTTAAGTAAACTGAATTCGATTTAGCAAAGTCACGTTCGACTTATGGGCGCCCAAAAGCGAGCGAGAGAATTGGGAGACAAGGAGGAGGAGTAGAAGGAGCAGTCAGTCAGTCAGTCCATGGCGAGCAAAATGCGGCAACTTTGTTCCAGCGATTTATTCATCACCACTTGGTTAGCTTAGGTTCAGTCCAGCTGAAGAGGAGGAGGAGGAGGAGGAGGCTTAAAATTCAACAGCCTACAGCTCGCTCGTCTCCCTACAAAACAGGTGAACTGTTCAAGTTTTGAAAACTGTGAATTTACTATGGCCACGCTATAAAAGTGGCAAACTATCAGCTTAACTCGAGACCATCGCCGCTTGTGGAGCAAAATAAACGACCTATGATAATAATCACCTGCACCTGCCGGCCAATATAGAAGCCGCCCCACTAAGGTTGCCGCGGCAACCTCGCCAGTTGTTAGGCCGAGTTTTGAGCTTATCTTGGTTTTGTTGTGAAAGCAAAGTAGAGTTCCAGGCAACCTATCCAGTGGGGACGACAGGTAAGAGGGATTGGAGGCAAGAACAAGGCTGAGTTTTGTTTCACTTATCTAGTTTTGAAAACTTAATCATAAAAACTCTCTCATCTGCTTGCAAACTATCGAGTGAGATTGATATACAATAAAAGCTCTCGTTGCTCGCCGACAAAAGCAATTGGATCGGTTTGGATTGGATTGGATTGGAGTCCACTGGAGTGGAGCGGAGTCGACTAGAGTGTATAGATGGACGACTATCTTGGGCATTTCTATTTCGTTTTTCTGGTCGCCGTTGTCTCGGTGGCGCTTCCTTTGAATCGGAGCTAGCAATTGGAGACTGGAGAAGCAGGAAGGAGGAAGAGGCTATTTAATTAGTGCTCATAATCATGGTCATCATCGTCGACTAGTTGCACCTTTTACGACTCCCCTCTCTCTCTGACCCCCAAGTCCAGTCTAGCGGCTACCTCGGAGCCAGGTGAGGGCTAATTATCATTGTTTTTTATTCATTTAGGATTGGCCAAAGATCGATGATTGTTTTTCCTCCAACTGCGTGGCCTTTGGGCCTGCTGCGGGCCTGCAAACTCGATGAGCCTTCTGATCCTATGGACAGATAGAGCGTCCGAGGGGCAGAGATAAATACGCCGCCATTCACTCTCGCTCTCTGTTGATTGGCCGACACTTCGCCAATCCGCTTAGACAACTGGTGCCCGAGAGTTGCAAGTTAGCCAGGCCAGTATATGGCACTCGGCCAAGTAGTTGGGCCGGCTAAGGCTACAACGGCGGCCGCCTTAGCCGCTTGGACGGCGCTGCCAGGGCCACAAAACGCCTATGGCTAATGGCCGAGTGCATCGCAAACATGCGTCTACTTTGCGGCTCTCCAGTCTAACCAGAAAGAGGCAGCAGCGGCAGCCTTAAGTAGGCTAAAACGAGAGAGCTCTGCCCTCAAGTTGGAAATTATCCTCTTGAAAAATCAATCAAATTGCTGTAAAATGAGCCGAACTTAGTGTAAAGTCAATTTATCGGGTGGCAAGCGAATGCCTTCGGCTGGAGTAGATGCGGCTGACTGTAGCGCAACATGGACATTTTTGACGCAGCATGTGGCTGCCGCTCCTACTGGCGCCGGCACAACTCACAGCTACCGCGCCAAGGCTCTCCGCGCTCTGCGATCAGCATCACAGTTTCTCTCTCCCTCACTGTGTGTGGCTGCGAACCAATTCCATGCACCATTTTCACTCCTGTTTCAATTCAATTCAATTCGATCCAATCCAAAACAAAGCAAACAAACAGGACTAAGAGATAAATAAACTTGACTCTAATTTTTCCCTTCCGATGAACGAGAGAGCTAGAGTCAATAATTAAACCTCACGTCTTGTGCAATAATTCAGTCTGATTCATGGAAAATGCTCGTCTGTTCACCTGCTGGCTGACCAGCATGTTGTTGGTCTGTGGTGTAAACGGAGCTGAGAAGGCGGATGGGCAATTGAATATGTGAGTGTGTATGTGTGAGGGAGAGAGAGAGAGGTCGAGGTAAAGGAAGGTAGAGAAGAGAGAGAGAGCAAATTATCTCAACTTGAGTGCACTTATCAGCCTGACAGGAGCTCTCGCTTGACAAGTGGCCAGAGAGTCGCCATGGACTCGGGTCTGGTTGCTTTCCAGAGTTGCTTATAGTTACAATGATAATAATAATAAATAATTTAATAAATTCGCCAACTTTGGCGGTGGTCCAGTCAATTATCGCATGGAGGAATCAGGTTGTAGTTGTTGGCCGAACGAGATCGAGAGCGACAACTAGGACCTTCGGGCAAACGTAAGCTGCTCTGATGGAAGCCAGATGCAGCTTGCTCGCTGCTCGACTCGGCCCAGCTTGAAAGTTGACCTCTTTTACCGTTCAGCCTTGTTACTGGTGAAGCTTAGTTGGCTAGAGTAAACAGACTGGTGGTTGTCAACAAACGAACAACATTAACAAGTAGAATTTGCTCATTAAATGGGATGCATCTGCCGCTTGGGCTTCTAAGGCAAAGCGGCGCTCGCTTGCTGGCTAGTTGGCTGGCTGGTTGGCTGGCTTGTTCGTCTCAACTTTACCAGGTTAGTTGAGGTAGAGAGAAAACTCGCATTCTTCCTATCGGCGCGAGCCAATCGCGTTCGCTTTTAGAGCGAAAAAACATTGTCGCTCCAGTTGGAATCAGGTTGGTACATCCTCCACGGACGGCGCCATCCCCGAGCACCGGCTCATCAGTTAAAACATCTACCTTCCCCCTCCGCCAGCCTCCCCCTTGGTCAGGCGGCGCGAGAGAAGGCGGATGCAAGAAATAAACAAATAGATAAGAATCATTTCGCCATTTGCTGCTGATGACCCATCCGATCGGTGCGCCAGCAGCAGCTGCCTGTTGCACTCGCACTGGCTGCCCCTTCGCCTTCTCGTCATCTTGATGGCCATCTCTTCATTTCCACCCGCCGGCCTCCTTGCTCAAGCCCTAAAATGTTCGTTTTTTGGCTGGTGCCTGTGGTACCCCAAACACGCTTAGCCATGCGACTGAAACTTTGAGGGCACGAGAGAAATTTTTAAAGGAGATAAAAATTGGCGACATTAGAATGGCTCCTCAGTCTCGTTCATTTGCGCGCTCTTGATGGCATACGAGAGCCTAAGCACTGAATAAAATCAACAGACTAATAAACTATCTCCATCTCTCTGTCTCATTTATTCGTATAAATTTCCTCCGATGCCCTTGCCCTCGCAGTTGGCCCTCCACCTCCCGCCCTGTGCTTCTATTTTTGCGACTTTAATTCTTGCAGCCGCCTGATCTGGTATTTGTTTTCTTCTTGTCCGCCAATTTGATAGTTTCTTCGTGGCCCTTGTTGATTTTAGGCCAGCGGGTAGTGTAGAGAGAGAGAGAGCGGACATGAGCGCGCCGGCGCTCGGATCTGCCAACCTAATAGACGTACCTGGAATGGACTAACGACAAGTGTCCCCACGCCCGAGCAGCAGGTTGATTTTCAGCAAATCAATTCGACGATAAATAAACAAGAATTTTCAAAGTTCGCTCTCCTTTCCCCCTATCCACTATGCTTCCACGAGCGACTCAGGTCGGACAGGCACGATGGAGATAAGAAATTATCTGCTGCAGGATTGCAAGCGATTGCCGGTCACGCCGAAGGTGCAATGACAATTTCTACCAATTGTGCGAGTCTGCAGTTTGACGCACTTGAAATTTGGCGCCTTTTTAATTTGCAGCCCGTGGAGCCAGCAAAAGCTCTCGTTTTGCTGGACTTGCCCGCCGATGTGTTGTTGCCAACCAACAGGCTAAAATAAATACGGTTAGGTAGTCTCCAGTGGAGACAAAAACAGGCAGCAATCAACCTGGCGCAGTTGCTTTGCAGCTTGTTAGTTCCTCCCTAGAGATAAACCAACGGCAAGTTAACGAACAAACAAACTGTATGCGACCGACCTATATAGGAAGCAAAGCTGGCGGTCAGCTTTGGACAGAGATGCTCACTTTGAAACAATGAGCAGAATGAATAATTGCGAACAGTCTAAAGTTACCTCCCTTCCTACCGCACTAGCCCTGTCGTTGGCTGAATGTACCCGCCTTAGCCCCGAGTGTGGATGTTGATCTTGGCTTTGCTCATTAAATTTCAACGCAATAAACCTTAGCCCCTAAACAGAAACTGTAATCGACGACTGCATACTGACAGCTCAACAACCACCTGGAGCTCGTTAGTTTTCTGGTCCAGAGGTTCAGCTGCGTTTCCACTTTATAGCAAATTGGTCCTATATTATCACTCGAGCCCAATTTGAGCAACTAGCAGCAGCAAGAGGCTGGTTCAGCAGCGGGAGAAGAAACAACAACAACGACGAGAGCAACATCTTCTTAGCAAGAGGCTGGAGGGGGTATGAAAGCGAAGTAAGTCAGAATAATTCAGTTCAAAACTTAGAGAACCTGTGGAGGTTTAGCTTGCTGGCAAGCTAGCGAGAAAGAAGTTTAGGGGACGGAAATGTTACATGATGCGAACTAGTTGTTTGTCACATGTGTTACTCAATAGATTCTCATCTCTTTATCTCTCACTTCTTGCGTTTGTCGCGCATACGCATACTTGCATACAAACTACTGGGACGCAGCTTTAAACATGACCGCTCACCTGGCTAGTTTACGTGGCTTAGCTAGTTTGCAAGCAGAGTCTTGACATTCCAACCCTCCAACTTGATGATGATGATCATCATCATCATCATTCGCTTAGTCTGCGATGCAGACGACTTCATCTTTTGCCAGCAAGCATGTCGGCTAGGCAACGACCGAAACGGACGAGACAAGAGGCGGACAAACCGGATAGGCTACAGATAAGAATCGGCGAAGTTCAATAGGCTCCAACTCTGGACATTTTTGGGCTCGTTGTTAGTGGCAACTACAACTACAGGCCCAACATCCATCCACAAGCTAGAGCCCTCTAGCCTACTAAGCTCGAGTTGCATCTAGTTGGAGGGCCAGTTGCAGTTGACCATCTGCCAGGCTCTTAGCTAGTCTTTAGTCTGCAACTATTACGAAGTATTTGCGTCGCCATTGGATTTTTGGCACCAGGCTTGTAGTAGTGGTTGCCGTCACAATCAACGGTTGGCATGTTTAGAGGCGAGCAGGATTTGTATTCTGTTGCACTTGGTTTCCAGCGCAACTGAGTGAGAAATAATACTATAGCTATTATTTTGTCGGAGTCGTTTAGATATGAGCTTGTGATAAGGGAAAAAAGTCTAGCGAGAACTCGAGGCTAGAACGATGACTGTGACGAAGTTGATGATGACGACGACAGAGGCTACGATTTTGAACGAAGAGAGAGATCGTTATGCGATCTCCTTCCTTAGAAGCTCTGGTTTTTGCTCTAGAGGGAGATGAACTGTCGGATAAACGAAAACGCTTTTCTATAAGAACTCGTATTCCCTGTACATCCCTCTCAGGCCCTTGCAAGCTCAAACATTTCAAGCAGATTGTGAGTGTTGCTTGCAATCATTGGTTAGATGATTCTCCATCCATCGTTAACTAGTTTGCTGGCTAGCAACAAGATGGTGCACACTAGAGGGGGATCCGTCCTTTTGGGAGGGGAAGCGAGAGGTTGGGCGAGAAAGTTGTCGTATACGTGAGCAGTCTGTTGTTGACAAGTGCAAAAAGGGAGTGGCACTGGAGGGTGAACTTCTTCTGCTCACTATATTTGTGTATCGTTGCTCTGAACATCAAACATCATCGTCGTGTGACTCCATAGCCGTTTCAATGCATTCAAGGTGCAACTGAACACGAAAATGTGTCTTTGTTGCAATCAACTATAATGGAGCGTAAGAGTCGAGCAATCGCAAAGTGGGGGCGAGCATAGAGTATCAAGCCCAAGCAAACTAGCGCTGGTCTCCATTTGGCTCCTTGCCCAAGGGGGGAAGTCAGTCAGTCAACCTGTCTTGACGGCTTGCCTGCCCTCCTCATGTTATACCATTCAACCATAAGTATCCTACAATCACTTCTCGGTTAGCCATACATAAGTGACTTAAACAACAACAGCGAGTGCATGAGAGCAATTTATCAACGCTTTTGCATTGATATTCTCGTCCCATTAGTTTGGATTCCATTCAAGCTGGCAGCTTGGCTAACAAACTAGCTAACTAAGAGGCAACAAACTAGTGTACTTGTTGAAAGATCTTTAGTTTGTTTGGCTGCGGTAGCGGCTAAGGCTGATCTAGAGCCGAGCTATCGACAATGAGGCGGCCGTTGGTCGTTGTTGACGCCGTCCCTCGGGCTACAAAGAATTTTGGTTGCAATAATTGAAAGGGCGAGCGAGGGTAGGAGTTAAAGAGGAGACAAGACGGGGCGCCATATAGTCAGAGCTGAGAGGGCGCCAAGATGGTTTACAACAAATGAGCTGCTTGTTTAGAGTAGCTAGCTTTTGCCCTATGCTCGGTCGGCCACTAAGCTACTGTATTTTAACTACTTCTTGTACTAGTCAGCTAGTTAGCTGCTTGTTTGAAACACGACAGCCAGAAGCGAGAAATGAATTGTTTCGCTTGTGAGCCGGATCAGAGAGCGAGACAGAGCTTGCTGATAATTGGTCAGCAGTAAACTGGAAGTGCTGGCCAGCAGGAGCAGATCGACGGCCAGTCTAGTTAGCTTGCCAGCTGATTAACTGGCTAACTAAATGGCAAACGCTCTCTTCTCTCTCGCTCTCTTAATAGGCTATTAAACTTTACTTGTTTGAAATTGAAATGCACGCAGGCTAGATATCGAGGGACAGTTTTAAAGTTTGTTGTTAATATGTACATGCTGTCCTTCTTCTTCTTCTTCTTCGTTGCCCGCCCCCTCTTCATCGTATCCTTATTCGTCTTCGCCTCGGTCGTTACAGTAGTTTGCTAATAGTGCGTTAAACTAGTCTCACATTTGCATCCAGTTGCAAAAGCAAGTGCAAGAGGCCATTGGATAGCAACAGCGTCAGCGTTAACTTTGACTCCCGATAAGCGAAGGCAAACCAATGGAGCCGCGAACGAAACATATTTCACGCAAATTGCCCTCTACACAAACATACTCAAACAGCCCTTGTCATCTGGTTTGTGTTACACATTTAGGATCTTAGCCTAGCGCTCTATGCCTAATGCATCCGTGCCTTTGGATGAACGCGCGAGCAACATTTGGACTGAATTTTCAAGTTATCCAAGTGGCCAACGATCGGATGGTTGAGTCCAATGGCCAAATTTAACTGTCGTTAGTTTTTGGCAAAATTTAATTAGCAGCAGCAGCTGTGGGGTGAGGAGTCGGTTTTGGATTTGGAGGGCTCAAGGCAACGACAACAACAACAACAACTATAGCAACTACAACAACTGCATTCACTTGTCACTTGTTTCGCCCTGAACTCGCTTGGTCGGCGCACCATTTTGTTGCCATCGACAAAAACAATCAATCAATTAATTAGCATCCATTTCCTCCTTCTCCTCTTCCTCGGAGCCAAAACGGAGCTCTGCCTCAAGTCTAGCGTGATTTGGGGCCCAAGCTGGAGTTAGTTTAGGCCTGAGGGTGCCAGTTTGCACGCAGTAGTGGCGGTGATGGCGTTTGCAGCATTAATGGTGGCAGTAAGGGCGTTTGGCAAGCCTGAAATGCAAGTCTTGCGGGCAGCGCCTGTTGGTGGAGCGTTAAACGAGCTGCAGTTAGAGTTTCACACCAAATTGCAAACCAGATACTAGGCATTCGCATGTGTTCATATTTTGTACGCTTGTAGCTGAACAAACATACTTTTCACTCGAACTTCATGATTCAAGAGGGAGAACAAATCCAATTGGGTGACTCTTGAAATGGATGCTCAGTTGGCCGGATGGCAAGTGTATCTACGAGCAGCCCGACGCTTGGCCAGCTGGTGAAAGTTTCAACAAGTCATAGGGGAAAAGGGGGAGGGGATCAAAGTTTAAAAACTAGCTGGCTTTCTCTCTCTCTCTTTCTGTTACTATCGTTGTTGCTGCCTCTCTTTCGAGTTTGTTTGACATTTGTAATGGCCATGAAATGTCAGCTAGAGTAACAGGGAGTAATAATTTGGTTGAACTCGTAAAAAATTCAACGCTCCGCTTGACCGAAAACAGCCAGCACCCCATCCGTGGGCCCATATTTTGTGCAAAAGCCTTCCGGAAGGCATTTCCGTCAGACGGGCGCCCCATTTGCTGCATCCAAGTCTGGGAAGACGAAGTAAACTATGCTCACTGGCCAAAAACCTCTCATCCACCGACTAGATGATCCAACTTCCTCCCATCTCCACGGAGCCAACCAATCGTCATGATGAGGCATGATACAATTAATAAAGTTCTGCTTGTATCAATTAGATTTGATGGTTAGCTTTGGTGTGGTGGTTGTACATTTGCTCATGATTGTCTTTGTGTGTCTATCCGCTCTGTTTACTTATTGGCGCAACAATCTACCAATTTAAGATAAGATCCTTTCCAGGCTGCTAGCTGCATTTGCCCAGTCAGGTTAATCAGTGAGCACTTATCAATTAATTTAGCACAAACATAACGTGAATATCAAGTATCACTCCCGCAAGCTAGAGACACTGTAACTTCAATCTATTGAGTCATCAGGTTCCATATTGTTCACTCGATTTGCCCATTCAAATCGACGGCTTTAATATTTGGTTAACTAGCACAATGTGTATGATAGGCCAACAATGGTTGTTATCATGGTGGCGTTTACTTGTACTTGGATTGTTTCTCAAACAACACAAATGCTCCCCCACTTGTGGCTCTGCTTTCAACTTAGCCGCTCCTAGTGTACGTTTTGGCCCGTAGAAATACTCATGATTCTCCAACATGGATAGAGTGACTTCTATGTCATATTTCGCAAGTACAAATCTGAATTGATGGTTTATGATAAATTTTTTGACCTATCTCCAAATGTGCTCAACCGCTGTGATCTATGAACGATGCAGGAGATCAGGTATGAGCAACTGACGCGAGTGGACTGGCCCCAATACTACGCGCGTGCTCTACTGGCGAATCCCACAGATATTCGGCCTACGTTGCCTACGTTGTTTCTATATAAGGGCAGCCTTACGTGGGCCGAATGTTGATATTGAATAAACGGGCCGAGCAAGGATTGTTTGCTTGAAGGAAAAGCCACATGCAGCCTAGCTTCTCTAATTGGACTGCAAGCTTTGGATTGGCAATCAACAAAACTTAGATGACATGCAGATCAGAGTGAACAATGGAAGCAACAATAACAACAAGTGGTCGGCGTTTATAAGTGATAAATTGCCTTTTGATTAGATTAACTACAAAGCATCGCTTTTCACTAGATGAGTGCCACTAGAGACGTACTATGTATGAATCATTGCTCTGATCATACTCGCAACTGCGCTAGATAACAACAAAATATTTAATGTCCCACTGCAGGCCCATAGGCGGTAATGCTATCAAGCGACACCATATTCAGCTTGACTTCTCGAACGAGTTGTGTTTGCGAGACCCAGAGCATGATTGGAGTGATAATAGAATTAAATGTAAGTGAGTCAAGTTTAACTGATCCGCCAGCTAGCGAGCCACCTCTAGCTCGAGCTCCCTTTCCGCAGTTAGCTTGGGAGAAAAACTTGTTTATTTCAGCTCCCGGCACAGATCAATCTTACCGCACTAAACAAGCAAGCGAGCTACCTCTATAATGTACTCCGCTAAACTGGTATACAATGGAATGATTCAAACGAGTAGCTTCAATTGTCAAACAAGTCGCGCCGACTAGAAGCTAAGATAGTTGTCAACACTTAACAATGCAACAGACAACTCATACCGAGTGGAAGGTATCGGGCGGACGAACGCATTGTGGTGCGTGTTACAGTTCACACAATCCGACCATTATGCGTCGCCTAGATGAGCCCACTACAAGAGGCTTAACAATGCGAGCTAGCGAGCCATCAACCAGTCAGTCGAGCATTCGCACACCAAGCCGAGACAGGCCCATCTGAATCATTTGTTTCTGCTTTATCAGCCCTATCGACGAGCCCGATCAATTATACTGCCATCATGTGCTGCAGCGACCAAACAAGATACATAATTATGGTGGCTTGAGAACGACAGCAGTAGAGTGAGCGGAGGAGGAGGAGGAGGCGGAGGCGATGGGTCGGTTTGTTTTGTTTGAGCGAGATATGGAGCCTTGGAGTTGGTGGCGCCGCCCGCCGGCTTCGACTAGAATCTGGTGCCATGGATGCGAGAATGAGTGTTTCCGGATTCTAATTCAGTTGTTGCTGATATACACATCCAATATGGGAGCCAGTTCGTACTCCGAAATTCGGAGATGAGCTCATGATAAAAAATTCTGATCCGAGATTTCCACGTCAAGGCCTGAGAAAATTGGAGCCAATCGGTCAGTTTATAACTTCCAAAAACAACATGCAATGTTATTTTATGAATGAATTTTATAGTACGCCAAATCAGGTTGTACATGATTTAGCTGTAGCCAAATCAAAGCCTGTCCGAACTCACTGCTGACTAGCTGTAAACCTATGGGCAATATGCAAATGGGAGTCGATGGCAATCAATCCATTTGCTCGTTAGCCAACTCTTGTAGTGCGATCCGTTCTCGGAGGAATTCCTGAGATTTCCTGCCAACCAGCTGCCAGTTAGAACCGTTGTAGGTGCTTGTTTTCTAAGCCAAGAAACACATCCGACTGCCGCTTGTCAAGTTAGTCTCTCTTCCGTTTATCGTTTTGAACAGGAGGCCAGACCTTGCAGGTCTATCTCTTGGACTCATCTCATCGAGTTCGATGGCTATTTTGATCCGAGTTTACAAGCTTAATTCAATCAACCGTGATAAATTGAACAAGTGCGCGGTTGATAATAAAACGTTTACTCGCTCGGATGCATTAGATCAATGGAATAAGAATCCAAAAAATTTCTTCCATGCCAAACTCACACCCGCTCGAAGCTTCACATGATAAAACTTGCACAAACCTCCGATAGCATTCACGAAATTTATTGGATGAGTTACAATCCTCATTGACGCTCTGGGTCGCAAATGATAACTCCTAAAGCAATGAACAAGAATCAGAACCACAGTTTTATATTCATCCACATTAAACTCCCAATCCGAGTTGTTTCCATTTGTGCGATTGAATCAGGCAACTTGTGAAGGTGTGGCGCAACCGAAACGCAAGTCTGACCCAAACGTCTGGTTTTTTTCCAAGTGCTCCTCCAATTCACGAGTTCAACCTGACACATGTATCCGACTGAATATTGAGCACAAGTACTCCAGGTCGATTTGTTGGCTTCGAAAACAGTCTATCTATGTGAGGATACTCGATGATTCAGTACAAGTTTCCGATCCCAACGAGCATTTCTCTCGATACTCTTAGCTCTACATCATTCGATTAAAACACCTGATCGCGAGAACTGGCCTCTCCTATTGCGGCTCCCAATTCTGGTGCCAATGATTCACAATCTGCTGACGGGTTACTGCAACAATTTCATGAAGCTGAAGCCACGAGTTAGTTTTCAACACTCTATTGGGTGAGCGAGAATCCGCAGCCCTATCTAACAGCATTGTAGCGATAGCGAAACCCAGTCCAGAGCAGTCGCCGACGATAGCTGAGACACTCGTCAGATACAGGGAACCACGCACTGGTTTGCTTATGTGTTGCCACCATCTACAAAGAGACAAACGGTTTGGGATGAAGACCATTGAGGTTGCCATCTATGTTCATGATCCTCCACAAGTGGCTGTTTGCTTGCACTTTTGTGCGACAGCTCGAATCAGACATGCCTCGCTCTCGTCAGCCAGTCAGCTTGCTAGCTAGCGAGCCACCTCTAGCTCGAGCTCCCTTTCCGCAGTTAGCTTGGGAGAAAAACTTGTTTATTTCAGCTCCCGGCACAGATCAATCTTACCGCACTAAACAAGCAAGCGAGCTACCTCTATAATGTACTCCGCTAAACTGGTATACAATGGAATGATTCAAACGAGTAGCTTCAATTGTCAAACAAGTCGCGCCGACTAGAAGCTAAGATAGTTGTCAACACTTAACAATGCAACAGACAACTCATACCGAGTGGAAGGTATCGGGCGGACGAACGCATTGTGGTGCGTGTTACAGTTCACACAATCCGACCATTATGCGTCGCCTAGATGAGCCCACTACAAGAGGCTTAACAATGCGAGCTAGCGAGCCATCAACCAGTCAGTCGAGCATTCGCACACCAAGCCGAGACAGGCCCATCTGAATCATTTGTTTCTGCTTTATCAGCCCTATCGACGAGCCCGATCAATTATACTGCCATCATGTGCTGCAGCGACCAAACAAGATACATAATTATGGTGGCTTGAGAACGACAGCAGTAGAGTGAGCGGAGGAGGAGGAGGAGGCGGAGGCGATGGGTCGGTTTGTTTTGTTTGAGCGAGATATGGAGCCTTGGAGTTGGTGGCGCCGCCCGCCGGCTTCGACTAGAATCTGGTGCCATAGATGCGAGGACCGATTTCTCAAAATGGATGATACATCATCAGGAGGGACGTGAATCTGGGTCTCATGCTCGCCACATCTAACTGAGTAACTCTGTTCTCTTTTTGAGTGCCAAGCGCTCAGATTGATTCGCCTGGTTTTGAATTACTTGGATGGCATGGCAGGTAGCAGCTCAATGAATGGGTTCAATCGTACAGACTCTATCAGGGCAACCGACTGCTCCAAGTTTAAGGGATCAACTAGTAGCTGTTATGGTATCAGCCAGGTTGACGTTAGCTAGATTTGAGTCGGTCGTAAACCTTGAACTGTATGCAAATCGGAATCCATCACAATCAATCTATCAGTTCGTTAGCTAACTCTCAGCTAGAGTTGCCCTTGGCCGGCAGCTCTTGAATTATGCCGCTACTAACCGCCAATTTAGCTCAGCCCTCCATACCTAACTCCTCTTCCATCTTACTCGTCCAAGTTGCCTCCTTGTTCATCTAACCATCTTAATCTGCTCTCTGCTTGGGTTTAACGACTTGATCAGAGGGTATAGAATTGAGAATGAATAAAAACTTGCCGATTTCATTGCATCAAACAGGTCTGACTTAAGCTTTGACGACTAACTTGATTCAGATACGACAGACAAAACGCTTGCTTGATGTGGCCAAAAGAAACTCGCTTGTCATGAGCGTCTGTTAAAGAGATGAATCTTGGGCCTAAGATATGTTTGAATCTTGCTTCATAAAAACCGCTCATGTTTCAGCTACTTGGGATCTAAATGATCATCAGTTGCTCTTCCGACAACCTGTTGCGACAACTCGAAGATCACAGATTTCAGCACCTGATGTAGCGAAAACTAGTTGTTTGCGTAAGTTTTGGCTGCAGAGATGCTTGTCTTCAGAGCCCAGCAACCAAGTCCGTAGATTCATAGTGGTGTTTGCGATTTTCTTCTGAAGATGCTCCTCAGAGTCGCTTTGGTTTTTCCAACTTGTCCAACAAAATGAAAGTAACAAGATATTGGAAGAAGTTGTCTTCTTAAAACTTGGTCGAGATTATGCTTAGAAAAAAGGCAATCGTCGATCGCGATAGATGAATCCACTATGGTAACCGTGGTGCTAAGCGCTGGCATCAAAAATGATGCAGGTAGCAGGATGGAGTTAGTAGCCCTCGGTTGAGCCCAGGGTTTTACGCAGTGAAAGAATTTAGGGGTTTTCGAGAGCTCAACAGAAAAGCCCGAAGCAGCAGAAAATCTAAAGAATTCAGTCTCTGAGGCAGTTCACGCCCATCACTATTAAAAAGTTTTAAAAACACTCTCCGAACGCTCTCGTCGGGACTGGAAAGATGAATGTGATAGAGGTAACACTCGCCGACCATGACAAGGCACCTCTCTTCTGCGAGACACCTCTAGCAAAACTTGTCTACTTCGAGTTTCTTCTTGGAGAACGAAACCGAACAGAAGCTAGCGATGCCATCTGGAGACAGTTGAACTCGAATAACTATACCAGTTGACGCATTCTGTATCCAGAGGCTGACAATCAGTCTGCGGAAGTGAATTTTTCTATCGATCATGAGTTCAGTGATACTGACGCATACATTGCATGCAATTTAGCACTGGGCATCAATTTTACAGATGTGAAGGGCTGAATGAGTAATCCGATGAAGATGTGACTCATTTGCAGGTGAACTGATGTAATCTATTTGTGTCCGATTGAGTTGTTGCGCACCGATCCTTGTGCGAATTACTTGGATTATTGACCTGCTGTCGTAGAATTGGCAATCCGAAGTCGATCGTTCGAGTAAGATGAATCCTTGCCTGGGCCTATGGACTCGAATTGAATTGATTGAAAATGGGCTCGAGATGCGCTGTTCTCGCATTACTCACGTCGATTCAATCTGGTGTTCCTTGGTGCCCTCAGATCTTCACTAACGTGCGCTTAATAAGCCACAAACACGTCAAAACAAGCCACTGGGAGCAATGCAATCTGATCAATCATTCTATCGGACGATCCGGACAAGCAGCGCATCATATGTCACTACTTGAATTTAATCGCGCGATTGAATCGCATATGTTTCTAGATATCAGATGAATAAACTTGTACTTCCCATTGAAATATCAATAGAATACGGTCGCTATATAAGCTGTTACTCTGGATATCTAACCTGTCCGGAGTTGTAAGTCGAAAATTTTGGCATCCTTGAGGAGGACACAGAGCAGCATCTGAAAATAGATAAAGGTGCCGGTTTTAGAGTCAGCATGGATGCCAATCAAACCAGAGGACCTAGTAGCAAGGATCAAGAGATCGAAGAGCTCAAAAAGAAACTCATAGTTGGGCTGTTCCAGTACCTGAGTGTAGGATTATTCGGCGATAAAGACGAAGGGGATGACGAGGTACGCGACGACCCCAAGCATCTATTGCAGAGATTCGTTCAATTCACCCTCTCATCCCTCGTAGCCAACTTCATCGACAACGATCGCAATGGTTCAATTAAGGGAGACAACACAACAGGGTTAAGAACAACCGGACCTGGAAAAGGAAGCGGAAATTGCGGGCAAACCTCCTTGTGTAAATCAAAAAGTGCATCTACTGAGGAGATCAAGAACAACCCTCGCCGAAAGTTCTTTAGCATCAACGAACTGGATAAGATATCTGAAGAGAAACCGGTGGCAGATTTTTGTCTCAATTCGTCTAAAAACAAGAAACCCTACAAAGTGGCAGCTTGCAGATACTATCCAAATTGTGAAAAAGGCAAAGGATGCACCTATATCCACCGCGGACTTTGCAAGAGGTACCCCGACTGCAAATATGGTCAGAACTGTTATTATGCCCACCCTAAATGCCTTAAAGAAAACTGCATCTGCCCTGATTATCACCCCAATGAGACCAGCACAAACAGGCTAGTCGGTGCTCCTAAAATAAGTTTCAATTTGAACCAAACCCGCCCTTTGCGACCAAGTGAGCGAAAATCATGGAGATCAAATTCGGTCTCAGGGTCGGAGTGACGATGAGTAGTTTTATGTAGTAGCGGGGTGAGGATTCTATAGGTGTAAGGTGGAGTGGCCAAAGACGAAGCATAGGTAGACTCGACAGATTATATTTGTCCTCGGCATCTCGAGCTGGTTCGACCAACTCCATGTTCCCAATAATTACAATCTAGACGTGGCTCATGAGATTTGAAATCATCTTGTGGAAGTAATGGGAGAGGCTCTGATATTTTCAAACGATCTGACGCTGAAATAAACGACCAGTGATTGTCTTCTTCTCACCGTTGCGTTTCTCTGGTCGCGCCCTGTTTAGTACCTTCAGTAAGTCGGCGGTTTTAGCCCTCATTCTTGAATGGATATAGGCCTTCGAACATTTTATGTGATAATGTAAATAGTCTCTGAAGATGTGAATCATATTAATTGTGTTTTCCCTAACGACTCTATTGGTATGTCTTGGAAACAAGACAAAAGTAATGTAACAAATGTTGTCACCTTTTTTAGCATCTGTATCCTCCAATTCCATTGGGGGCTCCTTGTGGGAAAATATCACCTGTGGAGATGTGTGGCTAGCTCTTCGTCCCTCCTTAAATTCTTGCATGAAGACTTTGCCAATTGTAACATCGGTTTCGTCTTTAAACACTGTCGAAAAGATGACAGTAACACGGTCTGATTTGGCTTCTATGTACATCGTTTCCTCATCTCTGTAATGGATGACTGCTCTCCGATGTCCAGCCTCTCCTCGTTCCTGAAAGTCGAAGTATTTCTCGAAAACAGAGGCAAAGCAATTTCGCTTAATGAGACCAGCTCTCTTGATGGTCGGTTCTCTCTGATCTACTGGGGTAGACTCCAAGTCAATCAGAATGCTGACACTATAACCAATCTCGGGCGTTGACAGCAACATGTCTCCATACTCACGCCGCAGGACATCCTCGGCCCCATGCTCTCTGAGCTCACGGAAAAACTTGAGCAATATACTGATCTGTATCTTGGTTTTAATTCCTTCGTAGTTCGACAGGTGAATAGAGACTCCATCAAAATCAGCCACTGTCACGTCAACAGATTCGAGCTTCTGATTCGCCTCCAACTCCGCCCATTTAACTCTGAGCACATCTTCAACTACCCGATTGTTGATTTCCAATAAAATCATTGATGGAAGGTCCAGTCGCAATGAACAAGTTTCAGTATCTAGAGGAACATCAATCGAATTTGCACCATCAGCCACGATGTCTCGGATTTGGATGGGAAATTTATTTTAGTTGTGGTATTTCTTCAAGTGCGAAGGAAACCAATCCAATGTGCTAAATGAAACTACTTGGCCTTATTTATTTTAGTCGTGACTAAATGCGATTGAACCGCCCTTGCTCGCGACGCGTGCATAACTTGGGATTGATTTTGGCTCCATCAATTCCATCTGCAACATACCAATGCTCAAATTTGTGGCTCCAGTCAATGTAACTCGAGAATTACAGATGTCGTTAGCTGGGGTAGAACCAAACGTGAGGAGCTTACTTAGCAAATATTAGGACATGACTGAGTCAAAATCGTCTTTTGTATTGCTGTCATGGCGAAAGTAAAACTTACTAATTCAATTACTTCAGGCTGTATATGTAGGAGGCTCTCTTCTCAAGGTGTTTGGTAGGAGTTAGAGAGGGTTGGGTTGGCCGACTGCGGATATTGACAAAATTCGGCAATTAACCATAACAACGGGAATATGTTGCCTACTCGTCCAGCTTGCCATGAGAGATAGAAGCGGAATTCAAGAGGAACAGGGTAACAAGAAGTTACACGAATCAATTCTTCAAAAGTTGCCTCACATTTCACAAGTCATGGGCATAGCATGCAGTTTTGGCTATCACCCTCGAAACGGGGACATGGATAAATCTCTACTGTTGTACGGGCTCAAACTAGATCTTATCAAGCAAGTTTGATGGGAGTTACGTTGAGAGGGTATACTATCCATCGTTAAAAGGGGCAATAAAGTAAGGTTTTGGCTCTTCAAAGGCGAGTTCATTTTTGTCGGTACAGATGTGCAGAGTTCGGTCGCTATAGGTTGCAAGTGGTCATTTAATCTCATCTCTGACAACACATATATTCTGAGTTTTTGGGATCGTCTAGCGGTAATGCAGTTGTGACATATGTTAATTTATATCACTGCGGAGCGGAAGTCCGGTCGTAATTGATGAGGCTGGCCATGTTGTGTAAGTACATTGCCACGAACGTGTGATCAAAACTGTTCTTCACTTCTTGGACGAGTTGTAAGCCACAACCTATCGTACTTCGTATCTTGGCACACTCTTGGACGTCTTGGTCCGGTCTCGAGCAAATCTTGCGCAACTCAATTAATTGGTTTGGTTAGAGATGATCTGATCTGGAGTCGAGTTTGCCATGCTCGCGTCTTTATTGCGAATAAACATACCTGAACACATCCATCTGGTCAGGGAGTAGCAGCTCCAGAGATAGCCTCTCACGTAGGAGGGTAGTGTTTCGAAGGTGCCTGAAACAGCATGTCTCAACAGGTGAGGGTAACTCTTGAGTCATTCACCGCGCTGCCTCCTCCACTCTTCACTCCCTGTCTGTCTCTTGCTCAGTTGTTCGAAAGATTCTACTGTTCTCGGGCTCGAAGCTTTTTGTTTCATGTACTCCAAGTCCTTTCTACGACGCTCAAGCACTGTCTTCCTCAAATCAGGTGCAGCTTTCCCGAGAAGATCGTTGGTCAAATAAGATAAATACGATTCCAACCATTCTTCGCTACAGGAGTTGCGCCGTTGCTTCGTAATTCCGTAATCGAGAGTGTACCTCCGTGTCACATCCAAGACTTCAAACTCACTGAACGCCAAACAGTACTCTAATTTTTTGCCCCAGCCAACCTCGTATAGTAATGGTTTGTCGACAGTCGCTTCACAGGAATCAACGTGTATCCAGCGCTCCTGAGAGCTCGACCAGATCTCATTCCAAACGTGATCAGTTGTGTCAATAACAAGGCGAGAATCGTAACCTAAGGCTCTCAAGATCAACAAAAAGCAATTTGCCCATTCGCCACATCGTCCAGTGCGGGTGGTGAGCAGAATTGCGGGGTCATCGTGCCTGATGAATTGGAATTGATAGTCGCAATTCTTGTTCCGGCACCCGTAGTTCTCAACGGGTTTTTTCTCGATATTAGAGCAGCGAGATTCAAAGGTTAACTCGTCTTGACACTTCTCACAGTTTGGAGGGGAGAACCATTTGAAAAATCTAGATTTGAACCATTGGACTAGAATGGGTAGCAAATTATCCTGAAAGTCTCCTTCCAAAACCTCGAGATTTTCTTGGACCAACTCAGCTATCGGAACTAGGTTCCTCGCCTCCTCTAAGGCATATTCATCACTGCAAACGTGTGAGACGAGTCGCAATCCATAACCTATCGTGCTTCGTATCTTAGCATTCGCGTCAGATTCTGTCATAATAAGTGGTTAGGTTTGATGTCAACGTATGACGATCAAGAGTCGTGATTAGCTCATTGTAGATTTAGGTTCAGAGGAAGTCTCAATGACGGAATGTTTCTGAGACAAATGATATTCTTCGACGACTACGACTGCTTGTGCTTCAATTAGTCGACAGGATAGTCACATTATTCCCGGTGGGGGATTTGGAAGAATAAATAGATATCGTTTCAGTAGCTTGTTATTTATGTGCAATTTTTTATTGTGAGACAGATGTAAGCACAGCGCTCGATAGCCTCGATGATTTCTAAGGAACCATGGTCTGTTCTGCTCTGCGTCGAGGTTGTCATACTCGCCCACGCGGATTAATTCATCAGATCGGTTAGCTGATGATATCAAACTTTCAGAAATGGAAACGCCGAAGCAAAGGACTGAGAGGATGTTGTTGGAGGAGAGGCAAAAGGTATTGGAGCACGAGGAGGCGGCTAGGGCCAATCGAGGAAAGAGGCAAGTCCCGCTACGAAAGACTTTGATCATAACGGTGCCATTGGTCGCTATGGTTTTCACTTTATATACCTGTTCATTTTTATATACTAGAAAGTTACGATCAATATTCAACGAGAGCCTACTCAGTGTACCAAATGTAGCTCAAAACGTTGAAGCTCCGATAAACTTGAACGAAAACACCACCGTTTTCGATGACGAATTTCTAATGGACGATCAAAAGAGTTGGTGATGATGAAATGTGAAATAGAATGGTCCCTCAATGCTCTTTTTGTACCTGAGATTTATAATAGCTCGGACCTGGTGAGATGTGTTTAGTTGGTGCTGAGAGGACATATTGTTAACAGGTGATCGTATCTCATGTAAAATTAAGAAATCAATCACTAACCGGCCGGGTTTGCGAGGTATGAGTCTATCTTGACACTAGCTGGATCCTTAGTGCCAGATATACCTGGTTCATTAGTTTTTATATTCGCCCTAAATCCGTTCCTGTCTGCCACATAGACAACTTCACGATAGACGCCATGATTATCCCTATAACCATAACTTCCATGAACTTCCATCGGATTATGACTTCTCTCTTGGCGCCATTGTTTGTTGCCATAATTGTCTTCCACCTGGATACAACGAGGTCATAGTTAGGTTGGATTTCTTCAATTCGACATTCAAAAGGACGGTAACTCACATCATAACCATAACTATAAGGGTTGTATTGATACGGATTGAGATCACTAGCTTGCTGATAGCATTCGACTTTGACGCAAAGAGCCAGTAGCAGACAAGCTCCGAGTGGCCATATTATCGCAATCATTCCTCTGCTGGTCATAATTTCGATCTTAACCTCTGACGTAAAAAGATTGATACTAACTATTATGCAAACAACTGAAGGAATGAGTCCGATCGAGAGAGAGAGCCCCAATTTATACTGGAAAGTCGTCGCTACAGAGGATGCCGCTCGAGAAAGAGAGAGAAACAGGAAGTTGAGAAAATTACTGACATTAAATCATTCATGCGCGACTTTCTAGTGCTTGCCAAACCTAGAGCCGACAAATGCCGATTAAATTTATGAACGCAGGTGGAACCATTGATTGACGGTCAAGCCTGAAGCGAGTCAAAAACTGATAACAAGGCATTAGGTTAGGTCAAAGTGACGCTCCAATAGTGAGACGCTGTTAGTGAGTGAATTATCACAGATGGTCGATCATATTGTCTTATTCAGACACTTCCAGTTCCGCTTCCTAATGCCAACTTGATTTTATGTGATAGACTCACAATGTCGGGTGTCTTAATATCCACTGTCATTACAGTATAGCCGAGCTTGCCGAGCAGGCGGCAAATCAATCTTTTATAGCCGCTGAGTCTCTGGTATCCATCTACATAGTCGTGAGTTCTGGTAGCCAATATCAAACAGTGACGCTCGTCAGCCGGAACTCTTTTTGGCATTAGAGTCTTTTCATCAAAAGAACCAACCGCTTGGCAACCCTTGGTTATTATCAGATCGGCATAGTTTTGATGCGGCATCGTATACTGAAAGTTAAATTTATAATCCGCGGCTTTGAATTCTTCGATCGATGAGAGCGACTTCGCTATGGATCTATACAAGAGAGTATCAACTTGGCCAATTTGATTTGTTGGTTTCAATAAGAAATTCAAGTACTTTATAGAAGAATCTTGTTTTGCACTCCCTGAGTTCCCTAACCTGATCATCCGCGAACTTATTTCGTTGAAATAATTTCCTCTAAGCGGGACTTGTCCACCCTCCAATCTTGAAGCCACATAAACTAACAAAGCCGTTCGGTCGAATTCTATAGCTTTACTCATTTTTTGAAGTCTGTAGGGTTCTTTCGTTGCATGATTGATGTATGACATGAGAGTGTCGTTGTAGTAGTTGAATATCGAAAAGGCCCTGAGTAGAGGCATGAGATGAGGGTACTGCATAGGTGCATCATCTCGAGTTTCTGTCGCAATCTTATGGCATAAATTTGCTAAATTAGATTGAAAATCTTTGCTCAGTTTGAGATCTTGGTAACAAAAGTTAGATAGACTAGTGAGACCATACTGAATATCCTTGATTCTATAGTTGTTATCATCTCTAAACATGGAATTCGCTAAATAATTCAACAACTCGACGTCATAGATTCGATAGGTCTCCATCAATTTCACTGTATGCACTGTATTGTAAGCACTGCTTAAAATTATCCTACGATCGAAATCTTGGGTCAAGTTCATGATGAGATGCTGAATTCGTTCGCGACATTCCGGGTTTCTGGAGTACCTGAGAGCCTTGATAATGGAGCAATAGGCTGGCTGTAGGGGATCAATGTTAGGAAGCTGCTCGACTAGTCTATCAATGATCTTGCGTAGAACTGCAAGGCTCTTGATTGGTGTTTTAGTTTTAAAGTAGGCCAAAGAGATAATAGCTAGCTCCTCCAAAGAGGCGCTATCCAAAACACGGGAAATCCTTTCTTCGTAGTCGGACAGGATTCCATTTTGTTGCCTCTGTAAGATAACCAGAAAGAGCAGATGAAGAAACTGACTATTCGAAAGATTGACTTCGTTCTCTTTTGACAAATAATTGGCCAGAACATGAACAAAATTTGACGGCAACAGGCACTCGTAGAAAATATCTGCCAAATAAAACCATAGATCCAAATCCATCAAGCGGGTCTTTACATGTTTCTTCAAGAGCCATCTCAATTCTATATCGATCCTCTTTTTGATCGTGACGAACTCAGATTCTGTGTTGGCCTTGATAGCTGTCAAAACTATGGCTAATTCCTGCTGGTTCATGGACTTTATCCTGTAAGTGATTGAAGATACCAGCTCATTGATAGCTAGATCGGTGGACGGTTCTCTTGGAGTTTGTGCAACCAATGTTTGCAACTTCCTTATATTGGATTCGACGGGTAAAGATTTCAGCATTTCACCCATATTAGAGAATTTGTCTAGTCTCTTATGGATGTGTCGATAAATAAATGAGTTTTCGTTAAACTCCAAAGGATCGGAGTAGATTTTCCTAGGGAAGACTCTCTCAATGTTCTCACTGTTGTTTTGGCTGTGGTCTGGTATTTTGTTGGCATATAGTCGGTCATTAGAACGTAATAAGTTCAATTGGTTTGCATAGCGTGAATAATAAAAGATCCTACGAGGGATCCTTCTGAGTCGAGTGTTCGATCTAATAGAGTTATATATCGAGAGATTCTTCTGTAGAATCCTAAGACCGCATATTGAGGCCATCTTTGGATCCGATACAGTGACGATCATTCCTTATTTCAATGGTAAGCCCCGCCATGAGTACCCAAGGTTGGCCGAGTGCAACCACATGGGCTCATTCAGGCTTCATGCATGGTTCATATTACAAACTTTGTACGATTCATAAGTACGATATGGATGGGGCGTTCAACAGCTCGTGCACGAGTAAAGCAACTGATTGCTGCAACTTGCGATCATCTGAATACAGTTTAGATTTGTATGTATTTTTGGTTTTGAGTGTGGCACAGTAAACACCACATTTCGTGCTTTTCATCAAGAAGAGTATGAACTCACGACTAGGTTCAGGATCGAAACAAGTTAAATGCCAGTGAATCGTTTCTGTGACGAGCCTGCAAATGACCGCATTGCCATGCTCTGAAATATCCTCAGACTCTCGGCGTTAACCTCTCGACTTCACCGATTCTCGCATCGATAGTATTAGAATTTCGATAAGGCTTGTCCGGAACGGTATTGCTACGTCATGACAAAGACCGACGTGAAAGTAGGGATAATCGGCGGCACTGGTCTAGATCAGGACTCCACTCTGCTCGCCAACAAAAAGCTGATTGACCTTGAAGAGACACCATATGGTCGGGCAAGCGACTCCCAAGCAATTTCGGGCGACATAGAGGGAGTTCCTGTTGTAGTGCTCTCTCGGCACGGTAAAAACCATGATATCAACCCCTCTCATGTCAATTATCGTGCAAACCTCTGGACACTTGTGCGCCAACTCAATTGCACACATATCCTAGTCACTTCGGCGTGTGGGTCATTGAATGAAAAAATAGCTCCTGGACGCGTAGGTATTCTCAGCCAGTACATAGATC
>ENA-UOVY01000309-UOVY01000309.1-plant-metagenome-genome-assembly--contig:-NODE-309-length-28378-cov-618.703810_pt1 | contig 28378 bp, 20 predicted proteins | sample MGYA00249840_ERZ761561 | MGnify/ENA primary metagenome ERZ761561 (study PRJEB28882, sample SAMN05720143) | plant metagenome | isolation source: Guanajuato, Mexico | place: Mexico:Guanajuato, Mexico...
TGCTGCTGCTGCTGCTGCTGCTGCTGCCATTATTGTTCCGTTTGGCTCCGCTCAGTTCGGTTCGAATCTGTTCAATTTGCTTAGGCTAGGTTTGGGGCGCTTAGCTTTGTAGGCAGCGATTTTGCGCTGGGTTAGTTGGCGCCCATAGCTCATCAGCTTGCTCCCAAGTTGAGCCACTGAAAACAAGCCGCCAGATTGGTAATAAACTGGCCCTCGATTGGACAATTGAACTTTGCAAACAACGAGCAGCGATTGATCTTTATTTTTATTGATTAATCGACGGCTTAGTTGGCCAGGAAGTGGCCACTTTTAGCGGCAAACGCGAGGAGCCTAGCAACAAAGAGGAGGGCTGACAGGCGCCGGCCTCATGACGAATGACGATGGCGACAACCGAGAGGCGGCGACAAAGCGGCCGCAAAAGGCAAGCCCATTGAAAGGAACTCATTCTCCTCGCAACTGTCCCTCAAGACTTGAAGGCCAGGCGCCCAACAAAGGCCGCTCGCTGGGCCGCTAAATATTCACCAGCTCAAGCAAGCGAGCACCGCCGACCAAAACGCCTGCTTTGAGCCAGAATTCGAACCCAAACCCAAATTGGCTTCTTGCCGCCGCCTCCTAGCAGCTAGACGGAGGCTCCCGTTTGGAGGGCGGCCAAACTCAATCAGGCGGGCCAGTTTGGACAAAGGGACGCGCGAGTAAATCAAGAGTTGGAAATAAAAGCGCCAAGAGCAGTGTTCCTCTCGACACGAGCAACAATTCAATTAACTTCGGCTCTAACTCCAGCTCAAACCACTTGAAAGCTGGCCCCGTTTGATGGGCACCGATTTGACTGGCCCGCGAGTTCCGGGGGCCGGATAAGCGGCCCCAGTGCGGCCGTTCGGAGGCGCAAAGCAAATATTGACCGCCAGTTGCCACTCAACTCGTTTGGGTTGCTCGAACGCCACGATGAAGCCAGTGGGCCGCTAATGGATTGTGTTTCATTGAGTGGCAATCCAATATTCACAATATTTGACCGCAGCTCTCAATTTGGCGGCCCAGCTCACTCTGGTTACGTTTGGTTTTGGTTTGGTTTGGTTTGGTCTTGGTTGTGTCCCTGTTGGTTTTATTCAGAAGTGATGGCCGCATTAGGTTTGGTTTGCTGGCTCCCAAAGCAGAGTGCAAACACGATCTTTTGCGAGCGAACTTTCCCCAACCAAATCGAACGTCAGTTTTGGCGAAAGGGGGAAAGCAGAAATCAGCTGTTTTCGGCAGACCCGAAGCAAATGTTCGTCATCATTGTTCTCAGACGCTATGGCTAAAGATTACACAAATCTCTCTCATCTTCTCTCTCTCTCTCTCATGTGGGCGCCAACTCACTCGTAACTGTCGCTTGCTAAAACAATTGTCAGCTCAGATTCTCAAATCTCTAACTTGAATGGCCGGCTCAAAGTTGACGCAACCAAGCGAATCAAGAGTGAGCTGCTCTCCTTAGTTGAGAATGTAGCCATCTCCTCTGTGGCTCCATTGGCCAACCGAGAGAGATGGGCGACAGATTAGACTTTGGCGAGCTCGAGTCTGCCCGCTGCACTCGAGTGGAACTTTCGGCCAATGATGAACAATTGGCGCCAAAGAGAGCGCAAATTGGGTTACATGAGCAGGAGGGGAGATGTCGCAAATTTGAGTGCAATCGAGCTCGCTTGCTGCCCTCGGAGGGCTCATTCGGCGTTGAATTGGAGGAGCTCGTGTGGAGGAGCGCGCTTGTCCGACAATTAGACTGTTGCGGGCGGGAAATTAGAGCCGACTATCGAGTGTTGCGGGCGGCCCCACTGGTTTGCGCGATCTAGTTAGGCGCAGCGAGGGTTCAGCCAGCCGGCCGGGCAAACCAGCGAGCCGGGGTCGTAAAGGTCGCATTGCGGGACGCATATGGAGCGTGGTGGCGGGCCAAGCGAGCGTTGCGAGAGGAGGGCGGAGAGAAATGGGCTCCATTTGTTCGACAGCCAGTGGATGCGTCATAACTTTGGCCCATAGGCTGTCGTCTGGCTGTCTAGCGGGTTCGCCGCTGTCCAGGATGGGCGCTCGCCAGTTTTCTGAGGTCTCAATCGTCATTACTCGAGAGTTGGCTTGGTCTGGCCCCAGCAGCGCCGCCCGTCCGTCTGCCTGGCCGGCCCGCCTTTGTGGCTGCTGCCGAGAGTTGGCTGCAAGGGAGCAACGTCTTTGGTTTTGCCACTCGGCGGCCGCCCATCGTTCAAGTTGAGTGTGGAAATTTTGAGCCGCATATTTGTTTTCGCCCATTCGCCAGCGCTCACTCCCCGGCGACTCGCTAACTAGTGTCGCCATTTTAGCGCCCAAAGCCTGCGATGGCAGCGACGGAGGCGGAGGGGGCAACTTGCGAGCGCCATCGCACTGGATGCGGTGCTAAACTCTCACTTTTGGGGGCGCCCGACTTTTGGCGATCAGTTTGGCCGGAATGATGGGCTCGAGTTGCTGGAAGGTTGGCCAGTTGTTGCGCTGAGAGGGAGAGAGAGAGACAGGCAGACAGAATGGGAGAGCCGGCCGGTCGGTCGGTCGGTCGGCGCTTGAAGTGGGGTGAAAAATGATATATTATGTTATTCCTCCTACGGGCGCGCGGCTGCACTTGTTCCGCGCAGGCCGCTTGGCGTGTTGAGGAATGAGCGTTAATTGTAATGATGTTACTGTTGCGGTCAACGGACAGCGAGCGGCATTAATTGCGCCCGCTTTGGCCGCCGAGTTTGTTGGCCCGAGTTTGAGTTTCAGCTCCAGTTTGAGTTTTAGTTTGAGCTTTGCAAAATGGGAGCGAAAGCAAAGCAAACTTGTGTGTGGATTGGAAAAATCTCGCCGTTTCGCTCGCATCAAGGGCAAATCATTGAGATCGCGCGATGGCCGCGCCGGCGGTTACACTTTGTGCAATCGATACTGGCGAGCGGCCGGCCGGCCGGCCAGCCGAGGGCCGAGCGGAGCAAAGGATCGCCAACTCGGGTTTCCAATTCACCGGCGAGCAGCCAACAAGTTGGCGGCCAGAGAGCGGCACAGGCTAGCTGCTGCGGCTTCGGCTTCGGCTTCGGCTGGCTAGCGGGCTGGCCGGCGGGCGCACAAATATGGGAGAGAAATCACGCGTTTGCCTGCACTTGAAATCTAAACTCTCGCTAGTGCGGCCAGGAGTCAGGCAACAATTGTACATGGATATATATACACACATTCGCGCGCTAAAACTGGCAAACTGGTGTAGTAGTCGAGCTTGCTTTGAGGGCGAGCGAGAGAGAGAGAATGAACTCGAGCAAATGATCGATGACCAGCAAATGAATTAATCGTGCGGTTGCCAGCCTGTTGCCTTTGCTCGCGCAAACCGCAACCAAGCCGACTGCTCGGCCAAACTCGCCTCAACGCGCCTTGGAGCGCTCCAAAAAGTGCGCCTCGACGCGGCGCAGATTGGCCGCAAAACGGGAACCAATTTGGGTCCAACTCAACTCATCGCACTTGGCCCCCAGTTTGCTTTGCCTCGCCTCTTCAGCGCCCACATGAGTCCTGGGCCGCTCGCGAGCGGACGGACAATGGGCTCCGTGTCGCTGCTGCTGCTGTTGGCGGCGGCGGCCGAGCGGGCTGCAGCCGGGAGCGGCGAACAAATTGCCGCAGCCGGCCGGCCAGTCGGCGCGGCGCAGATATCCGATTCCAACGCCCCCGAGCGCAACTCTAGCGCGCCAACAAGTGTCCGCGCAACCGGATACGCGGGCCAGCGGGGGCCCGGCGAGCTGGCCGGCGGGCAGGCCGGCGGGCTAGCCGGCGAGCTAGCCGGCGGCGCCGCTGAAACCCGAGATGTGTTATTGTTTCGCGGGCTGCGAGCGCGCCGCCGCCGCCGCCGCTCATTTGCGCCACTGGATCGCCCGCAGCTCAGCAACTCAATCCAAGCTTGGAGGCGCAAATTCAAGCCGAGCCAAACCAAACCAAACCCAAGGCGGCAACCCTCGCGCCGCAAATCCATTTATTTATTTGCAAATCGTGCGCCCCAAACTGGCCGCCAGATTCCACCGGCCGAGCCCGCCCCTCTCGCAGGCCGGCCGGCCGGCCACTCTCAATGGGACCAACCCTCAGACTCTCGAGGTCACACGCTAGCCAGCTCGCGTGCCTTACTCTCGGCCGGCGTGCGCGCGTTCGGGGCGCCGCCTATGCCAGCCGGGCAAGTCGAGCCGGCCGGCCAGCCAGCCTGTTTGGCCGCATCGATTAGGGGCTAGCTCGCGGGCGGCGCCGGCGGATGTGCGCTGACAGGATACGAAGCCCATTAATCTGGCTTCAGCGAGCCTTTGGCGCCTATAAGCGGGATGGGCGGCCAGCGGAGAGTGAGCGTGCGTGTAAGCGTCTGTCTGCGCACCAGTGGCGAGTTTTGTGGCCGCGCACACAAAACTCGCCGCGCATGCTCGCCAGCGAACTGCAACAAAAATGCTTGTTTACGTTTTCTTTTTAATTTCTTGATCACTCCTCAAGCCTCCACACTCTCAACTCGCCTCTCCCCTTCCTCCAGCTCCACTCAACTCGACTCAACCTCACTCAACTCAACTCAACTCAACTCAACTCAACTCCTCTCAATCAAACAAACAAACACCATCTCGCTAGCAAGCTGGCACATCCTCAACCAGAGCGCCAAATTGCTCGCCATCATTTGCCAACGCAAAACTTGTCGAGCCAAACACAATTAGTCCCAGCTTGTAACTCTAGCGCAACGAAACCGACTGATGAAACTAGATCAACGCAAACTTTTCAAATCGCGCCAAAGTCAACGCAGCATTTGCAGCCAACCCACCCGCAACCGGCCTACATGATCAAGACTCAATTTCAACAGAAGATACGGCAACAGGTGATCGCAACTAAGCGGCCGAGGCTCCCTCATGCAAGCGCATGCAACAAGGCATATAGATCCAAGTCGCTGAACTAGACTTCCTCACTCTTATGTCCGCCCCACCTTGGTGGCTCCCCTGAGACCGATTTGCGCGCCAAACTCGCCAAACTTGAAGCGCAATCTGCCACCCCCATCGCCACCGCCAAAACCTCCACCTCCACTACCATCATCACCCCCAACACTGTTTACTCTTAATTGGGAACCCTCAAGTCGCAACCATCGACAACATAACTCCCCAAGACAGAGCGGCAGCTGTCTTTGCAGCAGCAGCAGCGGCCGCCACCACTGCAACCACGATCACCGACCTGATCATCACTCAAAATACAAATGCTAAAATGTGCGCCTACAATTTGCCATTCCATTTCACACAAGAGCAGGTGGCTTGTGTTTGTGAGGTCCTACAACAAGTGGGCGACATTAAACGCTTAGGTCGCTTTCTATGGTCTCTACCCTCGAATATTGATGCGATACAGAACAATGAATCTGTTCTCAAAGCTAGAGCTCTCTTACATTTTCATAATGGTGAATTTAAGCAATTATATAAACTTCTTGAGACGCATCATTTCAGTCCATCATCACACGCAAAACTTCAGGACTTATGGCTGAATGCTCATTATATTGAGGCTGAAAAATTTCGAGGAAAACCTCTCGGAGCTGTGGGCAAATATAGAATTAGGAGAAAATTTCCGTTGCCTAGAACTATCTGGGATGGGGAGGAAACTTCCTATTGCTTTAAAGAGAAATCACGAGATCGGCTTCGAAAATGGTACCAACGAAATCACTATCCAACACCGCAAGAGAAACGAGAATTAGCTGCAATGACCGGTTTAACTACCACACAAGTAAGCAATTGGTTTAAAAATCGTCGTCAACGCGATAGGGCGGCCAAAAAGAGCGCCGGCCTGACGAGTAGAAAAACCAATGAGTCTGATACGGCCGGAAGCGAGTCTGGAAGCAAGGGACATACTGCCAGCTATGACGATGATGATGATGACGACGACGAAGATGACGATGATGTTGATGTTGTCGATGATGATGATGAGGAGGAGGATGAGCTGGATGAGGAGGACATGCAGGATCTCTGATATGATGTTGATTGCATGGTTTGCTAGCTTTCAAAAATTGATTTGAACGTTACCAAGACGATTCTGCTTCTAACGGTGCCGCTGTTTGGTTGTTAAAATACAATCACGACAGAATCAATTGATTTACGGATATCAATGTACATATCTTTAGACTGTTTATCTATAATAACGTGCGCAAAACCAAAGTTCTATGAGAGCACAAGGAATTAAAGTTCAACGATGCTTGATATTTGATTTTTATATAAATCATTAATGCGGTTCCAGATTTGCAACAAAGTTTGTGCGTATGATGAATTGTTTGTTACAATTGGTTCAATTAGAATACTTTACTATTTCAACATGTTTCGACTCATTCTTTGATTGTTAGACTTTGAGCAACCATTTTCACTGAGCTGCTCTCATCACTTTAGATAATCCATTTTATATCTGACTGAATCTAAACTTGGCTATGGCGTAAGTAGCAGCATTAAGTCTTTATACCATCTCTCTATTTTTATCTCTTTAGATCCATGGCATTGAGGATCTGGTTGCAATCTACTTGTATTTCGTGAGGTCAAGTTTCCTCTGCGACGCGCTCCAGCTGCATGGTACTAACCGAGTTTGCCGCATTGAATTTCTCCTCGGGATCCAAACATGGATAGTCATTTAAGTATATGTGAGCATCATATATACTCTGACGACCAAACGCGTCACCTACCCACTTGGAGCACATCACAGCTACCATAACAGGTACAATGAAATCAGCATTGCCAGTAAGCTCGAACATAATGACAACCAAAGATACTGTCATCCTGGTTACTCCCGCTAGAACGGCAGCTGCGCCGACCATCGCATAGAGACCGGGTGTCATGCAATTCTCTCCAGTTGAACAAGCATTTTGAAATATCCATAGATCAGGGTAGTTGAAAGCTATTTGTTCCATAAGCACCCCAATGATACGTCCAGTAATTGCGCCCATGGCCATCGATGGTATGAACAATCCAGTCGGCACAGCCATACCGAATGTGAATATAGTTAATGCAAACTTGAATATGAGTGCCAAGGTCAAGAAGAACAGAGATTTGTAAACTCCGGGACCAGCCTCGGCAATATAGATCCTGTTTGGTGATTCAATCTTGTCGGTGAAATTTCTTTGATAGTCACATAGCATGGACACGTCTGCTATTCCACAGGGTGAGAAGAGTAATTTTATCAGTTCAGATGAGTTCATTCGTGTAAATTCATTAGGGTATCCGATGAAACTCGTAATGAAGGCGACTGCTAGCACCTCCGATACTGGATACTGAGAGAGGATGGACGTTTTGCGAGTGTAGCACCATCTGACGTTGAACTTTATAAACATAGATCCTATCACTCCTCCAAAAGCGCCCAATAAGGCGAAAGGTAACAGTTCAAATAATATCCATGGTCGTGTATAATCGACATAAAACATGACCATATGCTCATTACTGAAAGGGTTAATACTTCTCAAGACAAAAGCGGCCACAAGAGCACAAAAAAATGAGCGCCATAGAGTTTTGAGAGGGAAATAATAAGAAACCTCCTCTAAACTGAACAAAACGCCACCAATTGGAGCTCCAAATGCAACAGACACTCCTGCTGCCGATGAAGCCGATAGTATTTCACGCTTCTTGGCGTCGTTTCTTGCATACTTGGGGAAGAAGTGCGATATAATATTTCCAATGCAACAAGTTATATGGACAAAGGGACCTTCCTTGCCCAAGCTGAGGCCGGCTGCAACTACTAGAACCATACAAATACTCTTTACAGTGAACGTCCATTTTCCTAAATATCCCTTTATCACAAATCCGGATAAGATAGTCTTGATTTCTGGAATACCCGATCCACGGGCGTGGGGTGCAAATCGTTTCACTAACAGTGCTGCTAGAGATGCTAGCAATAAACTTGATACTATATAAGTTAGGAATGACATGAAATAGTCTGAAAATTTATGCTCCTCTGTAATACCCATAAGTTGCGGCCAAGTGAGCCACCTGGAACAATGAGCGCCCTCAAATATTGTGTCATTCGAGGACCAGCAGCATTGTTCTCGATTTAGATAAAAAGCTGCTGGACAGATTCCCTCCCTGAGATCCTTCATCCAGCTGGTCGCTATATCAACAACGCTAGCGACTCCACCAGCAACAATACCGACTAACATTAGACAGAGCCAAGCTGATGCCCCGCCAAATTTTCTACGATTCAATGCCATCTGGGTGCTCTGCCAATTTGGTCCTTGATTGTTGCTCTCGGATGACCAAGATTCATAAGCAATACCTAACCTAGTGCCTGACGTAACAACCATGTATAACGATAGTGATGTGACGACAAAAATAGTGAATATAACGAACCATCTGATCGTTGTAGTGTTTCTACTTTGATATTTGCATTCGCATCTTGCGCAGAAATCCTTTAAGCCAACGAGAGGACTTAGGTGTGGTTGGACAACTTTGTAGCAATTACACTGGTCTGGCGTCGTGTTTCCTACATATAATCGGCGTTGGGTAGGACTAGAGCTGTTGGCAACAACTTGAGGTGAGGGACATACACATTTGCATCGAACGTTCCCATGTTGGGGTGGCTCTTTAGAGAATTTGGTTTTAGGTTCTAAATCACCCAGCGTTGGCGAAACTATCTTCTCGATCTCAATAGGTTTCAGGTTCTTAGATATGTTCAGCTGTGTATCATGGCCAACTACCTCAGCTGACACCCCGATGTTTGGGTAGATACTTGCAGCTGTGACCGTTGCTACCACAAGAATTAACAGAATTCTGACAGCAAGGGGACCCATTTTGATCGTTTGCCTTAGCAATACTCATTAGATATTAGTCCATTTAGATTAATAAATAGATGTTACAGTTCAAGTGGCTAGAGAGGTAAACCAAATCCCACCTGGAATCTAGCCACAATAGATGGCAAATAATTTTAGAATTTTAGGACTTTTGAGCGGGCAGCGGGAGCGGGATAATACAAGCAGGGAGGCGTAGAGGTTGAGAGAACCATGCACTGGGTCCCTGTGACAGGGAGCGCTTGCTAGCGTCACGAAAGCATAGACCGATAAGTATGCAATCGGCATGGACTATCCGAGACCTTCTAAACCGAAATCTAATCCCAAAATGGCAAACTACGGATCAACCCACTCGGCCATCGAGAGAGCTAACCAAACACATGCACGGTGCTTTAGTTGTGCGCATCAAAAATTTAGATGGGTCGAGCCATCCAATGAGTCTGTACACCTGCCTTGACTCTTTACAATTCATAAACCGTGAGAAACACTCTTGCTAACTGACTCGCGGGGTTTGACGGACAGATTACTCACACTGAACGATATTGTTCCCTCCTGATCCAAGGCGATGTAACCGCTGTTGTCCGAAAGACTGCTCCATGAATGCCACTACCTTGATAATTTGACTGTCCTCAGCGAGATCGCCTCTTGTACGCCTGCATCACGTGGCACCTCTGATCAGAGTTGTGAGAACCCAAGCGGACGCACTTTCCGTATCAAGATAACAAACAGCACCCTTTTCTTCTAATTTCCAGTCGGCAAACACCGCGAGATGCGAAACAATCGTTGGGGATAAGTTTCGACGGTTTAATCTCCGCTGTCACAAGGACAACCGCATCGAAGAGTGAGGGAGTTATTTTACTCAATTTGATGCATGCTATGGCAGAGGTTCGGTTGAGCTACGACTATAGGAATCGGGCTAGGCACCAGAATCTGATGCGGAGCCTCCAAACAAACTATCAGGGCCCAAGTTGGCTGAGAGCTGAAGAAAAATTTCCAGTCTTGACGTCAGATGGCCCCAGTTGATGTAGGGAGCGCTCTGGCTGCGCCTGGAGGAGCCACCACCTGATAAGAGCTGGCGAGCTCAGCCAGCGGTCCACAATTCGTTCCTCATGGCAATTTTATCGGCGTCGAGCGGCTTTGCTCTGAGACGACACTGGTTTGGCTGAGCGCTTGCAAAGAGGAGAGAGTTTCGGAAGTTTCCATGGCTGCTGTTGTGGCTCGCCCAGCTGATGACCCAGTTTGCGCAACAGGAAGAGGAATGGATTTAGCTGGCAAGCGGGCGAGCGGGTTTCGCCTTAGCCTCTGCCTCTGCCGCTGCCTTTCGTTTCGCAGCGTCCGGCGGCAACGGCAGTGGACCAGCACTGGTCGAGCGAACGAGCACCATAGAACCTGGATCCATGCTGATGAGTCGGCGGCTGGGAGCTGCAGGAGTCGAGGAGGAAGTGGAAGTGGTAGGAACGAGTGAGTTGGTAACTGGGTCAACAGCGTTGGTCAGCGCTGCTGGTCACATCCTCTAGATTTACCGGATAGGCTTGGGCAATGGCGGCAGAGGCGGCGGCGGCAGCGGCTCGTCGGCTTGCGGCAGTAAAAGTGCTCGCGGAATTTGCAACGGGAGGCATCCGCATCCTCCTCATTGGATGAGGCAACGGCGGCAGCAGCGCCGCCAACATCACCTGCTCCTCCAGCTTAGCTCCGTCAAGCCGGCGATAACGGCAACCGGTCTGCGGGGCTTAACAAAGGATCCAAGAGAGGGAACTGAAGTTGCCCACGCTGAATGTGGCCACCAGCCGAAAGTGCTTGGATGCAGGTGACCCGCTGTTGGCGTCTTTGTTGGCCTGCTGGCGCCGCTGTGGCCGCCACAGCAAATGTTGAATGGCTCTAACTGCGCAACAAGCTACCGTTGGCTCGGGCTAGCCGCTCTCACCGTCGCACAGGTGCCGTGGGCTGTTCGTCGGTTTGCGAGGCTGAAAAACGCTTCCCAACCCCATGGTGCCTCTGCTGCTGCTGCCGCCGCCAACGCAATTGCCAGCGTTCGCCTGCCCGGCCGGCTTGGACTGCAGGCCGGCCGAGTGGCGAGACACGAAGTAAATTAAAGTCGCTGCCAGCTGAGGGCACAAGGCTGGCCCGGCTAGCTTGCCTGCCTGCCTGCCAGCTGGCCAGATCGCAGATTGCCAAGCGAGAGCGAGCTTGCTAGGAAGACGGCGGGTTGCTTTTCCTCTCTTGTGCATGTTCAACAATCGGCTCAGACAACCAAGCACCATTGGCCGTGCAAGGCGTTCCAGGCGCAGGAGCCGCCTCGAGCCCTCGGCCCTCTCTGCCCCTCTGCGACCGCCTGCGAGAGAGGGGCTCGTAGCGAGGGGGTTGGAGCTAGTAGTGAGAGTTTGGCCCAGAGGAGGTAGGAGAGAGACCTTAAGCCAGCCAAGCAGCCAGCCAGCCTGCCTGCCTAGCCGGCTGCGCTCCCCCAGCCGCCGGCCAACAACTTCAAACTTCAAAGCCCATGAAGCATTATATAATATCGTGGTTATAATGATGATGATGATGATGATGGCTAGCTTTGGCTGAAGGCTAAATCATCGGCATGCCGAGGGGGAGGCAGGCGAGTTGAATTGGACGGGAAGTTCAGCGTTGGCCTGCTGCTAGCTGGCTCGCTGGGCTGGCCCAAGCTCTGAGCGAGCGGGCGAAGGCTGGCGGCCATTGTGACGCAACAAGTGGCAAAGCTGGCGGGCAGGTAAGGGGGAGGGGCGAGAGCGGGCTAACGGGAAGCGTGAGCGGGCGCGCGGGATAAATGCGTCGATCTAGACGCCGGCTTAGCATCACTAGCGGGCAAATAAGTTCCAGGGTAGCGCAGGCCGAGGCAGAGCCACCAGGCAACCAGAGCTGGCCAACTACGACGCGTAAAATGCAGCCGACTCTCGCTAGCTAACTGGCCAGCCAGCCCACTAGCTCGCCTCATCCTCGCTTCCTACATCGCTCTCGACCACCGTCTGGTAAGCCGCTGCCAGAGCGCCCAGCAGCGGCGGCGGCGGCGGTGGCGGCATTGTCGGCGTACAGCGGCCACGTTCAACCCCCATTACGCCTCCGAGCGCCGAGCCTCGCCAAACAGCGAGAGACTTTCTCTCACACAGGCGAGAGCAAACGAGTTGGGCTGGCCGGCGGCGAGCGGGCGAGAGCCTGGAAGGCTGGCGAGCCGCACTGGCTTCACAGCGGCCCGGCCAATTGGTTCGCCTATCTCCTCCACGAGCGAGTGCCAGCAAGCTAGCAAGCGAGCGAGCGGGCCGGCACCGTTGCGGGCGCCGCTTGTTGCTAGCCTCACAGTGGCCGCTGGTGTTGTTGTGGCGGTCGAACGGGTCGTGAGGAGCGGCAAGCCTTGGATTTGAGGGGAAGAGGGAGCAGGTTCGAGTTGGCTCTGAGGGGAGAGGCGAGGCGAGGCGAGGCGAGGCGAAGAGAGGAGAGGAGAGGGAGAAAGTGAGTTAGAGTTAGTGCGAGGGAGGGAAACGGCCGGACTTGCGGGCTTGCATCCTGGCCCACTACGAGCGACGCCCTCTTTTCTCGTTTTATTATTGCGCGTTCATTTTAGTCGGCGGCAAGGGTGGTGGCGCCGAGCAAAGTCGGGACTCTTGCCTAGCCTTGCTTGCAGCGCTCTCGCAACTCTAGTTGCGCTGAACTTCCCATGAAAACACCGAGAGAGGGCGAGGAGAACAAGCGGTCAGCCCGCAAGCCAAGCGAGCGTCTGCAGCGGCCAGGAAGAGGGACAAGTTGATGCGTAGTAAGCGGGGATCGATTTGTAGCACGACCAGCCCGCCAAGACAAAGATCCTGTGGTTGCTCTTGAGGACTGCAGCCGCTTAGCCAGCGGACGAGCAAGCCAGCCAGCCAGCCAGCCATCTTGGGAGAGCGAGCGCGAGAGGAGGAAGGAGGAAAGTTAAGCAACAGTTCCAGTGGCCAGTACGCCAGTCTTGGCCTCAAATTTGCCGCAAGCCAACCGCTCGTAATCGCAAACGAAGGCTAACTCCGCACTCCCGTCCCGTATAGGTGGCCATCTTCTTCGAATTTTGGGGAGTTGGAGGAGAGAGGAGTCGAGTTGAGTAGAGCTGAGCTGAGTTTAGAGTGGAGGAACCAAGTTGGCGCTCGCATTTCTCGGCAACGCGTCAAGCATGATAGCTAGCTCGTGAAAGCCTCAAGTGAGCTCATCGGGAGAGTTTGGTGAAATGTCCTTGCCAATGCTGAATGAATTAAGTTTAGAGCAAAATCTAGCGATCAATGAGTATAATTTTAAACGTTTTCTTGGCGCGTATATTGATGAAGAAGTGGAGATGAAAAGTCTTCCAATTCAAGCAGAGAGCAAGTTTAGTTTTGAAAGGGAAAAGCTCAGGGGAATAGGAAGTTGAGGTAAAAGAACGACTTGTTTCCAACGACTTGGCCAACTTGTGTATAATGCTATCGAAATTTAAAGCCTCAACAATGCCGGAAACTCGATCCTCTCTGAGTCGCGCAAGCCAAGCAAGTGATAACGAAGATGAATTGGATAACGACACTAACAACAACAACAATAACAACAATTTCAATAACAACCAAACAAGCAAAAAGAACCAAGAAGAGCTGCTGGACATTGTTGAGAGATCTAGGAAACAGAAACTGCCAAAAGAGAACGCAGACTCGCTAACAAGTTTCATCAAATGGTCTTTTAGTCATATCGATCCATCATTTAAAAGGCTCAACAGCTCCCACTCAAACAGCAAACCAGCCAAGGGCGAACCAAACTCAAATCTCGAGCATGCGAACGAGGATGTGCATGAGGAAGAGGATGATTGGCACCGGTTAGCTCGCCAACACTCAAACAACAACAGCCACGGATTTCAGGCGCCCGAACAGACGATGCGCCGACACGCCAAACACTCGACAAATTCAGGAGGCGGAAGCGGTGCCGCCAATCTGGCCCTCGCAAAGGCCAACGAGAAGCACGTCAGCCTCGGCTCCCTGCTGTCGGAGGCCGAACGTGGAACGAAAAGAGCAAGGACTCATGCTTACTCGCCAATCGAGGGCAAGTTTTCGCAAGCCAGCAATCCAAGCGGCGGCTCTGGGGCGAAAAAGTCCTCCAACTACCTGGGCAATGTGGTTGAGAGGCTCCATCAACAGCAGCAGCAACAACAACAACAACAACAGCAGCAACAACAGCAACAACAGCTCCAGCAACAGCCAGAGCCCCAGTTAGAGATTGATCCTGAGGTGGCAAACAGCGCCGGCCTCTCCTTCCACCTGCAACAGTTTCTCCAGCAACAAACATCGCTGGAGGATCTCTGCTCCTCCGTGGGCTTGGACGACGGCAACCAGCTGGTGCTGGCGGCCGCCATCCATCGAGCTCTGGTGGACTCGGTGGGTTCGAACCAGATAGGCGGACCGGCGGACGCAAAATCGGTCGCCTCCTCGACTGGCTCGAGCAGCGGCGGAAGTAGTAATACGAACACCAACAACAACCTAAGTGGTAGCAGCAGCAGTAGCACAAATCTCAATCAAGTTTCAGCCCTCAACTCATCAGGTGCCAATCGTCATCTTGTAGACTCCATGAATAGGCAGCGTAGAGCCTACAATACTCGCGCCTCCTTACATGCAATCGCGTCCGCCACCAGCAACCGCCAGAGTGCAGCCATAAACATGAGCAACCGAGTTCAGCAGCAGCGGCACGCACAGGCTGCAGCCGCCCTATCTGCTCTGGCAAGCGCAAGTGCACACTCGCACCCGCACCAAGCCCTATCGAACGCAACGCCCATTGTTGACTTCGAATGCGAAACTTGCGGCTCATCCTTCGATGACAGGCATCGCTTGATGCAGCACCAATCAATACATCTTGAACTCAAGAAGGATTGGTTCCAGGAGACACCCGTGGATGAGGTTATGAAAATTTTCAATCGAAGGCGAGGCGAGTTTCTATGCAACACTTGTAATTTACGCTTTGAGGCCACCTTCGATTATGACAAACATAATCATTCTGTTCATGGGCAGAGGCCATATTGTTGCCAATTTTGCGGCAACGGAACGAGAACTTTCCGATTTTGGCGCCAATATCTAAATCATCTATACGATCATAGATATATATTCAGCTGCACGATAGATGATTGCGATTTCACTGTTAATAGGCGCGATTCGCTCAGATTTCATATATTCAGATTCCATCTAAATTGCCAACTTCCCCAAAATCAACACCAACAATCAATAAGACCGAGCCATAATTTATTACTTGGCTCAGCAAATCGTGACTCGAAATGGGCTAGAATCGAGGATGAGGAGGATAATGATAACCATATGACCGTAGGCGAATGATTGATGATCCACATTTTACATGAAGACGATTATAATTCGTAATATTTCCAAGGTTCTGGTATAACTTATTCTATGGCGACGAATTTCATATTCTAAAGGCCGCTTATTCTTAATTTATTGTAACCTGTTGAATTTCGAGTATATTGTGCTTTGGAGACACCTGATAACAACAGACAGATAGGCACCCATCTTAGCTCAAGCCAAAATAGGATCCACCTCCAAACGCTAGATGCCTTTTAAGCTTAAGTCTTATTCCATCTAACAAAACCCCCCTTATTAGTTTAAGTATTAGCCTTTATCGCAATAATGACGCACACACCAATCATAATCATTTAAATCTACTCAAATTTTGGACGAACGTCAACTGCAAATCAGAGGGTCGAGCCTGGAACTTTCTTGGTTTCTAGTAATACTATTCGTTTATTTTACCTCAGATAATTGATTTCCAACACTGCCACCGGCAACAATGTTGTAAATACTCTAGAAAACAACGACCATATCTCCAGCTGTTTTTGTTTAAGTTTATGTTATATTGTTGATAGCCGACATGAGTTGTATATCAGTCAAATGATTCCATGTCAAAATCTGCCACAATTAAAACAGAATTAACGAGTTGTTGATTCCTTATATTCGCTCTTTGCCTCTTCGGCTGAAACAAAAACACCATGGCATTCATCCAATCCAGTAGCTGAGTACTGATCCAACTGAGTCAGGCAACCCTTGTTTGCTTGCCTCGATCCGGAGATCAGAGACTGTAGTTGGTACTCTTGACGAAAATCTTTGGCGGGATCAACTCTTCTCAAACGAAGATACCATCAGATATTTGCCGGAGTACCGTAGTGAGCGAATTCTCTGACTGATCTCCAGTCAGAGAATTTGCTCTGAGGGATCTTTGCCGTCATCAATGATCGATCTAGGCATTTAGCATTTTTCGTAGGAAATGCGTGATCTTCAATGAAAAGTACGAGGTACAGGTGACAGTTCCAAACGGTATCAAATCGATCGGGAAATCAAGTCGATAAACACTCCGCTATGAGCGCATTTGAAAAAAAGAGTAGGAAGAAAAGCGAATCCCGTATGCGTATGTTTGTTCGCGCAAATCGACACTTGCAGATTTTCCCCAACCAAGCATGGTTCAAATCAATTTTATGCCATCCATTAACTGAAACAAATTCATTTAATTTCTAATGCATTTAAATCATTTTGTTGTCCAAGATGACATCAGAGGTTAAGTCCAAAAACACAAATAATGAAGTGACTGATGCTGACCAACAGCAGCGAATCTCTGATGCCACTGCCCCCGATACGATTGATGAATGTTTATATCAATCATCAAGCCATACGCTCCCACCTAGAAGCGAACAAAACTCATCAAACAGTAAAGCAAAGAAGAAAAACGATGCTAGAAGAAAAGGCACCAGTCATAAGAGATCATCCACTGAACCAGATCAAAGTGAGAAAGAAAGTTTGTCGCTGAATCCACAAGTCAAGGTGAATTCCCCAAATGAGCCAGGCAATACAATCAATCTTCAACAAAGCCCACCCATAGAGCAGCATACTGAAGCAATAGATGGCAATAGCAGGACTCCTAGCAATACTGGTAGTAACCGTCGAAGACAATCCGGAATCAATCGCGAAAAAGGACGAGAACTGAAGGAACTCAAAGAGCAGCTGAAATCGCAGGCTCTCCAGATACAGGATCTTAACGACAGACTCAAGCTACAAGCGAGTAGAACAAGAGAGGTGGAGGCGGCACTCTTAAGTGCGACTAGAACATGTAATCAGTTAGACAAACTCTTGCATCAAGAGCTTGCTAGTCGATCTAGACTAGAGGCTGAAAACGAGAGTTTAACACAGTCTATCTCCAGGCTGAAGGCCCAGATAAGCTCCCACGAGAAAGACAAGTTCAACTCAGATGAGTTATTGCGAGTTCTCAATGCTACACTAATGGAGAGGGAGACTGAGGTCTCTATACTTAAACTTAAATTGACGCGCTTGCAAACGAATTCCTCGGTTGGCTCAAGCTCAAATCTATCATCGTCGAAACAGAATCCATGCCAAGTTTACGCATCGACGGGCAGGTCTAACTCTGAGTTCAATCGCAACTCTTATATACGCTCTTCCTTGATAGCAGAGGCGAGTGCCAGGGCATCGACATCTCAGTTACGTAGCATTGATAGAGATGCTTCTGTTTGGGCAACAGTACCCGAAGAACTAACACCTAGTAAACGACCTCAAATGCTTGAGAGGAGCTACCAATACATGTATGCTGATGGCCGTCAACTTGAAGCCAATAAGTCATCAACACCACTGTCGCGTGACCGTCGTTACAAAACTTTACCTCGCTCCATGAAAAGTTCCTCGCACGACTTTACGGAGATCAAAAATGACTCAAAACACGAGGTTACAGACGTTAGCACAGATAATCAGACTCACCCTTCAGTGAATGGATCTAAGTGTCAAATTACTAATCTCGATGATAGTAGCAGCCCGAACCGAAGTAATAGCACCAAGGTCACTAACGCACTAAACTCTGACCTAGGCCTAGATCAGAGATCCCGTGACAGTCTTAAGATTTCTCTTCAAAAGACCGGTGACGAAAGCATCGTTGGTGGTTCAGTGGAGAAGCTGATGGTGGTGTCAACAAATGCTACCACTGCAGTGGATTCGTCTCACTACTCAACCATCGGAAAAAGCAGCTTGGGTTCAAAGAACAATATCAGCTCAGGCGCCTACGGATGCCCACCAAGCATGCCTCACAAAGCTCCGACCACTCCGATCAGATTTTCTGATGGACTAAAGAGGATGTTCGGGAAATTTCGCCGATCAGACTCCACGACCAACTCAAATAGTCGTACAGACATGGATAAGATCACTCCAAAGACCAGCCCATTTAAGAGGGGGGCCAACAGATCTACTCTCGTCGGCTCACCTCAAGAGTTTCGTGCGTATGCAACTCCAATGAGTCAAGCGATGAACTTCCAAACGGACAAACCTTTTGACGAGTGGGACACAGACATGTTAGTCGATTGGATGACAACCATTGGTCTCAGCATGTACACAGCCCATTGCAGACGTTGGGTCAAGTGCGGCGCTCACATAATGAATGCAACTCCGGCTGAAGTTGATCGGGGTTTGGGCATTACGAATCATTTGCATCGAAAAAAACTACGCTTAGCCATATCAGAGTTGAATGGCGACTGCGACAAAGTAACCAAATCAGCTGCTAGACTCGATTATCTTTGGGTTGCTCGCTGGTTAGATGACATTGGTCTTCCTCAGTATAAAGAGTCATTTATCAACGCGAGGGTTGATGGGCGCGTACTCAACTATCTTACTGTAGAGGATCTTGTCAGTCTAGGAGTGAAAAGCCTGCTGCACCATGCATCCATAAGATGCGGCATTCGAGTTTTAAGATCTATCAACTTTGATCTCCAGCAGCTAAAACGAAGAGCCACTGCCGAAGAAATTGAACAGATGAGCTCAATGCGCCAACGGATGGACCAAGTCATGAAAGAGACCAACAATTGCTTACTGAAGCAGTCACTCAATGCCAATACTGATAGTGAGACTGAAGTGCCTTTATGGACATGCCACAGGTTGATGGAGTGGTTGAGACTGATCGATTTCGCAGAGTTTGCGCCCAACCTACGAGGAAGTGGCGCCCATGGAGGCCTGCTAATATACGAAGATGGCTTTAACATCGACACCATGTGCTCTCTTTTGAGTATACCGATAAGTCGCACCTTGCTCCGACGACATTTATCAACATTCTTCAACGATTTGATCGGTAAAAATTTAGCTCAGAGGAAGCGCGAATATAGCTTGAATTCCAATCACCAATTAAATCCCTTATCGGAGATCAAAACTCCCAAGAAGTCCCCCTTATGGTTCAGTAAGCTCAAAAGCTCAAGAGTGTCTCAAGATGGAATGGACGAATACCTTTGTCCCATGTATCCCGTTGAGACTCAGATTTTAAAAACCAAGAGCCGCACCAGCGATTCTACGGATACGGCACAATTATCTAGAATACCCGAGAGTATCAACGTCTAAATTGGGTTAGTTGGCGAGAATGTATTCAGATAATACACCTGCACCTAAGTAGAGCTCGTTGGAGCAGAACGAATCTGACGAGCGTGGACACGAGTGCTATAGCAATGTGTGACCTTCTTGGTAAACCACCCCTCTGACAGCCTTATTCGAGCAATCATCTCACTTATGAGTGTTCGATTTGCTGGTAGAGATGGGATACTTTGATTTGGTATACTCCGATATGCGACGTAGAATGTGTTGGGCACGAGCCTCTATCTATGATCAGTCGCGAATTGTATACCAAAGAGTTCTCCTTGCAGCAAAACAACTAACCCCATCTGAGCCCAATGATTGCAGGTTAGACGCATAACTGTTGGCTCATCATCCGCCACTGCGAGTTGAGCGAACTATCCAAAAGTAAACGCAGGTTATCGTTACAGGAACAATTATTTCCGTGCAAAAATTGCCCGGCGGACGGATATATCTTTAAACTGGATTCAAGACTCTGCTGACACCCGCTAACCGCATGCAGTCTTTCCATCTACTCCGTCAGACTTTGAGTCGAGTTAAAAGCCCAGACCTCCCTCGCATACGCTCCCTTACGATTCATTGTCAAGATTCTAGACAACGATTCTTGAGCTAGATGCAAAATAAAGAGCAGTCTCAACTAAGGGTAACCTCTGTAAATCTCTGAGGTTGGTGGCCCTCAGGAAAAACTTGCGACATGTGCATCTAAAATCGAAATCCTGTGTAATGTCTATCTAGGTAGGTTTATTATCTAATCGACGAGCGTTCCAAACCAACTAGGTTTCATTTACGCTCGTTCTGATTGAATTTTCTTGCTCCCTTCCGGTCACAGTCCCTTATTTTATGTCCAACTCTATGACAGTACAAACATCCTCTGTAGGGAGGCGTGCGACCCATTATAGCCATTCCGTCGAAAATTTTATCAATTAAATCTTCAGAATTTGGTGCGACTCCTCTTGCACGTAAGGCTTTCTGGACATTTACTATGTGCATGTATGCCTTCGTAAATGAACTACAATGTTCGTTATTAGTATCAGCGAATGGGTATGTCACGATTTGGAAATAAGTGAGATACATACTTAATGATATATGTTGACATGGGATCGTCGAGACGACACGCAAGATTAAAAGTCAACTCAAAAGGGTCTTGCACCGATGGGCGATTTTTGAGGTTAGTTATGGTTGTGAATAAATCGAGTAGCTTTGTTCGATGATAAACTTACCCTCTATTGCCATCATACAATGGTTCCAGCTTTTCTGGCATCTGGAAATATGACCATATTTTCTTATGGTTACCACGTAGAAGTCGAAATCAAAGGTTCCATAATAGATGAAGAAGCCCTTCAGCAATTGCGTGAGGGTCGATGGGTTGGGTTTCATTGATATCGTGGTTAAATCATCATTGAACCAAACATTCCATCCATTGATACCATAGATGGGTCGCTTGAGGTCAGGTCCTGGATCTTGGAGAACCGGTAGAATGGGAGGCTCAGTGTTTTGAAGGTAGTGGATCACCATTAGAGTCCATGCATATGAAGATAAAGTGCCTTGAGATGCATCCGCGATCCAACAACACTGTGTGATTGATGCCAGTTATTAGATAAGCTCAGTTAAAGGGCGAATAACCAAATTGTCTGAAGAGCGGAACCTACCTTTGCATAACGCTTGATTAAATGAAAAAGTTGAGCTACTCTTTTGTCTATAAGCGAGTAGGCCTTAAGTAACTTTGAATTGTATATAGCACAGTGATTATACATGGAAAGATCTACGTCGAATGTTTCGTACTTAAATTTTAGTATCGGCACACGAGCAGTTAGAATCGACTCGATTGAAGATACTTTTGTCGCTCGGGCCAAAACTTGCTGGATGTCTTCCAGTATCTTAACACAATCCACGCCTCTTCCTGTGAAATTGTTGTTGAGCGTCACACAGATATCAAGGTCAGAGTCTATACTCCCCATATTGTTGACGGTCGAACCGAAGCGCTCAAGTTTACAATCAAGGTCAGTTGATGAGTTGATCAGGGACGTGAGTTCACTCACAACTCTAGAGTATTGTTCAGTCCATGCGGGAGTTATACAGCTCTGCTGATGGACTTTGATGAAATGGGGGTCTAGGTTAGTTATGTCCGAGGTATCAAGAGAGGCATCATATGATTCTGCCTCTAGCCTCAGATTGAGTAATTTTCCCTCTGGACACGTTGATCTTGTGTGATTCACTTGATGACGCTTACAGAGCCAACAAAACCTGGTGGCACCTATATCTAAAGGCATCATCTGGCTCTCATTGTATGAATTGGCGATAGCAGAGGGTAGATACTGTACACCTCCAAGTTGATATTGGGCTAAATCAAAGAGGCTGTTGATGGTATCAACATCTTTCGCAAAGAGGCCCTGTTGAACCATTTCGTCAATTGCGTTGAATTCACTTTTACCTATTGTCGCAATCCTCATCTTGATATATTGTCTCAATCTTTGATTACTCACAAACAGACTAATGAAAAGAGACGGATTTGAATATATCTGTGTCTTGGGTTTCAGTCTTGTGTCTAGGGGAATTGAAGTTAGATAGCAATAGCCGTACCTGAAGCAATCTTGTATATATCTAAAAGTTCGGATAGTTGCAATGCACCTTGTGATGTTCTGGCCAGGCCTGACAGGATTCTCTATAGCCTTTGTTTGGCAATGCCACCTTTTGGACTGGGTTGAGAGATTGCTGAGATTTCTTATAGATATCACCCTGGTCGGAACTCTGAATTCTCTCGACATGTATAGGAGGAACTGGATAAAGAGCTTGTGGATTGGAGTATCATTCATTGATTTCCAATTCAAGCTCTTTATAGTTTCATCGTCAATACCTAAATGGCTACCCTCTTCTCCATCCGATTCGTTGTCCTCAACATCGGCGTCATTTTCCTCTGAGGTATCAGGCTTCTCGGTGTCTTCTATCGATGATTTATCGATTTCTTGTGCAGTATCCAGATGATTGGATACGTTAATCTTGAGATTATCTAGTTGCTCAATCATTTTGTCAGTTTGATTCTGATCCTGTTTACCATTGCTCGACAGTCCAGCTGGCTTTTGTAAAATCTCGTGGAGACATGGCAAAATTGGAGGTTTGGTTCGTTGAAGAAAATAAATCACTAGAATAAGGTAGACATCGGCTGGGTAAGTTCCGTATTCTGGATCGTCAATCTTACAAATTTTCGCCCAAATTTGTACTAGAGTGCCAAGAGCATATGCACGATCGTCAAGTAGCATGTAGTGTCTCAACAATGAGCTCAATTCATAGCTAATAGTGTCGTAGCAAATCACCTCTAGAACGGTTTTATCAGGCTCGTGACATAGAGTCAAAGTTGGCGTCCTGCCAGTAAGGTCCTTCAGAGTGCTTGTTACAACATAGGAATTTGCCGGATATTCGCGATACTCATTATTGAATATCTTGTACAAGTTGTAGAGGGTTTCTATGGCATTTGGTATGAGATCATAGTGAAGGGTGTGGTGATTTATCTGATAGCCTGGTCCTGCATCGGGATCGATTAATTTTTGATGAATAGAATCTCTAGCGCGAGGGTCGAGCTTGAACAATTTGCTATTCGGGTGAATGAGTTCTAGGTATATATTTGAGGATTTAAGCGAGGTTCCTGTTACCAACGGACCGAAGGGTCGAGTTGTGCACTCAGGATTGAGTTGTTGAAGAATGTAATTAAATTCTTCGATTATACCTACCCTGAGAGCAATCATCTGCTCGGTCAAGGCCTTAGATTTTATCCATCTAGTTAAAAATTCGCATATGGCATTCATTTGGAGGCTTGTATCGCCAGGCAGTTGTTCAATTATTGCATTTTCTAAGTTACGAAACTTGGCCTTGTGAATACTAGTTTCTAAATGGGTCTCGATGGGTCTACTACCTCGAGCAAAATCTTTCTTGCCACAAAGTAAGCAGATCAAACGGTTTCCTTGTAGCGTGACAAATATATCTTGAGTTAAGGCGTCATAGTTTGCTGTGTCATCAACACCTCTTTCGATCATGAGGTCTTCAGAAGGTATGTTGTTTGAGCTTTGTTTGTAGGAGCTCATCGTATCTCGATGATTGTGGTTTCCAGAGACAGTTAGAGTATTTCTTAAGGTGTTTCTATAGGAATAGCCCTTCTTCAGGACCTCAGGTCTGAATGAAAGTGTTGGACGCGCACGACAACTCTTTGGGTTGAGCCCTGTGCTTGTCTTCGACGTTTTGTCTTTAGGTCTGTATGATGATTGGGCGATTCCCTCATTAAACAAACAAACTGTATCTTTGTTCCGCCGATGAAACAAAAAACCGCGATCAGTCATTATCTGTGACAATGCTGCTTTCAATGCTAGAGGTCGAGCGTAGATAGATCCATGCGACGAGTTTGCGAGGTCGTTCAATATGATATGAAAGCTCAGTGAAATACACTTGTAACAAGATATCACAATGGGGATGAATAGTAGTCGATGCGGAATCTCTCGTGATATTGCGTTGATATTGAGATGTAGATGAAAGAGGCTTCCTGGAGTTCTGAATACGATTTGGTTGAAATTTATTGATTAAAAGGCACCATTTGTCGATCACAATGTCTATGGACAAACCAAGTGTCAGATGCTGAAACTAAAGACTAATTTCGGGTATGGTCTTTGCTCATTTAAGGCTTCATTGTGTCCATATCCTTATTTATTTTAGTCGTTTAGTACATACTCTACTTGTGACTAAAATTGCTCTGCTTTTTCGCCGATCATGCTGAGTGAGGAGACTCGCTCGCTGAGTTTGTATTTGTTGTAAAAAGACTCGTTTATCTATACTCAAATTAGCCATGTCTGATGGCCATGCGAATTAAACATAGAACCTCTGTATTGAAAGCCAGTCAAAAATTTAAAAATATTACTCGTATCCTGGAGCAGACAAACCAAACCATCCTCAGACACACACTCAAAAAGGAGCGTCTAACCTTCAAGGTTACTGCTACTGAGACTACCAGCTAGACCCTTATAGACCTGCCCTATTTCGGGAAATTATGGTGAAGGATAAACCAAATTCGATCAGGACATACGATGAGGATGGTTTCAGGAAGAGAGCAGCTTGCCTATGTGTACGGAACGAGCTTGAGGACGAGATACTTCTGGTGACGTCGAGTGGGGATAGGGACAGGTGGATAGTGCCTGGTGGCGGCCTAGAGCCGAATGAGGACTCGAGCGCGGCAGCCCTCCGGGAAGTTATGGAGGAGGCTGGCGTTATCGGGCATCTGGCCCGCTGTCTAGGCTCATTTGAGCACCCTGAAAGAAGACATAGGACCTCTGTTTATGTTCTCAATGTAACAGAGGAGCTCAAAGAATGGGAAGATTGCGGTAGCAGACAGAGGAAATGGTTCAAACTTGACGACGCAATAGCAGAGCTATCAGTCCATAAACCTGTACAATGTAAATACGTTAGATTATTGTCCAAGAACGAAAATCAGAGGGCATCAACAAATTCTCCCCCAGCACCAGAAAATGCTCAAAATCAGCCCAAAGCCAGTGTTTCTGGCCTCCTTATGTCTGCACGTAACAATATCAAAACCAACAGCATTGTCGAGGACGAATTGGGCACAAGATAGAATTGTGATAGATATAATAAATTGTGAGTAACACCCAAGCCGATTGCGATGACTGGAAATATGAACGTGTACGAGTTCTGTTTATTCGGATCAGGGAGTTACGTAACGTTGCTCTAGATTCGATACAATCGTTGGTGGCCCTGACAAGGACCGTTGGTATCTCGTAGGGGATGACTTATTTACATTTGGGGAAACTAGATTAGCTAGTGAACTGAGCTCGGATGGTCAGCGAGATTAACCGCCAAAACCGTAGAGGGTTCGTCCTTGTCTCTTGAGAGCATAGACCACATCCATCGCGGTGACGGTCTTCCTCTTGGCGTGCTCAGTGTAGGTGACAGCATCGCGAATGACATTTTCCAAGAATACTTTCAGAACACCTCGGGTTTCTTCGTAGATCAAGCCAGAGATACGCTTGACACCACCACGACGCGCGAGACGACGGATAGCTGGTTTGGTGATTCCTTGGATGTTGTCACGGAGTACCTTTCTGTGACGCTTGGCTCCTCCTTTTCCCAATCCTTTTCCTCCTTTACCACGTCCAGACATGATGTTCGATTATTAGTGGATGATCCTTTTGGAGGCGAATTATCGGTTGATGATGTCGAGTCGTTGGCGCGCAAAAGTGCAGTGATGTCGAAGGCAGCCTGATTTTGGTTTTATACATTCGGCGAACGACGCACAGAAGACTCTGAGTCCCCGCGTCGTCGTACTGACCTGGTCCGCGCCTGCCCGGCCAGCAAATGGCGGCATCGTTCCAATCGCGCCATCCACTGCTTGCGCATGGAATTCATAATATTGTACGTGTTCGCTCAGGACTGTCGACAATCCATCTCGGATTCTAAGCTTTGATAGCCAAACATAGCGGGGCAACGAAGTAACTCAACTTTAACTTACCACCACAACCTCTAGACTTTTCATCCATAAGTCTCCAGATCAGATAAGAGCGTAGGATTGACTACAGTTAGCGAGCAAACTTGCACAAAGAGAGATGCAAGAGAGACTTGTCGCCGATATCGTCTGCGCCGGGCTTGAAGATAACGGCAGTAGAAACGCACCATCTTCACCGCCGAGCTCTGCTAAAATCAATCACGTTGTCGATCAGAATTTGCAAGCAGATACACTGGCGACGACGAAGTGCTCCTCTCATTCGCCCCCTGATAACCTCACAGCATCCTTCGAACTATCAGCGCCTACATCGACCAACTTTCTATCGAACCAGAATTCCACCCCATGTAGCGATTCGCTCCTTTCACTAACTGCCAAATTGAACAACTATAAATACCTCGATGACTATGAATATTATAGGGGAGAAAGGTTAAAAAAAAATGCACTTGGAAGATTTAGCATCATTATGCAATCCCTCAAGGCCAAGTACAAAAACTGCGCCCATTTGGCCCTAGACAACGACGATAGCGATGATGATGTTCTAGAGGAGCCCGGTTCTGAGTTCTCTAATTTTAATCAAATTCTCAAGAGACATAGGAGGCGTTTTAAGCAAAGCCCTAGTCTTCATCATCGTCACTGATTGTTATAACCTCAGGTGGTGGGTTTCTAGCTGACGTTGGTTGTTCCTTTTTCATTATAGGACTCCAAGAACCATCTAGATGGAGTGTCACTTCTGTTACACTGGACTCCGAGTTTTCTAGAATCTCCATGAAAAATCCGTCTATCATCAAGTCACGATAATAGGCTGGCTTGTAACAAACTGGGCAAATCCATGAGGCCTTCTTCTCATTCATTTGTAGATAAAATAGTGCATCAAAGCATGGTATGTGCTGGCAGGTATTTGCTTTGCACGGGAAAGTCATACGCATTTTACCTAGTGGGCAAACGAGAGAGGACTGAAGATTCATCGTTGCAACTTCTGTATCTGAATCCAATATCAACTTTTTAGTCTGTGCAGGATCGCTCAGACCTCGATCCTTGATCCGTCTTAATAGAACATCTGCCCCGAGTCTCTCTGCCATTATGACATTGATCACATAGGATCGGCTTGGTTCTATCGGATCTACGTACCACTTGACGTTGATAATATTCTGTACAAAGGGACACATTTTACATTGTTTGGTGATATCTACATGTTGTCCAGGCCTCTTGGGAGGTATGTTTGGTTTGTTTGGGTTGCTGATAGCGGCAGGCAATGCAATATTGGCTCCATTCACTGCTATCACAACATCGGGCGGAAAATTGTCGTCTTGCTCACTTGTTGTATCTAAATGGCAAAATCTAAGTATAACTTGTTTGGCGTTTTGGGACATAGCTAGCATATCCGCCTGATCTATGGTAAATCTGAATTCTACTTGAGACTCGTTGGCACGACCTAGAACTCCATCTGACAATAGACCGGCGGGCCGTATGAGTTCGTCAACGAGGTCGTAAAATGGAAGTGGCCTAAGGTGGATGTCAGGGGTTTCGTAGATTACCCTATCCTCAGTCTGCGAGAAATTCGTGTAGCACATTGGGTCGAACCCATTGTTAGTTCCCATGTTTGCAGAGGCATTGATTGGTGGAGTATTGGTAGTTGATGTTGCGCTGTTCGCTGGGGTATTTAACCGGCTGCTCCACCGGCGAGTTCTAGTTTGTATTGCATTCATCTTGTGGAGACTCCTTCTGTGGTGGATAGTTAGTCGATATTAATTTTCACATAAACGTTTGTCCCCCCCTAAATAATGTTACCCAGAGGTAATTCTCTCTCCGTGATAGGATCACAGAAAAGAATAATTATTTCTACAATCTGCAGTTTCCAGCTGCAAACTAGCACCAGTGAGCGGTCGACACTGCGCATAGCTTGCCTATCCTCAGTCCATCGCACCTTTTTGCGTTCGGCAAGAATGGATGTCGATTGCCCAACTCCTGGGAGTCTCTCTGGGTCGTCAATTTGGGAAGTGACAGATGAACAAATCCCCCAACGAGGGACGAATCGTTGTTCAACACGGACCCATAAATAAGAGAGACCTGGATAATGAAGGCTCGTGGTGACAAAGTGAGAAAAATGGTACATATCAGATCCAGGAAATCCAAGTCTCGAGGGCACAAAGAAATCATGCCTTCGCGCTCAGTTCAGAATACCTCTCGGAATCGGGGCTGTTGGGAAAAGACGGTTTCTCTTAAAATAACCAATTGCTCGGTTTGCACCGAAATTTATTCTTTCCGTAGAGTCGTCGTATGCCAGCTGGAAATTTATTGCCAGGACCGGATGAAATGGCCGATTTGCCAAGATTCTGTCTGCTCAAGCGATGTACTTATAGGTCTCTTTGGAAGTCTGATCGCGTTGTAGGTACTCTTTCTCTATCAGTATATCAATACACTTTTTTATCACTGGCACACTTGGTTTGAACCTGGATGACAGCTGATTCAAAACTTCAACCATCAGATTCTGGTGATTTAAAGTCTTTCGGGTTTTCATGATTCTCACTATTGATGCCTGAATGAGTATTTTCCTATCCTCCTCAATGTTCTTATGCGTCTTTTCTTGCTCTTGCCTAATCTCTGCTTTTAAGGGAACATTTATGTTAACCCGTAATTTTTTGTTTTTGTATCCGAGAAACAAGGATATCACTGTTTCCGGTTTCAAGCGATCCTCCGAATTATCTTTACACTCGCCGTTCTTGGACCGATCTGTGTCATCATACA
>ENA-UOVY01000310-UOVY01000310.1-plant-metagenome-genome-assembly--contig:-NODE-310-length-28353-cov-630.607569_pt1 | contig 28353 bp, 22 predicted proteins | sample MGYA00249840_ERZ761561 | MGnify/ENA primary metagenome ERZ761561 (study PRJEB28882, sample SAMN05720143) | plant metagenome | isolation source: Guanajuato, Mexico | place: Mexico:Guanajuato, Mexico...
AACTGCAACTGCAACCTCCGAGCATTGGAGATGGCCAACTGGGATTGCAAACTTCCCCGAGCGGCCAGCCCAAAGGGCCCTGTGGCGCCAGGAGCGACGCTGAGTCGGGCAGCCGCCGGCGAGAAAGTGGCTCGATAGGGACGCCGGCTGTTTGTCTCGGCGGCCGCAAAAAGCTTGGCCATCCGCCATCCAGCATCCAGGCGGCCGACTGGCCTGCTCAAACTGCGCTCAGTTCCAGCGGGGAGAGATAGAGAGCCGCCACTCTTAATGCAATTCAATTTGTCACTCAAAGAGCGGCCAGCTTGCCAGCTAGAGCGACCAACTAGGCTGGCGTAATTTCCAATTGATTTGTTCACACTTTTTGCCATTTGTATACCCTGATAAGCTCTCCTCCCCCTCGAAGTAAGCCAGCAAAGAGCCGCCCTAGAACTGGGCGGCTCAGCTCGTGAGAGGCTCGCCGCTCGCCGAGCCAAAGACAATTGGTAGCCCCTTCTCTCTCTCTCCCTCTCTCAGCTCGCCGAGCCTTGTTCGTTTGCTTTGCTCTGGCCGGCTCCCCTTGGACAAAGCGCTCGGAACTGTCCAACTTGCGGCCGCAAGGCAGCCAGCTAGACCAAACAGAATTGGAAGCCAACTCGGGCAGCTTGCGCAAGTCAACTCAAAACAATGACCAAGTGAGCCACCAATCGATGAACCCTATTCAAAAACTTTTTCTCGCCTCCTCCCTCAAAAGCGAGCAGGTTTCTCTCTCTCTCTCTCTTGGAACAGCCAAACTGGGATCATCAACACCAATTTAGGGCAGCGGCAACGGTGGCCAATGTTGCTGCAAGGGCCAAGCAGCACACCTCTGGCCAACCAAATAACTCGCTAAAATCGATTAAATGGACCAATTGAAACTCTCCACTTTGGCCGGAAAAAAGTGCCCGCCTCCTGCAGGTGAAAGCGCATGTGAATATATATCTGTTCTTGGCTTCTCGGACTGGCGAAGTTTTGCCAAACTTTGCCGCCTGTTTCAAGCCTTAAAACCGCAGACTTGAAGAGGCAGCGCAAGAGCGAGCGCTTCTCATGGCCCAACTCTATCCAACCTCATCTACCTACCTGGCCGCTCCGAGAAGTTTGAGCCGGCCCAATAAGATTGGATCTGATGGTAGAGGATTGGAATGGATTGGATTGGATTGAAATGGACTAGAACAGACAGGCCAAGACTAGACTGGAGCGCAGTGGACTCGGCTGGAGAAGCCGGCTCAAAGTTGACTGCTTGACATAATATGATGATGACGAGCGACAGCCTCCCTTATTCGCCGCCCAATTTCCTCGCGCCAAAAGAGCATACGGCTCCAAAATTGCTGAGCCGCCACAAACAGCACCGAATCATAAGATTGAAACTCTCCTGAGAGTGTAGCCATAGTGAATCGGATGGATCCGCCACCTTAAACTAGCTTGGCGTATGGCTAATGTAAACGGGCGCACACGCCGCCATAGGGAATCTACCTGCCTTCTAGCTCCAACCAACAGGTAGAAAGTTGCCAAAGATCCATAACTTGAGTTGCATGCGTCACTTCCATTTCATTCATGACTGGCGCCAGATATCCCAGTCTAAGCCCATTGTTTGTCCAACATCCCCATCTTGCTGGCTCAGTTCTCATCAGACCAACTTAGCTCCTTGAGCAAAACTTGAGCTCAAATCAATGCAGCATCTCAGTGGACTGCTCGAAGTGGTTGCCCTCGTTCAGGGCGCAACGTGTGGGTTACAAGGCTTGAAAAATGAAACTGAAAGCGATACCTCCACCTCTCGGCGTATCGCACGCTCATGTTTCGTTTTACTTGGAAATGCAATGACAAAACTCTATCTCAACGAGCTGTACGACATCTGAAACCCTGAGCAGTAGCTGGCGTGATATCGCCCCTTGAGCGAGCCCTTGGAGCGGATAAATCTAGTCCCATTTGGCCAGATACTTTTGCCTGAAACAATGGTCCAGTCTCCAGAAACTTATTCGGCTTGATTCCTCAACCGGAAAGCTCAACCAGCGCAGAGCTTTCATTTGATGGAATAAAATTTTCAAGCTTGATGAACATTACGTGTCCCATCGAGCGCCTCCCCAGACACAGCACCTGATAACTTCATTTGAATTTTAACTCGGCTTAGTTTGCTCTTGTGTCACACGAATAAGAACACTGTAGCTCTAAAATGTGCTGCCTTCACGGTAACATTAAACAATTGTAAGGAAGTTCTCAGGTGACTACAAAGTCCACAATCTAGATGTCGCATGAATGCTGCCGGCTCATTGTAGGTGCAGGTTAAGAATGTACCTTTGCATACAAGACCCTTTCAAAACCTTCCGACATGTATCCTCAGCAGTCTCTCTCTCTCTCCCGGCCTATCATGATGACCTGCTTGCTGATGGCCAGTAGTACTACTAGCTCTTGGAGACAGATCTCAATCCTCGAGTAATTAAGTTTAGACAGAGCATCCACATTGCTTGAGTTATCCAGGATGCTGTCACTAATTTTATACTCTAAGACCTCGATTCAATCCAAAATTAGATTCACCAGCACATCTACAATCATATCCAGCTTTATTTGGTCTCCTCTGACAAGGCGCTGATCTATCTGAGAGGAAACAGATATAGATGGTAGAGGATTGGATTCATACAGGTTGGTGTTAGAGAGTCTTGATTTCGCACGTTAGACCTGTCTGATTTGTTGCAAAGTCATTCCAACCAGATTGATCATCAACGGAATGGTTCACTGTTGCAGTGGAATAGTAAGAGGGTGCGTGTATAGCTTGAGCTTGAATGAATACGATCGTTTGTTGATTCGCATTCACGGATCATAACCAGATAATCTGCTTCCTGTGGAATCACAACCGCCTAGATCATCCTTTACGTTGATAGAAGCGAATAAATTACCATCTAGGCGATGATCAACTCCAGATAATTTCTGGGTGCCACAGGGACATCTCAGCACCAAGGAAGCCGATTTGAAAATCGCCTGAGAACTCTCATGCATCAGCCAATTTCGCAAGAAAATTCGAGTTCATATGCAACCAGGCCTCGGCGGCTATAAACCAATCAGAGACAGTAGATGCACAAAAGGAAGCCGATCCCTCAAGGTACTCGAAGTCTAAACACCCTCCAGAGCTCATTCGAGATTTGAGGGAGAGCGATCGATGGCACTGGTATGATCCGCTTGGTTGAGAAACAATTTTAATTTTATTCAGAATTGCTAAGAGTCACACGAACACTATGGCCAATTCGAGAGCCAGCTCGCTTGACAACAAGTGTAAATTGATGCATCTTCATGCAAAGGAAAGCGCTGGCCAGGATATGGTTGATAGTGATATTGTCCTATCGTAGCCGGTTGTGAGTAATAGCCCCTTGGATTCGTTTAAATCCATACAATTTACATGGTGCTGAGCATTGAAGAATTTGGCCAGCGGTTTTCTAGTGGCGTCAGAAAACAATGGAAAGCAGTCATCACAGATGCGCACTGGGAATTCAAAGCCGATTGTTGGTATTGTGCTCTTACGTTGGCTACAATCGCCGCATATAGCTTTTCCACAATTTCTACAATGATGCTGACGAATCCCAATCGTCTTAGTCTCATACATGGACCTAAAGTTCCAAAAGAATGGCTTGTTGCATCTCTGACAATTATCACTATCTGACCATTGAGGTGTTTCCGTCCTTTTGGCCTCCATATTCCAACCAACTATTGTGCAATCTTCGCTGCCCGATAATAATGTCCTCTTTAATTTACTATAACACAGTGAGGTTACTCTAGCCCGATGGCCCTGTAGCTCGTAGGCTGATCCCTTGCGACCTCCGATGTCCCAACAGATGATCATGTGATCTGCACCAGCCGAAAAGAGCCATTTGTTGAGTGGCTCCCAGAGCAGGGCTCTAATTGAAGCTTGATGACCGTGAAGCGTGGTTACATGTTTACATGAGCTCTGTTCCAGCTTGAGCATTGTAATTCTACCATTCTGTTCGGCGACAAACACATGCTTTGATTGGGTGTCAAATTGGACTGAAGTACAAATGTGCTGAAATGAATGACTACCCAAACGACTACCGGTCTCAGAATCATCCCAATGGAATTGTTTATCACGTCCAATACTAAGCAACCATTTGCATGTATTGGAAAAGAGAATTCCAGTCACTTTTCCTTGATGAGAAGAGAAGTATCTCAGGTGTTCGATACGATTAAAATCATCGGTTACACTAAACTCTGATATAGTTCCGCTATCAAGACCAACAAATATCCTCTTGAGGTTCTGGTCAAAGTGGAAACAAGATGGTGCAAATGGCAGCACATGACAAACGCTAGGCCAATAACTGCCCCGTTCTCGTTTCAACCATATCCTAATTGTTTTATCCTCGCTTATACTTAAAACTCCGTCCTCATCCTGGAGTATGCAAGCTTGATTTATGATATCTTCATGGCCCTCTAGTCTGGCAACAAGCTCCATGGTCAAGTGCGTCTTCAGCTAATAAATACTTGTGTTTAATACTATCATCAATAGAATGGCTAGAATGAAACTGCTGGTAGTTAAGGTTTTGAAGATTTCCCTTGGTCAAATATTACAGGGATTGTGGGCTTCGAGGACGAGAATTGGATTAATGTCATCTACATTGACTCAACTAGGTGGGCCGATTCTGTTTTGACAGAGAATCAGATAGCAGGCAAATTAGGCAGATTAAATGACGAGATTCAGAATCATATCTGCAGACTGAATCCCGAAACTCGTGCACGTCCCATTCTCGTTGTAGAGAGGGCGTGCCCGAATCGGGCTTTTGACGCCGACAACGCGCGCTGCCTAAGAAGAAATGACGCGACGACACACATTTGCGCCATGATGTCTCCTTATCTCCCGATTGACAAAGTATCATATAGCTGATTCAATGAATTTGTATTTTAGTCATTGAATCCCGGCACAGCTACTCATTAGCTATCCTGCGATCCAGCTAGCACTGTCACAAAGCCCTCAAGCACCTACAACAAGCCAGCTCATCATTGGTGAATGCAACAATCAGCCGGCCGCTTGCCATCAAGTTAAGGATAGCAATAAGAATGGCGGCCATTGAACAAGGTCAGGTGGCCATCTTGGACGCTGGCTCGCAATATGGAAAGCTCATTGACAGGCGAGTTCGTGAGTTGAACGTTCTTAGTCAAATTTTGCCTCTCAATACAAGCGCGAAACAATTGCTAGATGCAAATTACAAGGCTATCATCATCAGTGGTGGACCCGCTAATTTATCCTCCAGCGCCTCACCATCCTGTCAGATGGATGTCGATTCAGATAGTGACAAAGACAATCAAATCAAAGTTATGAATAACAGTACACAAAGTGATGTCTCAAATTCAACCATTGGCGATCATAACCGGAATTCTACGAACAGCTTACTGAGCCCAGAGAATAGCAGCTGCACTCTAGGTTACGATCCAAACATACTAAATTGTGGTCTACCTGTTCTAGGTATCTGTTATGGCTTTCATATGATCAATAGGGAATTTCATGGCACCATCCAACGCAAAGAATACCGCGAGGATGGTCAGTTTACAATCAAAGTTGATACAAACAGCCCCTTATTCAAGGGGATGAGCGAGGAACAGCAAGCTTTATTGACGCATGGTGACAGTGTTCAAGATATAGCTGTAGACTTTACGCCGATAGCTCTGTCGGGTCCGATTGTCGCCGCTATCGCAAATGAACAAAAGAAGATCTATGGCACTCAATTTCATCCGGAGGTTGATTTGACCACGAATGGCAAACAAATGTTGAAGAATTTTCTCTACAACATCGCCCAATTGCCTGGCGATTTCACAATGAAAAGCAGAGAGCAGGAGTGCATAGATTGTATCAAGGCAACTGTTGGGCCTCATGACAAGGTTTTAGTTCTCCTATCTGGGGGCGTGGATTCGACTGTCTGCGCGGCTCTCTTTAGACGTGCGTTAAGTGCCGAACAAGTAGTGGCTTTCCATATCGATAATGGATTCATGCGAAAAGATGAGAGCTCAAGCGTTGAAAAATCGCTAAATCAAATCGGTCTGGAAGTGAAAGGTAAGAGGATTTGGTGGCTAACCATGATCGATAGACGCCCATCTTGTTGCCGACGGTAACGGAGTGATCAATTAGATCAACTAACAAAAAAATTGTTTCTTTTCATACTATCTGTCGCTCACATCTTGATGTTACTCAACACTCGCGACTATAATCCTAAATTATCATGTTTATTTATCTACTAAAAATCGCGCCGCTCTCAAAAAACAAAACAAAAACTCCAGTTATCAGAGCCGAACATCAGTTTCTTAATGCCACCACAACCGTACAAGTGGATCCAAGAGACCCGAAAAAGAAACGTAGCACGAAGATGCTGTGTCAAGTGACGGCACCGGAGGAGAAGAGGAAAATAATAGGCGACACATTCATTAACATCTCCAAAGAGCTTATCGCTCAGTTAGATCTTGATCCTGATCATGTGTACCTAGGCCAGGGTACATTGAGGCCTGATTTGATCGAAAGCGCCTCACACCTTGCCTCCTCTTCGGCTGATGCAATCAAAACTCATCACAATGATACTGAGCTTGTTAGGTTGTTGCGGGCCAAGGGACGGGTCATCGAGCCGCTAAAAGATTTCCACAAAGACGAGGTGCGTGTTCTAGGTCGCGATCTCGGTTTACCCGAGGCCATTGTCAACAGGCATCCATTTCCAGGCCCTGGATTAGCTATCAGGGTTATATGTGCCAACGAGCCATACATGGAAAAAGATTTTAGCGAAACAAGTGTGCTGGTCAAGGTTATAGTGAGCTATGCCGCCTCCTTGGAGCGACAACACCCATTAATTGGCAGAATTCAGAGGGCAACGAGCGAGGATGAGCAACAGTTCCTTGTTAGAGTGGGCGAACAGCTAAAGTTAACCTCAACTTTGTTACCGATACGCAGTGTTGGTGTTCAAGGCGACTGTAGAACATACTCCTATGTAGTTGCCTTATCTAGCAATGACGAACCATCAAACTGGCGAGATATTGCTAGACTAGCAAAGACAATACCCAGAATATGTCATAACGTCAACAGGGTTTGCTGGGTTTTCGGCAAACAAGTGCAGTTCCCCGTAAACGAGATTACTCCAACGACGTTGACCCCGCAGGTACTGAGTATTCTTCGGGAAGCTGATTCAAGAGCTCAAACCATTTTGCACGAAACCAAATATGATTCAAAGATTTCGCAAATGCCTGTTATATTGATCCCCATACACTTTGACAGAGATACCGTATTGAGACAACCGCAACCCTCTTGTCAGTACTCGATAGTTTTGCGAACTTTTGTCACAGAGGATTTCATGACTGGTGTCCCAGTTACAATCGACGACCAGGTGCCTTGTGAGGTTTTCCACAAGATAGTTACTGCAATACTGGATGTTCCAGCTGTTTCAAGGGTCCTGTACGACTTGACGCCAAAGCCACCCGGCACAACAGAATGGGAGTGAGTTGGTCCTTCGAGAGGACGACACTTGATAAGCTTAAAACATGTTATGAGGTGCTCTATTTTGGACCACAGCCTGATAGGAGCAACTGAATATGTTGGTTCTCTTTAAATCTATTCTCCTGAACTCAAAAAGAACAAGGGAGACTTGCCCCGCTCCTCGATTCAAAACTGCCCCTGTATAGAACACAGTTTATATGGTTAGGTAGCTATAACAAACAAATACGCAACTCACACGATAGGTGTCGAAAACGTTGGATGGATACTGAGAGACTGAGGAACTTTTGCTTCGGGAGGAATCCCAGTGGAGAGTTATTTTGCTAAACGAGCGGGCCAGCAGCTGCTCTTACTAAATGATTGCGGTTGTGGAAGCTAGTACATGTCATCATCTTTGTTGCCCGAAAGTGTTGAAGCTTCATCTTCCACCTGGTGACCTGTTCATTGTATCAAGATACAATAAAAGAAAGAGTGATAATAGAGGTCATGCTCATGTAAGGCATCTACAGTGTGCAGCTTCAAGATCAAGTAAACCAACTCGAGCTTATTGTCTCCACTCTTTTTCAAATGGCACTCGAGTGTCTAGCCACCTGTATGCCTGATACATAAGTTCAAGAATTGAGTTGTGCTCTATTTGTTAAAAATTGCTACGTTTGATTCTACATGGTTTAGGGCTAGAGATCTGCTTTGGTGGTGAAGGCTGGTTTCCAACCGAACGTCTCAGGCCCATATTTTTTGAGCTATGATTAGCCCGAAGTAAACGGTCGGGGTGCCTTGCCAAGGGCAATAAGTGAGCCACAACTAGTTTGTGGTGCCCGGAAGACCTATTGGTTAAGCATTAAGCAATTTGCGAAACGATGCGCTGGTTTATATCCACCAGATCTACAGTTTTCGATTCCAGCTTGTAGAGCAAGATGATTGAAACTCGTATTCGAGGGATGCGCCATATAGAGCAACATTTCCATATCCTAAAATCTTGGTCACTCTAACGCGACCACCATGGACTTATTAGCATATGACCTATCATGATTTTTCACCCCTTCAGCTAGGTTGGTAGAATCTTTTGTATCAACCGGTCGAAAGGCTACCGCACTGATGATACAAAATTGTCTTAGCTTATCGGGACCATCCTGCTCTGTTGGCAGCGCTTTAAGGTTCGTGCTCATCGCTTACGTCTCAACTTATACACTAACTAAGACGTTTGTATGCTATAGTTCGTCGTTGATACTCGTCTGTGCCCGTACCAGATCGTCATTGTCTTGTATTGGTGACAAACTCCACGACCAGCTATGATGGGTAGCCAGTGAGAGTGTATGAGAAACCGGGCAATACAATGAGAACACTGACACTTTAGCAGGTCCATGTTCGAGCAACACAAGTCAACGGTGCCTCTGTCAAGTGCTCACTGTGAGCAGACTTGATCTTCCGATTGAGCAAACCCCAGACGATGAGCTCATTGTAGAAGGCTAGCTGGTTAATGAAGCCTTAACTGTCACTTCCTATTGAAGGCGCGACAACTTTTAGCGCTTCCACCACCAATGTGATGCTGCCGATTTGTCAAGATCGCATCGTCAAGATCGTTGTTCACTAGTTAGCAGTTCAACTAAGGTTGACTTGTCCTTGTTTGTTACTTTACGGGACCGAAGGATAGTGGTGAAACCAAACTAACAAAACAAGATCAGAGGCGAGCGCCGGCCATTCTTGATGCTTGATAAAATTTTGCCTGTTGCATGAGCGCCGCTCACAGCCAGAGCCATAAAATGAAACCCGCTTGAACAGGTGAAAGTGATTCAATGGCAATTAGAGCTCTCAACTCGAGTGAAGTGTTAATCAAATGCATTCTAGCAAACCAACTCAGTTAGTTCTCACAACTTAATAGTTTGTCATTGCCAACTAGACTGACGAAGACTACAAGATAGAAAGCTAAAAATGCTCTTCATTCGCGTTTTGATCTCGAGAGTTGAGCATCATCCTATTTGATGATGAATCGAAAGCAATAGAGATCCAAGTGCAGAGTGAGATATAGTTGAAGTGAAGCGATCGAGAAGGAGAGAGAGAGAGAGAAAGAAAGAAAGTTTTAACTCTTGAAGCTGTCTTGTGATCTAGCGACGATGGAGTTGGATCCAGAGTGCAACACTTGAAGTTAACCGTCGGGCTGGTGAAGAAGTGCGAGCAATCCTCGATATAGATACTCACAGGGGTGCAAAAAGAAACCTCTTTTCGCTATGCGAACTTCAAAATTTAAAGACTTACCTGCTACTCAAAATTGATTTGTTTTGGAATTGGTAGCGGAACCATGAGTTGTCCAGTCCAGCTCTCCGCTTTCGTCGCAAAATCCAACTGGATTAGGCGGCGACAGCGCAGGCTGGCTGGCAACTTCTCCGGACGCGATCGTAACGAAATGGAGCCTCCCAACCACCAATACGATTCCGGGGGAGTCCTATGCAACAACATGGACTTAATTCATGGCCAATCTGGTGCTAAATTAAGGTGCAGAAGCAACCATAATACAGTGAATGAGTCAATTGAACGCAAATTAGATGCAACCCGCACCAAATGGATCAAGATGCGTTGCGTTAGGCGCTCAAAAGAGCGAGCAAATCGGTGCCTTAGTATCATGTTGACACTAGTCACGCTCGCTTCCGGTTGGCCTCAATTGTCTACGCTTGGAATTGAGATTACCGATATGCAAGCGATATCTTCAATTTCTTCTCCACCAACATCAACTCCATCACCAATAGCCCACACTCTCGTTGATGCGAGAATCTTGACTAGTGATCTGAGGAGTCCAAATTCAACTTCCGCCCAAGCAACGGATACGAGCCAGGTCGGGAGCGCGAACAAGGCCACAGTTGACGCTGTAAGCTTTAATGCAATCACACATCCCTTCGAGCGACCCCAACAGCAGCAGCAGCAGCATCTTGTTACGCAACCAACTCTCGAGTCCACGGCTATGTCATCACCACCTACGAGAAGCTCGAATGCGCCAGCTGAGGAAATGGTAACTGCAGCTTCGAAGAAGAAAAAGAAGAAGATGAAAATGATGAAGAAGAAGAAGAAGATGGAGAAGAAGCACAAGGAGTGGAAGAAAGGAAAGAAACATAAGAAGAAGAAGTATGAGTCGAAGAAGAAGAAAGGTGGCTCCTCGAAGAAGAAGAAAGGTGGGTAGCGGTTTTTATCTCGACTGATCTGATGAAATCCGATTTGCAGACTTGTTAACATGTATGAATTGGGTTTGATTGCTAGGCAAAAAGGAGAAGAAGAAATGGGGAATGGAGAAGAAGGGCCATAAGAAGAAGGGCAACTTCAAAAAGAAGAAGTGAGTATAGCAAACTTATAGCAACTGCTTCCGTTTTAAACTTTTGCTTTCAAGGGCGACGTCGCCCGATGAAAACTACCTCGGTATCTTTTTGTGACCACCGCTAAGGCGAATCTCTTCCTGTCTCGCTTTGATCACTTATTCCTCGAATAATACAAGCGATTGACTCATACTGACTGATTCGCGCACAACTTTCAATCTCCTCTTCCGTTCAGGTGGGGCTCGAAGAAGAAGATGAAGAAGGGCCACAAGAAAGGAAAGAAGGGACATAAGATGCTCAAAGACAAGGGGCACAAGAAGAAAGGCTTCAAAAAGATCTACCATAAGGAGGAGTGGGGCAAGAAGAAGAAATGGCACGATATAAAGAGAGAGAAGAAATGGAACACTAAACAGAAGAAGTGGAAGAAGAAGTGGCACCAGGAAAAGGGTAAGAAATACAAAGGAAAGCATATGAAGAAGTACCATAAGAAGAACAAACATGGTAAGAAGTATAAGAAGGAAAAGAAGAGCAAGTGGAAGAAGCATAAGGGCGAAAAGTTCAAGAAGGGACACAAGAAGGTGAGTAGGATAATATAATCTCCTGAGCACTTGCTTGCGGTCGACATCAACTGCTGATTCTAACCATCCCAATAAACAAACAGAAAAAGGAAGAGTATTCAAAGAAGAAGGAGGGAGGAAAGAAGAAGAAGATGAAAAAGATGAAGAAGGAGATGAAGAAAAAGAAGAAAGGTTAAGCTAAAGTCTTATTGCTGCTGAGTTGTAAATATATATACATTGATGACTATTTATATACTTATACTCATGATGTATTGTCTAAACGCAAGTTTTGCTAGATGTCCATTGACCATTTAGGAACGTTAGTCGTCATTGTCATAACTAACTTAATCAATAATAAAAATACGATCTTCGAGATTAAACGCGACAAATGCTCGTCCAACATCCGGACACCACGAGACATCCCCAAATATTGTTATCGCCTTGGTCGTCTTGCACGCCTATTAAAGCTCATCATGAGGCATTAGTAACGAATACCTATAGGCTGAGGGACCTAGCTTGTTGAAGGCAGACTCGGGCGGGCTTGTTTGTGAGTTCGCTGAAACGGGATCTGGCCCAAAGTGGAATTCGCGATCCAGTTTACCTGAATGTAAGTCTGCAATAAATTGTTTCAGTCGTCCAGGCTGACTGATTGAAGCAACAGGTTCTTTGTACAGAAAAAGATGCTTGAAGCTATCTATCGCGACGACGGGTAAATCGGCAACTGTTTTTCCGAGATGCTTCAGAGGGTGTGAGAATACGTGACCGTCGGCATAGAGGAACGTTACGCCACCCGCCTCTTCGCGCAACTCTTGATCAACAATTCTCTTGTACACTTCAATCCAAGTCTTATCTTTAGGGTCAAAAAATAATATCACAAATGGTAAACCTTCCTCTGTGAGCTCTTCAGCATTTGCAAAAGTTATCTCGCGAACCAATGGTATGCAATTCTCTTTAGACCAAGTTGCAAGAGAAGTTAGGTCAGTTAGACTTGATCTATAAGACACTTCGTGCTCGATACCTTTGTGATGAGGCTTGAAAAAAATTGAATACAAATTTGGGGGCTGAACTTTGTTTGCAGACCCTCCACTGAAAACATACAAAAACTGGCAGTCTTCTCGGAATTGCTGGGCGACCTTTCGGAATATTTGAATTTCGTTGCTCTCGATGGGTTTGTCGCCATGCTCGTCAAGTCTACCTGAGTACATGATAACTGCCCCCTTTCGTTCCTCGACTTTGGTCGCGAGATCAGAGATACCAAGCACGTAAACTATGGGATCTTCGAGAAATTTTTTGACATACTCTTTGAAGGCGACGGTGGTTCTAGCACCTCTGTACTCTTTTTTGCACGCTTTACCGTTGAGGGTTAGTTTGGTCGTGGGAAATTTGGTAATTCGGAATCTTTGTGCTAAAGTAGTTTGGATCTCACAATTGATCTGCCCGAATACAATTGAATACGGATCTAAATTGCCTGTCTCGTTATAGATTGACTTGGCCGTTTCTTGAAAAACTGGTTTCCATCTGGCACTGTATGGGCACCAGTCTGCATAGAAATTTAAAACAACAATCTGGTATCGGCTTGTACTAGCATCGTAATTCTCTGATGTTAGCTCCAGTACTTTGTCGGGCCTTACTTCAGCCGACTCAACGAGACAATAGGTGGCGATTAGGGATAATATAGAAAAAATAATGATTTTCCTTGAAAGAGGCTCCTTCGGAGTATACACAGATAATTTTGATAACTTCAGATTCCTCCTCCCTAATACGAGTGCCAATCTAGGCACCCTTTCAGTGTCCGAGCCAGTCATGTGAAAGCCGATTAGAGGAGACTGAAGCTGGCATGCACCCCCCGAGACTGTATGCTCAGCAGGTAAACGTTCACTTGTTCAAATTGAAAATCTATATCTCATCTGTAACCTGGCCTATGACTGTGACAATCTTGCACTTGAGAATGAGTATTACTTTAAAGATAGGTCGATGAATTTCTATCGTTGATTATGCTTTTCATACTAGCTCACTGACATCAATATAGCCACCGAACAGCGTTAATAACGATTCACTATTCTGCTGAGCGATGACATCTGATACAGTTTCGATGAACGGTTTCTTTCTATTGCGTGGGACTGGCTACGAGTACAACATAGCTGTACCTCCTATTCGAAGCCATGCTAATGCCACCCTTACCTGGGTTCATAGTGAAACTTTTGAGGTTTCGTAATGGTTCCAATATTTTATCAGCTGCGATTCACGCGCAGGCGCAACTCGGCACGTCCTTTTCGAAAATGGCGCTCGCAGAATAAGCCTTTGTATTTATTTTCCCAAAAACGAGGCATGAAGGCCGACCAAAAATAAATTGAACCCAGAAAGTCATCAACAACGATATAAACTTTGTTCCTATTATCAAAACATCCAGGATGAACATCATAACCAAACCCTACGAATCCCTACTGCCATACCTGGTGGTGGAGGCGATAAGCGCTCAAGGAACGACTTTCAATTCCATGAGCGTTCGCATGATTGATAAGGGTTGGGCTTGGTTGGTTTGTGGTCGTAAGCTGTTGATATGGAAATTCAAAGAATCAAAATCGCCCAGCGCCCCCAAGGCACGCCGAGTTCTCAGCCCATGCTTCGAGCTACAACTGCCACAATCGGATCTCATTCATAGGGCTGAACTTATCCATGCCTTTTTTATGCCCCAAAATCCGAATGTATCCCTTAGAGCAATAACTGTCCCAGCGACACTGGTTGTATCGCCTGAAGGGACTATCAGGTTTTGGTCAAGCATTGCGAACGAAAGATTCACCGAATCATCCGTTGGTGACATGCAAGGGCAGGAGTTTTGTACTTTAGCGCAATTATCACCATTGGAATACTTACTTGGAACGACAACTGGTATGGTCCTCATACTCTCAATCGATATTACGGCTCATGACAAAAGTATGCTGCTCTGCACTCCACTGAACACCCCCTCAGGGCTGCTTTCAGGGATAAGTCGAAGAGTGACAGACCTCTTTTTTGGCCCGCTCGCCGCTGATATTGGAACTGAGACTCGACGTCCTCTCATAGCTGTGCCTAAATACTCTCAATCAACTATAGATAAGACCGGCTCAACTGACCGCCCATTCTTCGTGATGAGCTCCAATTTTAAACTTAGACAATGGTCTCGCACAAATGAGGGAATAGGTAGCACAAATTGTCTTGTGAGAGAGTGGGACTTGCAGAAAGGCATTTTTGCAAGACTAGTTTTTGGCCTGAACTTGTCCACATCGGGTCGTCTAAATTTTTGGCCCATTGACATGGTGATCACTAAGGCGAAGGAAATTCTCATCTTGGTAGTGACACTAGATTCAACAAGGGACAACGCAATCAACTACGCAACCTGTACTTTCAACCCCTTCCAATCTGGTGAGGATATTACAAGTTTAACAATTCTCAGATCTCACTCATGGCATTACTCCAATGAATCTGAAGATCAATTGATGGCACTCAGGTTCTTAGAGAGACAAATAAGCTCATCATTATACTTTATGTATGATAGGAAGTTCATCTTTTTAGTCCAAGCAGATCACGATATACTCGATGCGATCGACTATGGGAATCAGGACGATGGTATATTAGGAGCAGGAATAGTTGACAATCATCCAATTTTATTCACTCAACGTGACGGACTCACTTATGTAGTCCCAGTTAACTCTAATCGATCTCGTATGAACGATACTAGCATAGTGCTTGAACCAATTAGGCCTAGCTCTACCGATATGAGACCCAAGTCGAGGTCAGAGATCAGTCAGAGACTTGTTACATCAACTAGAATTGATCCGGTGATTATTGAAATAGACGTCGACGACAAAATGGAAAATGAGCAGCTGGATGCGCCAAATCAATCTTGTTTAACTCCTCCCGAGACTGATAACGATAACACCACCACCACCACCACAAACAAGTCACGGAACCAATCCAACTTAAATAGATCTATCGACGAGCCTGCAAAGCATAGAGCAGAGGTGGACGATATAATTTCGGACAGTAAGGAGTTTGAATGGATACGGCAAATTGACGCGAGGCAGTACAAACTCGCTAGTGAGACATTGACCAAACTTGCCCAAGAGAGTGAAATTTTCAAAGACAGAAAGGAAACTTTACTCGCACTTAGCACTCTTGCGAGGCTAGCGGAGTAATGTGTGCGATTAAAGTCCGAAATGTGGTCTAATTCAGCTCGTCACGATGATACGAATTTATTTTAGAGGTATGAACCTAGAAGAGTGGGTGGCACCAATACCAGGTCTTCCGTGTTTGACTGGCTTGTAAGTGATCGAAAATTCTCCCAAGTAGTGTCCTATCATTTCGGCCTGTCAGAGAGTAGAGGGGAAAGTTTTTGTTAGTATTTTGGAGAGTAACCCATATCAATATCATTATGGGTGAGATAGAACACCAATTTACCTTGATCTCGACTTGATTGAATACTCGGCCATTGTAGACACCAACAATAGAGCCGACCATCTCCGGTAGGATGATCATATTTCTTAGATGTGTTTTTACAATTGCTGGTTTCTCTAGAGGGCCAGCTTCCTTCTTGGCCCTACGTAATTTCCTCAAGAGTGTCTGAGGCTTTCTTTTCAGACCTCGGTTTAGTTTCCTTCTCAATCTGGCTGGAAATAGGCGCTTCAACTCGGTCTGGCTTATTTTAACGAGTTGGTCTAAGTCGACTCCTCGGTAGCTGAAAGTCTTGAAAGGACGCTTCTTCTTCACCTCCTCGACCATTTTGAATATTGGGATAGATTATCTAGCTCGGTTTACTTATTTTCGGGGTGTAGAGCGTTATTTAATATAGTGACACAAGGTGGACCACCACTACACTCTGGGTATCAATCCATCTGCAGATATCTAATTTACACACTACCAACATGCGGTGTTCGCTCCCTGGCCAACGCATGCGCACAGATCAAAATCCGGAAACTGAATAGAATGGCGCGCTGTTACGAATGGTGCGCGCTAAGATTCCACGTTGAGTGAGCCTAGAGTTCTCAGGATTTTATTTGCTCTCCCTCTCTCTACCTCTCCCGGTCAGAATTGCCTTCCTCTTAGGGTCGAGTTATAGGCCTCCTAAATGGTGAAATGATGAAAGGTCGCCTGTTGGCAACGAAGTTGTTGGGTCTTATTCGCTGAAGAGAGTAAAAAATTTGATTGTTGGCTACCTGTTGTTGGCTATGGGAGGCTACTTGTGAGGACTCTGTCGAATTGACGGTGTTGCTCATATCAATATCTTGGGAATCGTCCTCAACCGACATGCTGGGCCTAAGCTTCAAACTTGACTGGTTGGCCTGGTTGCGCTGTGTCGCAAACTGCACCGACGATCCTGTTCCGCTTACCTGGCCGGCAGTAGGCGGTCTTGCGGCGCCGCCACTGGCACCGCCACCGCCACCTCCGCTACTGGATTCTGCCCGAGATAATGTTAAAAGTCGCAGCAAAACTGAATTTCTACGAGATAAATGCTCATCGACTGTAACTACTTACGTAGTAGACCGGTGGTGGATAGGGTTGTGCAAACTGGCGCAAAGTTGATGAACCGGCAGACTGTTCCGTTGATCAGATACAAAGGACTCGACTTGGGTTGATTCCATATTCTACGCAAAATGTTGAATCTCCGAGACTCACGCAAGGCTCCGGGAGCACTTACGAGCCCAGCTCTGCTTCGAGATTGTGTTGAGTTTGATATTGGCGATGCAAGATGTGATTGTATAATTGATTTGTTGTAGTTGCTGTCAGCTCCCTCAGTGATCAGTGCTCGCAACAACGATTCATTGACAGCCGAAAATGTGAATTTTGATTGGGCAGAGTCACCTATGCTGATCGGTTGATCGTTCGATTGGTATGTACACTGAGATACGGGCTTGCTGCTGCTACAACCTTCGAGAGGTGCTGTTTTCGAGATCACACATTGCAACAAGATCCCAGCCAAGCTAATCACATAAAGCTTTGGTTGCATCTTGCCAAATGCCACACTTAGAACTTATGGCCTTGTATCAAAGACTAAGCAAAACAAGGCGGGTTAGTGATAATGTATGCGCACCTTGTCAGCGTGACCTGCATCTTTTTAGACACCCAACTTGGCGAATCAAGCTCATGTTCAACAATGATTAACCGGAACAGAGCAACGGAAACAGGCTGTGCCACCTCCGGGCTAAAACTTATTGTCCAGTGAGCAATTAGGCCATGTCATCAAGTGGACACCTCGGCTGGGACAGACAGGTTCACATTTGGCGTGACAAACCGACTAACTTGATGCCACCGTTAGTCTCTCACACTTGTTCTGACAAAAACTTTTTCCCTGCACAGCCGATTTGTCAGTAAACCTATCTAAAACGGTCATATACAATATGTAAAGCAGACAACCGTTTCAGTCCAAATAGAAAAGAACGTTTCCTGTGGAAAAAGATTATTACCCCAGGCGAGGTTGGGGTCTCGCGCTGAGAGGTTAAAAAAGAAAAGTGTAGGACACCGGGGGTTCCCAGGTGGTCTCCCTCCCAAGTACTAACCCGGCCTGAGGCAGCTTAACTTCGCTGAGCTGACGAGAAGCGGTGCTTTCTACCTAGTATGGCCCTACACGCTATCGATTGGTTTTAAAGTTATATTTCAATCTTTCAGAGGCTGATGCGCATCTAAAGCCCAAATCAGTTTGAGAGCCCACATTCAACCAAGTCAACATCACAACCAAGTTTCCCTTTTTTGATCAATTTTAAAATTTGTTTCAGTCACAAAATCAAGCCTCGTGCCGCCCATCTTGCTCCGACTCAGCCGAATTGGCCCCCATAAAATGGCATCATTCTGAGCCTCATCCGATTGCTCATGTATGGCAACCAAAGGGCGAATAAATTTGGCATTTGAGGCCTCATGGAACCCGAGTCCCCCTTATCTCTTGTGTCCGCCAAAACTATGTGACCGTCTTCTCCTGGAATGATCATAGAATTCCCATTGATAACCACGTCCCCTTCCCGATTAGAGGCGTCCTGCATCACCATGTTGGAATTCTGTCCCCCAGCCATGTTGTGACCCGTTATAACCAGTTGATCGCCGCCCCCTTTGCCTCCTTTGCCGCCTTTGCCACCCTTACCATCTTCGCCCGTTAGAACTAAACTCTGGCCACTGTCGTCCTTGGTTAAAACTATGTGACCGCTTGCGAACGCAACCAAACCTTCAAACTTCTCGGATCCAAGTCTGGTCTTAATTAGCTGATCTCCGATAGCCACCATGATTACTGCAGAGAGCAACCTGAGCTCCCATAACATTCTAGGTGTCACTACCATTTGAGGCCTTGATTTCGGACGCATTAGTTTACTCCGTGAGATTTGCTAGAGAGATCTTGAGTTTGATTAAATTGCTCGAAAAGCTTCACCTGCTGGCACTCATGATTGTAGAGCAACCTGAACGAACGGACTTCACAGTAGAACAGGCGACAATGAACTGAATTTATCTCAGTGAAATATTGTTTCGGAGTCGTCCTGTTGGCGGACAACCAACTAGCTTTTACTCAAGATAATCGGCATAGTTTCGAAACGACAAAACTGCCTTTCGGCAGCTGGATTGTTCATTCGAAACTAACCAAGAACTATGCGCAATTAGTTAGTTCATGGCAACGAGGAGAGAGGTTGTGCTTTGTCTTGGGACGGTGAGCATTCGAGCCTTGCCCTCAGTACTTCATCAGGTTAAATCTTGTACCAGAGAATACTTTGCAGAGTAAAGAGACGCACGGAGTCAATTGAGACACTCTAGTCGGTTGCTCAAATATTATGCAATCCCACCGTTTGAATAGCCAAAGTTCAGCTCCAGCAAGCTGAAGCTTCACCAGCTATCTATGAGACTTTTTAAAGCTCTCAATCTAGCGCAAGGAATCCCTTGGGCTGGCGACCACAATCGATCACCCTCTTAGCTGGACTCTTATACGAAAGAAACTCACTAATACTGTTCCTGGCGAGCTAGTTTGAATTAGATCGGTTGGCATGATAGCGCTGGTATATTGACTCAGCCAGTCTCATCGGGCTCCATCCATTGCGAGCCGTTGCTGGCCGTTGGTTTTGATCACTATCTTAATTGTTGAGATTCCTCAGCCAATACATATACGTCAGTGGTTTGATTGCAAGTAATACAACCCTCTTGCCTGGCTCATGAACTTTCGTAGTGCAAGTATATGATTCAGATCAAAGGAGAGACGCATGTTACGCTTTACTGACATAGTATCCCGGCTAGTAACATTAAGGATCCAATAGTTATAAACGGTCACAGTTCATAACAAGGAAAGCATCTCAGATTCATTGAGAGCGCTTAGTGACAGCTCCATTTATCCGTTCATTGTTTTATAACTTGCTTGCCTTCATCATCAACGTAGTGGTCGATGGCTGAAATTTCCATAGCAACATTTTGGCCACATAAATGCAAGTGAAAGGGATTCCTCTATAGTCACACAATCATTTTGTAGAACAGTCTTTGCAGCTTTCACAATTGGATTAGATTAGCGAAATGAAATCACCCTCAAGAAAAACGACAGTTTGTGTTATAGGCGCAGGGGTTTGGTAAGTAATTCTCATGCAAACCTTTACCTAGCCCATTAGAGCCAAAACTAACCAACACCTCGATCAAATCTCGTCAAGTGGAATCGCTTCTGTAAAGGCATGTCTTGAATCGGAGTTCGAGGTGACCTGCTTTGACAAGAGTGACCACTATGGGGGCCTTTGGAACTATCAGGATAGCGAGCAGGTTCCGTCTGTGATGAAAACAACAATCCTGAATACGAGTAAAGAACTTTCAGCCTTCTCAGACTTCCCGCCACCCTCTAAGTTTCCAAACTTTATGAAGCACAATCTGTACATGGATTATATCAAGAGTTATGTCAAACACTTTGAAATTGAGCCGCATCTCTGCCTCAAACATGAAATATTGAATTGCAACCTGGAATTCAGCACCGATTCTCACGAAATTAGATGGTCAGTGGATATAAGGGATATAAGAAACGAGCGCACCTTCAACAGAAAGTTCGACAAGCTAATGATCGCCGTTGGCCACCACAATATTCCTTACATGCCAACTTTCATGCACCAAAGCAAGTTCAAGGGACAGATAATTCATAGTGCCCATCTAAAGGATATACTTGCAGATAAGAGATTCATTGGCAAGAGGGTGGTTGTTGTTGGTTTTGGCAATTCTGCTTGCGACGCTGCAAACGACCTAGCATTGATCACCGACAAATGTTACGTTTCCACCCATAGAGGTAATTGGTTCCTTAGTAGACTTTGCCCAACTGGACTCTACGACTTCGAGGAGAAAACCAAATGGACATGTTACAAAAGTAAAATCCTCTCCACAAATTGGAACGATCGGAGGTTAATTTCAAAGGCTGTTAGCAGAACAAACCACCAGTTGTTAGGTCTAACACCAAAACATAAACCATCTGAGCAGGTTCCAGCAATAAACGATCTCTTCCCATATCGAGTCTTCACCGGTGGAGTCATACTTAAAGGATCGTTGGCTTGGTTCACCGAAAATGGAGTTGTGTTCGAAGGCGAGGAGCGCGAAGAGTACGAGGTTGACATAGTTGTGTTAGCGACCGGTTATACTGCAAAGGTGACTTTTTTGGACGAACAAAAGTTGGGGATACGAGGAGCTAATGGCGAATACGAGCTTTACTTGAATATATTCGCGCCCAAATTGTCTCTGGACGGATTAATCTTACAAGAGAGGGCCGTTGAATCGCTCGCATACATCGGTTTAGTGCAGGTAAGTTGTTATTGCAGAAAACGACTCTCTGTTTGCTTCAGATCAGGTGGACAGAGTTGCCGCAGCTAAGAATCCTGTTTGATCCCAAAAAAGCCCGCTGGCTCCATCACCGTTATCAGCGAGCTACAGGCTAGATTAGCGACCCTCGTCTTCGGCAACCGGTGCCAGCTACCCGGCGTGAAAGATATGAATAGATACAATCAAAAGGTGATGGCTCAGCGATCGGCTGCAATCAGATCACATTCGCGAGATCAATTAATCGGAGGGTGGATCGATTACTGTGATAAGGTCGCGGAGGCTTTCGGTGCCAAACCAGACCTATCAAAGTTGTTCTTCAAGGACTTTGCACTATGGAGGCGACTCATGTTTGGACCATCCGTGTCTTATCAGTATAGGCTCGTTGGACCAGGCTGTTGGAGTAAAGCTCGAGAGACAATTCTAGAGGTGGATAACAGGGTCTATGAGGGGATCAACGAGGGCAAAAATCATATACTATTTAAGTCTAGAAGGAAGAGCTTGAAGGAGAAGCTGATGAACCAATAGTGATTGGCTTCTAGCAGTAGAGCGTATCTATTAAATTTCGTTCCATCAGAACTCCATGAGGCTGAGCTGTTTCAGGTATGAATTTTGTTCTCATGGAATTAAATTTGACAAATTCCTCTTCGTCCAACCAAAGATAAGCACAATGGTGCTTTTGTTTATCTGAGAAGGCTGTTAGATCCACCAAACTTATATCTTTTTTAACTCTAGATTATATAACACGGTAATCGTTTACCATGAACTCGATTGCACGCATTGTTCGTCCGTGCACTGGATAGCAGAGATGGGCCAAACTGATCGCTAGCACCGGAAGTATTAGTATTGTTCTGCTCAATATCAGATCCTTGATCTCGAACATGTTCCATGTGGGTCAGACCACGTATACCACTGCAAAGAGCTCGGTTGTTGGTGGGAGGGATTGGATTCTAGCGACAGTAGTTTAATCAAAACTCGTTCATTCTAATAAACTAGCCAAGATGTTGTCATCAAAGCTTAATATCATTCTGACCCTGACACTTGTCTGGGGCCAGAGCGTTTGGCTGCTCGAGAATAAGCTGGCACGGACACCCCCTATGGGCTGGCTCGCCTGGGAACGATTCACCTGCGACACAAATTGTCATGAGAACCCAGACGAATGCATCAGCAGCAAGCTTTTCACATCGATGGCCGATAGGCTTGTAGCGGACGGCTACCGAGATGTCGGCTATGAGTATGTTAATATCGATGATTGTTGGTCAGAAAAAGAACGTAACGAAAATGAGGAGTTGGTTGCAGACAAGGAGAGGTTTCCTGGTGGCATTGAAAAGCTAGCCGAATATATTCACAGTAGAAATCTCAAGCTAGGTATCTACGGCGACTGCGGTACAAAGACTTGCGCAGGCTATCCCGCCCAGCTGAAGCCTAATGGCAACCTCACAGATAACAATTTCAATTTAGATGCTCAGACATTCTCAAAATGGGAAGTGGACTCGTTCAAGTTTGATGGTTGCAATTTAGATTCACTCGATGCCGAGAGGATATGCCCGCAAATGACCACAGCAATCATGGCTACAAGAAGACCGATGATTATTGTCTGCGAGTGGCCATTTTATCTACTCAAAGAGTCTCACCAGCCCAATTTTACACTGGCCCAGGAGAGCTGCAATGCATGGCGCTACTATGAGGACATAGAGGACTCTTGGCAAAGTGTATTGAGCATTATCGATTATAGCATACAAATGCAAGCTACGATAGTTAAATATCACGGACCTGGACACTGGTTCGATCCAGATCAGCTAGTTATCGGCAACTTTGCGTTAAGTTTAGATCAGGCCAAGGCTCAGATGGCCATCTGGTCCATCTGGTCAGCTCCGCTGTATATGAGCAACGATCTTCGTGAGATCGATCAAGAAATGGCAGATGTGTTGAAGAACAAAAAACTTATCGATGTGAATCAGGATCGATTGGGTGTTTTCGGTTTGATGGTTGCTGAGTCAGATTCCGGTAATATTCAAGCGTTCGTAAAACCTGTTGAACCAATAAGAAATGGATGTCCAACTTTTGTAGTCGCCTACCTCAACAGAAACACATTAGGCAATCGGAGAATGGTGTCGTTCAGATTGACCGATTTGTTTAGTAAGTCAGCACTTATACAGGCTGCAGATCGCTACTCGAGACTCGATGACAATTATCAACCGGGTGGAAAATTCTCTGGCCGAGATTGTCGGGAACGTATACTTGCCGCAGGCTCAAAAACTACTCCAGTCGGAGAGGGGACAGTTATACCAACAAACCATCAATTTAGCTCAGATCTTAGAGGAATAGCGACTGAGTACATCGTCGAAGATTTGATAGAAACTGAGCGGCTGCCACCTGTATCGCTAAACTCGACTCTGGATCTCTATGTCAACCCAAGTGGAGTTAGAGTTGTCAAGTTGAGCGAAAGGATTCCATAAAAATTGTCGCTATCTATGACAACATATAACAGATAAACTTATCATTTAGAATTGCATGTTTTTCTATACATATATTTATAATTTGCATAGCTGTCAGTCCTCTAATCGGCGACCTCGACCCCAATTGTAGCCGGTTGGGGCTGCTGGTCCAGGTGTTGATGCTGCAGCAGGCCGGGTGTAGCGATCTGCTGGCGTGTAGGGCGCCGCTTGTTGGTTTGGTATCAAGGAGTACAATATTTGCGGTGTTCGTAAGAGTGTCACGCCCTGTTCGGCTGGATATTTCATCATAACAAAATAGTACAAGTGGCCGACTAGAATGCCTACCAGCTCGGACATGCCACCGCCACCAAGCAGGAAATTCATCCCAAACAAAGCCCAAGGTAAGTACCTAGCCTTGAATCTAGTTCCAAACCAGAAACTAACAATTTGATCTTGATTTATCATACAATAAACATAAATTACGCTCATTACCATGGGATCCATCAGCATAACTACACCGAAGGCCAAGGAGATTGCCTGCAGGGAGGGAAGTCTAAAGGTAAGTATCTCATAGACTCGTGGGTGGGCTTAGGGCACTAAACGCTTGTTGTTTGGCTGATATCATATATCACTTACCACTAGACTCAACCAGTTGAACAATAACATGAATACATAATCAGCTGCCCTACCACTAAAGAAACCAAGCTCCAATCGCTGAGAGTAATTGTACAAGAAGTACAGGTTCATCAGATAATGGAAACCTCGGTTCCCAGTTAGAGGGTAGTATAATACGGACGTTAGCGGCTTCCAAAGATGCATGTTCTTCAAGAAGTCCGGTGTCAAAATCATGGTATAGGGGTTGAATACGTTGAATCTGCATAGGATTGGTACCGCCACCGAGGCAGCAAACCAATGCCTTGTGATTGGCGGCATTTGGTTGAACCACTCGCCTAATTCGGCCATCTTGAATAAATAGTTTGAGGTCTAATGATAAGAGATCTTTCTCGTATATCTAATAATAAGTAGACGTCTATGTTGATTGAGTTATGTTTTGGTTTGTTCAAGATAAATTGGGGGAGTAGATATGATTTTGAATCATACGCGCATACTGAACTTCGATTCGTCAGCATAAATAAACTCGCGCATGCAATGTTTATCCTGCGGCCATTTGTTTCACAGACACCAATTCGGTGATTTCCATCCATATTCAACTTTAAATGACTTGCCAACTGCAATCAAACACATATTATGTCGGCCCTTTTTGACTTTTCAAGCCTATTGGTGGTAGTTCTATTATTTATTTGCACCTGCACTTATATCAGACACTTCGCGCCATCTTGGCTGGATAGATGGAAAACAGGTGTTGCGGGAATTCCATGGAAGGCGGCCCGAATCGGCGAACGGAAAAGCGGTTATGTAGCGGCATTCTGTATATTTATGGCACTTTCAACAATAGTTTGGTAATAAAGCACTGTTAAGAAACAAAGTCAACTCGTTGTATGTCGATCATTTTAATCAAGGGGTTTAATTAAATTGTTTGCCATTGGCCGTCGTTTGTGTCACCGGCATTAAGGCGCGAAAAGCTCCCCCAAGATTAGGCTTAGCCTTTCGAACTGTGGGAGCGCCATTAGTAATCATAAAGCACGATTGCTGGCCCGGATGAAGGCCTCACAATTTTGCGATGATATGATGATTTTCGTCAATTGCATTTGGCCGCCGAGCTTTTAAGGATAAGTTTGCAATTTAAGGCATGTTTTTGAGGCAAGAGAGTTGGGGAAAACAGAGGAGTCGTGTCCATAATTAGCATTCAAGCAAACAGCGCGCTCAGTCCACCTGTTTCCAATGATACTCAGCAGCGCCCTCAAGATGGATGGACTTGATTCGTTTCATTTCGTTCAGATGCGATGCGATGCGAAGCACGGTGGGCTGTGCACTTATTCCAGCCTATCCATCCCTCCCTCCGTCTCCCTTCGAGCGAACCAAACATTTGGCCGACCCATCTGTAAGCTTGACGATGGTTAAGTTAAGTTGAGAGTAGAGCTGGCCAAAGGCTCGCGCGGACGATGAATCTGTCGGCGGTAAATTTCGGTTGAACGGAGGATGCAAACAAGAGGTGGAAAGTGATCATGATTATTGAACGAGGAAACAAACAAGCGACCGATTATTACGCCCCACCGATCAATCATTTGCAATGCTTAAATACACTTCACCTGGGAGGATGGAAGTTATATCGGAATAGAATCACGAAGACCTCAACTTGAACCTGATCTACTATGACGTCAAGAACAAACTCGCCTTATTGGCCCAATCTTAGCTAACTAAACCTCTGGTTCCAAGAGCAAGAGAATCAGGAGTTAAATTGAGTCTGAGGGGGGGGGGCGAGTTGGGTTTGCGCTCTACCGTCCGCCAGAATTCAGCGCTCTGATGGTCTCGAAACTAACTAACTAACTGAGAGAAATTACCAAAACTAGCCAAGTTGGATCCAGTTGGAATATTAGCCTGACCATGAAAACGGCAAACTCTCTCGCTCTCCATCATTCGAAGCCAACGAACGAGCCTAACCAGAATACTCATGATGACCGAATGCTCATAGAGTGTCCATCTCATCTCGTTCCGTCTCAGGTTTGTTGGTTGGCGAGAGTTTAGTTTAGTTTAGTTGGTTTGGTTTGGTTTGGTTCTGGCCAACTTGGCTTCGGTCGTTGGCAACAGCTCTCGCTCTAATTCGGCGCCCAAGTAGGAGACCGAACTGATCATTGATTGTTTGGTCAGGTGGAACAGGCAAGCGCCCTTAGGCCAGGTGAGCCAGCCGGGCGCCGTGGTTGTCAATGGGCCGTTGTTGGTGGCGGCGCAGTGATGGCTCTGGCAAAAGTGTGTCAAGATATTAGCGCGCTTTTTAGGCACTTGGTTGCACTGATTTGAGCTCAGATTTGCACTTTGGAACCCTCGAGCAGCTTGAGCTTTGGCGCTGGTTGGTCCAGCGGCGAGCGATCAAATCGCCGCCGATCAAGTCAGAAAGCTCCAGCCTGCTCGTCAGTCAGCCTTAGCAGCTCTCCCTCTTCCTCTGCCAGATTCCTGCGATGGGCGAAGGAGAGATAGAGATAGAGAGTCTGCACAATCTGGTTGCAGTTGAGCCCAGCGGGTGTTCACCTCCGCTCGTATCACATCACTTGCCACTCGCTGGACCAATCCAGTGGAATCCCATGCTCGCGCCCACCAGGAGCATTTAGCCGGGAGCAAGCGGGCACCTGTTGAAGGTGAGCTCGCCCTTTGCGCGCCGTGATCAACCCAGCGGCTTCCTACGCACGCGCAACTTCCTGCCAGATGAAGATCTCGGCGCACAATGGAGTCGCTTGATTGATCGGCCTGAGGCCAGCGGCCAGCCCACATTATGGGCCAAATTTGCGCGCCAACCTTTGCGCTGGAATCTGCTCGGCTCCGCCAACGATCTAATTATGCGCCAAACCATTTCTATCACCATCATGATCATCGTAAACAACCAGACTAAATTTGACTAGACTTGACTCGACTTGGCTCAGCTCGGCTCGGCTCTACTCGGCTCGGCTGGACGAGAGGCTGAGCGGCCACAGGGCCAGCATCGGTTTGAGGCGGGCGGCCGGGCCAGCTAGGCGGCCGGCGGCCGGCGGCCGACCGCAGAGAGCGGGCGGGGCGAGTTTGTGTTTCCCATCGGCCGATAGAAGTCATGAGAATGGCCGCTACAACTTCCTGTTTGCGCATCTGCGCTGCGTGCAATAAACGAGCTGCCGGCTCGCTAACTAGAGACAATGTGGCCCATGGAAGCCAATTAAGTTGTGCCGGCCGGCGCGCAAACACTGTATAACACGAAAGGCAGGCCGACGGGCAAACCTCTGCGGCCGCAACAGGTTCGGGCCGGCCGAGGTTGGCAACGAGCTGGAGAAGCTGGGCTAGCTGCGAGTTGGAGGTGGACTTGGATTTGGATTTGGATTCGAAGCTTGAGCCCGAGTTTGAGCTTTGGAGGTGAGAGAGGAGCAGTGGATGGAGGGAGAGCTGGCGATCAGGTGGCCGCGAGCGAGAGATTAGCCTCGCGAGCGCTTCCAATGCTAGCGCACTAATTGGAGGCCGGCTAAACTCGGCCGGCGCGGATAGAATTTTAATAACATGTTCTGGATGGCTCACCTGGCCGCGAGCTAGCCCCGCTTGCTGCGGGCAGAAAGCGCCGGCCAAGGTGGTAGCTCGGCCAGTTTGCGTCCAATTGACACTTGGCGCTACCTAAGTCCAGCCATCCATTCAGAGGACGGGCGAGAGTTGCGCTGCCGCCGCCATCGCCACTGCTGCTGCCATTGCCACTGCCACTGCCACTGCCACTGCCACTGCCACTACAACTACCACTGCCGATGCTACCGACACTGCCACAGCCGCTCAAACTGCCACAATCGGCGCACTGGCGTCGCTGCAGCTCGCCGGAAGTGGGTAGACAAGATGCAAAAATAACTCCGCTCACTTGATGGGCGCTGCGTTGCGGCGGCTGCAGAGCAACTGCGTGGCTTTGCTGGATAGCACAGTGACATTTACATTTGGGGGAGCATCGATGGTCCAATTTGGGACCAAGCAAGCGCCGCGGCTGGGGCACTAGATGGCGACACCGGTGCAAAGCCGCCACCCCTCGGCCAAGCAGGGGCGGCCTGTTTCAAGTGAATGGGCGCGCAATCAACCTGACGCTTTACTGGAGATCCCCCCTCTATCTCCATTGATCGACAACCCAGAGTCAAATGACGCAAAGCAATGGACGCTCGCTGGCGGGTGTTTGAGTTGAGTTGAGT
>ENA-UOVY01000311-UOVY01000311.1-plant-metagenome-genome-assembly--contig:-NODE-311-length-28326-cov-654.747940_pt1 | contig 28326 bp, 19 predicted proteins | sample MGYA00249840_ERZ761561 | MGnify/ENA primary metagenome ERZ761561 (study PRJEB28882, sample SAMN05720143) | plant metagenome | isolation source: Guanajuato, Mexico | place: Mexico:Guanajuato, Mexico...
CTCTCTCTCTCTCTCTCTCTCTCTGCGCCTTGCTGAGCTGAAACAGGCGATCGCCTATCATTAGCCAGCTGAGCGCGAGGGGCTCAAGCGGAGAGGCTGGCTGGTGGGCGGCACCACCAGGCTCGCAAGCTGGCTGGCTCCGCCCGCCCGGCAAGCCGGCATCAAGTCTCCGACTGCGCAACCCTCATTGACATTGAAACTGGCTCGGCCGCTCGCATCGGCCGACCGGCCTGCAACTGGCAGCTGGCCGCTGGGCCGCCCGTCTGGCAGCTCAGCGGCCGGCGAGGAGGCTGTTGCGCAAGAGAGCGCCGGCGAGCGGCCAGCCCGTCGCCTATGAGCGATAACATTGACTTGGCGCAGACATTCACCTCAACGGGAGCTAAATGTTTTCGCTAAATTAGCTTGATTTATTTGAATCTTAGAATTGCCTGTCCAAACTAAATGAAAATTTGCCCATCACTCGGCCGAGTGGCTGGTCGGCGGATAGGATCGGCCAGCTGAAAAAGGCACAAACAAAACCTCCACTCTCTCTCTCTCGCAAAGCCGACCGAGCAAATCTGGTTGCCTGGCTGGTTGGCAAACTTTTAACTCCCAATTCACTCAACCTGACTTGGTCTAACTCGACTCAGCTTAACAGCGAAGAACCCTCAGAGTTTAATCTAACTTTGGCCCACGAGACTTGATTGCAACAGCGCAAAGCGCTGGCTCGCGGCCGCGCAGGTAAACCAAATTAACGCAAAGAGAGGTGAAGCAGAGCGAAGGAGCGAGAAAGATTCCACTCTCTCCTCGCTTGCTCAATCAATTTTAGGTCACTTTGAACGTCCAAGTTGACACTAGACGTCCAGAGTGAAAGTGATTGAGCGATTGCGTGGCGCTTGCATCCGGCTCCTCTCATCCTCTCAGCGGCTTGATTGGCGGCGGCCGGAAGTGGGGCTAGCTCGGCGGCGTCGAGGCTGCCGCTTGAGGTCTGGCCGGAGCCAGCGGGCGGCCGCTGCTCTCCTCTCATCTCGTCGCTTTGGGTCGACAGTTTGGCCGGCGAGGGGCTCATGTCGGCCGCTCGCTCTCTCGCCCGACGCAAGCAGCCTTGACTCCAGCCACTCGAACAGCCCTATTTCTGGCCTCTCTCTCGCTGGCCGCCTCCCCCCTTCCATTCAAGACGCCAAACAGAGCCAGCCAATTCCAACGCCCTGAAACAAGGAGCGGCCGGACGAGAAACAAAGACCCTGCTGGCGGCGCACAATTGGCCGTAATTAGCTGCAAATCAGCATGCAAAAGCGTCTCACCTGGCCAGAGCCTAAGCTGCCAAGTGTTGGCCAGAATTTTGATTGCTCTTTCTCTCTCTCTCTCTCGAGCTGAGATGAGCAGGCGCCCATTTTGCTGCCGGCTAAGAGGGCAGCTCGAGCACGTATTGACTGGCCGCCCGTTACATGATCGACCGCTCGGCTCTCCTCCAGCTCGGGCTCGGCTTTGGGGCAATGAATTCAAGTCGCGTCCCAGCCTCAACAATCGGCCGGCCAACTCAAGCTGAGAGAGGGCCGCCTTCGAGAAGAGGGGATTGGGCGCCTGAGAGACCAACTGGCACTTGAACCGTGAGCGCGCGATAACGAGAAAAGGCTCGCCAATTGGCCGATGATATATTTAGCTGGCCATGCAGTTGTCTTAGAGTTTTGAGATACTCTAGGCCACTTTCGCTTTCACTTTCACTTGGCAGAATTTTAATAATGCGACGGCGGGCAAACAATGGCCCCGACTGTCGCGCCCATCGAGACATGCGGTGCAGCATTGGCACCTCTCTGGTTGCTAGGAGCCCGGCACGCCCATACGCATGGATCGGGCAAGTCGACAAAGCTGCGCCCACTCTGCAAAGACCTGCTGGACAGCTAGCGGCTCGAGAGGCAGCCTGTTTGCCATTGCGTGCCCATGATCCACACTTTGAACCTGGATGGAGATCGTCAATTACGCGCCTGTTGAGCGAGCCAATCAGAGAGGATCAACCTGTGCTCGCTTGCCGGCTGCAGGAGGCTGGATAGGTGGGCAAGCAGGCAACAGGTCCGCCAAGAGTTGGCGAGTGTTGGCAAATAAATCAGTATCCTCTAGCGGCTGATTGGTGGCCAGTCTCAATTTTACCCCGCTGTACCTGTGGCCAGCTCTCGGTTAGGCTTCAAAGGTCACGCCTGGACTCGGATCGAGTGTGGGCTTGGCCGGCCGGGCCGAGCGTCAGGACGCGGCCATGTTTGTCGTCTTTGTTTGCACTCATAAAGGCCGACACTCGATTGGCTGCCGGCTTGGCTATCAAGTCTGGCTTGTGGTGCGCTGAGCCAGCCTGCTCGTGCTCGCGTTGTCAACCGAGGAGCGTCAAACTGGTTGCTTGTTGCTGGCAGCCCATGCGGCGTCAGTCTGTCTGCTCCAAGTTTCGCCTCTCTACCGGCAACTCGCCTGGTTGCGTTCATTTGTCGTCTGAGAACAGGATTGATGTCTTGCAAGCGGCGCGGATGACTCGCCAACCGAATTCCGTCAATCTCACACAAGAGACTAAATCCACGGCAAAGAGCCGAGCGCAGAGTTTAGAAAGCGCTCAGGGCGCCCAAAGGGCGAGCTGGTTAACCTTTGGAGTTGAAGACTCGTCGGTTTGGCGATTTTAGGGCGAGCGCTCGGGGCCAAGATGAGATCGGCGCCGAGAAGGAGAGAGAGAGAGCGATAGCAGCCTTCTTGTCGCCTTATCGCCCTGGAGCAACCAAAAGTGGCGCCATCAGTCCCCTCGTCGTCTACTCTCCCGCTGTCGCTGTTTGCGTTTCATATCCGAGACTCTGTTGCGCCCGCAAAGCGCAGGTGAGCAACTGCTTTGGCTTGGTGCAAGTTGCGCTCACCTGCGCTAATGAATGCGTACTCGTTAAGCCGCCAAGGCCGCTACTGTAGTAGCGAGCAGGGCACTCAAGAGTCTGCGACATAGGCATCTCGAGTGGCGCAAACGTTGCGAGACTAACGAGCCGGCGCCAACCTTGAGCGTGGGCCTTCTCTCTCTCTCTCTGCCTGGCTGGATGACCGGCGGTAGCCTTGACTTTTCGCGCTCACAACTTGGGGCAGCTTCATTCCCCCTTCCCTCTTCGGCTTGGCCACGAGGGATGAGTCAGTGCGGGCTAACCGTTAACCAGGTTGGCCATTTTGCTCCATTGGCAGCCACTTGCTTGCCGACCACTCGAGATTGAGACGATCAAATTGGGCGACGAGATTGAGAAGTAGCCGGAGCGAATTGATCGATACCTGCTGATGGGCGCGCCTTTCCTCCTTCTCTATGCGTCCCCGACGCGACTGGCTAGTCCAGGTTTGCCTACGAGCATTATGGTTGCAATGGAGCCAACCTGAGCGCAATTGGCACCTCGATAATGGAATTGGAGTATCGAGTTCGGCCTGCTCGACTTGGTAGGCCAACAATAACACTGATAACAACAAAATGGCGCGGCTGTTGTACAATGTTGCCGCAATTGTTGGAGGAAGAAAGAGTGCGCTACATGCGACGGGTAGTCAACGCGAGCCGAGCGAGCGAGCAAGACACCAGTGCAGAGAGTCACGAGGGCCAGCGGAGTCGCGCACGAGCTAGAGATCCACGGCAAAATTAGATCACAGTGATAGTGGCATTGAGAGCATCGGCTTGCTGTAGGTAAAAGTTAAGGCAGGAGAAGGAGGAGCAGCGGCGACCGTTGCAGTGGCTGTAGAAGCGGACGAGCAGTGAGAGTGGCAGCCGCAACAGAGTTACATTGGCAGCCGAAGCTCCAACGAGCGCCTGGCCAGTTTCAGAGGCAGAATGATGAAAATACTGAGGCTGAGAGAGATAAATGCGCCGATCACTATTTGCGCCTAGTCTTGCCTTAAAGGGACCAAATTACGGGGAAGTGCGGCCAAGCAAGGGTACACATGGAGTCTATTGCACGAAAGCTGGATTTGACGGAGATAACCTCGCACCGGCTAGTGAAGAGGTGCGCCCTCGTGGAGGCGGAGGAGGAGGCAGCCAGCCCGGCCAGTGTGGAACAGGCGCCAACTATTTTGAAGGGACCCTCCTCGGATCGAGCGGGCAGTCCGAGCGAGTCGCCCTCGCCAGTAGGAGCCCATTTGCGGAGGAGCTCGCTTGGCAGCAACTCAAACTGCTCCACCCTCAAGCTTTCGATGCGGCGACAGTCGAACTTGTACGAATTGGCCAGTCCGAAGCCAAACATGTTGCTGCCAAACTTTTCCATCTCCCCTTACCTGGAATCGCGAAATCTCTGCCGGAAAGAGTTTGAGTGAAGTAAACGAACGCCTAAAACAATAAAATTCATCAACTCTTCAACCCTCGCGGCTTGAGAACTGGCCTGAAACTAGTTTTATAACTTTATTCGCGCTGCTATCATACAGATCGGCACTAGACGGAGGGGACAGTCCGATTGCGTTAGACCAAAGCTCTCATGGGAATACAGAGACGTCTAATTTGATCTGAAAGAGCATATTTGCGATCTATTCCACTTTGCCATAGGCGGCGATCCCTAACATCAGCGACGCACCACTTAAGGGTCGCGACAGCTCGTGATCAATGCACTATTTTCTAGTTGAAGGGGCGCTTTCATCATTCCTCAAATTGGATGATGTCCATTTCATCGCAAATATCCGCGCAAATCTCGTAAGCTCTGGCTAGCACTGCACTCGCAAGAGTTGAAATGAATGGCGCAAGTCGCTTTGACTACTGCTGCAGGAATCCTGCAACAGCATGTTTGAATTGAACCACGTGTTTACATCCTCATTCCTACACAACAACAACAATTCTAGAACCCAATCTGTTCGAGACAAAATCTCTACATCTTGTCTATTACTGTGGTCACCCATCATAATTCCAACCAGCTGGCAAGATGTCCGATCAGTCGGCTGATGAGGAGGAGAAGATTGACTTCTTCGACATGGGGTTGGACGATCGGATTCTAAAGGCAATCGCAGTCCTCGGCTGGAACGAGCCAACACTCATCCAAGAGAAGGCCATCCCATTGGCCCTAGATGGAAACGATATTCTTGCAAGGGCCCGAACTGGATCGGGCAAAACGGCAGTCTTTGCAATCCCCGTCATCAACAAGATTCTCAAATACAAACAGGCGCACCCTTTCGAGCAGCGAAAAACGCAAGCAATCATCATAGCACCAAGTAAGGAGCTTTGTCACCAACTAAAGGAGCACATTGGTAAATTAACCACATGTTGCCTGAGGGAAATAAAGTGTGTCGATGTGGCAAGCGGCGAGGTCAACGATATCAAGCCTCTGCTTGTTGCTGTTGTTCCAGATATTGTCATTGGGACGCCTGCAAAAATTCTCGCTCACATTCAGGCAGGTTCCCTAAATGACCTCAAAAAATCGATCAGGAGTTTGGTTGTAGATGAGGCGGACTTAATATTCAGTTTCGGATTCCAAGAGGACATGCAGAAGTTGGTTGAGAAAGCAATACCAAAAGAAGGCTGCCAGGCATATTTAGTTTCAGCCACCCTCAATCCTGATGTCATAAATCTCAAGAATCTTGTCTTACATAAACCAGTTGTGATCAAATTGGAGGAGCCGGAGTTGCCTAAATGCGATCAACTCGCTCAGTATCATATAAGTTGTCAAGAGGATGAAAAATTCGTCCTGTTGATTGCTTTAATCAAGTTAAACTTATTACGTGGTCGCACAATCATATTCGTCAATTCCCTCAAGAGATGCTACAAATTGAAACTTTTTCTCGAACAATTTGCGGTGAAAAGTTGTCTTCTGAACCCAGAGTTACCAGTAGCGACAAGATGCAATGTGGTCGACCAATTCAACAAGGGCATCTACAATCAGATTATAGCTTGCGATGAAAAATGTGTCCACGATCCTACAGCCAGAAGGAAGGGCGACCATCCAAAGGGTCAAAAGCTGGACAAAGATTACGCCATCGCTCGAGGTATAGATTTCCAATCAGTGTCTAACGTAATCAACTTTGACTTCCCAACCACTGTGACTGCATACGTTCACCGAGTTGGTAGGACAGCGCGGGCTCTCAACTCGGTCAACTCGAACATAACAGAGGGTACAGTGTTGTCATTCGTTGCCCAAGATGAGCACAAATATTTCAATAAGGTGAAGAATGCATTTGGCGATGCTGCAAATTTCAAGCCATACTCGTTCAAGATGGAAGAACTTGAGGCCTTTAGGTATCGATCTAAGGATGCGATTCGAGCAGTCACCAAAGATGTGATAAGAGCAGCACGATTGAAGGAAATTCAGGCAGAGCTACGGAACTCAACGAGGCTCAAAAGTTTTCTAAAGTCGAATCCGAATGATGTTCAACTTCTCAAGCATGATCGCTCAATCAGACGACTCAGTACGCAACAACATCTGCAAGATGTTCCCGACTACATCGTGCCACCAACTCTCAAGACCCGCCAAAGACAGTTCTCAGTATCTGAGAAGCGCAGACACGAGACTGAAGTGGAGTTGTCTGCACCTACCTCCAAAAAGAGCTCCAAGCGAGCCACCAAGGGCAAGGTAAACAGGGCCAAATCGGCAGCTGCCCTGAATCAGAAGCAGAAGAAGAAGGCGCGCCTCTCTGATCCCCTAAAACGTCCGCGAGCAATGCAGCGCGGGAAAATGCGACGGAAAAAGTCCAAGTGAGATGATAACCTTATTCAACAGTCTATCCTAATTAAAGCCAGCTTGCAAACCATTCGTCTGCCGTTTGTGTATCATAGTGTCGAACGGTTCGTCTCTATATCATCAAGTCTCCCTCCCTTGAATGCGCCTTGAGTAGAGCCTTTCCAACCGATCGATTTAGCGAGGAGAGTTGTGTTGCCTCAGTTGTGATTTTCAGCTTTAGTTTCGCGGACGTCTGCTAGATTGATCCACGTTTTGCCGCCACGTCGAGTGCGAGCCAGGCATAGCTTCAATTCGGATGTCTGCCGACTGAAGAGCTGGGGAGAGGAAGAAGGTCTAACTTGGCGTAGGCATGCAGCATGCTAGCTGGATGATTTTTGCTCTAGTTCGAGTGGGAGCCTAGATTGGTGGACGGGAGGATCTCGTTTTCATGTAACGAGATATCAATCAACATGATTTTGAGTATCGCAAGGTTTAAGAAATGTGCATTTCTTGCCTTGCTAATGCTCTTTTCAGTGGTAGTTGCATTGGTTAACAAGTGTTTGGTTGCGGAGGCCAAGCCGCTCGTCTCAGTGTTCGAGTTGAGCCAGACTGAATGGAACAACTCCAGGCGAGTGCAAGATCTTTTCGACGATCTTAAGCAGCGAGAGCATTTATTGCTCAACCTTGATGGCTCTAGAAGAGACAGACAAGTTTCAGGTGGAACAATCAATCAACAAGAGCGACAAACAAGCCATGGTGTAAACAAAGAACGCGGCCTAGCTTGGGCGCCTTTCTTCTCACAATCGCAACTCGCAAACGTGAATCCAGCTAAGAAGAGTGGAGCCATTATCACAAATGGCACCAGAGTTAGCATCGAATGGAAACGGTTACATAAGGCTCTGCTTGGTTTACAGAACCCAAAGCTACTTGGTGGCGACATACTGATGAGAACGAGTGGGCGGCGCCAGAGGGGAGGGCACTTTGTTAAATTTCAACGCTCGGCGCTGGTGAGCGCAGTCAGCTTGTGGCCGGATGGGGTTATTTTCTACGAGTTAGACGGTTCAGTTGCTCACCTAGCCAACCTGATTCAGGAGGCCATGCAGCAGTTTCACGCTGAAACTTGCATAAGGTTTATAAGGCGCGAAAACAACGAGCCAGACTACTTGCGCATCGAGGCGCTGAAGGGTTGTTTTTCCTACATTGGGCGCATCGGGGGCGAGCAAACCCTCTCGCTGGGCGACGGTTGCGAGTTTAGAGGCACCATAACGCACGAGCTCCTCCACGCAGTCGGCTTCTACCATCACCAGAATCGCTCCGACCGAGACCAATTTCTCGAGATAATATGGGAAAACATCGCCAGAGGCAAGGAGGGCCAATTCAAGAAGATGGCGCCACATGAAAATGTACTGTTAAACGAATTCGACTACGACTCAATCATGCTCTACGGGCCGCGCACCTTTGGCAAGACGCTCGATCGAGTAACCATGAAGCCGAAACGAGACGGGGTCGTCCTGTTGGAGGTAATGGAGAAGCTTGGATTGAGCACGCTCGACATTGATAGCGTGAACAAGCTTTATAAATGCAAGGCCTACAAATGATGATCTCATTTAAACAGAAGCACAAACTCTTCCACAGCTTTATTTCGAGCCTTCATCTGTTGGCGTTAGTCTAGCGACAATGTGATTCAATCAACACGCTCGTGTCCCTAAAACTGTCCGACAGCTCAGACCAGCGGCCGCTGTCTGAATCCAGATTGACTGCTTGCTGGCTTATTTGGTCCCCAAATTGTCCGTCGCCTGCCCATTCCGGGTGCCGTCTCGCTCGAGCTGACCAGCTATCGGCTGTAGCCAGACTAGCCCGTCGCTGCAATTGCTCTGACTCCTGCTCAGGTCGAGGGCGCAGATTTGAGCGCTCGTCGCCCAAACGGAGTCGTTTCTTTCCCCTCGCCGGCTCTTCCTTGACCGTCATTGGTTGCTTCCTTCGATTGCCGGCTGTCTTGCCACTAAAAGCTTACTTTCCAATTGCAAATTTGCAATGGCGAAGAGAAACCTTGATTGTTGCTCTGTTCCAGGATGAATCCGCTCTAGCCATAGCTCCTGGGAGGAATCCAACTACATCGGTACGCAATCACTCTGTCTGCTGCTGGATTCCATGTTGACTCGAACCGATGTATTCATTGAACCGCCCAAATCGCCACCCATTGTGCTGCTACCTTCGAAGAGAGAAGGGAGACAGAAAACCGGCTAATCGGCCAGGGTGGCACTTTAGGCAACCGTTAGAATGCACCATCTGCTGGTGCTGCAAAGTTGGAGCCGGCGCTGTTTGGCCAATTGCAGCAAGCACTTTGCTCGAAAACCGCCCGCCAAACTCGGGAACTAAACTAGCAGTTTGAGAGGCTTGCTGCTTAGCTATCTAAAGGCGAACAAGAGTTTCACGTGAATGCGAGCTGCCGGGCGAGAGCTCGGCGCCAGAGCAGCTGATCGGGAAGCTAGAATGAGATACCCGGAGATAGAGCGAGAGTGTTTGTGTTGCGTCGTTATCGTTGTCTTTGTGCGAGCCCCCTGATGCGGTTTGGTGGAGAAGCTGCCTCGCAAGCTTTGCTCTGCTGCTTTGGGCAGTCGAGCTAGGAGGCGACTTGGCGCGTTCAGATTGAGCGCATGTCGCAAATACGCGCAATACGACTATTTCGTCTCCTTGAACCAAAACTGATTTGGTTCAATAAACTCTGATTGGCTGATGGCGAGAGCTCTGTTACGAATCGCGTAAGGCGAGCGCACTTGGCGCTCGACCCTGAACCTCAGCCGCCTCGTGAATTTCTCGGCAAAGCAGCTTCGTGCCGGATGAAAGTGGTTTAGTTTCACGCCCTCAAACCTGGGCAGGCTCCTTCGAGCTCGTGGTTCTCGCAAGAGAAGTTTAAAATGAACGTATGGGAGCGGAATTTGGCCAAAAAGCGCAGATCGTTGCCCTTGGTAACGGAAACTCGAGCGCCAAAGTGCAACACTCGCTTTGCAACTGGCACTCGCAACGATGGAATCCGGGATCCAACTCGACTCTGCGAGGGCCGATTATATCCTCGCGCATCGATATTGGACTTGCAACAATCTCAAGTCTTGCCTCTCATTGTGCGACCATCTAAGTAGGACGCTCGGCAAGTATGATCTCGGTTCCGTTGACGCTACTGTCCAAGCGCAAGAATTGAACCAGCTGAAACATCTTGTCTGGTTTCTCAAGGTCAAATGTCTGGCTGAAGATTATTATTTAAACGAATCCTTGCTCCTCAATGAGGACGATATTGAGGATGACCAGCAGGTGCGCTGTTTGCGGTCAGTTAGGGGCAGCGATAAGGACAGGAGGGATGGCGGCGCTCAGTTTGGTCGGACGGGCAAGCTGTTGGCTGGCGGCGCATCGAGTGGCAGCGCCCTTGGTTGCGGCAGTCGCCGCCAAACCGGGATCCTGACTGGCCGACTGGCCACCGTTAGATCGGGCCAGACAAGTGGGGCGACGAGCGCGTACCGGCCTCTCACAACCAGATTGAGCGCAACTCAGACTGCGTTCAGCCGCTCAACCCGACCTTTGCTCAGATACTCAACCTGTCCGCTCCTAGCGAAGCACATGTTCGAGTACCTATACAGTGCGCAGGTAGCCACCAACAAGTATCCAGATTACCGCCAGTGTTTGGAGTACATAAATTTAGTCCAAGATTTCACGCACAGACAGAGGACGAGCAAGGAAGGCAGTGCAAAATCTAGATTGAGATCGCAGTTGCCAACCGCAACCGACGATCCAGAAATGAACGAACGGACCTCTGAGCTTGGTTTCTTCTGGCTACTTTATCTTGGTATTTGTTACTTCAAGTTAAGAATGAACCAACAAGCGGAGAGGTACTTTCTGCTCGCAAGATCAGTCAACCCAAAGCAGTTGGACTCGTACACCTGGTTGGTCAAAGTTTACCTGAGAACTGGCGAGCCAGGCAAGGTTATGAGAATCTGTGAGACTGGTTTATCACAGGGCAGGAGCTCAATTCTATTCAATTGGATGTCGAGGGTGCAAACTCTCTTGGATGATCCCTACGGGGCAAATTTGAGTCTCCAAAACGCGCTCGCCTCCGACCCAACCAACTTGGAGGCGCTTGCAAACGTAGGCTACTTTTCCTTCTACGCTAACAACCGCGAATTGGCCCTAAAATGTTTCGAAAGAATCAGACAACTTTCCTCAAACCAAACTCTCATCTCGAACGATTCAGTGGGCGCAGACTCGCGAGCCGAACTGCTTAACAATCTAGCCTTGTGCAACTTTTATAACGGCTTCTACCACAAGGTAGTGCCCTTGTTCCTGAGAGCAATTCTGATCTCGCCAAGCAAAGAGGTGACCAGCTGTATTTGGTACAATATGAGCTTTGTTCCAATCAGCTGTGGTTTCAGGGAGCTCGCAATCGCCTGCCTAAAGTTGGCGCTTGCAAACTGTTCGCAGAACGAGGAAGCCGCAAACAATTTGGGTGTGCTAAGGTATGAGAATCTCGTCGCAGACAGGGTGCATTTCAGCAATCGAGAGGAGTTGCGGTTTAGGGCGTCCGGGTGCCAGAAGCTTGGCTCGGAGGAGCTCAGAAACCATGAGGATCAAGCTGAGCGTCGAGCTCTGTTCGATCAACTTGAGAGTTACTTTGGCCCATTGATAAAGGAAGATGGAGAGCTCACGCCAGATTCCTACAGTCAACCAGAGATGCTTTACAACATGGCGATCGTCAAGGAGAGACGAGGACAGTTGATGGCTGCAGCAAACTACTGTAGTCTTTACCTCGAGCACGACGCACGCAACTATCACATCCGAAATATGTTGCGCGAAATACAGCACTTGGTTACGCAAGATTGTTGATCTCCAGCAGGGCCAGTTCAAAGTCCATTGCGAAAGTTTATTTGGACGCCAGTCAGCTTGAGATCCAGCCCTCACAAAGAAGATACAAACTCTTTGGATGAGTCCGGTCCAAATCCATGAGATGTTATCGCAAAGGACTAGTATCCATCTGTCTGGCTATTGGTGGTAGCTCGGCGGTTGGTTGGTGAGACATGATCGATCAATTGCTCGACAGAACAAAAGTAGCCTAAAACGGTTACGAGCTGCCTCGTTATGCCCTAGCTGTTATGATTTGAACATTGTCACCTGAGACTTTGCCAACCTCGAGGCACAACACATAGTCGCGATAGTCAGCTGAGGCTATCATACTCCTGCGAAGGGAGGAACAAAATGGATGGTTGTCCTAGCAGCCAAGGACTCGAAGGAAGACGAGGAAGACTGAAGGTTTGAATGGCCGCTTGATCCGAGAATAGAGGCGGCAGATGACGGGTGAACCGCGCGTCGCCTGGTATTGAGTTTAGCAAACGTAATAGTCTATGAAGTCCAAAATCAAAATAAATACAATGGAGTCGATTGAGCGCACGTTGACATCTGGCGTTAAAACAATCCAATCCGTTAGTTTACATTCGAAGAGTTGTTCGAGTTCATTCCGTTCCGAGAGATGGAGACGTCAGACTTTGCCAATCGCCGGGCCTGGCTCCTGGCTGGGCTCTTGGTTTCGTCTTTATGCGCGTACATTGTTTACACTGACTTCCAGGATAGAAAGGTCTATGCAGGCGACGAGAACACCCTCATCAAAAGGATCAACCTTCTAGAAAAGAGAGTGGAGAGCTTAGCTTTGGGTGACCATGTTGGCGCCCGGGTTGGCGCTTATAGTGATACAGCGGCCCCCCACGATACAGACGCTGGCCGCCAGGATGAAAAATTAAAAAGACTGAACGTCTTTGTTGAAAACCACGGCGACAATCCCATGAGCTCGTGCGACAGACAGTTCTATAAGACATTTGGATCCCATGGAAGTGGAGAACTCTTCAAGTGCGCGAAGAAACTACCTGTTTACGAGAGAAAGCGCATACTAGTCACAGGTGGCGCAGGTTTTGTCGGTAAGTTCAGTTCAGTTCAGATGTTTGAGGCTTGATTCGAACGAGCTTGACCACTAAAAGTTTCTCAAAAACCCTCAAACTCTAGGTAGCCACCTGGTGGACAGTTTGATGCTTGACGGTCACGAGGTAATTGTTTGTGACAACTTTTTCACGGGCAGAAAATCAAACATCGAGCACTGGCTCGGCCACTCGAATTTCGAACTCATAAACCATGACGTAATCAACCCCCTGACAATAGAAGTGGACCAAATTTATCATCTAGCCTCGCCAGCCTCACCTGTCCACTACATGTCAAACCCAATTAAAACAATCAAAACCAACACCATTGGAACAATTAACATGCTCGGCTTGGCTAAACGTGTTGGGGCCAGAATTCTCATTGCGTCTACGAGCGAAATTTACGGCGATCCGCAGGTCCACCCGCAAGCGGAAATCTATTGGGGTAACACGAATCCAATTGGACCTAGGTCGTGTTACGATGAGGCAAAAAGGTTGAGCGAAACCCTGGCCACAGCATACAATCAACGCGAGAATGTAACTATTAGTATTGCAAGAATCTTCAACACTTACGGGCCAAGGATGCATCCCAACGATGGCCGAGTTGTGTCAAACTTTCTGATCCAAGCTCTCGCCAACGAGTCGCTATCTGTGTATGGATCTGGCCAACAAACTCGATCCTTCCAGTATGTAAGTGATCTTGTATCCGGCCTGAAGAGATTAATGGAGGCTAACGTGTCAAGTCCAGTCAATTTAGGCAACCCAGTTGAGATGCAAATAAATGAATTGGCTCTCGAGATCAAGAAACTATTGCCAAACTCAAGAAGCGAGATTGTGTTCATGGAGTTGCCCAGGGACGATCCTCGCCAAAGGAAGCCGGACATCAGCAAGGCTGAGGAGCTGCTACACTGGAGGCCAGTTGTGCCTCTTTCGAGGGGCCTCCGGCGGACACTTGAATATTTCAAGCAAGAGATCGACACAAATTAGACGCTCGAAGCGGTAGTTGATGTTCGAGCTGGAGCGGGGGCCCAATAGGTAAACCTATCATTGCCTATAATTGAAGAGACAAACTGACAAGTGGTATGAGACAGTTCTAGTTGTAGACTGACGTTTGAGGCACAGAAGAGGAGGCTCTCCGCTCGCGCTGACGACGCGGCTTTCCTAGCAATGAAGTCTGAGCGAACCACAGATATTTCTAGTTTAAACAATACTAAGAATAAAGGTCTAAGCATTTGTTCTGTCTATTTAATTATAGCAGAATCCGGCTTCCCAATTCATTTTATCTGCTTGAGGCTCAGAATCTACGAAACAAACGCTAACTAATTCCAGGCTATACAAGCGCTGGATTTCGACCGAGCCGATGGCATAATATCGGCCATTACCCAGGTTGTGGCAAGCAAACTTAGCATTCTCTGTGAACCGGACCCTGTTGAAGTATCTATTCCCAGCGCTAACAGCAAATAGTCATAATATTGAGGACATTTCGAGGTGAATCCTTGGAACAATCGCACCACGTTCATAACACTCACCAAAGAACAATTCCATTAGGCCGTCGATTGAAGGAACAATCTCATGATGGACTTGTGACCGAACATTACCACTCGCATGTTTAGATCTGTGATAATACTTGTCCCTGATCCGTAACCTAGTTATTGAATTTATGATCTCACAGGCTGAAATTTGTTGATCCATTTTAAAGCAAGCCTCTGGCCCCGTTCATTGTCAAGATGGACCAGTTGTATTTGTTGATATTTTTAAGCGTTGCAATGCTCATGGGAAGTTTCCTGTCTGGTATTGTGCCCATGGCTTTCAAGCTATCTGATTCAAAATCACGTCACCTCGCTCTGGTTGGCTCAGGGATACTAGTTGGAACTGCGCTGGCCATCATCATTCCGGAGGGTATTGACTCTATTTATGGCCAATCTGAACCACTAGCTCCAAACTCGAGTCCAAAACACCAAAACTCTGAAGTTCAAACCGCCCCTATCCGGGGATCATCTGACTTTGCCTGGATTATTGGAATCTCCCTCGTAACCGGATTCGTGTTAATGCTCCTCATCGACCAGTTCTCAATCTATAGAAGCGGCGACTGTCACCCAAGTCATGGTGTCGATTTGACGAGAACTGAATACATGTTAGCAAGTCAAGATGATGACGCCGACATTTGTCTTGAAGAGGAAGATGTTGTTTCGAATGAGGTTCCCTCGACAACAAGCAGTGAGACGAGACCAATTAGGGATCACGATTCTCACAGGATTGCTATGCGAGGTGTTCAAAACAATTACTCGAACCAAGTCTACTCGGACAGCGGTCATTTATGCCAGAATCATGAGAGTCGGCAGCCAAGTCGAGCAACCAATACTAAAGTAACTCCAACCCTTGGACTTGTTATTCATGCCTCAGCCGATGGTATAGCGCTCGGTGCTGCAGCAACAACGTCGCATCGAGAAGTTGAAATGATCATATTCTTGGCCATAATGCTCCACAAGGCGCCCGCTGCCTTTAGCTTGGTTGTCTTTCTGCTCCATAGAGGCCTTGAACACTCAACAATCCGTCAGCACTTGCTAGCCTTCTCCCTGAGTGCCCCAATTGCGGCCCTGGTCACATATTTTGGCTTGAGCCAGTCAGGTAAAGAGGCATTGCGGAGGAACAATGCCACAGGTATCGCAATGCTATTCTCAGCCGGTACGTTTCTATATGTGGCCACTGTTCACGTGCTACCCGAATTAGTTCATAACAAGCTTCTCACGCCCAAGGAATTGATGTTCCTCGTCGGTGGCGCATTCTTGCCAATTCTACTTGCCCAGTCAATTTGATCCATATCGACCACTAAGACTCATGAATAGATTATAAATTAACTTTATAAACAAATTATGTACTCTCGCTCGAGGTATTGTTGTGACCAAACGCCCATCTCTAGCCTGAGTGGTAGGCGAGTTTTCTCAAGCTACAGAGGGTGCTTTCGGTGAAAGAAGCCAGGAAGTTTTGAGTAATAAAAACTCGAGCAGCAGCAGCAAACTCAGCTCCTCAGTCCCGATTGTCTGTGCCAACAAAGCAAAGCCGATCTAGCCACTCGCTCGTCCGGGCCCATCTCAATGCGGAGGGAGGTCTTGTTTGTTTTTCATCAAAGACTGGCTTCTTTTTTACCCATCGATCGGCAGACTATTGTTATCGTGCCTGCGAACAGTGCATAAGAGCAATATTCAATGATTTTGGAGAGGATGCTCTTTGCACAGGTTGACTTGCACTAGAGCAATTAGATTCATGGATCCAGCGGTGACTGTCAGCTTGAATGGCTTTAGTTTAACGGCCAACTATGTACATTTACAATGCCATAGCTCGATCGTAAAGGTTGTCAATCGTGTTGTGTTAGTGGAGGAGTCGTTTTGCATACGAGTAGCCGGATTTTGTGTCTGTGATCGTCTGTGATCTTCACTTTCCACCTGACTGATTCTGATCCGTGCGATCATAGACCAACAAAGCTAGCTGGATCGCCATCCAAAGGACTCACCTTTGGGCAGAAGCGCATTTGTCTTGTTGCTTGTAGTTGGACGGAAGAAGAATGCGCTTGTTGCACTTGTTTCCTGGCTCGAGCGGCCCTGATCGAGCGGCCTCGGCGGCGCCCGACTGAGCGGAGCTGGCGAGATTAGACTGGCAGTGGCCTCTGAGCGCAGATGCAATTAAGCAATTGGACAGCGTAGAAGCAAATATAGAGCAAACGCTTACTTTGCAAACTGAGCGCGAGAGATGCACTGAAATCGAGAGCGAAGAGATAGCGTTCGGCTGGTGGTGTTATAATCTGATAACAAATGTTTGCTGCGAGACTTCGTTGATCAACGAATTGAGAGAGAATTGTACAATATGTCATCAAGTTGCTTGCTCGGATGCACTTTCGCCCTCTCAATCCTACTATTTCCTGTGATAGTTTTGCCAACGACGAGCGCCAATGCCATAAGCGAAAACTCGACAAACTCTAACTTGAATGACACGGACAGACCAAGACTCGAACTAATCAAAACAAGCTCCACTCCTATCAAAAACGAAGTGAGAGATGCCAACAATAATCAGAGCGCGAGAGCCGCAAATTGTTCAACAGTTTGCGATGATCTGATAGACGAAAACAGGAGTGAGAGCGTTCAATACACTATAACGATTGACAGCGCACCCAAAACGGTGAACAATGGAAGCTCAGCAGACCCAACTGGTCAGCGCCAAAGGCGAGAGTCGTCGGAGGAGCGGAAATCAGGTAGGCTTGTTGCTGAGCAACTCGGTGAACCAAAAGCAGCTGAAAGGAGTGCAGCAAAGAGCAAACGATTCAAGACTAACAGCAAGAAAGAACTTAGGGATGTGCTGGCAAAACCCAAGTTGAGCGAGAGAAGTCGTATTTTCTTGAGGAAAATCAAGGAGAGTAGAAGGTTGAAGGGCGGCGGGAGCCAATCTTTGGGTGGAAAATCGTCCAATTTGACCGCAGCGGCCAGTTATACGCACGAGGATTGGGTTGACTTTGAGGACTCGCTGGCAAACCAAAGCGATAATGTGGTCCAGCAAAGGGAGAGCCAGCCGGCGCCGCCACCGACGCCACCGGCAGCCGGCGCTGGCGTCCCAAGGGAGCGCCAAGCCGCCGCCGCCGCCGCCGCCGTGGAGCGAGCAAGCGAGAATGGGGCCGGCCAGGTGAGGCTGACGAAGGAGTCTGCAACAGGGGAGGTTGAAGAGCGGCCGCTGCTAAGCAAGAGCACCACCACCATGACCACCATTGGCGACGGCAAGAAGAAGGCCAAGGTGGTGAGCAAGTCCGCTTCACTGCCGCCTGGCCTCAGGCGCCGCATCATAGAGCAGTTTGTGAGGAGTGGCGGCGATCCGCACAATATAGTGGTCAGCGATTCCACCATAACCACAACCTCCCAGTCGAAGAAGAAGACCATCACAACTGTGTACAAGATCGTGCCTAGCGCGCAACCGCCACCGTCGCCAAAGGGAGTGAAGCCGGTCGTCATTAAGGAGGCCTTTGGGCCCGAGGAGGTGGATCTTGGCGAGTTGAGGGGGCCGAAGTTCATGGGTCCGCCGGCGAGCTTGAGCGTGGGCAGCTTCGGCAAGGGAATGGGCGGCAGCAACTTTGGCGAGAACACGCCAAAGAGGTTGAAGGGGCCGAGAAAGATCAAGAAGATTATGGTCACCCGGACTGAGGTGCCGCATAGCCTGTTCATGGCTGGCGGAAACGGCAAAAAGGGCGACGATTTGGGCGAGTTCTATCAGGGGCCCCACGAGACCATCTTTGGCTTGAACGAGCGGCCTGAGGAGTTCAGTTTGGGTCAGAGGAAGAATATTATGAGCTTGGATAGGAAGGCGCACAATTCGATGGGCGGCGGAATGAACCAGAAGCAACTGATGGAGTTTCAGTTGATGCACGATGGCGGCGGCGGCGGCGCCGAGATAGAGAAGATGCCAGAGGCAATGCCAAAAGTGAAGGGCATTGGCGGCGGCGGAATCTCGCTGGAGGAAATAATGGAGGCAATGAAGCCAGGCGCTGAGATTGGGCCAGACAGCATGAAGATGATGATGCTGATGAACGAGAGGCCGGCGAGCGATGGGCCCAAGTTGCACGAGTTGAACCAGGCAGATTTGGGCAAGAGTTATCAGCAGCAGCAGATCGGCAAGCACCTGATGAACTTTCACGAGTTGAACTCGAAGCTGCCAAAGACCAAGGCGAGCGAGACGGGCGGCCAGCGGCAGAGTGCTGGCGAGCAGGGCGGCCAAAACAACAGGTTGGCGAGAAAACCAGAGCCGGGCGGCAGGCTGGAGGGCAGGGGGCCTGAGTTTGGCGGCGAGAGGGCCAATAGGGAGGAGGCGAACGAGAGGGACAGGCCAAAGCAGCAGCGCCAGACTCAGGAGGGCGGCCAAGCGGGGGCCCAAGCGAGCAAGGCCGGCGAGAAGGGCAGGAAGGCGGCTGAGGCGGCAGAGAAGCCGGCCGATGAGCGAGAGCGGGCGGCGAAGAGGGCGCGCGCAAGGCAAGCCGAGTCCGAGTCCACTCCCGCCCCCAAGTCGGCCGGCGAGGGCCGGCCAACGAAGCGGGATGAGTCGGGCAAACTGGGCGGCAGGGAGAAGTCGGCGTCGGCGCCAACGGGCAGCAGGGTCAGCGAGAGGGTGGATCCGGTGGAGGAGTTGAAGCGGGTTGTGTTGGCGACGGCGAGTCAACGCTTGAAGGAGCCGGCGACGACGACGACGACGACGACGACGACGAGCACGACAACCGGCCGGCCCAAGGGCAGGGAGGCGGCGCGGGAGACGAGCAGCACCAGCTCGGCGAGAGCCGCGGCCGGCGAGACTGGCGCCAGCTCGGGCAAGTCGGCCGCGAGCAACAAGCGAGCGAAGTCGGATGGCGCCGACGTGGGCGCAACCTCCGCCACTCCGCCCGAGCCGGCCAAGGGCGAGAAGCGAGAGGCGCCCAAGGACAGGCTGCCGGCCGAGTCGTTGCAGGCGCCAGCGGCCAAAGGGAAGACGCACAATATCATGATGCTGATAGACTTTAACCCGGTGCAGCAGGCGGACCAAGTGCAGCAGCAACAACAACCACAACAAAAGCAGCGGCCAGTCGAGCTCGGCGCGACCGGCCGAGCGCCGAGCTCTGGCCGGCAAATGTTGAGGGCGCAGTCGCAGTCGAGAGGGACGGACGCCTTCAGGCCGGCGCACTTGTGGGCGCGCGAGAGCGACAACCAGTGGCGACCTCTGAGGTCCGAGGAGAGCGGACAGCAGGCTGCAGCGTTCGGTGCTCAGCGGGCGGCTGGCGAGACGACGCCGCCCACAGTCAGCGTGCAGATCTACAATGGACCTGTGGGCCCAAGACAGAGTCGGCAGCCGCAATACCAGCCTCAGCCCCAGCCTGAGATGGTGAGCCCGAGCGGAGTTCGGGCGGGCGGGTTGCAGTACGCGCAGTCGGGGCCAGAGCAGGTTTTGTACGGGCCGAGGGGGGCCGAGCAGCTGGAGGGTCCGGAGCCTGCGAGCGTGCTGTTCGAGAACGCGCCCGCCGCAAGCCAGCAGTACAACTTGAAGACTTCCGTTCCCGCCGGGCTGGCTCGCTCGCTGGGCGCTCGTCAGCTTCCGGCGGCGCCGTTCCTGCTGGCCAGCGGCAGCGCGGGCGGCCCCACCGCTGCGGCCGCCCCACCGGCGCCGGGCGGCCCCTTTGCGCGGCCGCCCGGCTGGACGAGCACGCTGGCCGAGGGCGAAGAGGCGCCCATTTTGCCTGGCGAGTCGGCGGACACGAACCAGCTGGTGAAGGAGGTGATCGACGAGCTGGCCATGGAGGCGACAGGTGGCGCGAGCGGAGACGGCCAACTGTACACGACGACGAGCGTTCGAGATGCGAGCGCCGACGAGAGTGGAAACGCAAACCTCGGCCACGGGGAGGATGAGGACGAGGACGACGATGACGCCGCCGCTGCCGTGGCCGCGGCAGCCGAGAACGAGGCCGTCGGAAGGGAGCTCGTGAACTCGAACAGTCGGGGGCCTTTGCACTCGAGTCTCGGGGCCGCGACCTTCGCCTTTCGGCGCAGCGAGGGCGCCACCAGCTGAGGCCGGGTTGCTGCGGCTGCCTGCCAGCGCTGGCCGCCGCCGCCGCCGCCGTCTACGTGTAAATAAAACCGCCAAAGGTCTGGCCGCTTTAGTGTTCAAGTTCAGTTTGTCAACGTTGAAAATTAAAGTTGATTAGGAGACACGGGGAGCTCAATTACGATGAGGCTTTGCTCCTGCCAGAGGCTGGCTGACTCGCGCTCGAGTTTGGCATTGATCGAGGTTGGCCTGTTCAGTTCAGTTTCGTTTGGTTCAGTCGGCGCCATTGCATGCGAGCGCGCCAGCCAATGGGCACAAGGTGAACCGGCCGACTCGGCCACACAAACGGCACTGGACGCGCTCGAGCTTGCCGCGCTGACCAGCCTGTCTAGTCGGGCAAACTCTTGATTGATTGCCGGCTTGCGGCGGCGGCGGCGGCGGCGGCGGTAGCGCCAGTTGGCCAGCGCACCATGGCCGCCGACTGTTGGCTCCAAATCTTTCCACTCCAAGCGCCCAAGCTGCTGGCTTCTGGCGCCGTTCGAGATAGGGAAAATATGGGAGCCAACATGTGAGCATGGGGTGAGGAAAGCTCGCCTGCGTTTGCGCCACCATCCATCCAAGGTGGCGAGCCCGACTGCCGCGGCAAAGCCAAACAAGCGACACGGCGAGCGCCACCTCCCAGTGTAAAGCGGAAAAGAGCGCGCTCGCGAGTTGGTGCCACAGCATCGGGGCAAACTGATCAAAGTGGCGACATTTCGTCATCCGGTTGCATTCGGATGCGCGTGCTTCAGAGTGCAGCCGGGCGAGAATGAGAACAGGTGCCAAGGATTGCGCACGCTGCTCGGCGCACCTGAATAAGTGGCATGTTTGCCTGAAAGCGAGCTGAGTTTCAGTGACTCTCGCTGACGAGTGAGGAGGCGAGCGGTAAATTTGGTTCAGCGGCAGCAGCAGCGAAGTTGCCCCCTGCGCTGAAACTGAGCGGGTCTTACCGGCAGCCTGAGCGCTGATTCGGGGAAAACGAGCGGCCGATCGGAAAACCGGCTTCGAGCTGCGAGCTGCGAGCCCAGGGCGCCCGTCGCGCCACCTAGGCGGCGGCGCCCGGAAGCAGCGGCCGCTTCCGTCGGAGGCGAGCGAGCGAGCGGCCAAAGTGGCGCCTCTCGAGAGCTGGAGCGGCCGCCGTTAGTCGGCCGGCCGCAGAGGTGAGAGGGGCTCGCTTGTTGTCATCGAGCGGGCGGGCTGGCTGGCCGGGCGACTCAGAGGCGGCAATAGCAATAATGACTTTGCACCCCCGTTAGCCTCTCAAGCTCGAGTGGCCCGCGCCTTGGAGGCAAACAAATACGCAAATTGTTTATGGCCGCAGCACTTTCGGTGCAAACAAAGCGCTGTATGGGACACAGCCAGCCTCGGTCACTTCCTCTGGCCGAGCCGAGCCGAGCCGAGCCGAGTCGAGCCGACCGGAACCAAACAATCGGCGTCCGATTGCGGTCTTGGTTTGCACGGCCGCCAGCCATCAGCGGCCATCGGGAGGCGGCGGGCGCGCAACAGGCGAGCGCGGCCGTCAAGCTAGACGGCTCTGGCTGCGCGAAGGTCCTGTGCTTTGCCATGGCGAGACGGCGGCGGCGACGCGGAGGAGGTTTCTCTCGCTGCAGACTGAGACTGAGATGGAGGCGCAGGTGCAGGTGCAAGTGGAAGCGCGGCGCCTGAGAGCGGGGAAGCCGCTAGTAGGCAGGGTTGCGCTCACTGGGATGGATGTTGATACGGACGAGTCGGGGAGTTTGAGCGGCCGCTGGAGGGTTTTGTCCAGGGAAACTCCTCTGCTTCGGCGGCTTGGCGAGCCAAGGTTGGCAACTCTTGCGCGAATCAGATCTGGCGAGACGGCGGCGGCGGCTGCGGCTTCGGCGACAAACGACCATAATCAGCAAGATAGCGAGCGAGCGAGGACGCCGCCAATATAAAGTAGCTCGCATCTTGCTGCCCGCGTTCAGTCGACCGCATCCAGTCGACCACCTCCAGTCGACCACCTTCAAGTTCAAGCACGTTGTTGAATAAGAGCGGCCGGCCGGGTGACACTAGAGCCTCATCGGACGATCGCACAGTTGGGCTCCCTCTAGTCAGCGGTTCATTCAGTGGCGGCGAGGGAAACTGTCAGAAGGCGCCGAGCAACAAGCAAGCAGGCAAGCAAGCAAGCAAGCAGCAGAAGCAACATGGCCACGGCCGCCCACAAGCTGGCGCCCGCGAGCTCGGGCCAGGTGCTATACGAGGCGGCCCACTACTACACGGTCGGCGTGTTCGACAAGCACGGCGACCCGAGGGTGGCAAACTACCACCTGATGCGAACGCCTTGGCCGACAATACTCGCAACCCTCGTCTACTATTGGTTTGTGCGCTCGGCCGGCCCAAGGCTCATGCGCAACCGCAAAGCCTACGAAATTTTGCCCCTAATTCGAACCTACAACCTCCTGATGGCCACCTGGAACGGCTTCGGCTTCCTCACAGCCTGCCAGCTGGTCAACTACGGACTCGAAACAATCGGTTGCAGGCCAACCGACCCCTTCGAGCGCGACGAGAAGACCCTCAACCAGATCTACTATGGCTGGATGTTTTACACCTCGCGGCTTGTTGAGTTTGCAGACACAATCTTCTTCGTGCTGAGAAAGAAGGACAGCCAGGTGACCTCCTTCCACGTGTTCCACCACTCAAGCGTTCCAACGGCCACCTGGTTCTTCCTCAAGTTTGCGCCAGGCGGAAACTCGGCCATATTCCCATTCATCAACACCTTTATCCACTCAATCATGTACACCTACTACTTTCTTGCCACCTACCCCTCAATGCGACCCTATTTAGGCTGGAAGAAGTACCTAACTCAGATGCAAATAATCCAGTTTCTCATAATCATCGCCTGCTGCCTGCAGCCGCTCGTCATTCCGGGTTGCAAGTTTCCGCGCGCCCTCCTCCTCATCATGGTCGGCTTCTCCTTCGTCTTTATCTTCCTGTTTGTAGATTTCTATCTCAAATCATACAGAACCAGTGGCGGCAATGGCAAGAAGAGACTCGAAGCAAAAGACAAGCTCAGCGCTGAGGACGACAACAACAACAACAACAACAACAACGACAGCGCCTGGCAGCCGAGAGTGGCCGCCTTAGAAAATGGCCGAGCAGGCAGCGACAACAAGGACGAGCTTTCTCAGGTCAAGAGGAGGAAAGACCGGAAAGAGTTGTGAGAGCGAGTTGGTGGCTAGTTGCGTGGACAATTTAACGAGCTTTGTTAGAGAGTGTCGATTATATGATTTTTGTAATTAATCAATTAATACAAACCAACGTGTTTAGTTGGGAAGCCAAGTTGGTGTGTATCTTTTTGGGGGCCAGCAATCAGTGTATTGCAGGTGAGGAGTCAATTTTTACTTTAACCTAACTGTAACAACTGTGCCCAAGGAACACGGGCAAAACGAGAGCCGGGAATTAGCTGAAGAAGTAGGTCGACTTCAGGACGGCTCTCAAGTCCAGGTCGCCCGCTTTTGGCACATCCTTGAAGGTTGAGCGTATTTTAACCTTAGAGAGCTGTCGCTCCTTCTCGTACATCTTGATAAGCGACTGACTAGCACCCTGCAGATCATCTGTCAACAAGTGTTCCGAGTCAGAATCATCCCTGTCGGCCTTCTCAGCTAGAAGCATCTTTAGGTCGAGATCAACCAGTGTGTCGTAGTCGTCAGCAGCTTGCCCGCTTTGCGACTGTGTGTGCCCATAGGAACTTTTCTGAACTTGATTATGTTTAACCTGTTGCAGTGTTGTCTGTCTATTCGAAGAAAGGCTCTCGTCCTCAATCCTCAAATTGCTAGCAAATTTCCTTAAAAACTGCTCTGCCAACAGGTGCAAGAGAGGCTGCGAGTGCAAGGCAACAAACTGCTCGCGACAAATATTGTTCATCGAATCAACGGTATCCGGATGAGTCCAGTAACAGTCGTGGACTGAAACGAACGTTATACCTCTGCGCTGACAGAAAAGAGATGTTAGCATCATATGCGAAGAGTCCAAGGAATGGATGTAGTTTGGGGGAAAGGCTGTCTTTTGCTTGGGAGCATTCAATTTGGATGAGGGATCGTTGTATGATGGTAGTCCAGCTCCGAGGCTCGAGGTTAGTCGATTTGAGCTTGTTTGCCTCTTTAGAAAATAGGGCTGGGTGACAGGAAATCCTAGCGGAGTTTCCCAGCTAACGGGTTGTTTGCACTTGGACGATATGATGAAGGCGCAATCATTCAGCCAATCTTGTATTTGGCGCGATTTGTTGAACATCTGACCAATTGATTCTAAAGTCTTGCTCGACAAATACAGAGCCGCTTGCCAGAGTTCCTTGTCCGGAAATCCTCTGGCCTGCAGTTGGCGGGCGATTTGCAAGCGGGCGCCATAGTGAGTGACCCCATAGACTGTTGTCATGACTGTTTGCTTAATTACCTTCCGCTGGATGTGTCCCTCGAGCATCTTGGCAATTTTAACATCCGCCTCACAGTCCCGCTTCCTCATACTCTCGACAATATCCACAACGCGACTGTAAACGTCCTGCGGCGTTTCGCAAGGTATCAGATTCACTGCCATTGCGCCACCTGTGTCGCGACCTAGTGCGGCATAATGCTGCAATCCATTACAAGAGCCGTCCTGGTGGACGGGAAAATGGCTAATATATTGCCTATGGTCTCTGCTCCGGATAGCTTTTGCAATTTCCTTGCAGCAAGCTAGCACCTGCCAGGGGCTGTCGTTCTTTGTCCACCACCTCCTCCCATCCCAAGGATTGTCAGCCGAGTCTAGGATTTCAATGTGAAGTATTGAATTAGCATAATCTAATCGCTCAGAGAGCGGAGCTTTTTTCTTGCAACCAACAAGGTTAATTAGATGTATTTTGAGCCAGTCTAAACCCTTTTCGCCGAGCGGCCGGCCCTTCGCGAAAAGCAGCAGAGATCTCGCAAGATCTGAACCTAAATGATTAAAATGAGGCGGAATCGGGTAGGTTCGGCCACGGAAGTCTAGATTGTGAGGAAACCAAAACACTCGATCGCGAAAGTGGTTGGCAATGGATAGTCTGTAGAGGCAATCTCGCCAAAGGGAATACATCTCTCGTTTCTTTTGGTCGTACCTCTTCTTTTCCCTATTGTACAATATCCTATCAGCTTTGCTCGCACCCTCGGCCAGCTTTGGCGCTGAATCAAGCATCTTAGATTCCTCCAGGGGCACTGTAAGGTCTGCGTCGCCTCCAGATCGGAACAAAGTTATGACTATATCAAGGATTTCCTTGTTAACAGTCCAAGGACAAAGTCCGATTGAGTTCAGCGAGTCCAGACTGGGGTACAACTTCTGATTCCGGACTCTCTCCATCAAATGGAACATCTTCTCTGCAAAGGGGGTAGACATTCTGACTAAATCTGATTTGTTGGTAAGATATCCGCCAAATCGGTGACTCAACCAAGGAAGTGGTGGGCTCGATGTCGGCAGATAGCTGTAGTCGAATCTTAACCGAGCCGCACATGACTTTCTGTGGAGGGTTTCAAAATCTTGGTGCGCCCTGAATTCTTCCTTAATCTTATGAGTGTGGTTTATTTGCAGGTAGGCAGTATAGAAAGCATGAACAAGGTTGCTCTGTTTGATTTCCTTGTTTGGACTCCTTACTGTGTCTGGATCAAATTTAACTTCTCTGAGTAGGATGCCGTAGAGAAATTTTCCAACTGCGCCAACTATATGGTGCGGCCATTGTTCCACTGGCGAATACTTGTCCTTATAAATAGCATAATTCTTCGTTTCGATTGCCTTCCTTTGGATGTATTCCCTTGAGGTCATTTTACCGACTAACTCAGGGTTTGAGCAATACTCCACTAGGTACTGGCGATAAATTTGTTGCACCTCAGAGTATGAACCATCTGTCAAGGATTTTGTCCTAAGGTATCTTTTCATGATTTTGTCGCCGAATTGAAGATGCAAAGTGCTAGTCGACATGCTAAAGCTGGAGAATGTGGCGTTGTTTTCAATTTCATCTAACAACAGGTGAATCAGTATATTTTTATCTACTGAACATAGGTAGGGGTATAGGTTCACTTTCTCAGAGGTTGTGCATTCTTTTTGGAGCGCATCCAAACTGTTATCCAGCGCTTCACTTAGTCCTTTTCGCCATAGTTCGTAATATTTGTTCCACAAGCCAGCAAATTTTTCTGCAACTAGAGGCGAATTCGTTTGCCTAGCTATGGATTTGATAGTTATACTCGATTGTCTTTCAACAAACCTCTGATGGTCGGCCATAGACGCAAGCTTGTTAGAGTCAGCTCCACCAGCAATATCATGGGGTCGGGGCTGGATCTTGTGGATTTTGGCTAGTAAATTGCAATCATATTTGATTGGCTCATCACAGAAAGTATCATCATAACCATGATCCACCGTTTTTAGCAGACTTTTGATTCCTCTACGCTCAGTAGCATTGAGATAAGTAGATTGAAACAACAACTTTGGATCTATGTTTCTTGATCGCATCTCCTGGACTAGTTTCTTGATTTTGAAGCCAATAGCGTGAGGGTTTTGACTCTTTGAGTAGCCCAAAAGTATATTGGCAAAGGTTTCCGCATTTGGCTCGACGTTATTCCTAATCATGTGCATTCTCGTTTCCACTATTTGAGAAACAGAACCTAATTTAGCCCAACCCTTGAGCACAATATTATAATGGGCAACCTCGACAAGCGGAGATCGTTGTGCCGGGTTAGAGTGTTCCACGAGAAGATTGAAGGCCCTATTGATCTGGCCAACGTCAACGCATACGGTAAGATAAGAGTTGAGGGTCAATCTTTGGCCGAGTCGCCGCCTGTCTAGCTGCTGGGCGACAAGTCTTTGCGCCTCACGCACTTTCTTCAGTCCGTCGGTATCGATCGGCTTCCGCGGGTTGTTTACTTGCTTCTTGATTGGCTGGCCTGGGCTGGAGGGAGGTGAGTGAAAGTCTTTCTGTCTCAAAGATCCAATTTGTATAGATTCGATGCATCGTTTCGTGAGCACAAGTCGGTTGGTCCTGTTTGCCATCAATCGGATAAGGGACATGCAAGAATCCTTTTTATTGACGCGCAACATCTTCCCTCAACGCAAACAAGTGAGGACAACTTGACCTGAATCAGAGCCACTCTCTACATGCTGAATAAATGTGGACAAGTTTTTGATCCGACAAAATAGACCCGCCGACGAGTTTAGGTTTTGGAGGCTTCTTGATACACGTGATGAACTCGCAACCTGGCTTTCGCGCACCACGTTGCTGTGTTTATTGTGTCTGCTCTTTAGAGCTTCTGTTTTCTGCGTCCTGCTGTAGGCCCTCTGCGTGTACAACATGACCATTGATCGCGGCCTCCAAAAAATCCATCTGTCTCTCGAGATTGCTAACCTTTTCGTTTAATTCAGCCAGTTTGCCTCGACACGATTGATCTGTGTTGGGAGAAGGTTGTTCATTCAATGTTTAGCGGGCTGGTTACATCGAAGTGGACCAGTTTAAGCGGACAAATGGACCTACCAAAGTTGTTGAGAAAGTCGGAGATCTTCTTGATGTTTCTTGATATTATTTCGATGAAGTCCCTGTCCTGCCAGTCCTGGCGCTGGACCTCACCATACATGGACGACATTGCCTATCTAAGCCGTATCCAGGGTGAAGAAGAGACCCTGTCAAAAGGTTGATCTTCGGTCACTGCTATTGATGTTGTTATTGTCGTGGTTTTCGTTGCAGTTGAGTGCGGCTGAGCATACAGGCAGCTGCTGCGCGCGAGAGCTGCGCTATGGTTAGCTGGAGAAATGGGCCATCGATGGCGACTCGCGGTGGACATCTACAGCCTCGGCGCCTCTATCGACATACTGGTTGAGGCTGATCCAGATTGTTTCATCACGCAGACAGACTTCTTGAGCAAGTTCAACAAGTTTCCAAACGTCTACAGGCCAAGCGTGTACAAACAAACAGTAACTGCCTTCAACCCGTCCGAGTGCGCCCACACCTGCATGGTGGAGAGCAACTTCACCTGTCTCGGCTTCGATTACTGCGAGACGGCCGTGAGCGGGACTGGCGGCGATCGGCTTGGCTCGTGCTTCTTCCTCCAAGACAGACTAATCAGCGCCGGCTCAAGCGAACAGAGCGGGAGGAGCTCGCAAAAGCCGCAAGCAAGTTCAATGGCGCCGCCAAACAAGAGCACTGGATGCGACCATTACAGTCGCTCGTATTTGGCCGATTT
>ENA-UOVY01000312-UOVY01000312.1-plant-metagenome-genome-assembly--contig:-NODE-312-length-28303-cov-617.461519_pt1 | contig 28303 bp, 19 predicted proteins | sample MGYA00249840_ERZ761561 | MGnify/ENA primary metagenome ERZ761561 (study PRJEB28882, sample SAMN05720143) | plant metagenome | isolation source: Guanajuato, Mexico | place: Mexico:Guanajuato, Mexico...
TCTCTTCTCTTCTCTTCTCTTCCCCAAACCAAATCTTGTGTTTCATTTGCCTATAAATTGTTGCTTCCCGGCTGGGCTGCCAGGCGAGCGAGCGAGCGCTGGCCGATCGGCCCTTTCGAGCGGCGCCGCCAGCAGCGGCCAGTCAGGTCCAGTTTGGCTGACTCGAATTGGCAGAATCAGTTCAGCAACATGAGCTGAATGAGCGGACGCTCGTTTGCGAGCCACTCTCGAGCTGGCGGCCTTGTTTGGCTGGCCAGCCGAGCCGAGCTGGGCGCCGAGCGAGCGAGCGAGCGGGTTGGCGATTTTCACTTTGCCGGCAGCCATAATTGAAGCGGCCGCGCGGTTTTATGGGGCCGCCGCCAACCGGTTAGAGTTGGCAGAGAGTCTCAGTTTGGCTCGGAAGTGAAGGGAAGAGTTTTGCTGTGAGCTCGAAGGCGGGAGCGAAAAAAGATCAAGCGGCGGCCGCTTGGAGCCGGCGCATGGAGGACGGCGGACGTTGGATCCAGCTCCAAACGCCGTCCTCTTGTTGGCGCCAGCTTTTGCTCCGAACTCGCCAGATAGCCGCTAACTGGCCACTGCGAGCGCGGCGAGGGAGCGCCGCCTATAAGTTGGCCCCTATAGGACTCCCGCCGCTGCTCCTCGGCTTGCTCTTGAAATTGGATTTGTTGTCGCTCCTGGATCGCGTTGCTCGTCGTCGTGGCCGAGCTTGCTCTCAGCCAGCGCGCGGCCCTCCTCACTTGCAGCTGTCGCCTTTCGGCCGCTGACGCCGCCGCCGCCGCCGCCGCCAGCTGAGAGCGAGTCTCGCTAGTCAAATTGGCGCCGGATGCTGCGAGCGCCGCCGCTCGGCTCGCCCCTCGGCCGGCTAATTGATTAGCGCCTTGAGCTCCGGGCGGCTGAGCGCGTTTGGCGGCTCAGCGGAGGGAGAAAAAGAGAGCGGCTTGCCTGCGCAGCTCGCTCCTCCTCTCTGTCCGGCAAACCTCAAGGCGCCTCGCTGGCTCCTGGATTCGTGCTCGCAGTCTAAGCTGCTTGGCTGGAGCTGCCCATGATGATGCAACAGCGCCAATCCGGCCAACAACAATAACTGTCGAGCTCGGCGGCCACTCGAGCGGGGTTCATGTCACGCCAATCGGCGTTTATCTGGCTGGCCAAGCGCTTCAGCGCCGCCGCCGCCGCCGCCTCGACCGCCAGCCAAGCTCCGCTTCCTCCTCCAACGGCGCCGACCTCTCCCACTGTCTTCGCCTGCTCCTCGGGCGCCCGGCAGGCCAGCGAGTGAACGCGATCCGGCTGAGCTGGCGCGCGGACAAACGGCGCCGGCCGGCGCTCGAGCGAGCAGCCATTCCGCTCGCTTAGCTCGCAAATGGGCCGCCGCCGGCCGCTCGCCTGGCCCGGTGGCAGGTTGGCCGGCCGGCCAGTCGGCTGGCCGCTCGCCCGACGACAAGTGGCCACCGGGCGCACTGCACACAACAATTGATTCATCACGGCGCCTTTCGTGCTGCTCGGCGGGCCAGCCAGCCAGCCAGCCAGCCGAGCGCCAAGGTTAGGGGTCGAGTGTCGTCGGGCGGTTGCGTGATGGCCGCCTTGCGCTCCCTCACCTCAGGCGCCCGCTCGGGCAACAAAGGGCCGCCAAAGTCTCCGAGGGCCAACTTGCCGGCGCTCGGCTTGCCAGACGGGCGGCCAACTGGGCAGCCAGGCAGCCCTAACTCGCCTGCGCACACAATACACGCAATTTGCAACTCATTTGGGATTCCTCGGGCTCACTTGGCAAACGCGTCTTGGTTCATGTGAAACACAATGCCGACTCACAATGCGCCCGCGGCCACTCACACTCAGGGGGTCGCCGGCTCGAGCTACTCCGAGCGGCCCAGTGGCTGGCCGCCAGCAGCGCCTACACTCGGCTTGTCTGAGCGCAAACTCAAAACTGGGTCAGCGCCGAGCTGCTTGGCCTGATTGGCTCTGCCTCCCTCCTTCGCCGGCCGGCGCGATGATTTCTTCTTCCCAATAATTAAATTAGCTTGCCGGCGCTGAATATATAGGTGGCTGGCTGGCTGGCTGGCGGAGAGGGAGGCGCGCTGAGCTCAAAAAACAAACTGATCTTTGCGCCGCCAGAGCTCGAACCTGCTCGGTCTATAAGCCGGCGCTGGCTGGTGGCGCCGCCGCCGCCGCCGCCGCCGCCAGCACCAGCTGAGCGCGAGCGACCAAGCAGCACTCGCCACCGCTATTGTATAATTACAAGCCAGAACGAGAGAGAGAGAGAAAATTCACGAATCCTGCGGGGAGCAAGGACTGGGCGGCAGCAAGCAGGCGGTCGGGGGCTTTTTAGCGCAAACGCGAGCGCAAGAAACTGGCCACCACATCCACACACTCGGCCTTGGGCAAACGGCAGCGCTCGCTGTTGGTTGGCCGGCCGGCCGGTCGCTCGTTTAACCTATCGCGCAGGCGAGTGCGATGCGGTTGGCGCGTTCGTGAGTCGCCCGCGAGCCTTTCCCGCTTCCCCTGCCGCCTCTAGCAGAGCTGCGCTGGCCAGCGGCCTGCAAGTAGGAGAGAAAATTAGCTGGCTAATCAAATGAAAGCCAGCCAACGGCGAGAAAAATCATTCCCCCTCCTCTCGGCTGGCCCACTCAAGCCGGCAATGGGCGCGCTCACACACACGCCGCTCGCAAGTCGCAACCAAAGTCAGCTGCAGCAGCAGCGCCGCCAACTATATTCAGCGCGCGCCTTGGATGCAGCGAGCAAGAAATGCTCGCTGCATGAAAACGCTGTCCAATGCAACAAACTGGCTCCATCCGAAGACCCGCTGAGGCTAGAACAAGGCGGGCGAGCGAGCTTTGCAGTTGCGCTTGCAATGGTCGCAACATTTTCATCCTCCCTCTCCTCTTGCTCTTCGCCCTCCCCGCCGCTAGCATGCCGCCCTGACTCCCCTCTCGCTTCTTCGTGCCAATTCAGAGCGCAGAGGCGGCTCCAAGAAGGGCGAGCAAAACTTGACTCGCCCGCTTGAAAACTTCATCTCTCGCTCGCTTGTAGCGCCAAGAGCTCCGAGTGCTAGGCTCCACTGCGCCAGCCCGGCAGCGGCAACAACTAGGATCTTTTTTCCTCCTTGCCGGCGAGCTGGCCGCCCTGTGCAAGCTCCTCCAAGCCGGCAAATGTATTGAGTTGCAGGCTGAACTCTGGCGGCCAGAGGCTGAGTAGTGTGTGTTCTGCTTGGCGCGCTCGGCTCCAACCATCGGCGGCGCCATCGGCCGAAATCCACGAATTAGCAGCTCAAACGCTCGGACACACACACACTGGCTCACTAACAGCCATCAAGCCGAGCCAAGTGGGCGAGCGCCAGCGAAGAGTTAGGCGCGCGAGCGGCCAAACACGACCACTCGATTCAGCGTGAAATGATATTAGCGACGCCTATAAGCGGGCGCAAGTATAGGGCCACAAATGGGCGCCAGTCGGCCAGCCAGCCAGCCCGCCAGCCCGCCGCTCAGCCGGCGCCAGCTGGCGCTTGGCCATCGGGCGCCCCGCGCTCGCGCTGCAAGACTTGCTTTCGCCGCCAAACCTGGTGCCTCCGTCGCTCCCTGTCTGCCTGTCTCGCCTCCTTGCTGCTCCCTCCGCCCTGATGGCTCCACTGACAGCCATCTCTGCAGCTCGCGCGCGTTTACGTCAGTGGCGAGCGCACGTTAAAAGTTGCGAGGGCTCACGCTAGCAGCTCGCTGGTTGATCCTGCACCTGGTTGAGCGAACGCGCTCGCTGGCTGCCAAGCCGAGACTGGATGCGAGCTTGGCGCCTCTCGTCTGCGAGCGCACGACGCTCGGCGGAAGCGAGCGCCTCACAGCCTAGCTCGGCCGAATGCTGAGCCGCAATTTTAAAGGCAAGCGAGTGTGATGCTTTCAAGGCGACAGTTGCAAGATGGAAGTGGAGATGCGTAACCATCATTAAGGTTGGGCGGCAAATTCTGCTGCTGTAAAATTGACTCGCAAATAGGGCGGCCAGACGGATGATGCAAATAATCGATTAATTAACTCGGGAGAGCCGCTGAACTTTGTTGTCATGTTGCTCCGCTGACATTAGCCAGCCGCTAGACAGGGCGAGCAAATGGCGAGACTGGGCGGCGTTATTGAACTTGCCGCTAATGATGGTCAACGCGTCCGCAGCTAGTGCAGGGATGGTTAGGTATAAGCGAGCGCAAAGTTGCGTTCAAGCTTGCATTTGGGCGCTCGTCGAGCACCAAGTTCGCCTGCTTGTGTTGTGCAAGAATTGTGCCATTTGCGCCGCTGCCCCTGCATTGGTCGGTCAAGTGCGACGAAAAATGGCGCCAACAAATGATTTGGGCCAGGAGGATGCTGTTTGTTTTGAGAGGCCCGCTCGATAATCATCAAGATATCGCACAACAAATGCGTGGGCTCAGTATTGTTGAGCCTAGAACGAGCTCACTGAGGCTCCAAGGAGATTCAGAGGGAGCGGATCCATTTAGGTTTGCGTCCAGCCACCAAGCGGACCCCTAGCATCCGATAATAATTGGCCGACAACGAATGGAAGGCAACCAAAGTTGGATTGGATTGGCCCACACAAACTGCGCCAAACTTGATTTATGATCTCCACGTGGCGACAGTTGTCACATGGAAAACCATTAGCGTTGGCGCTTTAAAACACTGATTCCAGTTTGTGCACCGTTCAAAGGCATGTTATTGCTTGAGGGCTTCTTGTTTGGTCAGTTTAGGATACTGCAGCGATTTTTCCAAATTCAGACCCATTTGTTTACGATAATAATGATAATTTGCGGTCGATTTCGCGCATCTCCTCCTGGCGCTTTGGTGGCGCCGGCGAGCTCGAGGGCTTGCTGATCTGGCTGACTCTTTGTTACCAACAAAACCAATTGCCAAATCGATCGATCTATCTTTCTCCCTCCCTGTCTCTCTGTCTATGTCTGGTCAATTTTCATTTGCCACAACCATACTATAAGTCAGCTAGCCGAAAGAGCGGCCACACAATACGATTATAGTTTCCAAACCAACAGCTTGTCGCTCGAGGCAAATCAAGCAAGCTGAGATTCTCAAGGTGGACAAGTTTCGCCCTCTTTTCGAATGCTTTCTCAAACAGGACAAACACTGTCGCTGAGAATTCACGAAACTCCTCAAACGAAAAAGCGTTTTTCGCTATTAGCGACGCACCCATTTTTGGGCCGTCCCCTGATCGGCGCTGATCCACAGGTTTGTAGGTGTGCGTGCTTGGCTAGCGGCTCGCTAGTCCACGAAGGTTCCCAGCTACGGCCAACCACTCGAGAGCTGCAGCCGTCGCCCTGGTTGCTTTGCTTCTGGCACCAGGATCATGATGGAGAGGGGGGAACGCGCGAGAGTTGACTCTTCGCCTCTGGGGCGACTTGGTTTTTTGTCTCGTAAAGGATGATCGATTAGTTGTGGCGCCTCGGTCGCCACAGCCTGCGCTCTCGGCGGACGCATCGAGGGTCAAACGGAAACGGCGGCCGGCGGCGCATACATGGACGCGCTCGCCCGCCGCAGGTATACTACAGAGCGAGAGGTAACTTTTCAATAATTGAATTTTCAACGCTCTGCTACGAACAAACGACTGATAGGCAAACGAATCCGAGAGAGACAGAGGAGGAGGGAGACAAAAATGAGCACAGCCGCCTCTTATAGATAATTTCGCCTCTCTCACTCAACTCGCACACTAAAACTTGCAAGTGATTTCAATGTAACTTACCAAATCTTAACTTGAGTCTCATTTAGGTTCAAGTATTGTGCTATCTCGATCCTTCTTGCTCTCGTTAGATATTTGTTTGTATGAAACTCTTTCTCTAACTCTGTTAGCTGGCTGTTGGTAAAATTTGTTCTACCAACGTTGCCATTCGTCGAGGTTGTTGTTGTTGAAGTTGAAGTTTGTTGCTGGTTTCTGGCTGACGTTGAGGCGCCTTGATTCACCAAACTATTGCCGCCACCATTGGGAGTCATTGGCAGATGGTTGGCACTAGATCCATTGCACAATCCGCCACCGCCCATGTTTCCTGAGCCAACAATGGATGAGGAGGTTGTTGATGAGGCTGATGAGAGTTCGCTTGGCGAGCAAGTGGCTCCAAGCGGATGCGAACCCGGTGGGCCCTCCTGACAATCACGACCAACCATTGTCATTGAATCCTCACGTTTCACCATGGCAGCTTTAGGGGCATTGCGGCGCAATTGCATCCAGGGAAAAGTTTGGTTGCTTGGCGGTGTTGGCTGGCCATTGGTTGCGTTAGGATTTGATTGTGATGTTGGTGTTCTCGATTGCTCAATTTTGACTAAATTGCTTGCATGTTGACGGCTGCTTGTTTGCATCTGAAGTTGGTGGTTTTGTTGCTGCGATTGCTGCTGCTGCTGATGGCTATTGGTCAGGACAGCATTTCCACTGGCCAGCTGATGGTCTGCTGATGTGGCTTGTGCTGGCCGGTGCAAGGGTTGCAATTGGTTGTAAGTGGGCACTGAGTATTCGTCGGCTTGTTGCATCTGTTGTTGTTGGATAGTTGAATGATGCGATTGACTATTTTGGTTCTGGTAGAGGAGTATTGTTGGCGCTACTTTTCTCTCGTTATAATCATCCGAGGCGCCACTCTCATCTGCTTGACCAATTAAGCTCGCTTGCGCTGGCGCTTGTGCAACGGAAGAGGTTAAATTTGTCATATGATTTGGGCTGTAAGTTTGTGGATGGTGCTGTGTAGCGGGCGAATAGTGATAATGTGAGTGGTGTGGTGGCATTGGTTGCGAGGGAATATTTTGGTGGGGTGGTTGAACCATATTGTAATGGTGGGCGCTTTGTGATGCAAGCGCAGGTTTAATGTACATTTGCTCATGGGCTCCGATTGCCATGCTTTGTGTTGGCTCGTAGGGTAGAGCGCTATAGGCATTATGGTAAGACTGCCTTGAAGTTGGCTGCTGTTGGTCTAATTCTGCTTGAGCTGCGTAAATGTGATTCTGTGGAGGCGGCGGTAGTGGAGCTGGCTGGTGTGTTTGATGCTGGTGCTGATGGTATGGGGGCTCGTGGCTATAGATGTATTGGCTTCGGTAACTGTTGGCAGTTTGGCTCATATTCAATTCATGTTGCTGTTGATCCAATTGGCTTGCGGCGCCCAATTGAGCGCTTGGTGTTGATTCCAAGGTGGTAAGACTATTCGTTGAGCCCATTGAATCGACAACAGCTGCAGATCTAACGCTGTTCTGGTGAGAGATTTGCATTGGATGATGATGGTGATGATGATGATAGGCAACTGTGTCACAGTAGGCATTGCCGCCAACAACTTGGTTTAAATGGGGCAGATGATTCATGATTGCGCGTTTGCTGAGTTGATGGCTCCTTCCTCTCGCCCACTACTCTCGCGCTCACTCTCTCGCCCTCACTCCTCTATTTGTCTCTCAGTATGATTCTCTCTTGTTCTAGACCACTTGTTTCAAGTAAACGATTGCAGCAAGATGCAATTGGTCTTGCTGGGCCGGGGATGGGCAGTCTAATTTGATTGAGGTTTTTCGTACACAAATATTTGGCTTTGAATCTCTAATATGGGCCAATTTTGCAACCATCTAGTTCGTTATTAGCAGTTACAGTTTCTCTTATAATAAGCATCTAGCTCGATACCCCCGAGAGATTCTCGCCCCAAAAAGGTGGACAGAGAGAGAGAGAGAGAGAGAGAGAGCGAACCCCCTGGCGCCCAACTGATCGTTGCAAGCCTTACTATCTCCCTGCCTCTTGAATGGAATCACACGCAAATTCGCTACCCTAGACAAACATGGCGAATCTAACTGACTACTCGCGCAACTAACTCGCTTGATGGGCAGTCGTCGGGTTCAACGACAGAGCTGAGCAAGGGGAGCGCGAACGAAGTCGTCGTCGTCGCCATAGAGGTGGCTGTAGGAGCCGCTGCTGTCGTCGTTGCAGCCAGAGAATTGGCGGGCTGGGAGCATGCGCAGTCGGATTTGGCCAGCCAGAGCGGGCGGACCAAGTTCGATTCTGCGCTCGTCCTGCAGATGGTGCGGCATTTCTTAGCTGCAGCTTGAGAGAACTTGGCGAGGATTTGCGCTCGATGTAGACGTCTCGCCATTTTGCCAACGGTTCGCGCGCAACAGAGAACGAGCTAGCGAACTTTTTGGCACGGACAGAATGGAATTGCGTACGTGCACGTTCAAAATGGAGGCCCCATTGGCAGCCCCTGATGCAACATTCTCACCTCGCCTCTCTCAAAACACACACTTCACCTGGCAGCCCGTCAGACAGATTCAAACTAGCGGCTTGGCGCAACAAGAGAAACATGAGCTCAGCAAACGACCACTCTGAGGGCCCAATCTCGATGGGCTCCACCGACCATCTTGAGCCAAACTCACTCCAAGATGACTATCAAACGTGTCAAGCGCCAATAATGGCCATATGCACCGATTCGAGCCGCTGCGGTTCGGCCATCTACGCGGATTCAAGCGTCCATTTGGTTGCGGATAGAAAAGATTTGGGGGACCCATACAAGGGCCTTGATATTATTATACAAAGGATCGATCCTCAGGTTGTAATTGTGAGCTCTGTTCAGAAGAAACTCATCACATTTCTTGAGAAAAATTTTAGATTTAAAGTTCTTGATATTAGTCGGAGGCAAACAAAAACCAAATCATCATCAGCCTGTATCAGCACATTATCCCAGGATTCATACAATCAAAGTGACCCCCTCGCCTTATCATTGAGAGATATTCCCTCAAATCAGGGGATCGCATCTGAACAGCTGCAACCCGACCATTCAGAATTTCAAGGTGTTAGCGAAATCTCAGAATATTCGTTCACGCTTGCAATCGTTCCTAACGTTTGGTTCTCCATGAGTAGCGGGATGCAGAAATTATTAGATAGTGAGCTCGTCAAGAGCAGAGGACTGGACGATCCTGAGGAGAGATCGTTATTCATAACTTCTAGAGTGGAAAAATCAGCCGACGTTTGTGCAATACGGGCTATTTCTGCTCTGGATAATTATATTTTGCATACATTCACTTGTGAACCAAACATAGACCCTACCACAGATTCAAATCAAAGTAACGTCGTCCAACATGTAAGAAATCTTCAATCTCAAAGCCAGCGCACACAAGCGTCATGCATATCACGACCAAGTTGTGATCTAATGCCAATTTTAGAGGTGAAGTATGTTGACCCGGGCCCCGTGCTCTCGATTGATAAGTTCAGCTTGGAGGCACTAGGGATATTCCACCACTGTGCTAGAAGATTGCCCGACGACAATGGATTTGAAAATCCTATCGATTCCGACAGAAAGTCAATTCCGAGTTTGTTTGAGGTTCTAAATCTATGTCAGTCCACCCTGGGCAGGAAAAGATTGCGTACGCTAATGATGTGGCCCATGCAGAATCTTGAGGAACTTAAACATAGGCACGATGTGTTGGACCACTTTATCAAACCGGAAAACGAATTGCTGCGCGATCAGATATCTCTACAGCTGAAGAATTTGGTGCCTCTATCAGGATTGCTGACCAAACTTAATCACTCAGTCGGCTCATACAGAGAATTGAGTACGATTTACAAATCCCTTTGGGCTTTCTTCGCCATTATAGATTTGATCAAAGCGAACATTGTCAACAATTTAGAAATATTCAAACGCTTAATCGTCCTTGATTGCCCGAGACTAAGAGCAGTGGTGGATTCGTTTATTAATGTCGTTGACTTTGAGGCATCGCGGAAAGAGAAACGGGTTCAAGTTTGTTTGGGAGTGGACGAAAATGTTGACGAGAAACGAGAACTAATCAAAAATCTGAAGCAATTTTGTGATGAAATAGCAGTCCAAGAGACTGCAAAGTACAAAGATTTACTCGGTAAACCATGTAGCATTATATACTTGCCAAGAATAGGATTTTTATGCAGCGTGAACTATTCATCGACATCCGAGCTCATGCAGATAAAAACCAACCGGGAGTTTGATGTGCTGCTGCATACTGAACAGTCGGTATACTTCAAGACAGCCAGGATGGAAGAGCTAGATAATAATGCTGGAGACATAGCCTGTGATCTCATAGACGTGCAAGAGAACGTGGTGATAAATTTGCAGTCTGACTTGTTGAAGCATACTGAAACCATACTGAACTTGATGGATATTCTCGGGGAACTCGATTGTTTGATTGCATTTGCAAAGGTTTCATTCCAAAGAGGATACACACGACCCGAGTTCGTGTCATCTACCGAAGAGATTGACATTGTACAGGCTTATCATCCTCTTCACTGTATCAAATATAACGTGGTGCCTAATGACATCCGATTCTACAATCACACGTCAGAACGGCAGGTAAAAGTTATGGTCCTAACGGGACCGAATTCTTGTGGTAAAACAACCTACATGAAAGCAACCTGCCTTGTTATATACATGGCACACATCGGTTGCTTTGTGCCAGCATCACATGCCAGAATTCCGATGGTCGATGCCATATTGACCCGGATGCACTCAGCGAACTCAATATCCACTGGACTCTCTTCGTTTGCAACTGATCTACACCAGGTTAATTACGCGCTGAGTCGAGCAACAGAAAATTCGTTGATCGCAATCGACGAGTTTGGCAAGGGTACTCAGACTCGAGACGGTTTTGCCTTGCTGAAAGCTCTGGTCACATATTTTGTTATTCGAATGAACAAAAGTCCTCATGTTATGATCGCTACTCACTACAATCGTTTGATTAACCACATGCAAAATTACAGCGAGTACATCATTTATAAAACATTCAAGGTCACGAAGGATCTGTCTAAAGACAACATAGTTTACGAATTTCGATTGATAGACGGAGTTGGCGAGATTAGTCTAGCGGACCAGGTGGCATTGAGAGCGGGCGTACCGCAGAGGATCATCGAAAGAGCCGCTCAAGTGCGAGAGTATATCACTGGCAGTATGCCTCTCAAGCCTCGACCTCCGTTGGGCGCATGACTTCAGTGCAAGAGGAAACTGAGCTGCCGCATTGATAGAATGGTTGCACACATGTTTATGGTGTAAATCGCGCATTCAGCTGGACAAAATAGATCAACTGTAAACAGATAGATGGCGAATACAAACAAGACATGAGATTTCAAGACAACTGATAAATTGAGAGGGTAAACTTAACTGAAATCTACCATCCTGTGATATTTCGCTGATGGGAGGTGACCACACACCCTTATTTTCTGCCTCGAGTTATTGATTGAGGCTGAGTTGAGGGGCCATAGAGCATGACTTTTCTGGATTGATAGCTGACAGAAGTCAAATCAAAGTCAGGTGATAAAGAGGAGCTACTTTTTATATCTGCTCGAGAATAGGGCAGGTAAAAATACATAGTGATAATGTCATCATCAAAGGCTGTCAAAGCCATCCTATTCTCTGCTCAGGCTCAAGAGCACGACGTTCTAACCAAAATTAAGAATGTCCAGAAGTGGTTGAAATCAGGCTACAACATCAAGGTCCAGATCAATGGAAAGGCTGACAGACACAAAGCTATTGAGGCTTTGTATAAACAAATAGAAACCAGCACCAAATTGGGTGCCGAATTCACACAGAAAGTTGTAAAGCCAGAATCGATAAAGTTCATTATGAAACCCACCCCAGGCGCGGATGCTCTCAAGATTGATGACTCAACTGACAAAGCTAGTGATGAAAAAGAATTGGAATCAATTATGTCGGGCGTAGACGTATTCTCCGACGAGTTCGAAAAGCAATTGGCCGAATCAATCCGACAGGAGAGGCAAAAGAATAAAAAAAGAAGTAAGCCTTGAAGGAGCCAATAATCCTTGGATGTCGGCTCCCCCTGTTTATCTACGCCTTTTATTAGATCCCCTAGTGGTTAGAATGTCTCCAATGATCTTGACGGTCCTGGCTAACTGTTTGGTACCGGGGGGTGCGCTCATAGGCTGATTTGATTGCATCTTACGGGCAGATTTGATCCCATCAGTGATATATCTTGGAGGTCTAACTGGGGCTTGCATAGTGACCCTGGCTGGAACAACCGACGGTGGAATGACGGGTGCTCTAGTTTGAATTTGATCTAAACTGTTGCTTCTTGACGCGCTTTTCGAGTGAATGGTTCCAGGTGACGCCCTTGAGGAATGCTCTGACATCTCTTTCTTCCAACAACAACAATAATCTCGAATAGCTTGGAAGAAACAAATAAGGAATATAAGAACAAAACAGAATAAGGCCGTGCCAGCGACCATATAAGGCATCCATGCTACATAGGGAAATTCTATTGATGGCTCTGTGAGGTTTTGAGTTTGCCTGACCGCCGTGATTGTTGGTCGTTGGGAACGAAAACAAGGCCAGATATCTGTAGTATCGACAGTGAGGCAACTCTCTGGAGTCTCAAGGGTGCTGGCAGCGTCGGCAGTCTTCGTGGTTTCAGTGATTTCAGTAGTCTGAGCAGTGTCATCAGTTTCGTTCAATTTTTGTATCATTACAGTAGACCATTTTGGGTTCAGATTTGATAAGAGCGAGAGGCATCCTGTGCCAACAGTCAAGAAAATTTCAGCGCGATAAGTGGAGCCAAAAGATAGAGTAATTACAGGGCCGAACCAAAACCAGCACGTGTTTTTCTTTGTGGCAGATCTTTGAATTTTATTTCACTCTCTTGGTCATTGAACATGTTTTCAAAACATTCTTGTCCAATCCTTAAACTTATGAGTATTGTTATAGAACACAAAACCTTGAAATCATCTCCATCCTGCAGCATTAGTTGAGCGGCGGTTAGCATCAATGGATTCGGCATGAGAGTCTACCGAGAAAGCTTCGTCCAATCATCTTTGCCGATTGTTGGTGAATTTTAAACGATTAAACTCACGAAACGATGATGGGAAGTTGGCATGAAACCACCTCTATACTAAAAGGACATGTGTTCTGATTACTATTGATTAATATTCTAAACAAGTTTTCTCTATTGAAGTTACTTGAAACTTCAACGCCCGGAAGTGGGATTTTCAGTCGATTATTCAATAACAGCACATTATGTGCTCATGGAGACTTTGAGATTATCCAAGACGGAGATATATGTATCTTGTTCGGTGAGATGCTAGTGAACCTCTGGACTCAACATTCACTTCAACTCATAACACTTGTCACACACTCGGACGCTTGCATCGCCCCAGCCTCTTTCTGGCACGGGCATGGATTTAGTGGAGCATTCATGGCAAAAACCCCCACCACAACGTCTACAATGATGAATAGAAACCAGCTCGTAGAAATCTTTGCGACATAAGCCGCAATTTGATATTTGAGAATCTGGAAGCCAGTATTCTGGTCTAGCTGAATCCTTGATTACTCCCAGAGGATAGTCGATGGCGGTTGAGACTACGGTTTTAATCGTGTTCTGCAGGACTTCGCCCAACTTTCTCGCTGTTATAGCCGAGCCAACTTCAGCACCGTTCATGTTCGATGGTAACTGTTGCGTGTAGCTATTGGCCACAACTAACCGAGACTCTGCTGCTGTGTCCTTTGTTTTTTGTTTTCGGTCAATGAGATTGTTGATGCCACTTTTAGTTGCGTCAAGAGAACCATTTTGTTGAAGGGGCGGTAAGACAGATTTGTGGTCACTAAATTCATTGATAAGCTGGTGGTTGTTACTGTCCGAGGATGAGGACCCAATTGATGAAGAAGAGTGTGGCGTTAGAGTGGTATTGCTGCTACCACTTGCTGTTGCACGACTTACTGGGATCGGTATTGAGCTTGTTGGTGATGGGTTGTTGCGGTCACCAAGTTTTCGCTGTTGCAGCTGTGTTTGATTATCGTTGGTGTGAGCAGTTTTTGCATGGAAGCCATTTGCATTTGATGCACTGTTGTTGCCTTGGTGCTGTTGCAGCTGCGTTAGCATTGGTGGTAATGGTGGTAGCGAATTAATTGCGCTTAGATTATCTGAGCGCTCATAACATCGATCACAGACTCGAACGCTCGTCGCTCCCCAACCTCTTTCTGGCACGGGTTTCGATTTACTTGAGCAGGTATTACATAAACCGTTCCCACACAAGCGACAGTGGTGCTTCTGATCAAATTGACCAAATTCATTGTTGCACAGGGCGCAGTGGAGGATTCTCGAATTTGGTATCCAATAGTTGGGTGCGATCTGATCTGCAACCCACTCTGATACCAATTTTGTAGGCTTTGCACTGATACTGGTGACTGTTTCAGTGATATAATTCACGCTATCTAAGACCCGCTGTGCTGCGTTTTGGGCTGCTTGCATCTTGTTAAGTTCGCCGGGCCAAACATGCTTAATTTCAGTGCGAACCGACGATTCCCAGGTATCTTTATTTCCAAACCAATACTGTCTGCTGCGATGTATTATCCCACAGCGTGGACACTCAAGCACATAGCCAGCCCAAGCGTATTTCGCCAGTCCAACCCATGGTGATTCATTCGAGGAGCATGTCTTTGGATTTACGATAACTCCCTCGCCGCGCTCGTGACACGCACGACAGAATAGTATGTGGTTGTTAAACTGGTGTTGATACACGCACTTCGAGTCAGTTGTGTGCCCAAGACCGTCGCGGTGATGATTCATAGAGTTAGTACATCGAGCGTTGCAAGAAAGACACGTCGTTGGACAGGTTAAGTACTGATTTGGAAACATTGATGGCACTGTTTTCTCGATGTCTCCATTGAACTTCTCGTTCAATGTTCTCAAGGTTGTATAAATGACCGAAATTGGTCTTGGCGCTCTAGTGGCAGAGTTTTTTATGTGCCTTTTGATGCATACTTTCAAGGCATCGAAGTTTGTTGGGCGAACTAAGGTTTGTATGCCAACGTATTCAATCGCAGAGAAAGCCTCTGTTGTCAGGCCCAACGTCTTGAAACGTGATCTGATGATGCTTTCACGAGTATGGCTGACTTCTTGTTTCAATGGTTCGGTGTCTCTTGTTTCCTGGAAAATGATGACAACAGGTCCCAATTCGGAGCAAGATTGCCCATTCAACTCTGGTAAGCGCTGGAATGCGTTTCGGATCTCCTTGAAGAAGTGTTGCACGTAAACGCGCGATGCATCTCCCAGGAATGTGAAAAGATTGTCCTCTAAACGTTCGGACCTGGTCCTATAAATAACAATGTCTGATATGGCCAATACTTTCAACAATAGTCTTGTTCGGCGTTGGCAGTTTGCGGACACCCCCAAGAGACCCTCAGTGTCCAGAGTGATAACGCGTCTTTTTTCGTCATAAGCGGCCCATATTCCGATGGTGCACGAGTCTTGACTGGAAGATGTTTGAAAGACCTCCTGGCAGCCATAGAAAGTGTGATTCAGCGTGTAAGATTTTCCATGGCCTATCGAACCAAAAATGGACACAACTTTCACCAAGGCTGTGGGCGAACAGCCTAGTCTATCAGCAAAGTCATCCGCACAGTCAATTTGCATGAACTCATTCTCGTCAATCAGAAGAAACGAGCCTAGATGCTCGTCTATGCTCTCAATCTCAACTTGTTTCCTCCTTGGTTGTTGAGCTTGGGCTGCAGGTGATTGTGAGCGCTGGTTCAGGGTATTGTTTGAAAGATTCTCAACTTGAGTTGGCTCATCGTCTTCGTTTTCCATCTTATGCTTCTCTTGGCCAACCCGACGATTCGGTCGGCAGGAAGGCGACTTCTTGCAGCTCTTCTTGCCTTTGGTGCCGTTGTGGTTGTTGGTGACTTTGTTGTCGTCAATGGTGCTTTCAATGTAATTGTTGTTGACGCTCTTGTTGATGACGATTGCTTTGGAAGGGTTGATTTTTTTAGTAGAGATCATTCAAATGCTTAGATTGTGCCCAATCTAGCGAGTCAAACAAATGTTAGTACTAAGAGGAGATGGAGCTGTATGGTGTTAATATAAATACGCAATCGATTTGAATAGATGGATCTTAATGAGTCAAAGTTCGAGCGCAACGTTAGCTTGGTGTTATGGAACAGTTGTGGTTGCCACTTCAAGGCAAACAATGAGCAGTGGCTAGATGACAGTTGCAAGTGAACGATGTTTGATGTTCAACAGAGATTAGCTTGAACTTGGAACAGCTGATCTCGGCGAAGCTCTCTCTCTGGTGCGCGCTTTGACATGCAGATGTGCTAGGATTGGGTCGATGCAGACGGAGATAATTTGGGGAGGGCTTGGCGCTTGGCAGAGTTGAGGATAGTTTTCAGGCTGCAACAGGAGCACCAACGAGAGATGCCTCGTCAGAGTTGGGCAGACATTTTGAGTTGTTGGTCTGCTGGAGGAGAAAGGCGCGAGCAAGTTTGCGTAAAGGGGGCGCAATTGTTTAGGTCCATCTGAGTGTGGCCAATGTCAAATAGGTTTGTTATTCGTTTGTCCTCTGCGAACGCGCGGGTCTATTTATATCTCTTTGCCCTTCGTCCCTTTTCAGCTTTCGCCTTCTATACAACAATAATGATGATGATAATAGTAATGAGAAGAGGAGGAATAATAATGGCGGCAATAACGTTGATAATGCGAGTAAACGAAAGATGCGTCCCCCAGCTGAGCGAGTGGCTAAAGTTTTAGAATTTTTGGAAGACACTGGGCGAGTTCACACTATCGCAACGGTGGTTTTACTGTGAAATTGTGATGTATAGGTAGATGGGGTTGTTAGTGTTGCTGCTGCTGCTGGCTCTCTGCTTTGGCCCGTCTAACTCAGACGCCTTTCCAACATCACAATCTCATCTGTCTACTCGGGCTGGCTGCTCGGGAAGCCAGGCGGCTGCATCTGGTTGGTTTGTTCTGGCTCTTGCTCTTGGTTTCGGTGGTTGTGGTTGCGCTGTTGTTGTTGTTGTTGTTGTTTTTGCCTCTAGGTTTTGAGTGCGAGAGGCGCATAGTTAGCGCAGCCTGAGCGTTGCACTGCCAAAGGTTCCACTCTCCGCCCGTTCGCTTCTACACGGTTCTCTTCTACTCTGTTCTGCTCTCGCTCTCTCTCTCTGCCACACACTTGCCCGTTCATTAGGTCCCTTTTGAGTTTTAAGTTTTGTTCGCTCCAACTCTCAATGTCTGTCGCTCTGTTTCGGGTTCGTTGTTGTTGTTTTTCGCCCGCTCGCTCCCTCCCCCTCGCCGCGCCCCTCCGCCAGCCAGCCTCTGCAGTGGCCGCCATTTCTGCTTGAACTTGATAATGGCCCAAGCGGGCAGCAGCAGCAGGCCCACTCTCCGTCCGCCCGCTGGCTGCGCATTTGAAGACTCCTCGACCCTTCCCCCACTCGCCGCCCCCAGCCAGCACAACAGCTACCAATTTCGTCATAGCGAATATTGGCGTCCTCTGCACAGTGGGCTTGCTCGCCAAATTCAACACACATACTGGGCGCCCTCTTGCTTCGCCTGCCTCCGCCTGTGTCCTAGGGGTGGCTCCCATTCTCACTGCTAGCACTCGTCTAGTGTTGAATGCTTGCATCGCACTGCAAGCGCCAAACTCGACCCACCCTCGCGCTTAATCCTCCCTACTTGCACCATTTCCCATCGCCAACTTCTCCTTCTCATCACATCACACAGAGGGCGTCACGGGCGCGCTGAAAAGTTTTTCCCATCGCAACGAAGGGGAAATTGCGCAATTCAACCCAGGATCGAGCCCCCCAAGATCCGACCTACATCGGCCCCGTCTCCTCCTTTCAAGACCCTTGGGGGCGCTTCGATGGGCCAGGATAACAAATCTGGGTTAGTCTTACACCCCAAACAAGCCGAATTCGGTAGGCTTGCTGCCGAAGTTACAAGTTAGTTGATTTGCTAAGCTGAGCAGAGGTTAGACGCGCGCTCAAAAGCGGATTGAGTCGGACGCCCTTTTTGAGGGATCTTGATTGTTCTTGTCGCTCTACCCTCCTCGCCGAACGAGGGTTCCGCTTCGAGCTCTCACATCCATCGGCGGGCGAATCAGAGTAATTGTTGCTTCACATCTCCGTTCCGAGCAGATCCACCCACTCGATGTTCACCGTTCTTGTGCAAACTTCCCTTAGACACTCGGGCCCCATAGTTAGAGGGGTGAGGTGAGAATTGGATTTGCTTGCCTTTGTTTCTCTCGGGCGAGTTGTCATATCATGTCAGGGGCGTGCTCGCTAGATCACCTGCCCTAGCAAATCCATGGAGACTGCAAACAAATCAAGCGAACTGAAGATGTGACACTTTGTCGATCCTTTAAATCATGATCTAGCGATGCAAGTATTAGCGATGAACGCGTATCAGACTTGTTCATGGTTACTGAATGCATTCAATGACCTGAAGGTCGGCCTTTCCCCGTAAATCGCGGAGAGTTAAACTAGGCGAGTCTATGAGAGCTTCCTCAACTCCTAGTCGGAATCCAAATGCTGATAGGCCATCGAAGTGTTCTATCGACCTTTGGAAGGTCAGTATTATTCTAATGAACAGATCTTGAGACCATCATTGAGGACGGCGCCTCGTGCACTTTTTTTCTCAATCTTGGAACTCGTGAAGAAAGACTCTTGGATCGAGCAACCTGACCGTCAAGCTCTATCCGCGAGGATGAGGTCTGTTTTTCTCAGCTTATCTATACCCGTGATACCCCTCAACCAATCGTAGCCATCTCCATCCAAACAGACGCCGATGATTGCTCGATCTCCAAATCCTCAAAGCCACTCGAAGCAGGCTCCCGTGCTGAATCCCACTCGTAAACTATCCACGCTTTAGATGTGAGAAAATGCTGGCGTAGCTATTGGATAGTCGTCACTCTAGATCAGAAAGGGTTCTCAACGTGGCATACAGGCTGCATATGACATGATGTACCGTTCAACATGAAAGAAACCACACCTAGGTGCTGATACAAGTCAGGTATATTTTGTGCAGGGGCTACAGTTCAACACGGTCAGCTCTATTCCGATATATCCGAGACCTCAGGCATTAGATTAAATTCGCGCTAACCAACTCGAGCATCTACAAATGCCAAAGATACCATCCTGACATGGCACTGCAGGACCGTTTACGTTTCTGCACAATCAATGGGCATTGGCTAACTGCAGAGGTGTGCCTGATTTTCAAGGGCTGATCATTAGCAATCTCTCACACCCTTAACAATGAATTCAGTCCTTGGAAGTTGAGATAAGAGTATCATGCTTCAGCTCTTTGTATCAGTGTAGATCATTGGGATAGTAAAGAGATTTATCATTTGCAATACGACGTGAGCTGTAGCAACCAGTTGTTGCATCACCAAGTTTGATGGGGTAACTTTATTGACTGCATGTATTAAAATAGATAGAATCTTGCCCACCCAATTGAGGGCTCAACAGTTGATCGATCACAGAGTTTGGTAGCGGAGACAGGCTCCAACTTTTAGAGCCTTTGTTGCTCAAGATAAATGATAACTCACTCTCTTGAGTGTGGACTCAATCTGCGAACGACAGTTTCAATTTAGTAGAAGAAGAATGCTGATTACCTGGGATGGATCTTCCCGTCGACAGTTGTGACCTTATAATTCCACCGCTAGCTCGAGTTTGAGTTTCCACTGATGGCGCCAACTGTGTACTTGTCTCCACGTTACAAGCTTCAGCTTGGTCATCACCGCTTTCTTCAGCGGCCTCATCTCGCTTGTAGAGGCTCGAGATGCTTGTCAGCAAGCTGGAGGAAACTTTGGCCGCTGATCTCAGTGCTCCAACCACCTGGTTGCTCCTCAAGCTAGCAAACGAGCTCTGCTTCTGGAGTTTTGATCTTGTTGTTGCCAGTTGGCCATTAGCTTGCTCCTCTCTCATGCCACCAGCAAGTGGAGCGTTTTGGGCCGACCTATCGCGGGTTCGATAGGTGGCTAGCGATTGGTTGTCGTCGAGCATGAGCATGGTCCTATTTGCCGGGTTTTCTCTGTTCCGACTTGAGGCGGCGCCACCGGGTCCGCCTTCCAGGCTTGCAGTTGTGTTTGTGGCAACAGTTGTTGCAAGACTGTTGGCACCAATCTTGTTCTGGCCACCAGTTAAAGGTCGGTGGGAGCCCGTGTAAAAGCTCGAGCTGAAGCCGCCGATTCCTTGATGGCGCCCATACTGGCTAAATCTAAAACTCTTGTTTATTTCGCTATAATGCGACCGGTGCCGATGCCTGTGCCTGTGACTGGCCTGGCGGCAGAGCAATAGTTGCCGAAAGGCTCGTCGGAAATTTCTATTGAATACTGTGTAAATAACTGGATTTATTGTCGAAGAAATGTAGCCCAACCAGAGGAAGGTTGTCATCATTTCGTTTGAGATCCATTTTGATAGCTCCTCCCTCTCGACAAAAGCTTGCGTAAAGTTTATAACGAAGAATGGAGTCCAACAGATGACAAAGGTGAAAAACACCAACCCAAGCACCTTGGTGGCCTTCTGCTCGCTTCTAACCTGCATTGAGGATCCCAGGTATCTTATCATTTGTGGCTCATTTCCATCAGTTGAGCTAAAATTCAGATGAACCTGATTCATTGTTGTCGACTGATTTCCGCTACTGTTGTTGCTTGAATTTCGAGTCACTTGCGCGTCCGGCGGCCTGGAACTGGCCTCGGCGGCACCAATTTCAGTGGACCCAATTGAGGCCTCGCCGTTGGTGCCCATTGAAACAGGCAAGGCTGCAACAATGATCGCCGATTCGAAGGCCAAATCCACGCTTGGCACCAATGGATTTGGCTTACCACTCTCAGGTTGGCTCTCAGTTCGCTTTAGCCCAGCACCGTCGACAACCTCCATTTCCAGCTTGCCAGCGCCACCCATTGCTCCTCTCATGGTAGCGCTGTTCTCTCTTGCTGGCGCCTTGCAATCCCGCGCGCACCTGTCGTAAATGGGGCAGCCGCAATTGATGAAAGGCCGCTCGTTGCTCCATTTGTCGCAGCTTGGCATTGAGCTCGACGACAGGTTTGCCCTTTCGCTCGCTTGCACCATTTCGCAACCAGAGAATGAGCCAAGAATCGAATCATGACCGTTGCAAATCCTCTGGCTCGAGTTTGTCTTTAAAATTGGCAAACTTGCCTTAAGTTCAATCCGTTTGCGACAGCTTTCCTGTTCGCACCTTCGAGGCGCAAATTTAAGCTTATTCAAGAATTGTGTTGAGCGCGTCTCTTTCCCATTGGCATAACAAGCTTCTTTGTTCAATTCTAGCCTCGATTCGTGAACATGCTCGCCCGCAAGTCGGCCAAGTTCATTTGAGCAATTTGAGTGGTTATCTGGATGGAACAGATCCTGTTCATGCTGGTGGGATCGGTTACAATTGTGGCCAGCCGGCTGCCCACTATTGTCACACTGGAAATTTGAGTGATTTAGCCCACCAGCGTGTCGGTGGCTCCTCGAGCAGCCAGCCGCTATCTGTTTGCGCTCCTCGCGCTGGCTGCCGCTTTCCTCCTGACCCTGAACTCGGTGTCGCCGATGACGGTGGTTGCGATGGCAGAGCCGATGATGATGATGATGATGATGATGATGATGACGACGGTGCTGGTGGCGGCAATGATGACGATGGTTGCAAGCGCGGCTGAGCTCGCGCCGGCCACCCTCAAGGTTACTGGGCGACCCTCTGTCAAGTTGGCCAGCGCCGGACACTTGCTTGTCACGAGCGATTGGCTCGGATTCGGCCGCTCCACCAAATTCAGGGCTGGAACAGTCGGCCAACTCCATCCGCGTAGGACTAGCGGCGCCAGGGGCCTCGCGCTCAGGGTCGCAAGAAAACAAACGCCGCTCGGGAGCCGAGTGTGGCGATTTGTCATCCCTCAGATTAAAGCCGAGAGGATCCTCTCGCTTCTGTTTGCCCTCCAGCTCAGCGCGAGTTGCGAGCTCAACAATCGTTATTCCAGCCATTGAAATATCGTCGTCTCTGCTCTGGGACCATTGTTGTTGGTTGCGCTCATTGGGAGGGCGCATCGTTTGTTGTTTTGGCCCAACAACTAGACAGGCTCGAGCTTGGCTCGTTTGCTTGCGATCCTCGCGCCCCCTTGCTCCACCTAATGAGTAACAAGTCGGAGATGATGAATCGCTGCATCCAAATTTTTGTTGATTTTTGTCCATTTGGCCATTGTTGAATGTGGCGCCAGATTTGGGGGTTGTAAGGATCGGATGGGGCAACGATTAGAATGTAATATATTCATGGGGAATAGACAAATCGATTGTTATTTGTCGTGAACTAGACTGGAGGTTTCGCCTGCGTTGGGCTGACCTCGAGTCTGAGCGGCCGGCGAGCCGAGAGGAGGGGAGATTTGCTTGCTCACTAGGCTGGTTTGTTTGGTCTGCCATCATTAGGAGTTGCGGTGGCGGCCAAAGCGCGGCAAGTATGGCTCGGCCTTCCAATCAGAGCAAATAAGCCGAGAAATTGTCGCACGCGAGCAAAGCCCAAACAGGCCGCCTCCTAACGATGGCCGCCCAGCCTAAAGGTGCACCCACAGCGCGCCGATCAGCCGCCGGCCATCGAGCAAGCCACTCGCAAACGCCCCTAGGTCCCCAGTAGGAGGAGGGGCCACCCTTACAGCTGCACAGCGCCGGCTAATGGAGCATTAAGGGCTGATCCTGTCAATCATCATAATTTAAGCTGTCGGCGCCAGCGGCTGCCAAGCCCCAAATCTAATCCAAGACTCTCTCCAGACTTGGAGAACTGCTAACACTCGATGGCACGGAGACGCCAATTGATGGCCAACAGAGCAAGGCGAAACTATCTTTGGCCAGTCTGTCAGTCGTCGCTCTCGGTTGAAAGACGCTTACCTGTTTAGCTGAAAATTGTCCAACTCTTGCGCGGCCGCTTGGCTTTGGTTGCCCGTCATTGCAAGCTCGGAGCTCCGCTTGCTCGCTCCGAGCGCCAGTCCAGAGCGAGGGTGTCCCTCGTTTACCTGGTCAGGTTGTTTTTGGCTGCATTGTTGGTGTTGTTGCCGCTGTTGCTGGCGCGACTTTTGGCGGCCATGCTGAGCGGGCCTCCCACTATCCTGGGCCGACGATTGAATCCCGCCCGATTTGATGCACTCGGACTGCCTCGCCGCTGGCTGCCCACGATCAGAGCCACTCGCCCCGCTCGCAGCTGCCCGATCAAAGCCGGAGGCACCAACTTCAGCCGAGGAGACCCTCTCTCGCTCGCAAACCCCAAAGCTCGTCCTCCTCTCCAGTTTGGTCAGCTGCCCGAACTCGGCGCTCGCTGCCAACTGCGAAGCCGGCGCCAGTTGAAGCCTCGAGGGACCACGAGCGCTGTGATCATTGGCCACGCAAGCGCTCGCTTTGCACCTGAAACACGAACAGTGGACAATGATAAACTTTCTGGCGCATCGTTTGCAGGCTGTGTGCTCCAAGCGTCCGCCCCTAACTGACTTTGCGCGCCCACTTGGTTGGAGGCTGGCGCCTCTCAGCGAGCGTGCGGGCGAAATCTCTCGCCTTTGAAGTTTATCGGCTGAGCGAGTTTCATTTCGGCCCGAAACTGCTCGCCTTGGCTCCTGGTGGGCGCCGAAGAAACAAGTGTCGCGCAAGTGGGCGCCAGTTAGTTTTGTTTCAAGAGGTTTGCCTGAGGGGAGCGAGCCATGGCCATTGGGTGGGCCAGTTGAGTTTGCCGGTTGTTCAGTTTGCCCATTTGTTGGCCGCTCAAACTGTCCCACCATCTCGGCCAGATGTGGCGCATTCGTATTGTCCCCTAGCTCCCGGTTGCCGCCCGCCAGAAAACCCTCGTGGGTTTGGGCGCTTTCGGGCCGCCACTGGCGCCCGCCGCCAGGGGCCCGCCCACAGTGGCTCTCGGGCTCAGATTGCTGGTTGTGCTGACTTTGCGTCCCACCATTAGGCTGCCTTTGGGGTCCGGCGGCGGCTAGCTGGCCAATTACCTCCTCCCGATTGCGAGCGGCCACGTCGCCGCCAGTGGCCGCATTTGGGCCGCTCGGAGGCGAGTCGGCCTGTTTGTTTTCGGCCTCGATCTCGGCCGCTGGAGCTGCGGCGGCGGCTGCGGCTGCGGCTGCGGCTGCGGCGGCTCCCAATTGCAAGCCGGCCGAGTTGGTCAGGAGGAGGCTGTTGTTTCTGACAAACTTTGCGCGCCTGCTGAGCAATCGCACTGTCATAACATAGGAGGGAACCATTACAAACATGGGGATGAAAAAGGCCAACATGGATCCTGTTCAATTAATGTGAATTGTGCTTTCCAGTTAGCCTCTAAACTCTAGCCAATTCTCGCAGGAATCTCGTTTGTTGCCGCCGCAGCTGCCCAAAGGAGGCCGCTTGTTTGTGCTAAGGCTTAAACTGTTTACAAACAACTTTCAGCCCACAACAATCAACTTACCAAATATAAGAAAGTACTTGTTTGATATGGCGCACTCGTTTGCGCTTGGCACAATGTTTCTGTGGTCGTGCAACGACATCATTGTGATAGGTGACGCAATTAAGGCCGAGGAAAGCCAAGCGATCGCAATCCTCCAAAGGACAGCTCGGCGCGAGACGAACAAGTTTGCCTGGCGAGCGTGGAGCGGATTTCTGATTCCCAAATAGCGGCCAACGCTTATGAAACACATGTGCAAGATTGACGACGAGCAGGTTAACACGTCGCAGGTGACCCAAAGGTTGCAGATGCGCCAGTCGAAGGGCCAACGACCTAGTTGGGTGGGTGGCGGCGAGTTTTGGGGCTAGAGAGTTAGTTTGGCTGCGGCTTCTCCCGCTTCAACCGCTTGCATGGCTGAGGGCAGTCTGGTGGAGTTTGGTTGCGGACGAGGGCTAGTTTTGGAGGGCAGAGAGTGGAAATAGTTCAACTTTTACAAGATGAACGATGAGTGTCGATTTTGCCCGCCGACTGTTGTCGCAAACGAGCCCAGCGAGAGTGGCGCCAGCTCCATTGGACGGCTCTGTGGAAAGGCTCGGAGTTTATGGGCCAGCCAAGTGCGGCGAGGACTGGAATGGGCTCACAATTTCAATTTGGAAAGGACGATTCCGAACTGGCCGCCGATAGAACAGGTCGGCGGCGGCGGCCAGGCACTCGGTTAGGCGCCTAGCGCTCCAGAGGCCCTATGCGCGGCCGAGAACATCGTTGCAGATTTGTGCAATTTTAAACACAAGTCGCAGATCAGCGGCTAGCAAACTGATTACTTCAAGCCCAAGCACATCGATACAGGGCCAGTCTCGCGCGCAAAGTTCAATGTGCAAATATATTAAATATGCAAGTCGACAACTCGGCAAACTTGATCCAGCTGTTCGAGTTCTAATTTCAACTCAAACTTTACTTTAGGCTTGCAATCTAATCACAATAACGAGCTTGCTCATTTCAGGGCAAAATTTAAGCCACAAAGAGGCCGGGCGAGCGAGTGAATGGTTTGAGCGGATTCGTGCAAAGGTGAATTTGCGCTTAGTTATCATCAGCTCTCCGCTCAAATAACTGAATTATTCCGGCCAGCCAGCCAGCCAGCCAGAGTGGCGGACGAGTTGCGTTTGCGGGTCCCTTCGATGCGGCTTTGGCTGGAGGGAGATGCAAATTGTTTTAGCGACGCCACTGCGGCTTTGGGCGCCGCTTGAGCCCTCCGCTGAAACGAGGCCTCGCACCCAATTTGCCGGGCGGCTCCGGCTGAAACGGCCCCTGGCTCAAATTGGCGCCACCGCTGGATTTCAGTGGGGGCTCGTTTTGCCCTCTCGCCTCCCCCCCCCCGAAATGCTCATGATTTTTGGTTAATTTTGCCCAGTTTGGCTGCTCGGCTCTGATTGGGCCGAGCGAGAGGAGGGCCGGCCAAGCCCAGGGCTGCAGTCATGTTTAGCCCTGATAAGTTCAGCGCGGCGGGAGGAGGAGAGGAGAGGAGAGGAGTGGAGAGGGGAATATTCATCAAATCACCGATCAGCGTTCCAAATCTAACCGATAATGATGTTCCGCCCACTACAACTGCGGCCCTCTGGCAGGTATTAGCAGGTAGCGCGCGGCCTCTAAGCTGATAAGCCGGCGGCTCCCTCGGCTGGCTCGCGCGAAGCGAAAAAGGTTTGATTTAGTTGTTGGGCTTTGGGGGCGGCGAGTTGGGTCCACACAGTGGGGTTTGTGTTTGCAGAAATTGGAGTGCTAGCGCAAGTGAGAGGAGCTGGAGTTGTAGTTGTAGTCGTATTCGTATTCGTAGTTGGAGTATGAGTTAAGAGGCAGAGAGCGGCCATAAACAGGGACTATTCATCATCATAACTCGATGGCTTGCCGGCCGAGCTTATCTTGCTGGCTGCGAGCCTCTAGTTTGGTTTATGCGCTTGTTTTATGTCGCGCATTGTCTGGCGACGTTTCGCGCGCCAGCTTTGCGTTGCCATGATCGTGGTCGCGGCCGCTGGCGCCCGCCAACCGGAGGATCGATCAGGCGGCTGGATGGAGCCTGTTCATTAATGGGCCCTTCAGCGGCCCCGAGGCGGCCCGATTTGGCGCCACTCGTTCCGGGTTGGCCGAGCCGCTCGCATTAGATAATGGCGATTCACATATGAAATTGGCAAATTGATTTTTCCACCGCCGGCGCAAACTCTCATGGGATCAATTAGAATAGTGGCGAGCCAGCTTTCGGGCCGGCAGAGTTAAAATGTTTCAAGCGATTGCGAGCGCGGCCGGCGGGCGCCAGGGTCGCGCAGAGCCGAAGCTCGCCGATCGATCATGCGGCCCCTCGCTGCAGGCCCGCCAACAACACTTCAGCCCCCCCCCCCGCCCAGAACTCAGCACTTGGCACTCAGCACTGGGCTGGCCAGATTTGAGGCCCACGGCGGCCGCCTCGGGGCCGCGCCGCTCACTTCCGGGCCCCTGAATGAGGCATATTTTTAAACTGCCCAATCTAATTTGCAGGCAGCGGCTTGCCGCGTTGGGCCAGATCTGGCGCGCAAATTCAATTACTCGCTTTAACGGATTGCGAGGCCGGATAATTTGGCTTCCGGTTGGCGGCCAAGCGGCGCGCCGACACGGGCGATGAGCGTCAAGATGGGACGCTTTTAGCGCCTTGCTGCAGCCGCAAAAGTCCGCGCCAGACCGCAAGCAAGCGACCCATCCGAGCTGGTGGCGCGCAAACTGCCCGCATTGGGGCGCAAAATAAACGCCACAATCGGCCAGTTTAACTGCTGAGCCCTCCTCTATCCATCTTTCAGGGGGCCAATTAGTTCCATATGCCCAAAAGTTTTACCCCAAAGCTCGGCTGGCCGCCCAGCACTTGGGCCAAGCAGAGCCAAAACTGGCGAGCAGGTCGCTCGGCCTGAGGATGGGCCGAAAGGGCATCAGTAATTTAAACGACGTTTGCCTGAAAGAAACCTGCAGAGTCGCGTCCGATGATCTAGATAATCTTTCTTCGAGAGAGAAACTCTCAATCGGCGTGAATGCGCTCATAGGCGGCCCGAGGTTGGCCTCCTAGTTTTAAGCACTGCCCTTGCGCTCTGAGGCTGGCTGATCGAGCGCACCATCGAGCAGCCTGGCCAGCTCTCACCATTAGCGGCGGCCATTTCAGCCCCGCGATCGCTCCTCTGGCGTTCAAGGGGTGGTTCCCTGACATTGTGACAACTGTCGCGAGTGGGCCGTCGCCGCCCTGGTCAGAGTTGCCGCTTGGTCAGGCCGACCGAGGAGAGTGGAGCGCCTTCAGGAGGCTCGATTTGAGCTAGTGCTCGAGCAAAGGTAAAAGTGGAGCGAGTGTTTGTCCAGTTTGCGCTCGCTGGGGCCAAACGGAGCTCCAGTTCCAGTAACTTGCATTTACGTGAGACAATTCGAGCCGCCCTGCTGTCTACAAGCCGAGGCTCGGGCCGCCCCAGCCTCAACTCCAGCAAACAAGCTGCGCCAAAAAGCGCCCCAGCCAAGGGGGGCGGGAAAAGGCGAGCCGGCAGCAAGTCCAACGAGCGCACACACACACACACACACACACGCATGAGCATCCAAAGGTGACTCGCCCCTTGATTTACTAATTGCAAGCGGCCACTTTGGCAGAAATTAGACTCCCAAGGCTGCGAATCGCAACCTTTGAGGCGGTTGGGTTGGCCGCTCGGCTTGGGAGGCCGGCGGCAGTAACAGGAGCTCGAGTTGTTCGCGAGACAGGAAACGTGAGCGGCGGCGCGCTCAGAGCTTGCGGCCAGCAGTCGACGGGCGCGCGAGTGGGGCGCTGCCAATAATCAATATTGATCTTCGGGCGAATTATAACGAGCTTCCGGATGCTGATTGGGCGCCTTGGAGAGGCTGGCCGGCTGGCCGGCGTCATTCGTATGCGGCTGCTTGAGCCTGGCGCGCGCGCGCGGCCCTCGAGCAGTCGGCCGAGGCTCTGAGGGGCCGGCCGCAAGTTGGCGTCTTCCAATTCGGCTGGCCGGATTTGCCGAGACGCATCCGTTCGCGCGCCTTGCAGCTACAAAGCGAGCAAATCGCTGCCATCAAGCCCCGCTCATCCGGTTGCGCGACACTCGGTCCAGCTGAGGCCGCTTTGCTCTGGCGGCCGCTCAATTGCTCGCTTCCGTCCGCCTGAGAGACTCCCGGCGAGTGGCGCCGGC
>ENA-UOVY01000313-UOVY01000313.1-plant-metagenome-genome-assembly--contig:-NODE-313-length-28283-cov-622.452955_pt1 | contig 28283 bp, 20 predicted proteins | sample MGYA00249840_ERZ761561 | MGnify/ENA primary metagenome ERZ761561 (study PRJEB28882, sample SAMN05720143) | plant metagenome | isolation source: Guanajuato, Mexico | place: Mexico:Guanajuato, Mexico...
GCTCGGCTCGGCTCGGCTCGGCTCGGCTCGTCTCAGCTCGGCTAACACGCAAGCTGAATCAACAGCATCCGCTTCTGCCCCCAGTCCTGCTCCTGCCCGATTTGGCCCCCCAACTCGAGCTCAAGTTGGTTCGCCTTTAACACGCACCAAATGCGCGTTTAATAACATAGTTCCAAATTATCCTCCAGCTGCTGCATGTGGAACTGACGCTAGCAAAACCGACTGCTCTCGCCGGTTCAGTTTGGGCATTGAATTTTTTGGGGGCCAATTTTTCAGCCAAACAACATGCTTGCACGAGCTCGAGCGCCGGCCAAAGTGGAGGCCAGAGCAACGCAAACCTTTGCGCCAGTTTGCTCGTTGGCGAGCAAACAAAACTCGATACTCTGATGCACATGCCAATGATCTATTCCTGGCCAGCCCAGCCCAGCACCCAGCACCAAACACCCAGCCCCAAGCACCCAATCCCCAAAAACCCTACACAATGGCCGGCGGAACAAGCAACGTGCAAGCCGTCCATTAATCATTTCGACAGCGAGACCGCGCTCGCCGACTCTCCAATCGCAACACCCTAACCCTTGGCGCGCTCATTGCAAAGGCTCGTGCATCCTATTTGGCCAAACCTCTCATCTAGTTTCCACACATCCGAGCGCAACAAACTCGATTGATCTTAGTTACGGCTCACCAGAGTTTCGGGCGCGTGAAGCCGAGTTTGTCGACTTCCTTTGGCGTTTGGTTTGCTGCTTTCATCTGGGCGCAAATTTAGCCGGAGCCTCGAGCAAGTTTGCCGCTTTCACTATTCGAAAGTGGCAAATTGGACACAGACACGCGCTGGCCAAAGCTTCATCCATTCAATTTCGCATTTGCAACCAGTCAATCGCTCATTAGCGGCCAAACAGGTCCAGCTTGCTCGGCCAGGTTTCCTTTCAACTGAAGCGAGCTTTTCGCGCCACAGACTGTGGCACCCGAATTGCGCGTTATAAATCTGCGTTAGTGGGTCCCCAAAGTGCACGTTTGGATGCCCTCTCCCGCCGCTAACGTGCGCCAGCCTTAATTGTCAGCTTTGCTTTGCAGTTGTTGTGGCGGCCAGGCTCGCTTTGGGGCGGTCTGGCTCAACCAACAGTAGCTGGCAAATATGGACGCGAGTGGTCGAGCGTGAATACTCGCACTGCTCGATAGCAATTTTGACCAAATCGTCCGCCAGTTTGCCCGTCTCCTCCTGACGCCTGAGCTCACAGTTGTGGCCAGACTTATCCAAACAAGCGGCAGCCTGAAAGAATCGAGCCCTTTGGGCTGCAGGCCTGCGGGCGGCCTCACCGGCTGAGGCGGCGCTTGATTTGGGGCAAGCATGATTGCTGGCTCTGGAAGGCTCGACTTATCGACAAATGCACGCGAGCGGCGCGGCCCCTTCGAGTCCGCGGAGAGAATTAGAACTGGAGCTCGTTTGAGGAAAATGGGATCAAATTCTGGCCAGTACGTGTTCTGTTTTGATAATGAACTCTAGCGCCGCAAGCAAGGCCAGCCCAGCGTTGGAGCGAAAGCCTGACACTGCCAAGCAAGAGCACTCCCCTAGTCCAGTCCAGTCAAGTCAAGTCCAGTCCAGTTCAATCTGGTCCAGTTGGCCAAGTAGCTCTCTCGCTGTGCCTGTGTTATCGTTGAATGCGCCGGGGGATTTTCAGCTATCGCCTTCAGAGTTAAGAAGTTAGTGGCCTCCATGTTTGGGGCGAGCAATGTGTTGTTGGCGCTCCACCAGGAGCAATCCAGCTTGGCATTTGGATTTGCAGCTGAACGAAAGCCAGCTGAGTGGGGGGGTCCGATCGGCGCAATTGCGCTCACTGGTCAGGATTGCGGAGCTAATGTTTGGCTTGGCCATTTATGCAGCAGGTGCAATTCATTAGTTTAGTGCGCACCTCTATATGGGCACAGGTGTGAGCTTTGTCGGCCATTCTCGCCCGCTGAGAGGCCACCTTGTCCTCGGGAACAATAAATCACGCGCGCGCCCGGCTCTACCAATTGGTGTTTGGTTCTCGCAGCTCTTGTTTTGGTCTGCCCTAGATCTGGAGCGCGAGATAAACTCGCTTGGCCAAACTCAACCGGATTCAATACAACTCGGAGCCAACTGTTCGACAGCCAAATTTAGCGCTCAAATCTCGATCTTTGGTCGCTTAATTATAACGCTTTGCAGACTAAGAAGGCCGATCGCTTGCCTTCAGTTGGGACTTGTTTTCGCCATCGAGCTCGTTTCGTCCGACTGGCCTCCTCTAGCCAGTGGGCCTGCCGAAGCGACGAGCCATAAAGGGCTCATTAACTCGACCGAGAGTGGCGCCCTGAGCCGAGGAGCTGGATTGCGCTAGATTGCTCGCGCAACAATGAAATGGATGCCGAATGGGACCGATCGCAGCCACCAATCTAGCCTCCAAACTCTCTCCCCCTCCGTCCATTTCTGCTCTGGTTGGGGACGCAAATTTGCCTGGCACCAATTCGGCCACTTGGCAGCCAAAGGGGAAGAGAGCTCATTAGGAGAATGGGGGGCCCTTTGGTCCTCTGGGCGCCATCAAGAGCGGGGGACCTTTTGGGCCGCGTGGGTGGGACCCTCCTCGTTGGGGCTGCGCCCGCGAAAACGCCCAATTTTCGTTGATACTAGACAAAACTAGCCGGCGCCCGGATAGCACGAAAATGGAGCGCTAAACTGATTGCAGGCCCACAGGAAACTAATTGTCGCTCGCTCTTTCCCTATCTCCTGGTCAAAAACACACTTCCAATGGAAATCTAGCATCTGGTGGCGACAAACGAATGAGTTATGAGCTGGACACCAGCGCTCCAGCCGCAAACGACCAGATTGGAACCGAACCCGGGCTCGACCGACGGGTTGCGCCGCTCGCAATGGAACCAGAGGGCCACCAGGGAGAGCCGGTTGTCGAGCTGGACCTTGCATACGAAGACTTGGATCCGGACATAAGATCGATCATGCTGAGTAATGACAAACTAGTTGGCCAACTGGAGCGCTCGCTCCTCTCTGAATCGGGGACGCCCGATTCAGATGAGCGAGAGAGGGACGAGGATTATGGTTTTGATGTTGAAGTAAACGAGACTGGCAAGCTGGTTGGAGCGCAAATGGGCTTGTTGGAGGAGCTTGTGAGTAAGACAATCGAGGATCATGGGGCCAAAATGGATCAATTGCGAGCCGGCAATCAATTGATTAGGGGGAGCAGTCCATCTAAAGCCGCTTTGCCCGCTCAATCAACTAAAGCTCGATCGCGCCGAGCTCATGCAACTGGCCAGCCGAGCGAGGGCCGCGCCGGTGGTCTAAATGGTACCAATATGCCAAGATTTCCGTCCCAGATAGATGAAATCGATCGATTATTGTGCGGCGGCAGCGTTGGCGCCGGCAGCAGTAGCAGTGGTGAGAGAGATAAGCAAGATGAGAGAGTTTATAGGGATTGTGATGAATTGAGCGAATGCGAGTCGGGTGGTCAGTGCACCATCGATAGTCAGGCCACCGATGCAGACGAAGCTGGCCGATTGGAGAGGCGAGCTAGGTGCAGATGCCCCATCGGCCGCGGCGGCAACTTGTGCCAGAAACGTAAGTTCCTGATGAGAGGTTGTTAGCTTCTTAGCTAACACCAACTTGTTAGCCTCAGCTACTAACTAGTCACTGCCGCTCGAATGTTCCTTGCCGAAACCGAACAAGCAGCCATCCAAAGAGCAATCCCTAGATTCCTCGGCCACTCGTACCTGGCACTACCAATGCTCGAGGATCCATACCTGCTGGGTTTAAGTTTAATCTTCAAGCCCGAACTAGGCCGCAATTTTGGGGCCCAAATCCGGCCAACGCTACTGCTTCGCTCAGTTAAGTTCAGCTTACTCTTGGACGAAATGAACCGCATTGAGCTGAGGTACTTGACCAGCCAGTCAAGTGGTGGACGCGCAGAGATCACCCGAGTTATTGGATCGCGGGACGTTGAGACGAATAGATGGAATCAGCTAATTATCACCGATGCCTCGAGCGATGCTCAGGAGGGCGCTCCAATAGATGGCGTGAATAGGATTGTCTTGGTCACGCCAGACAAGATCTCCCTGGACAGTAATCATTACAATTCTAGCCAGTTGTTTGTTGCGGGCATTCCGGATGTTGGACAGATTCGAGCTGGTGTCACTGAACGAGAATCGGCGTCAAGCGAAGATACAGTTGGCGGCTTTGTTGGTTGCATCAAAGAGTTGCAAGTTAACTCAAGGTTGTACAATTTTAGGTCAGACTTGAACGGGGATACTCTAGACGGATTCGACATAGGTAAGTTGAAACTGCCTTCAGCGTCGAACGCACATCATCTCGTACTGAGCTCCTAAATAGTAACCGAACATCCTATCTCTCATCAGCCGAGTGTTGCAGATAAATTCCACCGATCGAGATGTATCAGGGGTTTCAATATGCTGAGTGAGAATGTAAATAAAGAGTACAGTTATGCACGTTCAAAATGAGGCTCGAGTCTTGTCGCTTTTGAGCTCAATCTAAAGCTGTTTACGAGGTGGAAAAAGACATTGTTCTCTTGGATTTATATAGCGCCCGTCATCATATGGGACGGATGCCTCTTATCTCAGTTGGTGGTAGCATTGGAGCAACGACGACAGAAATCTGGTTGGTCGGATGCTGTCTCGGGGTCAGAAAACCTCACAATGAATCCGCCATGGAATAGCGCTGCATGGAGAAGATAAAGGCTAAGAGTTGAAGGAAAAGCCCATGAGATTGTGATCAACTGAAAGTTGAATCTTCCGCCGGCACTTGTTGAGTTGTGCCACCGATTGACAATGAACTTGAGATATGCGCGATTGATAAGGTATTTACTCGCTAGCCCGGTATTATGTCAGCCTATGTATTTGAGCCTGGCAGCAAACGCCGGAATGTTGAAATGCAAAACTCCGCTAAAAGGCATGATTCAATACTAGCTGGGTGACGTCTCAAGCGGAAACAGTCTAATCATATCGCCCAACCACGTGAATAGCTCGCTTCCCAATCAAGATCCATTGCACACATTCAAGTAACCTTATCTTCAATCGTCGCATTGTGGAGTCAGTGTCATGGATTCTCAATTTATGCTAACGACAACCCTTCTTCTCCTGGAAATCAGGTTTGGTTAAAAAAAATTCCAGGGAAGATTTTAACACTCAAACTTGGGAATGCAGCTCGAAACAACCTGGGGGAATTGATATTATCCCACTCGAAAGCAAACGCTAAGATGATCGTCAGGCTCTCAATTGCCGTCATTTTAGGCTTTCAATTGATGGTTGCAGTCACACTGAATGCAGTTTGCCCGGATCCAAACGAAATCAAGCCCTGTACCTGCGATGATGAAGGCCTACAATGTCTTAAACTCAACAACTCGGGATTGGCGAGCGTGTTCAAGGCTCCAGCTGAACGGAAAGCCATCCGCAGGGTTTGGATATTTCAAACTAACCTGACAACCTTGCCCACCAGATCGTTTGGCGATTATATCATAAGGGACCTTTATCTGGATTTAAACCAAATTAGCAAAGTAGAGAGTGGCGCCTTTGGCGAGGCCACGAAAACACTTCAGTCATTGAGCCTAACGAGAAATTTGCTCTCATCGTTTCCGTTCGAAGATCTAAGATCCATGAAGAAACTTAAACAACTTGGACTTGGACACAATCAACTGACAACTATCACATCCAAAGCTTTTCCGCCCTCTGATGCTCTTGAATCTCTCGATTTATCCCACAATTCAATCAGAAAAATCGAACCAAACGCCTTTGCAGAATTATACGAAGTTTCGCTCATTGACCTATCTCGAAATTTACTGTCGGAAATCGAGCCGAACACTTTAGTTGTCAAATCCTCCTATAGACACTTGGCCATCTCGTTGAGAGGAAATCAGATTCAAAAAATCTCCATCAATGCCTTTGGGGAGCACCATCCGCACACGATAGATCTGTCGAGGAATAAATTGACCTACCTTGATGAGCTCGCTTTTGCGCCCCTTTTGACCAACAACACGATCATAACAGTTGAAGGAAACCCCTTTTCATGTTCGGGTTGCGAGCTTTATAGATGGTTGTTAGAGCTGGACCAAGATTATCTAAGCAATTTGGAAAACTTTGCCTGCGCTGACGAGACCAAACTAGAGGACCTAACTCTGGAGGCGATCGGCTGCCCTACAAGCTGATGCGGACACAAAAGCTTGCATACCTATGGGCGAAATCACGGTCCGGGATTCGAGTGAATGTTTCCACAAAGGAAGTGTATCATTAAATCCTTGTACCGGGTAGATGTCAAACAGTTCACTCTGATCTCAGATTGAGGTTGCTTGGTCTGCCTGGGGGACACTCTAAAATCACGGAGCATTTCGATTGGACCTAGTGTCCTTTCGAACTGCACGAAGTTCAACCCGAGACAAGTTAGCTCAATCGATGCCACTGGCTGTTGATATGATTTCTGTTAGTCTCAAACTTGTAAACTATTCATCTTTGTCGCCCCTGAATGCATCGAAAAACCTGTGTTGTTTTTGATCCCAGACCAAGAAGCAAAGAACAGATACAATCAAGATGTATGGACATTTATCAATCTCAGTAGACTGGTCAGTCCACTGGTGGGTGTTCGTTTCCAGTCAATGATTAGACTGGAGCATTTGCCAGATTTTCTTGTATCTGTTCTCGGAGTTTTGTTGATATTCTATCCTAAGGGAGGCAGACAGATAATTATTTGGACCCAAGACGGGTCCTCGCGACAGAAAACAGTAATAAAATCTAGACTCTAAATATTTACGAAAAAAAAGGACGCAACTGAGATTCGAACCCAACCTGAGAAACTAAGAACAGATATAATGCACGAAGGACGAGCGCTTTAAGCACTCCATCCGTTATTTATCATCTGTCTGGATGTTCTCCCTCGTCTCGACCCGGTATTAGGTGATTGTTCCATCATTGACCGAGACTCATATCTTATCGCCGATCCAGGAGCTATACGCCGAGTTGAGCGGTTCTCATAGGTTTATTTCCCCAAAATGTTTGCTTCAAGATCGCTGAGCAAGTTGAGAACCAAGTCAGCTTGTATGACCAGACTAATTCTAAAGGCTTCGATTTGTCACAAGTCTCAGTTACCTCCCAAGAAAGTGTATCATTGGCCTTATGAAAAGTACACATACAATGCATTGACAATGTGGCTAGATATTTTCACCGAAAAGAAATTCGACGAGAATAGTATGATAATCCAATTGGACGGAAATATAGACAATGGCAAATGTGAATTCGGTCGCAAGCTGGCCGATGAGCTTGGAATGAAATTCTTCGAGCCAATAGACCTAGAACGTGAATACATCAATGAGGACGGTTATGATCTCAGAGCTCTCAACCCTTTATTGCCTGAGAGAGTGAGATACTGCGACTTGGAAATGTTTCACGAGAATCCCAGTAGACACAGTGCCATTCATATGCAAATGTTCATGTTCAAACATCGCCTATACCAATATATCAAGGCTCTCCAACATCTTTTTAACACTGGTCAGGGCGTCATACTGCCAAGATCTGCCTTTACGGAGCGCGTTTTTGTCGAGGCAGCGCACAATCTAGGCTGGTTACCCATGGGCTACTTGCGTTCAGACGGAGTTCAGTTTTACGATTGGAAGCACTTCTACCTTAACGTTAGAAACTTAGCCCTAGCTGATATTTGTCTCTTCCCCAAACTAACTATTTACCTCGAGACACCCGTCGACACTTGTATGGCGAGGATAAAAGCATCTAGTGATCCAATGATTGCCAACAGCAAGGCTTTAATTCCCGAGTATTTGGAAAACATTGAACGGGCTTATGAGGATATAGTCTTGCCGAAGCAAGAAACTAACGGTATTGTTTTTAGGGTGGATCACCCAAGAGACAAATCTCGCGAAGAGATATTAGATGTTGTGCAAGACCTCGAGAAGCTGGATTTTACCTATGATATGAAAGATATGCGCTTCGAAACCTGGGATCCTGACTTCATGTACTTTTGGCACTCTTATATGAGGAGAAGATTCACAAGTTATAGAGCTTTAAGAGCAATGAGGTACTTGAATCAGAAAGACTTTGACATCGCAGGTCTGGGTGATTCGTTAAACCAGGAACTAATATCGCTCCGGGCATACCTAATAATGGCTAATGTCGGTATCAAGTATGGTTACAAGCGTGACCTACCATGGTACCACAAGTATAAAAACCTGAGTTCAATCTCAGGCTTCCTAAAGTCGATGCACCTTGGCAAGCGACTAGATGACTGTGTTTTTGCGGGGCACGATAACCCTTGGTGAATCCAACATGCATAGATCAGAATATCGTTAATAAACTTTGTTGAGAAGATGGAACTAGTTTACCGTTACAAGTAAAAAAACTAATAATAACTGACACGAGTCAAATCCTTACTCTTACTTCTCAAGCTACACAGTTTGGTTCCCGGCCAAGGTCCGTTGAAGCGAGCAATGTATTTGATGAGTTATTTTGGGGTAGAGGAGAACATATTGAACATCGGAGATTGAAGTATCTTAGGTCAAATGTACTTTCTCGCGCCAGTTGAGATTGCTACTATTGAACCGACTGCAATCAAAATTGTTGTCACAAATTTGAAGGGTTCTCTCATTGACAATCTAGACGAACCATTACAACCATCCTCAGCACAATAGCACTCCTCCCAATAGACACCGTTTTCGTGGAAGCCCCAATCACAGCCCCAAGAAATACCCCGTTCACTTACTTGCGCGCATCTCCTAACTACCGTCCTCCATCTTCCATCCCAAATGAAACCTCTTGGCCCTTGTTGCATTGACTTATAACAAAAAGTGCCCGGGGTAACAGCATCCTCTGCCATGCAATCGACAGGCGAATTTATGTTTGTGTCGAAGGGTTTGTAGGCTCCACAAGTGTCCGAAGTTTTGTCCTCATCACTGGAACATTGATAGCACCTAATTGATAGGACTTCGCCAGTAAACATCATGTTAGTCTTGGGAATAATTAACTGGGAGGTACAACTAAACTATACTAACCAATTTGAACGAGACCAAGCGAATACGCGCCAAAGAGAATCAACCAGCAAGAATGCATGGCCTTCGTACTATACGAGGAACTACTTCAAGTGTCGTTCTCTAAATACTAAGACATAATACTGATGTGGAGAAGAGAATGCTAGAACAAAAGTCTGATTCCAATTTGTAAATAGTTTATCAACCTGTATTTGGTTGCCAGGATTTGTCTGAACGGCCACCTCAAATTGGCGGGCGTTAGACGTACAGGTGAGGATGAGGACTTCAATGTGGTAAAATTTAAGTTGCGCCGAGAAGCCAGAAAAGTAGTTTCTCACAACCACAATAGAATAATGAGTGGAATGTACGTTGCGTTGGGGCGCGGTCATAATCCTGAAAATCCATAGCTCTGACAGGAATATGGATCGGAGTATAAGTCTGTTCTGAGCATCCACATCACATGTCACAAGGCCGAAGTGTTTCATGGAATCGAGTTCAAACTAATTTGCATGAGATGCCCGACGTAAGGTATCTTTGAGATTGAAACCGGTCCCTTAATGCGGCCCAGTTTATCAAGTTGTGCAAAAGTCAGCTTGGACACAGGACGAAAAATTTTCGGATTTAAATCTGGACGATCTTTCAATGGTCTCACTAACTAGGTGGGGTTTTTTGAATTCTTTTAGGTGATTCAAACCAGGAAATCGTAACAGTATATAGGTATTGACGGAGAAACCACCCTCAGTTGCAAGCCAAGATAATGGAGGTTGAAACCCTTCATCAACTGACCTATTTTCGCTTATTTTTGTCCATCAGAGAGGTCTTAATCCAACTATATTTACCATCCTGCCATCTGTGCGAAAAATTTGAGCTTGGCAGAATGTTGTCCTCATGTTGGGACTCACGTAAGGTACTCTAGCTGCTAGTCATATAACCTTCGAGAATAGCGGACTAGCAGCTAGAGTCCTTATATATTGTATATGTTACTTACCATCGTTCTCAAGCAAGCCACTCACCGCTGGGCTAACAGGAAATCGATCGACCGTGATTCTGGACTAACGAACCGGAAGAAAGCTAGAGCGAAGCCTATGGCGAGGCTCAATCTCGCATGGCTTAACACGGTCAGGTATCACGCGAGGGCAATCAATCTTCGTATTTATTGACATATCAGGTAATGTTGTTGTTTGTGATGGAGTATATATCTCCAATGCGCAACAATATGTCCTTGACTACTGAGCGCGATTCCGGTTTCAGATCGTATTGAATTATATTGGATAGGCTATGATATATAGAACCAATAAAGAGGCGATATTCTGTTTCGTTGATTACTTGATTCAAGTTACTTAATCTAGGATATTGATAAATTATGTCAGCTGCAGTTTGGTAAGCTAAAATAACAATAGTTTGCTCCTCATCCAAAACAGCCATTTGAATTATATTGAAAACATTTTTCCAACCAGAACGGATATTGTCCGCTTGGGAGCTAACCATCTGACATATGCAACGAACAACCATATCCCTGATTGATGTCGAGTTATTGTTTTCCATTATGCACTCGAACGGCCTAAGGAAATCTTTCTGGAATCTAAAATTAGAGAACTCGCCCTTTTCAATGAATTTCATCGAAAGCTGTCGTAGTGAATCGATGGCAAAGATTGAAACCTTGTCGTTCTGGCTACATCCAACTCGGTTGAAATGTTCGCCCAAAATCGACCAAATTCGAGACCACTGCAATCTGATTCGGTCCATATTGTAATAACTTATTTCAACTAGCTTCTGTAGACTAAACATCCTCGGTTGACTCGGATTGTCTAATTCTTCATTCGAGACCTGACACAAAGCTTGGACGAAGTCCACAATTGCATCACCATCTAGTAGCACAGATCCGGTAAAGATCCTATCAACTGCGAGAAAAATGCTCTGACTTGCGACATCGTTCAAGTTATCGCTTAGTAGCTTGACGTTTCGCCTAAAGCTACCATCTGTGGTGGTAATGGATAGATTCTCAAACTTTTCCTGGAGTGAAGAAAGATTGCTCATGGAAGATTTATCTTGGCTTGGATCAGAAACCTGTTGATTGTTGGCGCTGAGAAGTTGTGCGTATTCAAGCTGTGAGATACATCTCAGAATCTCGAGCCACGAAACACCCAAATAATTCCCCTCAGAATGTGCAACCATCACAAGTGTCTTGATAGTGTTGATGTTCTTGCCCCTTATGTCAGAGGTCTTTGTTTGACTAGTTGTTAAAAGAGTAAATCTAGAGAGAGCTTGAACGAATGCGTCTCGTTCATTGCCCATGCGGAATGTCCCAGCTATGCGAATTGCGTACCGGAAACCTAGTAGACATAGGTATGTTATATTATCGTCGTCGATTTCCTGCAAGCCAACACTAAAAGCAACTAGGAACGGAGTCCATGCTATCTTAAACATAGGTTTCACATGTTCTATATGGCAAGCCAAAGTGAATTGCGCCTCTACATGGCTCACGCTCTCCATCAGAATCCGAGCAGTTTCCGCCATAGATTCCATTTCCATATTGTACAAGAGTCGGCGCTGCTTGCTGTTTGGCGCTAGCTTATCAGTCCATTTGCTAGTGCTTGTGGCGGCTTGGTGTAGGTTGCTCTTCAAGTTCGAGCCCTTTACCTTAATCTCACTGCTTGCTATTTCATCGTAGATTTGTGATAAAAACTCCTCAGGCAGTCCTTTTTCCTTGGAATCAGTTGGCTGGTTCATCTTGATGTACTGTTCTTTGGTCATTTTGTTCTTTATCTGAGGCGAATGTAGATCAGTGGTAAGTATTATTATGGAGTAACTCAAAACGTAAGCTACATCAGCACTGTGGAAGAGTTTGTTGCTAGGGTTGTTCTCGCAATACCTGGCTGCGAATTTCTCCATCAATCTATCGATCTTTTGTGCCTCACCCGGAAGCCTGAAATGATCCAGGAAATTACGTAATGCTGCGACGAAATCTTTACCGGCAAAATTCATCTGATTGACAAACAGGTACATTATCTCTTTGTTTTGCAGATCGCCGATGAACTCTCCTAGCGTAGTCTTATCAACCTTGTCACTGTTCGCAAATAAGAACCTCGCTATATCAATATCTTCTTTGCCTAGATAACCATGCCTCTGTAGGAATTCAATTCCTTTTTTCGGTTTCCTATTGAACAGATCAAAGCCTTGTTCAATTATACCCTTGTGCATCTTAGCCACCTCTATCTGTTCCGGATCATCTCTCAAAGATGGGAGGCTCTGCATATCACTGGAAACGCTGTTGCTATTGCTATGACTATGATTGCTACCATTCACGATTGTATTGCTGCTGCTGACATTATTGCTTATAGGCGTATTATCAGGGTTAATGCTGCCATTACAGCATGGTTTCGTGGATGCTTGTAAGTCGCCCTCATTTATGTGCACCGCTAGAGCTCCATTCACTTTTGTCCGCCCCTTGCAAGATGTTAGGAAAGAATTTATGTAGAGATCCTTGCTCCAGTCAACCATGCATTTTAGAATCGATACTAAACATTCGAAACCTCGAATACGCAAGTTGCGTTCTCTCACTCTTGCGGCCAGGTCGTTGGAGTTTGCTTGACCCTTAGATTGCGCGATCCTTGAAAGCACCGTGACAATACGCTCAAATATGTTGGTTGATTGTAGGTCACAATCGTAATTGACAAAAATATCGACTATGCATTGTGCATCGGAGCACATTGATATCAATGCATCTAGCACCATCCATTTTTTGTCGAATGAGCTGGATGGACTTTCGATGATATGGATGATGATTTCCTTAAAGAAGACTTCAATCTGCATCTTCAGATGAACCTTGAAATCTTTGAGCAAGCACATAAATATCGATAGAGATAAATTTAGGATCTCGTTACTGTTTGAAAGGCCATTTTTTGACAGCGCTACGCAAAGACACTGCTTGATTGCGGCTAAAAAGATTTCGCTTGACTTTAGAACGGGTCCAGCATTTTGCAGTATAGTTAGTATAAGTTGGAGAGATAGAAGTTTCAACTTCAATGGGTGCTCATCTGACACTTGTCTCATTGAGAGCTTGCAGAGAGCATGGAATATAATATAGGCGTCATAGTGTAATATGTTGGCCGGCTCAAATTCTTGGCTTTTAGAGTAAGTAGGTAGCTCCTGATCAACTTGAGATACTATTTGGCTTAGACATTGTGCTATTACGTAATCGTCTAACTCAGTTCCTCTATAGGATTCCATTTTTTGGAATGAACTGTTATACATCTGTGTCAGGGTTGCCTTGGCCGTGTTTTGGTTGGTAGAATTGCGACTTGATAAATAGATGTCGAAACAAGTTTGTATGGCTAATAGAAGACTTGATTCGTGAACTTGACAATAAGGCGATGTGACCAAGGTTAGCAAAGCTTTTATGATCTGCAATTGGACACCGTCGTCTGTACCTGTGCCGTGAAAACAATTGCATACCGACTCAACTATGGTGTCGATCAACAGGCCTTTAGTCTGCTCGTCGGGATCAAGACGAGTGCCTCGTAGATACCCGTATGCCACTAGCTTCTGAATACAGTCTAAGGCAATAATGACAATACGACTAGAGCGCGACTGGCAAGCCAATTTGAGGACGTAGAACGATCGCTCGATATCACCCTGACCAAACTCGAGATTTTCTAAATGTCCGAGTGCACGCTGACATTTTACGGGATCTTTATACTTTTGCTTGATAAGCTTGCGAACGGCAGGCATGAAATCAGCATTGTTATTTGACCTTAGAGGCCAGCTGATCATAGTATTCATCGTTACTCTATCCTCTAATACAAGAACGATCTAGATCGTCTCAACTGACATTCTTCAGTGAGTCACATCTGCTCAATCAAGTATATTAACGTTAGTCAGCTTGAGGCGAGGATATTTGATGTGTTTCAATAGTGATCTGTCATGCATACAATTTCTGTGTAGCGGGTTGATTCAAAAAAAGATGCGATACATGATGGTCGATCAAGTTTGTAACTGTACATAATAATTTCCTGTTACATAATGCCTGCCATCATCCCCAAAGTGGAATTGGAAAAATAAATTTATTATCTCACTGGCTTTCCGAATTGGTAGGTTGCCATCGATGAGCAGCTGCTTACATGACTCCCTTTTCTGTGGCGGTCAGCCGCGCAATGTTGAAAATTGTTATGAATGCTTTTAAATATCAACGTTTCTGTTAGGGAGCCAATGACTGAGTAAGCGTTCCTCTGCTTGATTTAGGTAATCCGATGCATCAAACACTCATCTTATTCTATCATCCTAAAAGACCTGTTACACGATTCGCATGAATTCTTTCCTTTACTTGCGTAACGGCTCCTCACGATTTAAACAAATGAGGGAATGACAATGGTTTAAACCTGTGAATCATGAGTGATGCGCACCAGATGCGCGTTCCTCACGACTAAAATGTCTAACACTTTAGTAAATCACAGGACTGAAAATAAATACAGTCGATCCATTGATAAACAGTAGTTTGGGTCTCAGGATATGAATCTGAGCAAGTTAAGTGAATGAGCAGCTATGCCTGGAAGCGACTCGTTAGCTTAGAGGTACGCACTGCTGATTGGGCAGTCCAACGGGAGGCGAGACATAACTGGAGATGGATAAAGACGCCCAGTCGTATCGATGGCCACGTAGCGCGGTCAAGTCGATAGATTTTGAGCATGATCGAAACTTGGAAATCGTTGGCTTGCACGAATCCGTCATGAGTGAACAGGACCGCATTAGAGCCGGCAAGATGCGCACCAGAGGACCTAGAATCATCTTCATTTGCACTGATATTGTTGTGCAACGCTCATGGTTTAGTTTGATGTTTTCATGCAATTGGAGCAAATTGCTCAGTTGATTATATCTGTTCTTGGCTCCTAAGACTGAGTTCAATCATGGCCAGTAAAGTTTTGACCCGTGCAGTTCATCATGGCTGGGACTAGCGCTTTCAAATTCGGTTAGATAAAAGTTCCAGCTCATTTTGCCCAAACAGGAAGAGGACTGGAGTGGGCTGTCTGCACTGAGGCTACCCGTGGTATAGATGGACATATGATCTCATGTGGTGGATACACTGTACCTCAACGCCTGTAGGGCTTTTGGAGAACCATGGCAAATTTTGTGACGCTGGGTGGTACACTAGCAGGCAACGACTAGTGCCCCAGAGAAGTACAGACCGATGATTTGATTTCGATGTGAGAGCTGTGATGTGAAAGATATCTAAACAATCGCCAACTTAACGTGGCGATCACATGCTAAGAAAATGTGCTCAGTAGACAAGATAAGAAAGTTACCTCGTTGATTGTCGTATCAATCCTGTGGGTCTAAGTGTTCTCAGTTTAGTCAGTCGTAGGGTCTCAAGGGTGGTATATCGAAGTGAGAGATTCGATGTAGACGCGTCGAACTTGGGCAAAGATCAATTTGTAACAAGCGGAGGAGGGGGGGCGAAAGAGATTCACAACTGGCCAACATCAAAGAGATGTAGTGGTTCTGAGTTTGAAGTTAATGATAGTTAGATTTAATCTTAATCTAGGAGAGGCAGTCAGTTGGAGAAGCCTGCCCAGAAATTTTTGTACGTGAAGTCGTTCATGGGCATCTTTGTTGTGTTTGTTATCGAGCCAAGCATAGTATCTGATTCAGCCGGCTGTGAGGATTGCTCGAAGTGTCTTGTATCGAATTCGTCTCTCAATTCAGGTACAAATGGTGCTCTCGTTAATCTTATGTTCCGCCAGTCGATACCATTGAAGAAAGGGTGGTCTTGAATTTCTCTAATTCCGCTCTGACAGAGTCGGTCGCTAGGATCGCACAGCAAACCCTTTATGAGAGCTTGTGTATCAGAGCTTATGTAGCGCTCACGGTTTGTCCAGTTGTCCCTGATTAAAGGGGGTCCATTGGGATCGTCAGGTGATGGAAAAGCTAGATGCTCTTTCCAATTCAAGATCCTCAATTGTATATTGTCCGGGGGGTCGCATATCGGATCGTAGCCTTGCTCTTGTTTCAACTTTTGTAAATCAATGAACGGACAGTAACCAATAACCATCTCGTACAAAATCACACCAACGCTCCACCAATCGCATAATCTTTCGTTTACATTACCTTGCTTACAGAATGCTTGGCGGAGCACCTCTGGAGCTATATAATTTGGCGATCCAACAAGTGATAGGGATCTCTTTCTTAGAGAATGCTCGATCTCCCTTTTTGCCAAAGCCTTCGTTATCGTCGGGTGATCCTCAAAGCCCTCCTGACCATTCGGGTGAGCCTCATCCAGCCCTTGGTGAGAGGTCGAATTCGATGTGTCATCTTTATAGTACTTGGCGTCGTGAGTCCAGCGAAAGCCGGTACACAGTCCAAAATCTGTTAATTTGATATGACCCTTGGCATCAATGAGAATATTATCTGGTTTTATATCACGGTGAATGAACCCCATATCGTGCACAAATTGCAATGCCAATGATATTTCTGCTATGTAAAAGCTTGCCCAATCTTCCGGAAAGACGTTCCGTTGGAATAGAAGATTCATCATGTCGCCACCAGGTATGTATTCAAGAATGAAGTATAAGTACTGACTATCTTGAAACGAATAGAACAGCTTGACTATCCATTCGTTGTCTGCTTCCGCAAGCATATCTCGTTCTGCCATGACATGAGCCATATGATTCTGCTGGAAGACTTGGGACTTTTTCAATTTCTTCATCGCATACAAATTCGGCTTGTCGGTTGTTTGCTTGTCGCGGGGAATCTTCCGAACAAGGAGAACGTTTCCCATGTAACCGGCACCTAATCGTTGTATTTCTTCAAAATCAGCTCGAGTGAGCCGTGCCCGTAGAGATCTTAAATATTGTGACTCTTTGCGGGCTAATATTGTCCTAATGGTACTCGCCTCGAATTGGATGTTCGTGCCGCTAGATATTTCGGCCTCACAGAGCTGTCTACGGTGTTCTCGATCTCTTAAATACTTAAAAACCCGCTCAACATGCTGCTCTATGTGACGTCTATAATGTAACGAGTTACACCTGTCATGAGGTCTAGCCTCTCGGTACGAGTTAGGTTCTGCATCTAATTTCAACATCGGAACAGGCGATATCGATAATTTTGGTCTTGAAATCCGCTCTCTAGGAGTCGGTGGCACAGGCTTAACTTTTGGTACAGATGTGTCGAGCACATCTGCGTTCATGATGATTGGAGGGGCCGATTTATCAATAGTCATAATGCTCTGTGAAACAGCTGGAGCATTTCCCAAGTGTGGATGGATTCGACAACTGTTCGAGTCAACATGATGAATCTGAGATTGATCTATACACGGTAGTGGAGTTTGAGGTAGTGGTTTGATTCGTTCGTGCCTGGGGGCATGGTGAGTAACAGGGGTACAGTTGCAACCTCGAGATAATGATGAACTAAAATGGGAGTGATGGCTTCGTACTGAAGCGCAGGGGGAGTGGTTCCTCATCTGACAGGTACTTGTTGCGAGAGTGCAACGTGCCGGTGTGCAACCGGCACAAGTGCCTCGATTTTCACAGAGTGATACTTGGCAACTATGTACAGAGCAGCATCCTTGGCAACAGGAGGAACTTGTGTTTAAATTGGCGCTGAATGCAGATTCTGACCTACATGAGTAGTAATGGGAGCCTGGTGGGGTACCTGACCTCATATGAGGTTGGAGGGAATGTGTTGAGAATGGCATGCTAGAAACACTCTCGGCATACTCGCTTCCATCGCCGCATCCATCAAGGGGACGAGGAAGTGAGTAGCAGGACCTAGCGGGCGATCTATACCTAGGGGGTGGCGGAGGCGGTGGCGGGGGTTTGGTGGGTTTCTTCATATTAACTGACATGGAACTCGATTGAAGTTTGCTTAAGCACGTGCAACTAGTTATGTGAATCTTAAATAGGATAATCCGGCAGCTTGTTGGAGTTTGAATTATTGAGGGAACTAGCGAAACACTGAGGATTTTATCTTCGTTTCGGAGGGTATAAATAATCTCAATAAACTCTCATCGATTTCCCATTCCTCTTTGCTACGATGGAGCCTCCTGGTTTCCTTTTTGCACTCATGTTTCGTACGATTTCACAAATAGTGCGAGCGACGTCTGGCTCAGCGTGCTCGCAGAAGGTGTTGTTCGGGAGAAGATTGACTCGAAGATTAGTCTTGCTCCTAATTTTTATCCCTTTTCATCAGTCTAGGTTACGGGTCGCTATCTAGAGCAAGGTACTTGCCCTTCCAGGTCTCGAAAACCAAAAATGAATTTCGAGAGACTTGTTTATTCATAGTTCGCGCCTACGATAGCCCATTGTTCCATGCAGAACAAGATTGTGAACTCAAATGTGCCGCAGTCGTAATTCGTTGCCGTGCATTGCATCTGATGAGAACACCCGGTCGTTTTTCCACACTCTTTGTCTCACTTGTCAAAACTGAGTAAACTTCGCTGGCATCGAGTTTATTGGTCGCTATTATCAAGTATAATACTGAATATAAATGTTCAAAGTCTTCAGGCACCTCGATCAGCTAGGAACTGTGTTTTGTAGAAAAGCCACCACAGGTCTCTCGTCAAAAGACCACCCATTTTTGTCAGCCCAACTCTTTGGTATCATTGGCACGCGCTCGAACTCGAATACAAGCATGGCCAAGGCACTAGTTATTGTAGCCGATGGCACTGAAGAGATGGAGGCCGTAAGTTAGAAATTACTCGAGATATACGATAACATAGCTTCCGATACAGTGTAGTTAACTCTCAGATATCAAGGTGATTACTGCCGACGTCCTGCGCCGCGGTAAGGTCGCAACCACAGTTGCTGGTCTAGAATCGGCCGACGCCGTCAAGTGCAGTTGCGGAGTCAAACTGCTTCCTGATATGTCACTCGATGATGCCATCAAAAGCGAATACGACGCCGTCGTGCTCCCTGTAAGTACGGTGAAGTACTGTTAAAAACTGTTAACCCTTCCGATATACTTACAAAATTTTCCAAACCGCCCATATGCATCCTAGGGAGGACTCGGTGGCTCAGAGGCTTTCTGCGCTGTAATGTATCTGAATCAATTCTTCAACGTCTCGTAAATTTGGAACTTTGACAAACTAATACAGGTTTATTTCTCTAGAGCAAAAAAGTGGGCGAACTTCTGAAGAAGCAAGAGGCTGCAGGTAAATATTGCGCGGCTATCTGTGCTGCCCCTACAGCATTCAAGGAACACGGAATCGGACTGGGCAAGAGTATCACCTCTTACCCGAGTATGGCCGAAAAATTTAAGGGCGCCGACTACAAGTATACCGAGGATCTGTCAGTTGTCGTGGACGGTAAACTGGTCACGAGCCGTGGTCCTGGGACAGCGTTCGCTTTTGGGCTAAAATTGGTCGAACTTTTGGTGGACAAGAAGACCTCGGATGAGATCAAAGCTGGCATGCTTGTACAATAGACTAAAATCCAAAGCACCTACAACTGTTGGCTTTGTCAGATGGCGACGGAAGGAGGCTCCAGACACATGTGATTGATAGCTTGACTCTGAAAATGCCCAGAGCATCGCACGTTGACTGATTCAGCCCCAGATAAAGAGGCTTCAACTTTCAAGGAAACGTGCTCTGTTGCTGAGCAAGTGACGAAAGGGGTGAGAACCTCCATCTTTCTCAGCCTGCTTTGAAGATTTGTTGTCGTTCAGAGGCGAAGCTTTATTTTTTTAAACGTTCTGTCTACGGATTAACTCAAATCATGCACCTTGGTTTAAACTATTAAGACGGCTTTGGAGAGAACTCAGTGAGGCTCTCAGGTGGTCAATGGTCCTTCTAAGCTCCATATTTTCATCTTCTAACCGCTTCAATTTTTCATCTTTCCTCCGTCGACAATTCGCTGCAGCCCTCCTATTTCTCTCCCGTTTGTTTCTGATCTTTTCTTCGTCGGTGAGCTGGTCTCTTCCTCCAGAAAGCACCTGTTGACGTTGTTTGACCTCAGGTTGTTGGATTTGTTGGGATGGAAGTGTTTGACTTAATGGTGGATGATGCTCTTGGTATGAGTTATGAGTTTCTGGTTGTGGTGGTGGCGGTGGTGGCGGTGGACAGATTGCGGGTAGCATTGGCTGAGGGGGCCTATGCACTTCGAGTGGGTGTTGTATAAGACTGGCATCTTGAGTTGGGTACACCAAGTGCTGTACTGGTTGGTGCTGGTTTTGTTGGTGCTGCTGATGTTGTTGTTGGTGCTGTTGTTGCTGATGGTGGTGAAATTGGTTGAACGAGTGATAGGCGTTCAAAGAGCTAGGTGTTGAGCCTGGCAGCGAATCACCTAGATTTTCGCGTGTAAGAAAATAGTCAAAGTATTTTATGTAATCATCAGGTGAGGTTAAAATTGGCGACAACAAGCTCATAAGCTCGCTACCGTCAGTTCTTGGTTTGAGATCAAGTAGTGAAGAAGGTCTTGGATTGAACATGGTGCCAATTTGTGAGAGTTTCAAGATTGATTTGAATGGTCTGAGTAAAATCAGACTCCTTGCCCTAGAACGTAAATCTATCGTTGTCGACTTAATGGCAGGTTCAATCAGCGATTTCAACCCTGGACACCTTAGACTAGTATCCCGATGAGTCAGCCACTGGACATTCACGTGGCGCCGCAAGTCTCGAAGGCCGCACTATATCGCGCCACGTCCATTGTTTACTTCTGTTTCAAATCCGTTCAATTTCGTATTTAGTACTCGCGATTAGATCAAGATCAGTGGGCAGATCGATGTGCTTGATGCGCAAACCTTTCATTATGAAGAAATAGTACATTTGCGAGTTTCGAGTCTCGCGTTCAGCACCACTCTTACTAATTGCTCGCTCTTCGTTGAGCTCCATGATCCACTCAGAACAGGTGAACACTTTGTATCCACCTCGTTCAGACAATCGAAATCATCCTCGCGCTGATCTCGAGCGCTGCAAGCCTTACCTAAACCTCTTGAGGATGCATCTGATCTGGGGACCAACCAAGTTGTCGGTGCAGTAGATTTGGTTCAATCCAACGGGCACATCTTTCAATTCGATGCTCATAGTTGCGTCAGCATCTTCCGTGGTCTTGTCGTGTTCTTCCTCAGTGTCATGGTTACCTGTTGATTTTTCAAAGTTCGTGACATGACAGGCAGAGTCTTGACTGACTTGGCGATATCTTTTCTGCCCGGCGTCATTGCCATCAGATTCAAGCGTGAGAATGACCCTTCTTGGGATGGAAAAATCCTCGTTATAAAATCAATATTCGCATCCTGTTATGTTTCAACCACTCACGTCCGAACCGAACCTCCAAATAATACCTGATAGATGGAGCCACCGAGCAAGAGAGGCAAACACTGAAGTCCGGCATCTTGTCCCCGAAAATCAAAGTTAATCGCCGCAAATTTAAGCACCAATCAAGGCAGATTTTGATCGTTTCTCGGCCCAAAGGAGCTAATCAGTTTTAGTCAAACGCACCCCAATCAACCAAAATGGATTGTTGAATTGAAGGGTCTATGCAACTATAAAGCGGCACCGTGTTTAGAGAGCCACGGTTTTAGCTGAAAACCCTGTGAGCGGATGAGCTCTGAGTTTGAGAGGGTTGAAGTGGAACGGGCGGCGAGTTAATGAGGATGATGGGCAGCGTTCATTCATATTTGTAGATAATAACGAGTCATAATTTGAGAGAATGTATCCTCCATGATAGTGAGCGAAAGGCTTGGAGTCGGTACGCTTGAATTGGCGCTAGTTGTGACTTCGAAGCGGCGAACTTAACATATTTGCCGGCAAACCCTCGCCGAAGTTCCATCTCCTCGCCTCTAACTTTGGCTGGCATCTTCGAGTTAGAAAATGCGCATTAAACGAGAGAGATCTAGGCCTCTCCATCTCTGTTAGTTTCCTCCAGTAAAAGACAAGACTAGTCAATGATGCTCACCAGCAACCATTGCCGGCGGCGACCAAGTTCCATCCGAGAGGCTAGCTGTTTGGCTGGTGGAAACCAATGGGCCTGGCGATCGATATGATGCCAAACTTTCCTGCGCCCAGATTCGCACAATCCCGCGATGATGATCGTCATCGCCATCATCATTTGACATGCCGATTTGGTCAAAGGGGAAGCCGACTGACTGTTAATGTTTATAGCAATGGCTGTCATCAAACGCGCTTAATATGTTTAGTTTAAAATTCGATTTTCGAAGCCGATGATTACTGCTGGCCTCGAGTGGACAGTTGGAACTAATAGCTGCAACTGAATAGGCTCACCCAGCCTAAACTTGCCCAACTCTAACCCCAGGCCGAAGGAAGTCCACAAAGGGGAGCACGCAGCTTGGCTCGCTCGTCTCGGTTCCGATTCATCATCTTTGGTTGCGCGCTGGCGCGTGGGTGTGACAATCAATCAGTAAATCAGGAAATAGATACTGGAGCCGCCTCAGTTTACCTCTGCACCCAGATTCAAATGCGCGATTTGATGACTCTGCTGTCCAACCAAGTCCGTTGGCTTCGTTTTTAGTCCCATTTTACAAACTTGCAAGCCGTCGACTGCACCCATTTGGCGGCAACAACACAGCAGAGAGGGAAACGAGCGCAAACATGGACAGTTCACAGTCACCACACACCATGGGCTCGACCAGTGGGCTCTAGTCGAGACTCTGCCGCTTTGCTTAGCAGACATCCAGGGCGAGTCGAGCAGGATAGGCTGATCGGACTATCAACAAGCCCAGACGCGACTCGAGGGGGCTCATAAAAGTTTAATGCTGTTTAGCCAAGTAGATTGACCATAAGACCAGGTGATCGACATCATCGTGAGCCTTGAGATGGCGCAGAGGAGGCGGACAAATTGTGGTCGCCTTCCGGCCGTCAAAGGTTGAACCTGAAGGCTCGCAAGTCCTCGTCTCAGTTGATTAGTTGAGCCTCGCGCCGAAGCTTTGGAAACGAGCAAGAGTCATTAAGGAAATCAGGTTTTGCAATTCGCACTAGAAGCTCAGCGAATATGCGTCGGATGAGTTCTTTATACACGTTTGCTGATATATATATATAACTCTGGAGTCTGATTTACAAGTGCGCAAGCTGAAGCAGCAAGGAAGGTGCAAATTTGACGATCCCAGATTGGATAGCGACTTGTTTTCGCCATCTCCATGCAACCGTTTCCTCTCCGTCTATCGAGCTGCCGTGATATATTTGGACGTCTCCAACTCTTATCTCAATCGTCACTCAGCGTAACTAGTACTCTGCCACTTGACTCGTAATCGTTACCTGTCTCCATCGGGTGAAGCTAACTGCGAGGCTTACTCTTGAGATTAGACGGACTTTATCACAGTCTGTTTGCAATTGGTATGTTTGATTCATATGTGCATAATAACTCCACCAAGTAACTAGCGCTCTCTTGCCCGACTACCTTCAGCCTCCTGGGCCACTAAAGCTATATTGCTCTGCCCCTCAAAAGTCCTGTTTGTCATCCCTCACTGCAACTTGTTTGGATCGCCCAGCGTTTGTGGTGGTGATGGTGGTAGTGATAGTGGAAGAATTTATCATTATTATCGAGTCCCTCGCTGCTTCCCTTCTCTGAAAGCTATTCCAAGACGTTTCAATTAGACTTCTTATACGACTATGCGGATGGCGATGATGACGACTTTGTTGTTTATTGATACGTCTTATTACCATCCTTGGCTGAATTCCATTCAATTTTATGCCGCCACAAATTAAAACAACCAGGCGCTGTTAGATCCTTGCAATTTTCAAGCCCTACTAGCTAGAGAGACTTTTGGTGTTGGTCCTCATGGTGTAATAGACGTCCTGCAACGAAAAGACTCGCCAATTTTACGATGTCCATTGGCGTTAGTTGTCTTGAAATCGACCACACCTTTCAAACCAGGTATGAATCCAAATTTGCTCACCAACCAGGCATAGGTGTGTTGGTTAGAGAAGTGCGAAGGGCCAATGCGAGAACCTTGGCTCGGTAATCCGAACTCGGATCACAACTCCAGCTTTAGCTCGAATGTGTTTCGAGTGACTTTCGAGTGAGCGGTTGGTTTTATTCTTGCGCAACTTATAGACAGACCAACTTTCGGATAGAGAGATACTACAAGCGCAACCGACAGCTGAAACAACTCTTGGCAGCAACTCAGTGCACTCCCGATAGCTTAGAAGTTTCAAAGTTATAGTAGTTACGTTTGTATTCGTTCTTATACGCTTGCTGCAGTTCTAAGCTGAACTAAATTGAGAATCTGGCAACCAACTTTTAGTGTCTTGAAAGCGGGTATGTGTGATTCGAGGGTCGTAAATTTGCGGCAGTCGACTTGTCGCCAAATAAAACGGACGATCTCCGATCATATCCACACTTACTATCCATCCAACATTTCAACTGAAACCGGGCCGGCTTGCGCTAACTCTCGAGAGCTCTCTCTCTCTCTCTTTCTGCCTGTATGTTCATGAATTTTAGCTGACTTGGAGAGGCCATTTGGATTGCTGGTCATCCGTTTGGCAACGATGAGCAGAAGTCCAGTAGAATTGGCCTGGATTGGCTGAAATCGGTGGCAGTGATGAGTTGAGTTTGGCGGAGGCGGACTGAGAGCTCTCGGGAATCTTGAACTAACGTCAGTATCGAGTGCTCTCAATTGGCGATAGATAGTCTTGATCATCGAGACCAGCAATTATCATCATAGGAGTCATAAATTAACCACCCATTTCACTCGAGACTGCCAGTGGGCCTTTCCTGGTTTTTGTGCGAGGTGACAGCCTAAGGCTCTAATTTTGCGCCACTGATACATAATGCAGTTGGAGTTTGTTTTAAACAAAGTTAGCGACACAAGCTAACTATAAGATGAACAAATATTTAGCATGGTTATTGCAAACGGTTTGGCTTTATTTGCTCTACTGGCCAGTTATAAATCCGTTTGCTTGCTTTGACCAATAACACTCAGGCACCATCGCATGGCTGAGGCCTGTAAGTCAATTAGGCGCCATAAAGCCTTTCCCTATGCTAGTGGCGCGCGCAAATTTGCACAACAACAATAGCCTTCACCTGCAAGCCCGGCCATTGTGTCGCCATTGCGCGCTAACACTGAACACGATCGAACCTTGCAAATTAGATCATCCCCATCCATTCATTCCGCTAATCAAGCTGACATTCTAACGAATTTTCTTGCCCTTGTTAGGCTGAATTCTGTTTGGAATTTGAGTTGCCTTCCAAAATTTAGGCGAAATGAGGGATACGGACAGGAGCTGAGGGGGGAAAATATGCGCCAAAATTGACCAATTCTGGCTGAACCGAACTGGACCAAATACGAGTGAGTGTGAGTCAAATATTTGCACTCACAATTTCCACTGCAAGGCTACTACTACTTTACAACAATTGATATACACAATGAGTTGCCACATAGAAGCCTTGAATGTATTCACTTTAGTCGCCGAACCAACCAGACTAACCGGATTGAAGGCCGAACCCTAATACTAACAATGGAAGTGTAGTTTTGTTGAACCAGATTGGGCAGCTGAATTCTGGCGACAACTAGTCTACCAATGGCTGACTCTTTGGACGCCAAACTGTTGGCTAGCAACGCTTACTTTTAGGCTAACGGAGTCTCGTTTTTGGCTCGGATTGACCACTGCTTGCTGAGCAGCAAATGGTGGCGACGAATAGCTGGCATGTCCATCTATCTGTCACTCTAGTTGTCATCAAGTTTCCCTCTTCCAAGGCACCGACTTGGTTTGATCTACTTCTGGTTCCATGAAGCGAACTCATGTGGCTCAAACCGATTTGATTGCAAGATATTTTGCCACTGGTCAACTGGAGCCGAATTCTCCAAATGGAGCATAATTTTGTCACTCGGCCACTCGGCAAGGATTTAGCCTATTTGCATTTCCAATATCATTTAGTCAGAGCCTGAGCGTGATATATGGCCGCTTTAGCAGTTCAAAATCTGGTTGAAATTCGGTTTCGCTCTCTCTCTCTCTCTCTCTCTGAGCTATGAGGGGCTGCATGGAGTCGGCTGCAATTGGATTCACTGGTCCCTCGTTCGCCTCCTACGAACGGCCGGTATCACTGCTCATGTTTCATCAATTGGATACACTGCAACAATGAACAATTTGCATATGAAAGAGTGCAAATATAACTCTTCACATTGGGCCAACCAAAGTTAGTGAGTGCAGCCGGCGGTTGAAGTAGGGGGGAGGAGGAAGTTAGTTTTGGTGTCTTTCGGCGCGAGCCTTGGCCACAACACCGTGCCAACCGAGGTTGCCGCTCCCTGGTCCCACCAATTTGTGGCCTCCCAAGACTCCAGAGCTGCGCACATTCACTATGAGAGCTTGTTCAAGTGGCCAGAGCAAACACAGGAAGTTTGCCAACTTCAACAGGACTGCAACTGGTCACCGCTGACCAGACGAGAAGGCTGTTTGAGTGCTCTATAATTAGATCCACTATAGAGGGGGGATTCTAGGAGGGAGGAATCTCGCATTCGGCGACCATCATCAATTATAAAATTACTTGGCCTTGAAAAGATGGCGGAGATCAACTGAAAGGCGAGTTTATGATCGCTTCTTCGGCTCGCAACTGTGTCAAGTGCGAGCTCAGAGAATAGGAGCACACCCAGAGAGTCTCCTTGGCCAGCTCAATGGCAGCTCGGCTAGGGGCAGCCTTGGTTAGTGTTGGTCTGGCGACGTCCAACTGGAATCCAATTGTGCCGCTTAGTCAATTGTGCCCGCTGACCCACTAGAGCCACCAATTTACACCTTTAAAGAGGCGAAAATATTCCACCAACCATCCTTTCCATGGGACCTCTCCGTGCAAACCGCAGACATTCCTCCAACTCTCTGGCCCGTTCAACCTTCGGCCGAGCGCGCGCCAGGTAAGTCAACTAATTTACTAACAAGACACAAGTTTCAAGTTAGCCCGAGGAGCGTGTTTGCCGCCTCCTGCTTTTGTGGCCAAAGTGCGAGCCGGCAGCACAATGGGCGAGACTTCCATCGATCACGCTCAGGGTTAACAGGCTGGCGGGCGGATAGAGTGGAGGAGGACGGTAGACTTGCGGGCGGCGGCGGTGGCGGCCAACAAGCAGTTGTTGACTCCCAAACTCGAGCGCCGACCCAAACTAGGAGCGAGCGAGTGAACTCAGCCCTGGTTCTCGCCTCTCCCTCTCAGCGCCCGCTTTCAGTGGCAACCGGCAGCGCCGAGAGCAACGCTATCCGGCACCAGGATCGGTATTGTTCATTGGGCTAGAAATGCGCCTTTCGAGCAAGCGCCATTTTCCGCCTCAATTGCTGGCCCGGTGGCGCATCTGCGCTAATTCAAAGGGTCCGGCCCTCTCTCTTGCCCCTCGGCTGGCTCGCTGGCTGGCGGAAACAAAAGTCGCAACTTAAACTGGTCGGCTGACTAGAGTGGAAAATTGGATTAACTTGATTGAATGCGTGTTGAGAGATGGGCCAGTTTTAGCTGGCATAACGAAACCATGGCCATAATCGAACCCTCTGTGTTGCTGCCCGCTTTGCCCATCGAGGAAAAGTGAATAAATGCAAATTAGTCCGCAACCTTCTGGGGCCAAATCCGAGTCGGAAGTCAGGCTGTCTGGTCGGCCGAGTTCGAATGGAGAGTTGCAAGCTGGTTGTTGTTGTTGCTGTTGATGTTTGCGCTTTGGCGGCCATCTAAGTGGCGACATGAGAGCTGACGAGTTGCGGGTCAGCTGAGCGGCAAGTTTGAAGCCAGGGGGCAGCAGGAGCTCTCCAAGAAGCTGCGGCGGCGTCGAAGTCGAACCAAGATGGCCAATTTCGCGGAACTAATTTGCCAGCGCCGCCGCCCACCAGCTCGAGTGCGAGTTCTCGTGAAGAGGCCTCCGTTTGAACCGTGTGATCGATGATCCACATTCGAGGGGCCGACTTTGGCCGCTTCCTCTGCGCCTTCAATCGGCGAACCCGAGCCGAATTCCCCCAGGCGGCCGCTTTTAATTATTGGCGGCTAACTGCTCACCTGAGACTCGAGACCCGAGACTTTGAGGCCCGCAGCCACTTTGCGCCGGTGGCCGCCAGGTGCTCGTCCAGTTCAGTCTGGCCCACGATCACGCTCGGCTTGAGATGGAATTGGGCTTGTGTTGGCGCGGCCGCCGCTTTAATGTGTGACTCGGGGCGATAATTTGATTTTGTGCGCCGCTCAGGTCCGCGGGCCGGCGGCTGCGAGTCAGTTTTGTCGCCATCGTTCATGGTCCTCTGCTTTGAGGAGTGGGAGCCGCGAGCGAGCAGTGCTCCTGCGTGGGCTCGTCGCCAGCGAGACTGGCCGGGGAGCCGCGAGGAGAGAGCGGGGCGCCGAGAGGAGAACCAGAACCAGAGCCAGAGCCAGAGCCAGAGCCAGAGCCAGA
>ENA-UOVY01000314-UOVY01000314.1-plant-metagenome-genome-assembly--contig:-NODE-314-length-28275-cov-625.806414_pt1 | contig 28275 bp, 25 predicted proteins | sample MGYA00249840_ERZ761561 | MGnify/ENA primary metagenome ERZ761561 (study PRJEB28882, sample SAMN05720143) | plant metagenome | isolation source: Guanajuato, Mexico | place: Mexico:Guanajuato, Mexico...
TGCTTTGCTTTGCTCTGCCTTGCCTTGCCTCGCCTCGCTTGGTGCTGAGCGCTTGGTCTTGATTGGATTTAATTCGTTTTGACGAAATTGAAGCCAACGGCAAAGCTTGCGAGTGGATGTGGCTTCACTGGTTCGCTTTTGGTTGCGCAATACACGCGCACTAAACTCGCCTATTCGTCCGCTCGCTCGGCTGGCCGAGAGCCAAGCAAAGCAGAGCAAAGCGCCGAGCTCCTTGAGCTTGACTGCTCCTTGGCTTGCGAGTGGCGCAATAAAGCCGCTGCGCTACCTGTTGTCGTTGGTGGCTCTTGCGCAAGCGGCGCCACTTCGCTCTGCTCGCTTGCGGATTGAGTTGTATCAATCAAGCGGTAGGGCAAAAATTAAAATGACATAAATCAAGCGGTGCGATTTGGCAAGCAAAACAGGCTTCACTTGGATTTGGCAAGCAAGCTTTGAGCTTTGAGAGAGGAGACGCAGCTTTACGGATGGGCGATGGAGATGGAGGATCCTTTAGCCTTTGTTGCCTTTGTCTGATTTGGGCCTTCGAGCTCATGACTCGAGCAAGGAGAAGGCGGCCATTTCAGCACAAGAGTCGGGCTCCAACCTCCGGCTGGCTTAATAGCAGCCGATGGATCTAATTTTTGCCATTCAAAGTAAAGCCTTAATTGCCGGCTGCCGCAGCCGCTGCAACGGCTCCCCTTTGCGGCGCAACTCGCTCCGCTTGCGAAACCAAATCAACCTGTTGATCAACTTCCGCCCTAATGACGGCCAACAATGGCTTTTGTGCGCCTTTCTCCTGCTTGTTGTTGTTGTTGTTGTTGTCTTGCTTCCTTTGCCTCCTTTGCTCGCTTGTTGTTTTTGCGGCCCTTTTTCTCCTCCACTCGTTCTCGTGTATTAAGATGGATAGATAGCAAGATTGGAATCTAATGCCGCTCGCAATGGCAGCGGCGGAGAAAATTATATAAAAGAATGGAATGACAAGCAATTTGCATTGGGACATAAATCATTGCTTGCTTGCTTGAACGCGAGCATTGCATTTGGCGCGCGCTTCTGCAGGCTTGGCGGCCATTAGAGGGGCGCATTAATTTGAGAAAGGGCCATTGAGTTGGCATATATCTGCAATGGGGGCGAGTTATCTTTTGTTGAAAATCTTCTTCATGTTAACATTTTATTGCTCGCTGCGTCCGCTTGGCCGCTTAAGCGCAAAGTCGCCCGCCAGCGCCGCCTGGCGCCCGCCGCCCGCCGGCCCCCATCGGCCAATTCCGGCCGAGTTGGGCCCATTTTGGCCAAAGGTTGGGGCGCAAAACTCTTGCTCTTCTCGAAAGCCGCTCGCTGGTGGCCGGCGCTCGAAATGTTGTTTGCAGCGCTCAGTCTCGGTCTCGGTTTCAGTGGAACACGAACAGCACATTGGGCCTTCCAAACTCAATGCGCCAATTGTAAACAAGGCCTGTCGACAATGCAGCAGCAGCAGCAGCAGCATAATGGCCAGCAACTAAGCCCAAAACTCTGGCCAGACAGGCGAGCAAACTCTAGAGGCAAACAATGGCCTCAGTCGCTTGTCTTCTTACGACTTTATATGCATACAAATACATATATTTATAACGCGCCGCTGCCGCTGCAAATGCGCCTGACACAATACACAAAGAGGAAATCCTTTCATCTCCGTCGCCATTCTCACTGCCCGCGTGCGCCTGTCGCCGCGTCCCTATCTCCTTGCGCCGCCGAGTGGCTCCCATTGGCCGCGTCGCCCCCGAGTGGCTGCTCCACTTTCCGTTTAGCGCCTCCGATTGTTTCAGCGCCACCTCGTCGCGCGCTCGCCCATGGAGAGTGGAGCGCGCGACAGGAAGGAAGGAAGTGGCGCCCTCGCCGCCCGGAGACTTGTTGTCGCCGCTCGGCGGCTCACCTGGCGGGCCGGCCAATCGGGGCCGCAATTAGCCCCTTGCGCGGCGAGCTCGAAAGTGGGCCAAGCTGGTCCAGTTGAGCGCCGAGCTTAGCCGCCGCCGCCGCCGCCGCCGCCGCCGCATACTTGCGCTCGGCGGGCAAAATTTTGGAGCCCCCATTGCTTTGGTCTGGTCTGGTCTGGTTTGGTTGCTGTTGGCCAAGAGCGAGCGCCAGCTACAACAATGAGCATTCTTGTCGTTAATGAATCCGACAGGAAGTGCGATTCGTTAACGAGCAAGGAGCGAGCGCAAGAGACGGAGCCAGCGGAGGAGAATTCGGCTCGCTTCAATTTAATTGAATCGCATGGCTTTCATTTATTTTCATTAGCAGCCAAGAGGCGGGCGAAGCAGAGCAAAAGGGCTTTCCGTTCGTTTTGCGCTAAAACTGAAACTGAAACCGAGACTTGGAATAAAACTGAAGCCGAGAAGCAAAACTCGCCCCTAACCATCAAATCGCACACCAGCGACCTCTGTGGGCGTCGCTCGCTTCCGCTTCCTCTGGCGCCAAGACGTCGTTGCTGGCGGCGGCAAAGTGGGAGCAGCAAACATGGAAACTGGCAGAGACTCTTTTCGATCCATTTGGCGTCCATTGTTTTTGTCATTGTGCGAGCGGCCAAGCACAACTGATTCGTCCCCTCGCGAACCTCCCTTTGGTTGGCCGAAGCAACTAAACAAACGAGTCCCGCTGACAGGCGAGCGCAACTGTCGACAGCAAACAATGCTCCTCGCAAACTCGTTCCGGCCGCCGACTCACTCGCAGCCCCCTCCCCCCTCCAGCCGGCACCTGTAACCTGTCCGCCGGCGAGCGAAAGTGGCCGCCGCTCAAGGTGAGCGCGCCGCTTCCGGCAGAGCTGCCTGTCGCCAAGTTTGGGAGCGGCGCAAAGCTGGCTGGCTCGCTGGCTTACTGGAACGACCAAAGGCTATTGGATCACTCCGGCTCTCAGTGGTCCAATTTGCTTCCGTCTCTGTTGGCCGCCGCCTTGCTCGATCCAGGTTTCGGTCTCGGTGGCCGTTGTTGTGGTGGCGGCGGTTGGGTTGCTTTCGGCGCCAGAGCGGCAGCAAATCGGCGCAGCACAACAATGGGCCCTCCGGAGGCGAGCGTCTGCGTTTAGGGAGGAGCGGCGCCCGTTGGCTGCACCTGAGAGCGGCCGGCCGCATGGTTGGGGTTTGCCTTGCTTGCGGCGCCCCCTTGCAAGCCGCCCACTCGGCCGAGCACTGAGCCTCGGCACTGAGCTCCAGTGGGACGAGCAAGGGCAGCGCTTTGGCGACACTCGCAGCTGGCGGGAGGCCAAACAAGTGGCCCTTGGTGGCTTTGAATCTGGCGCCAGCGCAACAGAGAGTCCAGCTCGAGCCGGGCCACTTGGAACTCGGCTGAACCTGAACATGGGCGGACGCAAAGCGCAACCAATAAAACATGCAAATGAGCTCGAGCGAGCGAATTCCGTCTCCCCCTTTGAATACCGAATTTAGAAGCCGGAATTTGGAATTTAGAAGCGGGAAGCCGGAAGCTGGGAGCTGGATGGGCGGGCGAACAAAAAGTGAGTTTACGTGCAAAATTTGCTCTATCCTCTTTGAGCTCCTGGCGGCCTCAAAGTTGGTCGCTCGCTCGCTTGATTTCTGCGCCTTAACAAAATTAATTTGCAAATCAATTTATTTCGAGAAGAGAAGAGAAGAGAAGAGGAGCGGAAGGAAGTTGGCGCAAACGGAAAGGAAGTGGAGGCCGGATTTGTTGTTGTGTTGTAACTGGAAGCGCTGCTTGTTTGATTTGATGAAAGAAATGCTCATTGAAACGGAAACTGAAGGAGGAATTTCCGTTCTATTTAACTCTCGAACTGTGCGCGCGGCCTGTTTTCCTCTTGGGCCCGCTGGCTGCGTGTTATTTTAAATGCAAATTTGGAGCCGCGCTACAGGCCAACGTCACGTCCCATCGGCGGCCGACAGGCTGTGTTAGGGCCCTTCGCATGCGAGCGCTCGCTCCGGGCTCGCCGCTTCCAAAAAGGGCGCCAACTTTAAACTAAAACTCTGCTGCGCGGCCAGCCACTTCCGGCGGCCAGTCTGCGCACACCGAGAGCTGGAGAGAGAGAGAGAGAGCAAAACACTAGCTAACTGACACATCAATCCATCACACGAATGCGCCAATGTCTTTCGCGCGCAAATCGATCGATTGCGCTCGGCCGGCTTATCGGCGCCGCCAACCTTGAATCAAGCGAACCTTCAATCAAGTTCACCTGGCCTCTCCGCTTAGAGTTGCCTCCCGATTTCCCCCTCAAACCCTCAATTTAGCCGCCAATTGATCCCGACTTTAGGTGGCAGTCGTCAGCTTCTAGCTCGAGCCTTAGTGTCAGTCTAAGCTTCAGTCTCTTCGTAAGTCAGCTCAGCCGTGAGCGCGCTTTATGAGCCCCATGAGCTCGCCGGCCAAGCCTCGTGCAAGCAAAAAGCTCGCCCAGATAAGAGCCCCTTTTTGCCTCGCAACCGTTTTGCAGCCAGAGGATTGGCAGGCTTGTAAGTCATTCCAATGAAACCATTGGCTTTAAAGCGCGTTCGCAATCTCGTTCTCGTTCATTCAAATTCGAGCTCCTAAATGTTTGGCCAGCAGCGAGCAGAGCTGGCGAAACAGGTAGAGCAGTTGGTTTTGTTGTGATTGGCCAACACTGAGCGCGGCAAAGCAGAGAGAGAGAGAGAGAGCTTTGGCCCGCCCGGCTGATTGCTGCCGACTCAATGGGCTTTGTAGGAATTGAATTGCTTGCGAGAAATGTAATTATTGAATGTTGCGCACCTGTTGTTGTTGTTGTTGTCGTGCTCGCTTGGACTCGGCTGAGGTCGTCGGATGGAACGTGCAATTTGGCGGCCGATTTTAGCGAGCGGCGGCGCAAGAAGCCGACGAGGCCGAGTGTGGCTCAGGCGAGCCAGTTTGGCCGCGCGAAGGAGTTGGCGGCTCGTTTGCGCCATCGGGCGGAAGGCGAGCACTGTGAAGCGGACACAATGGGGCCCCGCTGGCCGCAGGGCCGATCTTGGGCCGGCGCCAGATGCGCGCCCAAACTGGAACGGGCGCGGCCTGAGAAAATGGAATCGGCGCGCTCTCAAGGCGCATTACCTGCGCGCCTCGCGCCGCTTAGCGAAAACTAAACCGACCTGAGCCGAGCCGAGCCGAGCTGAGGCAAACGAGACTCGACTCGGCTCGGCTCGGCTCAACTGGACCGAACTGAGCCAAATTGGGAGGAGAGCAAAGCGGGGAAGAGGAGAGGCTGTTTACCTGGCGCCAACTAAAGGCTGACAAAAGTGGCGACCGTGAGCGTGCTTGTTGGCCAACAGAGTGGAGCTCAATTCGCACGCATTCTAAGTGATAGATTGCACGATTGATCGGGCCAACACAAGCTGGCACAACAAAGCGCCGCAGAGCATTCCCATCCATTTGCGCGGCCATTTTAAACAATCGGCGCTCCAATTGCATTCTGGCCGAGCTCTTTGGGAGCGAGCAGAGTGGAGCAGAACAGGAGAGGAGAGGAGAGGAGAGGACATTAGAGGGAAGGACAGGGCTTGTAAGCCGGGCGACGTGGCCGCCTTGCTCTCGCCAACTGTCGCCCGTCCAGGCTGTCGCTTGGGCAACAGGAAGTGGCGACACACACGCACACGCAAGCGCCCGCGGGGCCACCTGTTGGCGGCAACCCGAGCTCGGGCCGGCTGCTGCTGCGGCGGCGGCACTGGGATTTGATTGGATTGGCTGGCATTGGATTGGATTGGTTCGGATTGGATTGGATTGGTTTGGTTCGGTTCGGTTCGGATTGCTTTGGAGCGAATTGAATGGGATCGGATTTGGTTTTGCTCGATTGAATGGAACTGCAATGGGCAGTTTGTGCCAGTGCACTGAACACAAACTGGCCTCTCGCTCAAACTTCGACACAAATGGATGGTCTCAAATTGAAAAGGTAAAATTGACCATCGATTCCATCGGCTGAGAGCCATAATAAAACAGCAAATTTTGATGCCAACGACGGGCAACAAAGTCGAGCTCCTTCTTGGCCAGTTTGTTTGCATTCGGCTCATCGCGTTCTTGGCGTCGTGCTCGCTTAGCCGCCCAAAACTCCATTGGCCTCTTCCTCATTCTCTCTCATCCATTTGGGCCGCCTCTGCCTCTCCACTCTGAGCCGCTTTGAGCGCTGAGCCTCGGTTGCAGCTTTATCTCAATTTATAAACCAAACCTATGAGGTAAACGCGCGGCCAGAGAGGAAAACAGCAACCGAGGAGGGCTGAAGAGTTTGGGTTTTGCGCTTCCAAGATGAGGCTTCCAAAGAAGCGAGCAGAGCGCAAAGAGAGAGAGAGATTTGGCAGATTTTAATCAGATGCCTGAATTGCAGGTAAAGAGCAAACATGAACTTTGTCTTGATCACCAGCATCATCAATTTTGTTCCTCCAACTTCGTCTTCGTCTTCCTCTTCGTCCTCCATTGGCTGCCTCCCCTTCCGCTCTCCTTTTGCGCTCCCCCCCCTAAAACTCGAAGCTCCTCCAATCTCAATTGAGCTCGATTCTTCTCCATTCTTAGGCCAAACTTTTGGCCCATTCGCGAGCGGCCAACATTCGGCTCCAAATTTGAGCTTGTGATTGAAAATTTTCAGCAAATTTTCATGGAAGATTAAACAACAAGATTGAGATTTGGAAGATAATGTGGAGGATAATGCGCACGCAGCCGCTCGAGTTTGGGCTTTAGTTTGGGCTTTAGTTTGAGCTTTGGCCGAGCGAAGGAGAGAGGAGCCGGCTCAACCTGTTCGCGTTTGCCGCCTGCACGAACAGGTTGGCTGCATCGGCGGCGCCGGCGGCGGCAGCGGCCAAAGACGAATCCTTTAACTCGCGCGCGCTCGCCGGTCGTTGGCACCGAGCCGGCGGCATGTCCGGCCGGCCGGCCAACAGTCGTGAGCAATGCAAGCAAGGGCCCATTCAAACTGCAACTCGCAAACGACGAGAGCCTCGATCTGGGCACCAAACGCGGCAACAACATTAACTTTTATGCCTCGCGCCTCCACGCGAGAAAGTGGCTTTGCGGCCCAAGCGGAGCCAGCCAATCGGGCGGCTTTCAGCGCCCGCTTGTCACCTGGGCCTAGCGCGGCCACACTCTCGGCCGGCAGCTCGCGCGAGCTCAAACTAGAACTCGGACTCGAACTCCAACTCCAACTCGAACTTGGAGGCAAACTCGAACTCGAACTTGAAGGCAAACTCGAGCTCGAACTCGTCCGCCCGCCGACAGGTTGGCCCCTCCACCTGAGTGGCTGGGTCCGCGCAAATCGTGCTCGCCTCTGCCCACAGAGCCGGTTGCCTGCCTGCCTGCCTGCCCGCCCGCCCGTCCGCCTGCCTGCCAGCCAGCCGAGCGAGCGGCCGGCCAGCAAGTGAGCCGGCAACTGGAGCTGCCAGGCAAACACGCTGCCAAATCTATTCAAGTGAAATGGAAAATCCTCAGCGCTCACTGTGGAACAGGCAACGCTGTCCATCAAACTTCAATAGATCCACACTGGCTGACTCAAACTTAAACTTAAACTTCAATTTAAAGTTGAATAAGAATGGAGAAGAATCAAGAGCCAGCTGCTGCTGCTGCTTTTATTGTTGCTGTTGTTGTTGTTGTTGCTGGCGCTGCTGCTGCTGCTATCGCTGTTGCTGTTATGAAAGTTACCTGATTGCATGCCAGCAGACAGCAGAAAGTTAGTGTGAGAAAATGGCTCTAGGAAATGGCATGTGTTTTTCTTCTTCTTCTTCTTCTTCTTCTTCTTCTCTTCTCTCTCTGTCTGCTCTTTGTTGTTCACTCCAATGGCCATCGCTCGCTACTCAAACTCCATTTCGTCCCCCTCGCGCCGCCGCCCTCGCCGGCCAAGAGGCCAAGCTGGCGCCACCTGACGCCCGCTCTCTGGCCGCAAGCCAGCGGAAACCCATTCTGAACGCTCCAAAGTCTTACAAACTCCGGCCAACAACAATTAAGCTGCTCAATCAGGCCCAAGCAGCTCAATGGCGCAACCAGTGAACCAGATACAACGAGCGACAGATTGCTCTTTGTATCTTGTTCGCTTCAAGGTCAAGTTGGAATCTCCCGCTTGTTTGGCCAGTTTGTGTGCTTGCTCGAGCCAAGCCAGTCTCCCCTTTTGGAGGCTCGCAAGACTGGGGCGCCTCCATTGGACTTGATCCAGACGGCCGAGTGTTTTGCGCCCAGCTCAAGTGGTGGACCCACGAGGAGAATTGAGCTCGTTTTGGGCAACCAATCAAATCAGGTGGCGGCCATAAACTCTACGCATCTCGCTCGCTAGCTCCGCCCGTTGGCCTCCTCTCCTCTCCTCTCCTCCCATTTCGCTCCCGAGTTCGAGCTGCTAGCTTGAGGCCGCAGCCAGAAGCCAACAACAATGGCGAACAAATATTTAACATCTGGAACCATATAATCAAATAGATGAACTTTACTCAAGCTTTGCCCAATTGCCAGTTGGTATAGTTGTTTTGCTGCCGCTGATGCTGGCATGGTGCTGTCGTTGTTGCTCTAGCGGCTTTTGCTGGCTCCATCAATGCAGCAGGAACAAGTACCTGTAGAGAACCTTAACACCTGAGCGCCAATTTCCACTCGGACAATCTGCAATCAATTCCCTCCTTCGGCCCTCAAGAGAAGGAGCCCTCCACTGACGTGAGGGCTCTCAATCGCGCGCCCAGCCACTCCCAATTCAAGCAAAGACTAAGCAAGACGAACAACTCTGGCCAACTGCTCCTCCTTCTTCTCCTCTTCACGCTTGATTATGTCACATAATAATAACAACAAGAATGATAATAGTAGACTAGCGAGGGACTCATACGGCGGCAGCAGCAGCAGGTTGGCTGAACCTCTCTCTCGCTCCCCCGGCGCTGCCCCCCGTTTGCGCCACCTGTCGACCAGACTCGAGCGCTCCCAAACAGAGTCATAAACATCAAAATTCATGTTCCTCCTCTTGCCTTCTGTCTCCTGCTGTTGGCGCAATTGCTTCGTTTCCACTTGAGACAGACGTTTTGAGGAGGGCTTAGTGTTCAAATGGACAGGGGCTCTCACTGTGAAGATTAGATCCTGCTTTGGAATCGTCCATTTTTAGTGCCGACTTTTGGCTGCCAGCTCTAGGCTTGCGAGTTTGGCCGCCACCATTCAAGGGGCTCAGACGGTGGAATCACTTTCTCCGCGCCCTAAACGTCATTGGGATGAGAAGAAGAAAGAGAGAGAGATGGCGAGGAGGAGAAGGCAGCTAGCTGGCTGCCTGACACTGGCACTAAGAAGCGCCGAGAGGAGAGGCCATAGAGGGCTGAGATAAATTATGACTCGAAGCTCGTCAAAAGTGCCCGACTTGAGCGGACTGATTGGGCATTTGTGGCCCTAATGTCGCATGAAATGTCCATGTATCTGTCTCTGTCTCTGTCTCTGTCACCGTCTTAGTCCAAGTCTCAGTCACAGCGTTTTTCTCTTTCTCGCTCGTCAAAAACTAACCCTTGCCGCCGATGAAAGGGGATACAAAACTTTTCCTCCATCCTCTCTTACCTGCTTGCGCATTCTCCACAATCAGTCGCCTCGTTTCGCATTCAAAGGCGCACCACTGTAAACAGTAAGACGCCCACGCAGCTAATCAACAAATTTCTCCTATCAACGAGCGCCACTAATGAACCCTAGCCTGTACCTAACTTATTCTGATTGTATTTGCTTGTCAAGGCAAAACAATCTATGCGTAAAAGTCAAGTTTAAATGATTTGCATGCTCTTTGAATGGGGAAGTGAAAGGTTGCATAAGTTGTAGAGTATCAGGCATAATCGCATGTTTTTATGCTCTAACTTTGATATCATTTCAAGAAGAAACTCAAAGTTGACTTGCTCCGTCTGGATCGAGAGTTGTTCGTCAATATAATAGCTTGTATATTATTATTAGCAACAACCATCTACTACGTAGTCTCCAACCTCCTTCCCCTACAGCCCTTCCCCCCACCCCTACTCACTATGCCCTTGGTAATCTAACCCCACTGATTGTCTGACACAAACTTGTAAGCTTTAAACATTCAATCCCATCGAGATTGAATGCTTTCATGACGAGCTACGTTTATGAGTTGGACGGAAACGAGAAATAGCGCTTAACTTGGCCGGAGCCAGCTGACAACAGGTTGCACGAGTTTGCAGTAAACGGCCAGCTTTCGTTCAAGAGCTGTTGAAGTGGTGGCACAATTATATGTTCCCGCAACAATTATCTCCAACATTAAAACTCTTGGAAAATCCAAAATCACGACCAACGTAATTACTTAAAATTTACCTGCGTGAGCGATGGAGCCCATTTCGGATGGACCCATAAAGTCTGAACAATCTAAAAATGCTCCCATCTGATTCCAAGTGACAGTGAGTGGATGACCACCGAGCTTGGACACATAATCGATGGTCTGGATTTGAATCGAACTAGAAAGTTGAACGCCTTTTTGCCATCTTAGAGACACAAATCCATTCAATGGTTGTCTGGAAATTAGTTATAATGGCTTAGTCAACCAAATTAAGCCATTGCACTGGCAGGTTAGCACCCAAATGTTAGTCAAATTCGTTCGTAATTTAGATAACTTTATGAATATGATAAACTACGTTCTCACTGGTCACGGCTCCAATCTCTTTGGGTCGCGTGGGAACATTGACGTCTTTCTGATGTTGTCGAGGCCAAGATATAACATGGTTACCCTTTCGAGACCGATGCCGCCACCTGCATGCGGAGGACATCCGTATTTGAAGGCCTTTATGTAAGGCTCGATTGTTTTCACATCTATAGCATGATGCTTGGCTCGCTCAATTAGAAGCAACTCGTCGTGAATCCTTTGAGCACCCGACAAAATCTCCTCACCGCGCATAAACATGTCATAAGAATTTGAATATCTCTTATCAGACATGTCAGGCATCGTGTAAAATGGACGGACTGCCAGAGGGAACTTATCGAGGATATAGAAATCTGTATTGTATTTTTCACGCACCAATTTACCGAGTAATTTCTCGTTTGCTGTCGTGAGATCATCTTCATCACCAATCTCTGCTCCTGCTTGGCGTAGTAGTACGACAGCTTCGTGGAACTTCAAAACTAATGATTCCTTCAGGTACTTGAAAGGCTGAGCCGGATATTGTCGATAGACTGCTGCTATCTCAGCGCTGAATCTCTTTTCTAAACCTTCGAAAATGTCTACAAACATCATGCCAATTAATTCAAGAACCTCATGATAATCATAATTGAAAGACATCTCTAAGTCCAGTCCAACAAACTCAGTCAAATGTCGATGAGTGTTCGAGTCTTCAGCCCTGAATACAGCACCTATTGTGTAAACCCTATCAAAATCAGCGGCAATGGCCATTTGCTTGTAGAATTGGGGCGATTGTGCCAGATAAGCTTTGCTCTTGAAATAACTGACCTCAAAAACATTGGCCCCACCTTCGCTGGCTGCGTTTATAATCTTAGGGGTGTGGATCTCAACAAACCCTCTGCCGTTTAGTGCCTCCCGGAATAAGTTTGTAATACCGGATTCTATTCTGAATATAGCCTGATTGGTGACTGTTCTCAAATCGATCACTCTATTGTTTAGTCTGGTGTCTTGGTCGACTCGAATTGTTAAAACTGTCTCCTTAGATGCATCGCCAGCAGCCTTCTTGCCTCTACCTGCTTTCAATTCTAACTTTTCTATTTCGGCAACGATTTCGGCCTCCGACCGGGAAAGATCCTCTATCTGAACTGCAAGCCTTGCATCAGAGCGGCTGACTGCAAAAATTTGACTCAGCTCGAGCTCAACATCGTTCTGACTGCACGATTCGATCTTGACAGGTGCTTGTTTGACCAGACCAAAGACATCAATGATGGATTCTTTGGGTAGACCGGCAGCGAAGGTAATCATTTCCTTAGTGACACAGGTACCCTCAGCAACCCTCAGAATGGCCTGGATGGTGTAGCATTGATGCCTGAGGACGAAGAAAGCTTGTTTGCCCTTGCATCGGCTAGAGTGAAGTCTACCTCTAATCCATATGTTCTGTCCAACAAAATCTGCTCCAATATTTTTGATTGGCACCAATTGTCTACTCACTGAACCGTCCGACACAATCAGTTTCAGGTCTCCATATGGTTGCCCGCCATCTTTGAGCTCTTGCTGGGTGGACATTTTGATTCGAATATATAGTATGATAGGGTGAGGTATTTAAATAGGAACTCTGACGATTTGGTTTGCAATTTGTTGATTAAAGCACGAGCGAAGAAGGCGATGCATGCGGGTTAAATCAAATTGAACACAGCGAACAAATTTTAAAAATTAGTGCAGATGTTGTTCTTTAAGAGACAGATTACATGCGCATTAAATTGCAAAAATAAACTCAGTTATCACAAAAGCGATGGGCAACAATTTTTATTCAATCCTGACACAGAGAATTCGCGTGTGAATTCACTGTTTCAATTCAAACTTTGATTGCAGTATATACTTTTCAATCGATAATTTTGCACCCAAAGCAGACCACACCAACATGACCAAAGAACCTGACAAGAATCAGTGGGAAGCCAACTACAACAATCGGCTAATGAGCGGCATAGAGGTGAAGGATAAAAATGGCAAGTTAGTGAATTTCATTACAATTCGGCACGACGAGATATTGGAAAACAAAACACCTCATAGGATAACTATCAAAACGGACGAAAACGGGCAACCACTCTTACCTCCACCTCTAACCTTCGAGGAGATAATACAGGCCAAAAGGAGACAGCAGATGCTGCTCTACGGCTCTGGAAATTCCTCGACATCATCCGCAATTTTATCAGACAGAACGGCGCGCCGAGTTGCGGCTGCCGCTAGGCAGGCCGCCGCTAGCTCACAGATGGCCAACATCAGTCATCGATCGGCTACTGCAGCAACTAGTGCTCCAGGGCGAACAACTATAAGCAGAAATAGAAGCAAGAGGAAGAAGAAGAGCAAGAAAAAGACGAGAGCCTCTCCAGATCCCCCTACACCTGCCGTAGTGCCGCCAGCAGATATTCCAAGCACGACCGCTCAAGCTGCCGCCGCTGCTGATGCCGCCGCTACCGCTCAAGCTGCCACTACAACCAATACGGTGAACGCAAGCACTGTCGCTAGTCCAGATCTAGATCGGGAGGAAGAACCAACCCCGGGACCTAGCGGCCAAGTGGTCACATCCCTAAAAGATCTCAACAAACTCAATCCCCTATTCAATTCAGTTGATCCGAAAGAAGTAAAACTTCTACTCAAGTCAGCGCCGCCAGGCGCCTCCATTCTCCTGCCGAACGGAACTGTGATCAAAAAATCGCGCCGAGGTGGCGCGCGAGTTGGAGCTGGTAGAAAAAGGAGTCGCCCGTTACCGCCAGGTCAACAAGCCTCATCTTCGTCTCGTAATTCAAGAGGAGGACAGCAGCAAAACTCATCAAATAGCTCATTATCGTCCCAAGCTTAGAAAGCACAAACATCTTCTTCATATCAAACCCCCTCTCTCAGTTAATAATAATAATAACCCTATTGATGGTAACAAGTGAAGGCGACCGGCTAGATGAATTGGATTTCAAACATCCTGACTCAATTTTATCAGTTTTTTATCTAAACTTTCACAGTTGGAAAACTAGGATGCTTGTCAAATGAAAACTCTATCCCTCTATCAGAAAATGAGTTTTGATTAGTTGATAGAATTTTTCCAACCACAATGTTTGCTTTGCACACCTTAACACAGTTTTCGTGCTTTCCAGTCGCAGCAAACAATACTTTCGCTTCCGAGAAGCAATCGAGAGCTTCTCGATAGATGTACTCTAAATTGTCGAGGCGATTTACTGTCTCCTGGTAGCGATGATAGATCGAGGCCCGTGTTAGTGGACCAAACCGGTGGTCTAAACAAATTTTCTCACTTGTGAAGTCCATCATGGGTGTTCGGATTTTGCCTTGCAACCTAAGGCCATAGGTCAAGAGGAAGGTTCCGCCGCTCAGGAACCTGAAGGCGTCAATAAGTAAGAGCATCTTTGAATGGTTCGAGACGTCATACTGGTTTTTCTTGCGTTGCTTTTTAGCTTTCGGCTTCCTCTTCGTATCATCGTCTATGTATTCCTGGCACTTGCTCACCACTTCTTTTGCCAAGTCGAGTTGGTCTCTCATATTTCTGTATAAATAATCGTAGAGGAACCAAAACACGTAAGGATATTCGTAAGCTGAAAACAGCTCGAGCTCGAGGCCGGACAGAACGTATTTGACGTAGAAGTCGTATTGGTGATAGGCTATCCAAGAGTAAATCATGGTGTTGTTGTAAGCATAATGCACTGTCATAGCAGAGCACTGAAGGCTCTTGATATGTACAATTAGATCGGCGAATTTCTCATGCTGCCTTGCAGCATTGTGTCCATAAAGTTTTATGATTTGCGAAAATGACTTGCAACTCTCATCAAGAAATGTATCCAAACTAGCAAATCTCTCCTTGTCCTTTTTTATAGCTTGAATATGTGGCTCGCAAAAATCGGTCATCGATTGCAACAATACGTTTTTCATCAATTTATCACATCTATTTGGTAGATATAAGGCCTGGACAAACGATCTTGATACAACACAGGAACTTGGTTGGAAATATTTGCTAAAGCTTTCGATTAATTCCCATGATTTGGAGAAACATTTGAACGAATTAGATATAGCGATACAATGCCTGAGCTTTGTTATTAGGTCACGGAGATATCCTATCATTGAGGTCCTGCTTCTGATGGATGGACATCTTGGATAAGCTGGAGGTAGCAGCTTGTAATTGATGAGAGGCTCAAATCCCATAATTGTTGGACGACATCCTTCACCTATCACTTCCTCTTGCGTCGATTTGGGTTTTATACCAAGATCAATAGTTTCCGACCACTTATCTAAACATTTCATACATTTTTCTAGATGCTGGTCACAGTCCAGGGCTGAGGTTTGGACTAGCTTGATAGTTTTTTGTATCTGTGCATTAGTCTGTGGACTTGTATCCCAATTGTCTTTCACAATCAGATATTTGTGAACTTTAGAAAAAAAAGCATATAAGTTGTAGGTAAATCTTAATCGTTCGTTGATCGCAGTTAAATTCTTTTCGGACTGGATGTGATCACAGTTATTGGGTTGCTGCCTCTTCTTCAATACTGTTTCTTGGAGAAGGCAATCGAAATGGTTACAGAGATCTTGCAAGGCAGTTGCAAGCTTCTGCTCATTGATATGACTCGCTAGTTGAAATTTGCCGTTGTTTAATTGAAAATCCTCTTCTTCAATACAGTATACCAGGTGCACTAATTTGTCCATAAAATTGACAAGCTTCAGAATTGACAAAGAGAAGACTCTTAGAGGACGATCCTCTATCCTTTCCGGATCGTGCAGATACAGGTTTGTCATAACAGTTTGGGCAAGTGAGTGGCCCTCTAACCAAGTTGTCAAACAAGAATATGTTTCATCTATGATACCTATTAATTCGTTGAATTCTAAATCACTTATTTTAACAAGACCTGTCCGAATAGATTGGTCTAAATTCAATATCTTTCTATTACATTTTATCAACATCATTCCACTGTCCATCTTTGGATCCATCAATTCCATTGCACTCATAGCCTCAAGCAATGTAAAATGGTCACTGTTAAGCAACTCTCCCAAGTTTAACTGTTTCGCCGAGCTCAAGAACTCATCTGTGATATCTCGCCATTTCACGTTGTTATTACTTGCGGCGTCCATCTTTTGGTTACTTATGGGTTATGATACAAACAATGGGGCTCTTGGGAGGTAAATCTGTGCGAATCCTTGAGCTGATTGTTGGATCGTGGAGCTCCTCGAGTGAATTTCATGCAACTTGGTAGTTTAGCGAAGGAGTCGATACAAACTTTGCATCCAAACTCGATAGAGGAGGGATCCGAATTTCATATCCATTTTAGAGAAACGCGAGGCTATCAGAGGAGACGACCGCACACACGAAAATGTTACCGCTTGTATTTTGCTACTCCTCGGGTCTGGCCATTGAAAGTTTATACGATTCATTCCCGACTTACACGCCGACTCGTTCACGCCCTCTTGCTCAAGCCGCATGAGGGGCTCATGAGGACGCATCGGAGCAGTTATGTAGTCAATTGTTATGAAAAAAGCGATCACATGTTCATCATGGCCACCTCGGAGGCACGAACAAACAGGTGGGGTTGTGTGATCAGGTGATGGACGTTCATCCACTTTAATCTATATTGATACCACCAGTTCGAGTTGAAAGTCCGATTCGCCACTCCAGGATTGTCGAATGGTCTTCAGGGATGCACGAAGACTATTGCCGCGAGTCACGACACCACCCATACAGATACGTACCCAGATAGCATGCAACATTGAGCTAAACCGAACCATCCCTCACCAATAGTCCATTTATGTTAGTTGGTTTTCGCTCCTTCAAAGTCCATCTTCCAAGAGCAACTCAGCAAATATCGAGTGAACTCTGCAGCATCGTTTCTGCTGAATTATTTACTCAACCACGCGCTAGTCTGAATCTAATGCCGGTTCATTCTCCAATAAGCATATTGAGGAGCATTTTAGTCTCCGAATCATGGGTGCAGTCTGACACTCATGTCCTCAGCCCCATAGGTTCCACTCACAAGTAGTGAAAATGACCAAATTGGATGAGATCGCAGCCGAAATAGAGAAATCCTCAGATCTCCTGGAATTGGTGAAAAATCCCAAGAACAAGTCGATCGAATGCGGTCGAGACCATTGGAAAGAGAGTTCTTCGTGCGACAGTCAAGAGGATGATGGTTTAGTACTTGCCTTATGCCCGCAGTCTCTAATAGTTATGATTGTTAAAGTGATAGCTAAGAAACCAAATTTATTTGACGATAGTATCAAAGAGGGTCTGTTGGACTATTTTAAGACAAACAAGGTGTCAGCTAAGGGGCTGATATCCTTGAGTGTCTTGCAGAACTTGCATAAGGCAGACTCGCAACTGCTCACTTGGATCAAATATGAAATTCTCCTAATTCATTTGATCAAAGAGAGAATTTACGAACCAAAGACAATGGCCAACGAGATTTTAGCTCTGACCAAGAGCGACCTACCATCTAATGTTGCAACAAAATTTTCCTCAGTGTTGCAGTCGTGTCTAAAATATTGTCGTGAAGTCAACAAAGGTCGCATGGATGAGGAAGAGGAAGAGAAGTGGACTGAGATAATCGACTGGATGTCGTGGTTCATCTGTGATGAGGATTGAGACTTTCTGCCAAGCAAGTGTTGGATTCTAGAGGAACAGTTATGGCCGACACGACACCCAAACTACGCCTCCTTTCAGCCCAGTTTGCTCTTGAGAATGCTCTGGATCCACTTCGAGAGAGATTCGACCAACATTACTGAGGCTGGATCACGAAAGAGCGCATGCGTAGGCCCAGAGGAGCCGGGGTTAGATTAGGTTCCAATTTCTGGATCATAATGACGAGACTCTGCAGCCAGGATAGGAATTTGTTAACAAGATGACTTCACAAGACGATGCTCAGAGGCTCATCCAAAGTGATAGTGAACCAATTTCTGAGGTTGCGAGGGACGAAAACGCAAAGCAAGCTAGCAGAGATTCGGAAAAAGGGAAGCTCGTTTTCGCGTTTGTGACTGATCTGAATCAAGTCAACGAAAGTGAGGGAATCCGTAGTAAGAGATGTCGCTTGACTAGGACGAGCAAGCAAGCAATAGGTAGGAGAGCATCAAGCACGAACAACAGGGAAAAATGGAGGCAGCAGAACGTAAACAGGGCCTTCGTGAACTTGCGCCGTCTACTGCCGACCCATCCGCCTGAGAAACGTTTGAGCAAGAATGAAATACTTCGTCTGGCTATAAAGTACATCCGTCTCCTAGAATCGATTCTCGAACACAAGGGTTGAGGGCAAAGATTTTCGCATCTAAAGGGTACCAGTGAATCTATTGGACTATGAGGTTGAACTTTAAACTTTAATGTTGCTCTTGAAAGGCTGAAATGGAGGATTTAACTGAACATTCCGACAGGTTCAGCGCTGAGACAGAACGGATCGGAGTTGGACAGTTCGAGAAGACTTCTTTCTGACATGTGTGAGTCAGTTTCATCAAATGTTCCCGTGTGATTGTTGAACGTTTCCGTCGTTGCCCAAACACTTTTGAACCGATCCTGACAGTCTGAATGAATTTGATAGATGAGGCAGCGAGATAAGTTAACTCGAGGCGATTAGTTTAGCAACAATAAAGATTTTCGCGTTGCGATAACAACACTCGCTCGCGCGACAATAACAATTATCGCATTCGAACTAAATCGTTTCCGGCGCTTATCTCTGCGCTCGTGCGAAAGCGCGTGCTCGATGCTGAAGCCAAAATTGGTTGCCTCGATCTTATCGCAACTCGAACAGGAGCCGCCAATTGTTCATTACTGACTCCGTATGAGCTGAGAGGGACTCCTTATTTGCAAGCCAACTGTTTGTATTTGAGACGGAATCCTACGGTTGCGTGCCAGAGTGAGGAGAGAGAGAGAGGGAGAATGGGAGTTAGCTGTATAAACTTTGGTTCATTTCTCGAATGCAAGCAGAAGGAGCAGAGAAAGAGAGAGCGAGAGTTTCCGTCCTATCGGCTTCCGGTGCCCATAATAAATTCGAAATTTCGGCTCCGTTGCATGCGCTTACCTTTTTGGCTTTTTGGTGCTTGTGGCAACGAATGAAGTCCGGCTAAATTGTCGGTTCTCACAATCATTGTAAATGGTTTTGCGTAGCTAACAATTTCGTCATTAACATCTTGTTGCGGCAACGAGTTCAATCTCTGGCCACAAAATTGGCTCTGCAACCTGAAGCGGCCATCGCGAGAGGCGCCCTGAATGGCAACGTAGTCGCCCAGGTCGGCACCGTACAGTGCCAGGCCGTCGTTACGGACGCAGCCGTAGGTTTGACTGTTTGGGGCGGTCACGTCGGATAGGCCGGCCAAAGTGCCACCAAAGTCAAAGTGGATTGCCTGCCACTTGATGGCGCACATTCGGGGCAACTTTTGGATGCAAACGCCATAGTAGAGATCGTTGAAATAGTTTGGCGACGAAATGAACTGGAGGGTTGGATATTGGGGAACTGAGCGGATGGGCAACACTGAGGAGCCCGGAAAGGCTGTTGCCCTCCCATTTCCTCGATAATTAAAACTCTCAATAATTCCCGTCTCGCTTGTATAGAACTGGAGGCAGCCATTTGGAGCTCGATAGGGCGAGTGGCAAGCGATTTGTTGCACCCTAACCGACCAGCGCCTGTTGTGACGTTGCTCGTTGGCCGTGTTCACAATCAACAGCAGAGGATCGTCGGGTTTATCTGGATCTACATCAAGGTACACTGTGTTGTGATTGAGCTATTAGACTTGGAGTTCAAACTGCTCGCCTTTATCAGTTTCAGGGAAAACATATACTCACTGTGCTGGCCGCTCATATCGCCACAGATTCCCGCAGTCGGCAGGCCAGAGGTATTGAAATTCACCGCGCCCGAAACAATGAACGAGTCTGTCCTACCTCCACAGGTTCCATTTATTGGAGGGGCGAGCGAGAATTCATCAAAGTTTAGCTTGAATTGGCAAACGGGCCACTTGTTGTACAATGGGCTCCTCTGTAGTGTAAAGATGCAAATCGGTGGATCTAAGCGCTCCTTGTGCATGGAGGGATAAGCTGGCGAGACAAAGTAAGTCTCGTTCGCAGTTATAATTGTCCTGCAAGTCCCCTGGTAGACGCAACAGGAGCCAAGGATGCCGCAAGTTCCGGCAACGTAACCACCTGATGCTAGACAAGCCTTCTTGGGCATACAAACTCCGGCTCGGTTATCTGAGGCTGTGGTGCAGGTCTCCTTGATCGAGAGCGGCGTGACCCAGGGACTTGTGAGCAGTGAGCTTATCACTGGTTTTGTGTTTTATCTTTCAGTTAGAGGATGTTGGTTCGTTTTAGTTTAGGATTATAAGGCCTTGCTTTAGCCACTTACCATTATGGGGCGAGTTCACGTTGTTAGTGAAGTAGAACTGATTGTAAGGCGATGTGAGGGGACTGTTTGCGGAGCCCGTGATCAAGTTTTGTTTGTGGCTCAGTAGTGTTGCTTGCGATTGGCGCCTTCTTGGATAAAGCCGGTCGCTCATTTGATCCGAGGCCGTTGAGCTCGGCGTGAGCAGTGCTAGCAAGATAGATAGGCTTAGCATTTTTGTGGACAGGTTGCAGAGCTTGCATATCTTTGGATGGAGAATCACAGTCGTTTCAAAGTCTGGGGGCCCCATAGTCACGTAGTACTTATTCTGGCGCCTCTTGAACTCTCGCCCAACACTATCGCCGTCTGTCATTGCTGAACTTTTGTCAACTCTATGGAGCTTGATGATTTTTGATCAGTTAGAGGATTAGATTTGGAAGATATTGGAATTAGAGGCCACTAGAGAGGGGATTCAACGAATCACTGCAGCCATTGAGAGGGAAAGTTAGCTCGCTTAGTCCCAGTTAAGTTGTTGAATTTGTCGGCTAGGTGTGATCAGGTGGGAAGGTGGAGAAATCAAATATTTGGACTATGAGCAGCCAAGAAGATATATGCAAAGAGCAACACACAAAACTTTATCCCCTTGGAGCTCAAAGGTTTCTAATCATTTACTGTTTGTTTAGTCTGGCCCACAGCTAGGAGAATTGTGTTGAGAAATTGCAGTTTCATGACCCCTTATGAAGCCTCAATTTAACCAATTTCTCTAGCTTCAACATGGCGCCGTACATGGAGCTCTCGGAAATGACCGTTCCAAGCTTGCTTGCGCAAGCCTTGTAGAAGTACTTTTCTAAAATTTGTTTCCTCTCCTCATCGGTCGCCCCATTTGCAATAGCCTCGTTGTATTCCGAAATAACATTTCTCCGATCGTTTGAAATCTCCAAAACAAACGAGCCACCATTGTTGTCGAAATCAGCTATCGCATTTGCTTTTATGTAAGGCTTTATAAACTGGGCATACAGGGCTGCTTTAGCCATATGATCAAGCGCCTGTTCGAATAAATCAGTGACCCTTTGCAGCGTCAGCTCTACCTCCTTGTCGCTCACCTGCATCAAGAGGAAGGAGCACATTGATTGCTTGTTTGACCGGAGTCCATCCCTAAGCTTGGCCCAGTCGTCCACCTGGCCACCGGCTTGCCTATCTGTCAGGCCAATGCCACCATCTGGTGCACAATCTGTTTGCGGTAGGCATTGAACGGCAAACACCAACGCCAATATGGACGTGCTTTTCACGTAAACACAGGTCCCCCTGATGGTCATCTCTGCTAATCTAACTACCAAGGTTCCAACTAAACAGGAGCAGAATGGTTGCCAAACCAACAGAAGTCACAGGTTCCAAGTGCCTAAAGGTTGGCAAGCTAGCTATTTTTAACCTGGCTCGCGCAATCATAGGCTGAATTTTTGTTAAAGCGTACGATGAGCTCCAAACCATTCGCTGCTGTTCGAGTCTCATCGTTGCCGGCGTTTCGGCTAGGAGTTGAATTGAGTGCCCCTGATCAATCTTTGGATCTAGAGCTGGCGGCATGTTAATTGGAACCTTGTGGTTTCAGGCAGCGGCGCACATGGTGTCGTTACGGTTCAAACGTTGTCCCTTGCCAGACGGGAAGCGCGCTCAGCTTTAGCATCCTCGTTTGCCAAGCTTCCCTTGGTGCCGGACAATTTCTTGAGTCATACGGTGTGGCTCGAGAAGCCATCAGAGACTTTTTATGCGTTACGGATGTCTCAGTTTGATCGATTGCGGCGGAGACTGGGCAAGATGGGCTCTGTATCAGGGAGTAGTCTAAAATTGTGAGGATCGTCGCCGCTTGAAGAACGGCTCAGAGATGGAAGCGTTGGCCTAAAACTAGATCCCATGGGCTGAGCGATTTGGTCGCCTCTTGAGCTTGAAGCCTCTCAGCTTAGCTTCTTCAGTCTTCCTTCGAAAAATACGGGAAGAGTCAATGAATAGATTGAGCGCGGGGGCGAGAAGACTCTCGTTGCTAGCGTCTTCCACTAATGGTGAGATGGATGAATGTATTCATCCAACATTTACGACTCTCGAGCGCCTAGCGCTTAGCTTGCCAGATTAAAGACCATTGTGTTATGCGGTAATGACTTGAGCTCGGTTGTTTGCTGTAACATCTCAATGAAAACGCTAAGCCAAACCTATCGGCTCATCGCTGGTGCCCCAACTAGCGCGCATGAAATATTGGCAACAAGGCGATACAATTATTATTGCAATCGACACAACTTCTTCGAGATCGCCAAAAAATGTTATCTTGCATCATAATCGGTAACTAATTCACCTCCTATCGTGATGGACGTGAAAAGTATCGCAGAGCACCTGGACCAGATGCCAATTTTTCCACATTTCACCCTATGTCACGTGATTGTTTGCACCCTCCACGCGCGAGCCGATCTCGGAACAGGTAAGTCAGTTGGAGCGGATTTCTTCACTATGTCACCATATTAACCCTAGATCTTCGACTAATTCTTCGACAATACGATGACTGTCATCAACAGGTTCAATATATTTCTCGAGAAAACATCCGCTAGCCTGCTGGCTCTCGACAATTTTATGTATATTCTCCGGCACTATATTGGCCAACTTCCTGTTGAACGAGCCTGTTATTAGTGCATTGGGTAACACCAAACAAGTTTTATGGGCAACATCGATTTGGTATCTCATCTTTTACTCCCCTTTTGATAGTGTATATAGGTTGTGCAATTTTATGCCAGTCAAAATTGGCTTATATTGTATGAACGAGATATATAATTGTAAATCAATTTACGAGGGTGTCCTCCATTCCTCGAAAGTATTTCCTGATAGCTATGTTATCATGGCTTTCATAGGTGTTGTCAAGGGCAATGGTCCAGGATTCAGCAGGTTGTTTGAGCGTCTTATAAGGGGATCATGGTCGCTCACTCTGATGGAATTCATGCACCCCTCTTGCAATACAAAAATCAGTACCATGGCTGCGATAGTGTTCATCATCGATCGACATACAGACTGGCTAATGATATCAAAGCCCTTTGTATTCTTCTGTGTTGCATCGGCTTGCATATACTTCCGGTTGTCGACAACTCTCTTGGATACGAATGACCCTTTCTCACCAATAGAAAACGTTGTTTGCCTACTATTGTTTGGGGGAATCTGGGATGCGCTAGCGAGGGCCCTTGCTATAGACGAACAATCACAAATATCGAGGGCCAATAATCTCAGGGCTAGAGCCCTGAAAGCTGATACCCTATCCAAGGGTAGCAGAACAAACATCGACAAACCCTCAATTCTGAAATCCAAAAACTGAGCTAATCTCATGCCAACACCTCATTGTGTCTGGTCCAATTCAACAAGGACCCATGAGATAATCTGAATAAATGTGAGCAACTTTCGTCATCAAGCTGGATGACGTTAACTGCATACAGTAAATTACTCAATTTTTTAATTTTACATAAGATAGGTTCGTCGATTTCAACCTCCAATCTATTCCAAATTGTTCATTGGAACTGGTTCAATGATCACGCCCTCGTCATTGCTTGCTGACGGAACTGTGGGCAAAATCTCTTCCTTGGGCTCGATAACATGGATAGTGTCGGGTAGGGCTTTCTTGGGACCTTTCTTGCCTGTCGGATCGAATGGCAACATGATCTTAACCTTGATACCCAACACACCCTGACGGAGCAAAACGTGTCTCACGGCTGTGTCAACATAGTGGTTCGTTGGATCTCCAGAGTGAATCATGTAACCGTCGACGAATTTCATTGATTTGGCACGCTGACCACGCAGCTTGCCGCTAACTACAACCTCGCAACCCTTGGCTCCACTTTCAATGATAAATCTTAGAACACCGTAACAGGCACGACGGACAGCCAAACCTCCGACCAACTTATACCTGAGTGATTCGCATTGGGCGACAGCGCAAAGACCTCTGTCGGACACTTTCTCGGCGTACATCTGTAACATTGTCAGAAAGAATTTGGGAGTTAGAATGGAACCGGGTTGAATGTTGTGATGTACTACACTCTGGTGGTTGATAGTTCAACTTACTTCAACAACGTTATCATCGCAATTAAATCTTTTGCCAACCACTGATGTCAATTCTCTAATTCTTCGTGATTTCTCACCCAAGACTTGCTGGGTCCTGGTAGCTGATATGATAATCTCAAATTTCTTCATTGTTTTTCTAACTTCAACACCAGAGTAGCCGTCTTCGGCGAGCTCTCTGCGGAGAAACTCGTCAATCTCTGCCTTGAACATTCCATTGGCTACCACCTTCTTCTTTTGTGACAAGTCAGCCATCCTGCGCTATTGCTTGTACTTATGGTAAATGATGTATAATTGGTCAGAGATCCTCAGATCTGCAAAATGATGTCGCTCTAGAAAAGCTCGGTCTGTGTTCGGTAATAGTAATTAGCTACCTAGTGAGCATTCCTGATCCTTCGATTAATGGTATGGCCGAAATATGGAGATACGGGACAGGATGACTTAGCATGTATTTATTGACTGCTGGTCACTACGAATCGCTATGGTGGAGGAAGTCATGTGTTAGTAGCACGTTATGCGCCTGCGCACAAGATGGATTACGCTCAAGCGCTCATTTTTGAAACGCTCCTCGCGCGAACGCCGGAGTGAAAACGTCAACAATCGAAATAAACCCTGAAGAAAGTATCTCGTGTCACTATTTGATCGCGAGCCCAGATGTTCCGATATTCAGACCAATGCGACTTGCTCATCAGTCCCTATTACTCGGTTGGCAACTAGTCTAGCAAGTGTTCAGCAGAGTTTCGCCGAGAGAAGGAGTTGCAATGAATCAAGAGTTTTATTTTGTTATTGTCAACAACGACAAACCTATATACGAGTTTCCGACCGAGGATAAACACCGTTACCTGAAACAATTTATCGCCTATTCTGCGCTCGATATAATAGACGAACTAGAATCAACTAGTACGTCCATGTATCTTAAGAGTATTGACAAATTCAACGAATGGACAGTATTTGCGTTTGTGCCGAACAAGCTTAGAATTTTGTTACTACTAACCAACAAGATTGCCAGAGTTGATGAAAACTTTTTCATCGAGCTTTACCAAACTTATTGCAAGTTTGCCACCAACCCATTGTATATTCACAATAGTCTAATCAAGTCAGCTTCGTTCGATCGAAAAGTATCGCAAATTACCCGCAGGTATCTAAATACCTGATGAAATAAACACCAGCCCGTTGAGCATCCAGTTTTGGGTCTCTCTTTCTACATATCTTCCAACCTCCCTCCTTCCTTCTCCGTCGAGCGATTTGTCGGACTTTAACGTTTATACGTACTGGCCCATGTGGCCACCTATGGCCAGATGTGAAACGCTTTATCATTCATTGAGAACTCCTCTCGGCTTGGCCATCTCAGCACTCGGGCGTGTTCGAATTTAGTAACCCCTAACGTACGCTTGCGCACAAATGCGTCGAAACCAGCGTTGTCAAACAAGAAAACGTCAAAACTGCCAAACGCTAAGAAACTTTTTTTTAGATTTTTCTTCATCTTAGAACGTTGCATCTATTTCAACGAGGTGGAGCAACTTGAATCCTTTAAGCTCAGTTATCCAGACCAATTGTCGGTAATTGTTACTGAAGATGGAACAAAATAGGAAAAAACAGCTCGTTGCTCAAACAAGTGATGCATGTGCCAACATGATAATTGGCATCAGACAACTCAGGCTTTCAGTGTTAGATCTATTTACCACCTTGGCTGATAATGGGCCAGATCCTCATAGAAACCAGCTCTTACATCAAGAAAATATGCTATCAAACGGCGGAAGCAAACTCTATCACCAGCAAACCCTCTCGAATCTCGCCACTTCTCACTCACTTTGCACCTCTTCACCTCCACCTATTCGTATCCAGAAGCAGCAAGAGCAACAGCAACAAATCGATCTACTTCAATACGTCAACCAAATGATCTCAACAATTACCGCCACGATTCGCGGTCTAGACCAAGACATACTCATTTTAATGCAAAACAATTCCTTCATCAGCCCAGGCGAAGCTGTCCACTTGGGCTTAGATTGTTCACTAGAGAAGCACAATCTTTATATGGAATTGTGCAAATCCTACAAAACCTACGCGAAGCTACACGATTACTCTGCCCACTGTCATGCCCTTCTACTCCAGCAATCCCTCAAACGAGTCCACAAGAGGTTTGAGACGTCCACCAGCGGTAGTGGCAGTAGTAGTAGTCAATCGAGAGATCCACGCTCTGATTCAATCGTTGCCACTTTCAACCCGTATATTTACAAGATTTGTCTATCTAGGAGTTCCGTGACTAGTATGCTTGAAACGTGTTTAAAAATGTGCGAGTTCATGGAGGGCTCGTACTCGCAACCTTTTGGTCTCTCTACCGGGGTCTTTCAGATTAGTGTCAATAGAGTGTTGAAGGCTATATTAGTAATGCGTGGTATTGTTATAGATGCCGTGATAGTGAAAGCTTACCACGAATCGTTCGCAAGCAAAGCGTCAACGAAAGGCGGCCAAGCAGGCTTGTTGTACGAGGTTGGGGGTAGCCCGTTTGTTCAGCCCGATGACGATATTGACTTGTGGTCCGATTCAAAGTATGCCGTTTTCAGAAAGTTAACCCACCATGCAAACGCAGCCGTATTACACTTTCAATACCCCACCTACCCCGAGATAGCGGTAAGATCGTTTTTGGTAAGTATTAGCTCGATTGCGCACCGCAAGGTGGCGGCTGCGAGCCATTAGAGTAAAAATGCGGCTCCCAAAGTGGAATCAATATTTGCGAGTTAAAATTCTAAATTTAACATCAACTTCGGATAGTCTTGGTTCAACTCCTATTCCGATTTGTTTGCGGCCACTTGCTCGAGGTGTAATTCAAGATTGCGTAAATTCATGCCGCCCATATGTCGCGATTTCTCCTCCGGCTTCTACCCTCATCACGACAGCTGCAAGTGAGTCTACGTTGCGGCCGGCCGAGTGAGCGAGCGAGTAGCGCGCCACTGCAGCCACATGAGAAGCACGAGTGTTGGCAGCCGGCGCGCCGACCCGAGCCGGCCGGCGGTCTGCACTTCTCTCTCTCCCTCTGGCCAAATGCCGACGACCGAGCCCGGTGAGCTTGCCAGCTAACCTTTCACTGATCTAGCCGACCCCTTGAATGGACTCGCTACGCAGTGAGTGTGCGGATTAAAATTGTGTGCTGGTGCAATCGCCGCAGTTGAGAATTGCCGACACAGCATGGTCAATGGGTAGACAACACTCATGACGTCCATCGGACAGCCAAAAGACAAGACTAACAAGGAGAAGGACAAGATAAGTTGGATTCATATCGTTTGTTAATGTGATCGAATTTATTGATATGATATATTAATTTAATAGCAATAATAATATTATTAATAGGCAATAATAATAGATTTAGAGGTTTTGAAGTCTCTCATGCTTGGCCCTCTCGTCGTCAAGCCGCCTCTCGAGCTCTTGTGATTCTTTCATGATGCGCTGAACATACATGGTGGCCTCGTGCAGGATTTGGATACGAGGTGGTTTCTTATTGATTGCTTTAAAGCGTGGCACTTGATCGCGCAAGAAGTTGAAGGCATTCCTAAGGTGATCTCGGCGTTTTCTCTCAGAGTCATTGTGCTCGCGCCTCCTGACCGGCTTGGGCGATGCGCTGTTAGACAATGACGAAGCTGTGTCTGGAGAGGTGCTCGCCGACGAAGAAGCTGTGTCTGGAGAGATGCTTGTCGACGAAGATGGAGCTTTGTCTGGAGAGGTGTTGTTGTTGTTGCAGGTCGACGATGATGAAGCTGTGACTGGAGAGGTGCTAGTCGACGACAACGTTGATGCTGAATTCAAGTGATGGTGATTGTTACTACTACTACTACTATTTGTGTTACTGTTCATATGATGGTTGTGATGATGAATTAAGTGCCCTGCCACCTTGAGGTCTTGTTGTTGCTGGATGTGGCTGTAGTTGCTGAGGTGGTGGTGCGACTCTTTGGTGAGGCAGCTCGAGCTCAGTGTGCTTGTTGGGCCGCCGCTACTGTTGTTGTTTAGTTGCTGTTGCTGCTGCTGGTACGATAGATCCACCTTGAGATCTGGCGATTCATTAGTGTAGTAAAATGAGTCTTGGTGTAGGAGCTGGATGCAGCACGTGCAAATGCCGCTCCACATGCAGTCGTGGAAGACAACATCGCCGGGCCCGTCGTCAAATAGGACGTCGTAGTAGAAAGGTGATCCCATCATCTTGGCGGCTCTTCAATTGGGCAAATGGGTGGTGAGCGGGCACACAGCCGCCTTTTATACCGGCCGAGCAGGCAGTCAGACTCGCTGTTCGTTCCTTTTCTCGCTCGCTCGCCTGTGTTTGCCTGCCGCTGCCGCTGCCGCTGCCGC
>ENA-UOVY01000315-UOVY01000315.1-plant-metagenome-genome-assembly--contig:-NODE-315-length-28176-cov-586.414601_pt1 | contig 28176 bp, 22 predicted proteins | sample MGYA00249840_ERZ761561 | MGnify/ENA primary metagenome ERZ761561 (study PRJEB28882, sample SAMN05720143) | plant metagenome | isolation source: Guanajuato, Mexico | place: Mexico:Guanajuato, Mexico...
GGCGCTATCCCATCTCTTATAATGGAGGCATGGGACTTCCTACAGTTGGAAATTGCCCTTTACATAAATAGTGAGACTTCCGGGATACCGATTCAAATGAAACCAAAGAAAGCCACGCGTGGTCTAGTTCAAAGGTTGAAAGGAAAACATGGTCGTTTCAGGGGAAACTTGAGTGGGAAGAGGGTAGATTTCTCTAGTCGAAGCGTTATCAGTCCAAACCCGATGTTGGCTATCGATCAAGTTGGTGTCCCGAAACATGTTGCAAAGTTGCTCACATATCCGGAAAGGGTAACGACTTATAATATTCAATTGATGCGCGAGTTTGTTCGTAACGGGCCCCAGAAGTATCCTGGGGCGAATTACATCCTGGACTCAACTGGAAATAGAAAGTTCCTCTTATACGGAAAGCGAGATTGGTTGGCACAAAATCTGAAACCAGGTGATACCGTAGAGAGGCATATGATCGATGGCGATTGTGTTTTGTTTAATCGTCAACCTTCTCTACACAAACTGAGTATCATGTGCCACAAGGCAAAGATACATGACAACAGAACTCTGCAATTCAACGAATGTGTTTGCACTCCATACAATGCAGACTTTGATGGCGACGAAATGAATCTACACCTTCTCCAAACTGAGGAGGCAAAAGCAGAGGCGGCCATTTTGATGGGAACCAAGAATAATCTGGTCACCCCTAGGAATGGTGAGCCCCTCATAGCGGCAATTCAAGACTTTATTACCGGTGCATATTTATTGACAAAAAAGGACGTGTTCTTTGATCGCTCTGAGGCTCAACAAATCATATCCTCGATTTTGGCTAGCGTTGATAAAAATGTTCAAATATCGTTTCCGTCCCCATGCATAGTGAAACCACGAGCCTTATGGTCCGGGAAGCAAATATTCAGTCTTATATTGCGACCCTCCAAAAGCTATAGTGTACTCTTGAATACACGATGCAAAACGAAGAATTACTCAGGTAGAGACGAAGACCTATGTCGAGCTGATGGATTCGTCGTTGTTCGAAATAGCGAGCTCCTATGCGGTCAGGTGGACAAATCAATCTTGGGATCTGGTTCTAAAAGCAATATATTTTACCTGATGCTTAAAGATTTCACTGGTGATGAAGCAGGTAACGCCCTTTGTAGATTGGCTAGGACAATTAGCAATTACATTGCAAATAGAGGTTTTAGTCTTGGTATAGACGATGTCACCCCCACCTGCAGCCTGGAAAAGGAAAAGTTCACACTGCTCTCGAGGGGTTATGCAACCGTCAATCAAAATATTATCGAGGAGAGAGAAGGTCGACTAGAAGCGGAAGCTGGTTTATCCAGAGCTGAAACGCTCGAGGCTATGATTTTGAAGGAGCTCTCGTCGATCCGGGAGGCAGCCGGAAGATCTTGTAAGAACGAGTTATTACCCACAAATCCTGCTCTAATCATGGCTCAATGCGGATCAAAAGGTTCCTTAATCAACGTTTCCCAGATGGTTGCCTGTGTTGGGCAACAAGCCATCAGAGGCCAACGAGTTTGTGATGGCTACAATGGCCGAAGTTTGCCGCATTTTGATTACGGCGATAAATCACCCATCGCAAAGGGGTTCGTATCCAACAGTTTCTTCTCAGGCCTGACAACTATAGAGTTCTTCTTTCATACTATGGCAGGTCGTGAAGGTTTGCTTGATACTGCAGTTAAAACTGCAGAAACAGGTTACATGCAGCGTCGTTTAGTCAAGGCGCTCGAGGATGTGGTTTCTCATTATGATGGATCCGTGAGAAATTCAAACGGCGAGGTTGTCCAGCTTGTCTACGGTGACGATGGAATGGATCCTGCAGAAATCGATTCCGAGTCTAATGATAGCAGGGCTCCTATTGATATTTATCATCTACTCCAACACGCGCTTGCAATACAACCATCAAGGAACGAGATCTCGCTGACGGAACCAGCAGCTGCAAATCTAATTGATTCTGTCACTTCAAAATGGAGCAAGAACATTGACGAACAGTTTAAAACAGATCTCAAGCGACTTGTCAACAAATACCTCACCGCCTACAAGGACAGTTTCAACCAACGCCGGACAACCAGGTTATGCCCAACCAACGAATTGACTCGTTTGACCACAGCTCAATTAGGCACCTTCCTGAGCTTATGTTGGCAGAAATACAATCGTGCAATAGTGGAGCCAGGGACAGCAGTTGGCGCTATATGCGCGCAGAGCGTTGGCGAGCCAGCAACCCAGATGACATTGAAGACGTTCCATTTTGCCGGAGTGGCATCGATGAACATTACACAAGGAGTTCCTCGAATCAAAGAGCTTATCAATGCAAACTCGACCATGTCAACACCAATCATAAGAGTGGATTTGATGGACCCATACGACCCCGAGTTGGCGCGACGAACCAAAATGCGACTTGAGCACACAGTTTTGAGTCAAGTTTGTAGATGCATGCTGGAAGTGTTCGAGCAGGATGGTTGTTTTATCCAGATAGAGTTGGACCTGAAGCGTATAAAACTGTTGCGTTTAGAGACGAGCGCGGAGCAGATTTGCGCTCTTATCGCACAGAAACTCAAGATCACCTATGATCAATTGCGCATCGTCGATAAGGGCTGTATAATGGTCGATATTGGAGATAACATCAAGTCGTCATGGCATTTAAGGGAGTCGCTCGGCAGGATACCCATCAAGGGAATTCCAACAGTCAAGAAGGCCATGATAAGAACCAAAACTGATGAGGCAGGTAGAGATTTCTACTACATTGTCATCGAGGGCGAGGGTCTGCAGCAGGTGATGGCAACTTATGGTGTCGCCTTCAAGAACGCAATGTCAAACAATGTTATGGAGGTGGCTCAAGTTTTGGGTGTTGAGGCAGCACGAGAGGTTATAATCAAAGAGATTCAAGAGACAATGCAAAGCCATGGAATAGGTATAGATCCGAGGCATCTGAAACTTTTAGCCGACAATATGAGCTATCGTGGTCGCATCCTCGGTTACACTCGACACGGAATGTCGAAGATGAAAGAATCAGCCTTAATGTTGGCTTCATTCGAACGAACTGCCGATCATCTATTTGAGGCTGCTTATTATGGCCAAAAAGATCCGATAGCCGGCGTTTCTGAGTCTATCATTTCAGGTACTCCAATACGTTTGGGAACCGGTTTCTTTGATCTGCTATACAAGCCAATCTCAAACGTGTGCAAGCCGGCTCATCTTGGCAAGATCGAGGAAGAATCTGGTGATGTTCCTATGGAGGTTGAGACTTCAAGTGAAGGTGCGAGATTCAGGCCTGTGACAGGCGTCAATGGTAACACAAACCAGTCACAGCCCATTCTAGCCCTAAAGAGAGTCCATGAAGAGAGCCAGATAGAGTTGGTATGGTGAAGTAACGACTCTCATTAATACTGTAGTCATTTAAGTTTATTTTCAGTAATAAAATATTAGGTTTGCGAATTAAAGATGTCGAGTCAGCTAGTTTCTCCACTCAATTTGATCACCGATTCTCCTACTCTTTGTTGCAAACTTTTATTCACCTGTGATCCATGTGTATCGATCCTGATTTGTTCTATCCTTTACGGGCCCGCCAATTGATGATGGCGATGATGATTATGAAAATGGCAGTCAAGTATCTGTTTCTGTGCTCATGGTGGTTGATTTTGTCGTGAGCTTGATTTCAGACTGAGAGTAAGTTCATTTTGTTGAACTTGCAATACATAATCGAGAGCCCAGTTAGTATCAGTTGTAGGAGGGCCAAAGCAAGCGCCAAGCCACCCATTACTCCTCCCCTGATCTCGAGGAACCGTCTCAGCATTTCGCCGCAACTTCTGTAGTTTATATTGTTGGTGAGATCGTTACTACATGATTGGGGAACTGGCAATTGCATGTTCTTGTAGTCGAGGAATGAGTAAGCGCCGCAACATTGCAGTTTTAGCTGTATTAAGTCGAGGAAGTTTCTTGATTTTGCTGAATATTCCATAATGTCAATATGATACTTGAGCTCGTACGACAGCTCCGATTGAAGCCTGTCGCCGCCAGGTAAACGCCACACAAAAACAATGAGGGTAATCTCAAGGATTATTGTCAGAACAGATAGGAGTGTAAACTGGAGGAAATATAAACTAGTTAAAATCTGCTTCAGCGAGTTCGAGAATGATTTTAAACCGGTTTCATCATGATTGATGAGATACTTACGATGCCGAATAAGAGCTTGCTATCAAGCAACGTGCCCAAGCATCCAACGAAGGTTATGAGGAACAGGAGACCGCCCGCGCCCATGCCAAAATAACAGGCCCAAAAGTACCTGTCAATGGAAAGATTTTCCGTGTAAACCCAGAGTCCCGAATCACTCCGAACCCAGAGCGACATGGCCAAGAGGAGAGCACCTAAAGCCTTTAGTTTTGAAGGAGTTGATGAGTGTTTTGAGAGCATTAGAGGTTGTTATTGGACAAGAGGAGGTGGAGGAGAAGGACAACGCTGATCCCTTGAATGACTTACAAATGTGAGATAGTTTAGGCCGAAAAGGAGATATTTGGCAAAATGCGTTGTGCTCGGCGCTTGCTTATAGGCCATCCTGGAGCTAGTTGCTTAAATTTTGCTTTGGCACCTGTAGGGCTCAAATTTGTGCCTTCATCCTCTGGCAAAGTTGGAATCAGCTACCTGTATGTCCTCTGGCCGATCTTCTGGCTCGACAGACAAGCCTTTTGTGTCCTCTTGACGATTCTCGCCCGCTTGCAGCTGGTCAATCGAGTCCAATTTCGAACTTCAAATCAAATGGGCAAGTTCCTTGCGCTAAAGTTGCAATATTGTTCGGCTCCCTAGCAGCATCGTCAGCCTAATGTCGCGCGCGCGTAATTTGGTGAACTAATTAGCTCGGCAAACAAGCCGCCCCGATGCCAGCCATCGAGAGTGCCGATCCAACGCGCTCGTGAACCGAGCAAACAAAGCTCGTGAGAGCTATCGGGTGGTAGGTAACAAGAGCCACTAGTTGCGGCTCCTGCTGGTTGGCTGGCGAGCCTCCTCTCTGCCATGGATCGTGAGCTCGGCAAGGCGCTAATAAATGTGGCCGTCGCCGCTGCTCTGCATGGTCCAAGTGCGTTTGCTGGTGGCTTTTAATCTAACAGTTTCAGCAATGATGTTGCGGCTTGTTTAACTCGAGCAATGGGCTTACCAGCCTCAAAGCAAACTAGAGGAGCAGTTGGCGGCAAACGAAGCCACGAGAGCAAACAGATCGAGCTTTATGTTGTTTGTTTGCTAGCCGATAAAATCTGTTACGCTTGTGGGGCTCCCGGGATTGTTTAGGGCTCGCCAGCGCCACCTGCTGGTCCACTGCCGACCAGCTGTGGGGGCAACCAACTGGCAGGAGCAAAGTCACGCCGGCGATCTCTGGCCGAGAGCCTTTAGTGTGTGAGCCCGAGATAGACTTGATCGCTTGATCAGCCGATAGCGGCAATGGCGACGAGTTCGAGGATGCGCCCGAAGGAAGCCGAGCGGCGATGAATAATCTGGCCCGGCCAGTGGCCGCTCGCGCATGTCTGAGCGGCTCGTTGGGCTGGCAAGCCAGCCAGCCAGCCAGCTTGCCAGGCAGCTGGAAAGTTGTCTCAATGGCCGCTCGCTGCCTTGGTTCAAATGTATGCCAAGAGCGAGAGTCTCCATAGCTCCAACTTCGGGCGCCAACTCTTCCTGAAGCAAGAGGGCTGAACTTATTAGCTCGAGGCTAACTGACTAACTAACTGAATGACTGACTGAGGAGAAACAAACCCGACGGCCAGGCAGTCCGGCTGGCTGATGTCGCCCCCGAGCAGGTAGCTTAGTTCAGCTCCATCGGCTCGCAAAAGTGGTCTCAGTGTTCTCGGCGGCGACGTCGCAACAAGCAAACACAACAAGCTGCAAATTAGACTTGCGAGATGAGAGGATTCTCGCGAGCTTAGTTTAGCTCAGTGAGCTTCCAGCGTTGGCAAGTTAGTGTCGGTCTGTTCAACTGGGAATCTCGGCTGTGATAAAGGGAGGTGGTCCAATTGGTCAAGTGTCGCACAGGTGGCTGTTTAGCGTCAAGCTGACGACAACTTAGCGGGCGAATTAGTCCTACCTTTCAAGGGGTTTAAACAGTTTTAGCGGGTTGCGACATCGGAGGATGAGCTAACAATCGACACCAAGTAACAAATGCAAATCCACGTGCAACATCAAGCCAACAGTTAATCAAGCCGACCAAGAGCCGCCGAGGGCGCAAAAGATGAGCTCGTCCATGTGGCCAGATGGGCGGCCCATTTGCAACAAGCTACAGGCGCAAAAGAGCTCATTTCAAGCCTGGAAGTGTGTCTCATTTGGTTGCTCATTGTTGGCCATCGTGTTGCTGCTCTCAAAATGGCACGAAGTTTCAACAAGTCTCCAGCTCCTGCTCAACATTGACCGCCTTCTGCTTGCCGACCAATCGGCCAGCAAGTCCGTCAGCTGGCCCCCAGTGCCACTGGATCTGCTGCTGCCGCCCGCAAACGAGACAAACTTTGGGCCAGAAAGTATGGAGAGCAACAGCTCGATGCTAATGTCGCACATGCACATATCTCTGAGTCGCGAGCTTAACGGAGACCAGCTCCTCCGCCAAGAGGTCGACTCCTTTACAGGTGAGCCAGCCTCTATACAGCAGAAAGTTGTTATACGAAACTTTGAGCTACAACAAAGAATTAAACTCGAAAATCCTCTCTCGCCCAAACCAAACCCATCCGATTGGATTGGAGCAGCCGAATTTAGGAACGCGAAATCCACCCTTGCGCTCAGCTCGATGTTGGTGTCTATTTACATAATAAGCTGGATTCTGATGACGCTCGCCATCAACGATACACGAATCTCGGTGAGTAAGCAGAAGGTTAGAGGCGCCCATTGAATTTCAGCACTTTGGTTGGCCACAAAGTCGGGTGTGTCCGGGTGGGAGTTGTTTGTCTTTGTTGCGCTTGCATGAGTGTAGCCGCCGGTTGCACGGAAGCGGCGGCAGAGTTGTCGGCTCAACAAGGGTTGGCTTGTTCCAGGGGCGGGATGGAGCGAGAGATAGGCTCCTGTTGCTGCTCCGTTATCAGCCGGCCGAGAGATTCAGTGGCCGCCGTTTTGGGCGACGAGGAGCGAACAATCTCGCTGGCTTCCTTTCCCCCCCCCCTTTTGGTCAAAACAACTCCCATTAACGGGCCAGGCTAACGAGCGGCTAATCGAATCGCTTACAAGACGAGCAAACACTGGCCAAAATCGGGTTACCATCTGCAATCTAGGTCCACGCAAAGAGAGCGAGCGAGCCTCTGACTGAGTGGCGCTCGTGTGCCGATAAAGGTGATCTTGATAACAAATTGATCGCGCCGGCGCCGAGCCAGCCCATCTGACGGCTCGATATTTAGATGAAATCGGCGGCCCGGGCGGCGACGAGTTTGGTTGAACGGGCGTCAAGTTGGAGCCGCATCACTTAGGTTGCCGCTTAGGCAGGCCAGCAAGGCAAGCATCGGATGCTAAGGCAGAGGGGCAACGGCTCAACTAGTGCGTGAATGTGGCCCGATCAAATCAAGTCCGGCAACAAGCAGCCGGTGAGAGTCGCATCTCGCAAAGAGTCTGCGCCGCCTCCTCTTGCTCGAGAAATGGGCTATCTGGTTTCTCTTTCTCTCCCCCTCTCAGCATCGCTCGCTCTTCCGCCAGCCGAGCTGATTAAAACTAAATCACCTTCGCTCAATCCAAATGACTTCCCAAATGAGCCCGCTGGAGGGCCGCAATCCCGGAAGCAGACGCGACCGGCGGGCGTAAAGACGATATCTTATCTGGAAAATTGCAACTTCTAACCATGAGACCTTCTCCATGTCCAACCCAAAGAATGACATCTCGCTGCGAAACATCCTCCTGTTGTCTGTGTTTGGCGCCATCGATGTTGCTGCCAGCGTGGGCTTTGTTATGGTTCGTCTGATAATGGTTAGTAAACTCGCTCGGCTCTCAACAAGCCCCTTCAGGAGAGACTCCTTGCGCCGCAATCCATGGACACTAACCGCCAGCCCCAAAGTACTCGGTCAAAAACAACCCCTTTGCTGGCCAAGTGATGGGCTCTGCAGGCTTGAGGGACAGTCCCATCAGATTGAGCGCCGACCAGCTAACAGCGTTCACGGCGCTCAGACTCATTGCAATGCGAGTAAGTGTCTTTAGTAGGGTTCAACAACAAACAGCAGTAAAAGTCGATCATTGCAACTAACCTCCGCGGGCGCAAACAGTCCTGCTCGGCCCACATTGACATCTACGTGAGCGTGCTCGTCGCCCTGCTGACGCTGCTCAGGCTTTACGCAATCCTGCGCGCGCTCGCCTACTACCGGCGCCTCCGCCACGTGCTGGACCAGAGCCACGCAGGCCAACCGACTCAATGCGCCGACGCGCCCGATCACAGCCAGAAGCAAAGCTGGGCGCCCAACTTTTACAATGCAAACGGCTTCTTTGCCGCCCATCACCTGATCTCGTCGCCGCCAACCGCCAACCATGGCGACCACCTTCGCCTGTCGCCAAGCCACGAGTTGCCGGCCCAGCTCGGCTACCAGGCTCACCAGCGCGACCAGCAGGGCCAGCGGGCCTCGATGATGAGCACGCAGCAGCAGCCGCCGACGCCGCCAGCCAACGGGGTCCAGTTCGTGCAGCACGCGGGCAAGCTGCCACCCGACCTGAGGGCGGCCACCTACAGACACCAAACGATGGTTCCGGCAAGTAAGCTGATACTTAAGCGCTCGGCTGGCCCGAATGCTGCCAGCCAGCTTAGACAGGGGCAGCAGCAGCAGGCGCAACGAGGGTCAACTCAGAGGCGGCCAAGAACTAACCAACACACAATGTCGCCATCGGTGCCCCTGCAACCAAACCCAAACGAAACGCGTGAATCTCTCGAACGGCTTTGGCCGCACGACGCTGCCACCGCCGCCGCCGCCGCCGCCGCCGCCACCACCAAACAACAACCCGAATCAAACACAAGTGGCTCCGATCTTCTACTGGTAGCTGGCCACAAGGCTCGCAAACAAGGCTCACTCCTGAGAGGAAGCTCCAAGCTTGAGAGGAGCGGAGACTTGGATTGCTCGGCCGAGAGAGTTTGGAGGGTTGAGCCGGAAAGGGTGGCGAGTTGCGACGAGAGTTCGCGGGGAGTTTTCACGCTTGCGCACGAATCTAGCCAGCAAAACCTGTTGGTGGCCGACCAGTTCAAGGCGCGCGCCTACAGCACCCTGAGGCCCGCAAATGGGGCCACATACGCGCTGCTGAGCGCCGGCCAGCTCGAGAAGCTCGGCCGGCGGCTGGAGGCGGACGAGCGCGGCCGCTCTGCCCGCTCGGCCAAGTGCAAGCTGGTTGCGCGCTACCAGCCGCTCGGCCGCACGGAGCCGCGAGTCGCCGGCGGAAGGCAAGCGGGGGGCCGCCACTCCTCGTCCAGCTCTTGCGGACCCGACGACTCGGAGAGCTCGGCCGACAATGGCGGCAGGGGCGGCGGCGGAGGCAACGGAAGGGAGCAGCGCGATGCGAGCGGCAGCCTGGCGGGCAGTCTTGCTGGACACACGGAGGAGATGGTGGCAAATTCAACGAGGACCACCAAGCTGCTCGAGGTCGAGGACGGAAGTGGGAAGCTCCTGGTTGGCAAATGTGAGTAGAAATCGCGCCTCGTTGAGCGAGCATCCAAGCGGCTGAGCGAGGCTCAACACGCAAACAAAACCAAACCTATCGCCCATAAGCATGCAAACTTTCTCACCTGTCCGCCATCCATCCCACAAATCGCACAATCTCCTCCCCTCCCCTCAACACACACACACAATTGGCCCCCTCTCCTCCCAGACTACTACGCATGAGCAAGGTGGAACCAAGTTCAGTGATAAAGTTACACTTCTCCTCTCTCTCACTCTCAAAATTCATCACAAAACCTGTTGCTGCCATAAACCTGTACATTAATACAAGTGTAAAAACGTACAAACAATCGTAAGCGAGATTTAGGCTGGCCGAGTTGTGTTGGAGGTCTCGTTGGATAAGTTCGAGGTGTCTGGGAGGAGGAAGGAGCTGAGCGCCATCGGCTCGCCAAGCTGACCCGCCTCACTGGACGGCTCTTTGTCGCCGCTCGCTCGGCCGGCGGCGGCGGCGCCAGCGCTCGCAAGCAGCGGACGACTTCATTAACTGAGGGCGCTATGGCTGGCGAGGGCGCCCTCACCTTCGGCCGGCTGAAACTAACGATGGCGTCACGAAGCCTGGAGGCTGGAGCGCAGCTATCGCCGGGCTTGCAGGGAGCAAAGTTAGTTGCAACAATGGCGGCCAGCCGAGCGCTTGAAGCTGAGCCGAGGGACGAGCGGCCGCCAGCTTCGTCCATTAGGGACATTCAATAAAGCTCGCCCAAATCGCAACGATAAGCCGATCGCCTCTCGCCTCTCGCCCGACGGCCACTGCGCCACCAAGAAGGCCAACCGGCGGCCGAGTTCATCGCACCTGCCGGCCCCCCGACTGGAGGTGCGCGCGCGCGCTGAGCCGCCGCTCCAGCCAAGCCCACTTGTCTGGCGACGACAACATCAATCAATCGGTGGGCTGGCCAACAGCAAATTGTTGTGACTGCCTCGCTCTCTCTCTCTCTCTCTCTCTCTCTCTCTCTCTCTCGGATGCTCCAAAATGGATCAATTCAGTTCAGTCTGCTCGAATCAATCATTTGCTTTTTCTGGGTTGAGAGGCTTTATTTGCTTATATGATTCGAGCCCATTTGATCGGTCCGGCGGCGGCGGCGCGTCGCTCTCCTCCGAGGGCTCACCTGTGCGCCGACCAACCTGTGCATCGTCGGCCGCCCCAAGGCAGGCTACATGCAATCGAGTGTGCGCGGAGGAGAGTTGCGCTCCGAAGCGCCGCTTGGCCGGCCTAGCCTAGGAGGAGCCACTGGCCAGCTTGGCCAAACTGTCCGCCAGTTGCTCGCCGCCACTCTTCGCGGGCGCCATCTGCAAGTTGGTGGGCGCCGCCGCCGCCGCAGCCTCGGCAGCCTGGCCAGCGGAACTGGAGGCCGAGGAGAGTTTCGTTGAGACGCTCTGGTAGAGACTCTTCACGTCCGGCAACAAACTAGGGTTGTTGGCCGCGATCCTCTGGAGGCCCTGGCCGATTTCGCTGAGCGCCGCTTGGATGCCGCCCTGCGCGTTCTGGCTCGCAACCGCAGCCACCTCCTGGTTGGTCTGTTGGGCGCCCGAAAGAGCCTTTGCGCTCCTCTCCTGCGTTGCGCGGGCTAGCTCGGTCAGCTGGCTCAGCAGCTGGCCCGTGCTTGCAGTCGCGTTTGGGGCGCCACCTGTTGGCGGAGCCTGCGGGTTGGCGCCAGAGGGGGCGGGCGAGGAGCTGAAGATAGAGGAGAGCATCTTCATCGAACTCTGCGCCTTTTCAACCTGCGGCCCAAGTTCGCCGAGCAGCCCAAACAAGCTCTGGCCCTGTTGGCTCGAGCTAGCTTGGCGCCTTGCGCGCACTTGAACCTGCGTTGGCTCGCCCTTGACCGTCTTGAGCAGCTCCCTGAGCTGCCGCTCTGCCTGATTCAGTGAGGCCGTCATTGGGTTCGTGTCCGCCGCCTTGCTATCTGACTGCGCCACCAGTTTTGTCTCAGCGCTTGAGGTTGAGCCAAGAGCAAGCAGCGTCATGAGCACAAAGAGCAGGCTCGTCGTCTTCATAAAGTTGGACATTTTCGTCTACCAATACAAACCTGGCTTTAATCCTTCAGCTCGATGGCTCTGCTCTGCTCGGCTCGGCTTGGTTTGTTTTTTTTAGGAAGCGTTTCAGAGGTTTGGATAAGTTGGTTGTGTCGTCAGGTTGCAGACTTCTTCGGGCGCCCTTTTTTCTCTCTCCGCTTCCTCGCTAAGACTGAGAACTCTCGTCCAACGGGCACTCGAGGATCCTTATCAAATGTGGAAAGAGACTGCTCGCCCAAGCCGGCTGGCTGGCTGGCTGGCTGGCGGAGGAAACGAGCAAAGAAGCCACTCCGCCATAAAAGCTCTCGAGGCTTTTCCAGGCTTTTTGCCGCAGTGCAAGCGGACGCCAAGTTTGCGCGGCTGGCGAGCACGAGCTCGCTGATAAGCAGCCCCCTTGGCCCAGGAGACTGCCAGTGGATCCCTTCAAGCCTTGCCAGGCGAGGAGGGGATAAGCCTCGCTCTGGCTCCACTCTGCTCGCTGTTCGTCGCCAAGCGCCGGCCACTCGGCGGAAGGCGCGATCGATATCTCGTGGGTTGCGCGCGACTGCGGCCGCAGAGCCGCCCGCAGTGAAGGTGGAGCTCCTTTCGGGTTGCCTCGAGGAGCTCGAAGGTGCGAGGCGGACAAAAAGCGGCTCTCGCGCGCGGCTTCGCCCGGCGCCGGCCGCTTCGCGTGCCCGAAAAGCCAAACCTGATTTGCCTCGCTCGCTCGCTACCTGTTTAGGAGGCGGCGCGCGCAAATGTGAGCCAGCGCCTGAGGTGGTGGCTCAGACGCAATGAGCGCGGAAGGGGTTATTAGCATAAGTGGCTGGCTGGCTGGCTGGCTGGCACTTGTTGCTCGCCCGGCTGCCTTTGAAACTCTCCCCGCGAGCAACATTGTGGCGCCCTCCATTGCGAGCCGGCATTTGCTTGCGCGCCCATTGAGCTTCAATAGGCTTGGCTCGCGGCCGGAAAGCTCCGCTCGTCCCCAAAAGCCGGTCAGCTGGCCCGCCAGCAACAACAGGCGGGCAAACAAACAAGCGAGCGAGCGAGCAAACGGGGGCCAACGGTGCGGCCGCGTGGATTCAATGAACTTTGCGATTCAATGGCGACGGCCGCGCAAACGCGATAGGGGGAGAGAGTTGAGGCTTGCAAATTGTCGGCAGTGAAGTGCGCGCCTGTTGTTGTCGGTGTTGGTGGTGGCTTCACTTTTGGTGCTCACGACAGCCAGCCAGCAAAACGGGGATGGCGACGCGTCACGGGCGCGCAACTAAGAGCCGCAGGCAGCTCGGCTTGCGAGAGGCCGGCCGACTGGATCTGACTGCGCGGCTGCACGGCTTCATGGCTGCGAGCTTCGGCCCAGCAGAGCAAACAAATTCAGGCCCATAAAACCCTGGCCGATGGGCCGTCGGTTGCACTCGCTTATCTGATGCTCGAGTAACACACATTCGCCTTGTCGCCGCCGCCGCCGCCGCCGCCGCCGCCGCCGCCGTCGTCGTCGTCAGGCGTCGAGGTTATATAATAGGATACAATGATTGCTCATCACATCCCCTTTATCGGACATCGACATTGTGCAATGGGATCGTGAGCAGCACATGCGCCGCCGCTCGCCCATCCGTCGAGTGAGCCGCCGACTGGCTCAAGCAAGCGGCCGGGAGGAGAGGAGCGAGTTTGTCTCCATTTGGACCGAGCGCGTTGAGCAGCCGAGTGTCAGCGCGCGAGCACGCAAGCGGCCGCCAAGGACAGCAAACCGCAAGGCGAGGCGAGGCGAGGCGAGGCGGGGCGACAAAGCGAGATCCAAGGTAAGTTGGACCATCTAGTTGATTTGTCGGGCTGGCTGCGAGCGGAAGTGGCGCAAGAGGCGCGAGTTCGGGGGCGGGGCGAGTGTCGCGCAAGCAGACTGGCGCTTGCATCAGAGGCTCAGCTAGCCCGTTGAGCGCGGCCACCGGCGCAGAGGCGGGATTCGTGTTCGCATTTGGAGTTGGGGTTGCGGTTGCGGTTGCATTTGCAGCGGTGGCGGCGGCCGCGAGCGACGGGCGGCGGCAAGGCTCAGGTGGAGCGAGCGAGCGGTAAGCCCACGCAACCGAGAGTCTTGCCAGCAGCGACCTTCTCGCCGCGCAGTCGGCTATTTCGCAGCGAGCGAGCGCCAGCCGAGCTCGCGCACAGACGGCCCCTTGCTCAATCCGCGCAAATTTCGTGGTCAACTTGCCGGCTCGCGATTGTTGCAGAAAGGCTCAGTGCAGTGTTAGTGTGCGATTGTTTGTCTAGTTGCGAGACTGAGAGGGAGAGAGAGAAGGACTGGAGTTGTTTGAGCGAGGGCAGCAAGCAACTCGGCGGCAAGCAAACCAGCGAGCGCAAAGCAAGCAATAACAAGCGAACAAACCCACTAACCAGAGCCGAGCAACGAAACCACGTGAAAGCCAGTCAAGAGTGAACCAACTCGCCCGGTTAAAGGCCCTTCAAGGGAAAACAAGCGCCCAACTTGCTGGCCCATTCAACTCGGCTGCTCGTGCGCTCCATCACTTTGAATCGGCCGAGCCGAGAACAGTCAATTGGCTCAAATAGAAGCACAAACACTAATGTACAGTCACCCTTCTTATATTGTTTTCTCGAAAGTGGGCGCCAAGTGGGAGAGGTTTTAGTCTACCTTTATTATCATTGTTTTGGTTTTAGTTTGGTTCGAGTGAGGTTTAGCGAAGAGGCTTGCAAGTGGCTAGGAGGGAGGAGGAGCGAGCGAGCGAGCGAGAAGTCGGCTGGCCCGAAGGAGGCTCCCTGTTTGGCCGAGAAGAGTGAACAGGAGCCCTGTTTGCGCGATCGCTACCGTTTGCCTTAATTAATACTAATCAGCGGGCGCGTAGAGGGCGTCCCTCCAGAGCGCCCTCCTCTCCCCGCTGCCTCCTCTGCAGCCCCCGCAAGCGAGCGCGCGGAAGAAGCCGGCAAAGGAGTTAGCATTCAATCGGCCCGATTTGGGCGCAACAATCGCGGCGCCAGCAGCCGAGTTTGCGGGCTGAATGAGTCCGCCCAATTAGGTGCCAGGTAGAGAGCGAACGAGGTGCAGGCTTTGCTTTGAGCGGCGCCTACCTGTTCAATCCGTGGCGTTGCTGCCTGTGGAGTAGCGGCGGCGGCGGCGGCGGCGCTAGAAGGAGCGGCAAGTTGCAAGCGCCGAAAAGCCAGGTCCTCAACGAGAGGCATCCTCGCTGCGGGCTCGGCCGGCCTCGAGGCGAGCTTCACAACAATGGGAGTCGCTCGTTACAAGTCGACGGGCGACATGCTGGGCGCGAGCGAGCTCAGTTCAGTGTACACGAAGCAAGTGGATAGCGAGGAGGAGGATGCTAGAGAGGAGAGCTCAAGGGCAAGGCCGCTGCTCCATAGGCAGAGGCCAGAGGAGCACGATTGGCGCCTTGTGGCCAAGTGGCGCTCGTGCAAGTTGCTTGGAGGCGAGCGCAACAATACAGACAACGAAAACGAATGCCAGCGAAAGGGGCAACAGGCTGACCAGCTTGTAAGCGAGCTTAAGCCTCCACCATCACCAAAGCGCAAACAAGAGGCGCCGCAATCAAAGTCTATGGGAGACTTTCTAAACTTCAACTGCTACGGCCACCAGGTGGGCGAAATAGGGCGCCGCCAGGTTGGGGGCAACAAGTGGGGCGCCAGCGGAGGAGGAGGAGGAGGAGTGGAACATTATTATGAGCAGCAAGTAAAGGCCAGCGCTGAAGTGTGGCTGGATGGCGAGCGAGAGGAGGCGGCCAAATTGGTGAGCGAGGATCAAGTTGAACAAGTGGAGCCGCGGTGCCGAGCAAATGGAGCGAGGAGCGAGAGGAGAGTGACAATGAGCAGAACTGCAAGCCTGTCCTTGAGCTCGCCGGCCCTCTCGAGGGAGCAAGCGGGCGAGCAGGCGGCCTTGAGGGCCAGGAGGATGACGGAAGTTGAGCAATCTTTTCAGCCACCGATACCTGGGCACCGCCAGCCGCCGCCGCCGCCGCCGCCGCAGCAGCAGCAGATGGTGAGCCGCCCAGATGGCTCGCACCAGCAACAGCAGTGGCAGCAGCCATACGCTGGCCGAGATAATGGCGCTCGGCCGAGCGCAGATCTTAACGCTTGCGAGACAAAGGCAGCCTCCCTCAGAGCGGACGACAAGAGGCCGAGTGGCGACCATTTCGTTGACGTCGCCAAGCTCCAGCAAAGGCAGCAGCGGTGCCAGCAGAACCTCGAGCGCAAGCCCGAACTGACAAACGAAAGGCCCAGTTGTAACAACGCAGCCAACAAGGATGCAAACATCCCTAATCCCGTCCACTCGCTTCAGCCTGAGGGCAGCTCCAAGGTGGCCAATGCCGATGGATGTGGCTTTGCCGAGCGAGTTGCAGCAGAATGGCACAAACAATCACATGGTTGGCGCCAAACTTCGCCATCGTTTGCTGGCCATTGCAGTGTGTCGCTAATGCCTCCATTCTCGGCTCCCATACAGAGCCAAGAACCATTTGGCCGGCAGTCCGCGCACAGCCAACAGACTGGCCTACCTGCCAATGGGCCATCAGTGGCTAATAATAACACACCAAGTCAGCCCAATTCTGGTAGTGGACAGCAAACGAAACTCGCCTGCACATGTTGCAGCCCGGCAACAGCAAACAATCTAATGGTCGATTTCAATGCCACCACCAACACAAGCGCTAGCGAGCCAATGGGTCCATGTTGCAATTCGTGGCGCCAAGCGCTGAACCCAACCAGCTCAGGCTCATACAAGGTCGCCCAGAAACAGCAGCTCATTGATATACCCATTTCCGGAATGAGTGGCGGCCAATTCGTTGGACAGGAAATAAGCGGGCGGCCAGCAAGTGAGCCTTTCAGGATTAAAGCTGGACGAAAAGTTTCACGATTTTCTAGGCCAGGAAGGAGTCCAATCTCCTTGCAGCGCCAAACTAACGCCCGACTGACCAAGCATAAGATCAAAATCCAACAGCAGCGCCAAGAGCAGCTAGCTTATTTGGCAATCGGAGGGCAAGAACAATTGAATCAACTTGATCAAAATTGTGGCTCCTCTCATACAAATGACCAGCAGACGCTCGATCTGAGAGGTGAAATTGTTGAGAGGAGGCAAGAATTAGAATCAAATGTCCGCACGAGAGCCCACGAGTCCCTTTACTCGATTAATGGGCTTATAGATAGACTCTCGCTCAGCGACACTCTTCAACCTACTAGGTTAAATCTTCCAAATAACACGCCCAATAATGTTTTCATCAATCAACGTGAACAAGTAGACGACAACCTTGCTAGTCAAACAGATAATAGGCTGGCGTACGAAAACCTTAGACACCAACACTGGGCAACGGTCTCAGCTCAAGCGCCCACAGGAGCAATTGAAATTTGTGATAGCCAGCTGGCTAGTAGCAGTAGTCGAAGTCAGCCGAGGGTCGCTTCGTCGAACAGCCAGAGAATATCGACTGGGGGTGAGTTTGAGGAAGTACTATCAGTCAGATTCGGACAAATGAACCTTGACGCTAATAGAATCCGATATCAACCCAATGCAGGCAATGTGATTGTTTACAAGTCCATCAATATGCTTCGCAACGAGTCGTCTGACCTCGACTATAACTGCGGAAACAACGGCGGCAAAGGTCGACAAGGTGCCAGGAACCTCGACGAGATGATTGAATCCGATGCACAAACTATTAGCTCAAGCACCTCAACCTTGAGCTTGAATAAACCATTCTGTAAAATTTGTCACTTGGGAACGACGAAAAACGGCGACAAACTAATATCTCCATGCAGATGCTCGGGCACAATGCAATATATCCACTGCGGTTGCCTCTTAAAGTGGTTGGAAATCTCTAATAGGACCAACGAGAAGCCGATGAGCTGCGAATTGTGCGCTCACGAATATACCTGGCACAAGAAATTCAACTACAGTCAACTGCGGCTTCCACAATGCACCTTTGGAGACGTAATCTTGCATATTATCTTCCTTTTGGCCATAGGAGTTATGCTGTTCTCTGCCCTAGCGCCAATGATCTATAAGAATCCACACGAGCCCACAGCGCCAGGCTCAAGCGCTAGCCAGACTACAACTAGCTACAAGGTGACTCCAAACAATGACCCAAATCACCTCGTTCCAAGTTCATCATATCATCATCAGTCCACCTTTGGTGGTCAACCAAGTCAATCAGCAACAGGCCGTCTGGCGCATGATGAAAAATTTATGCTTCTATGCGCAGCCTCCTTCTTCGTATCCTTCTTTTTAGCCATCTATGTGCAAACCAAAGCCCGTGATACCTTGTATGGGTTAGTAGTCAAGTTTTTGGGCATGAATCAAACTTATTACATCACTGAGTATGATCATGGACAATTGAATGGCTATAATAATAATTCTATCAATAGTGTTAGCAATAATAAGCAGCAACAAGTTTGCGAGGACTCGCGAGCTGTTGGTAGGAAAAGTTCACAAAAGAGTTGATGATAATAAAGCTAATCGTTAATGATAAGTTTCGACACTACTCAAATCTTGTTACAATCCTGTGTTGATTTAGATAAACAACTTCACCGATAGAAGCGCACTGAAGAATAGATCGCTTGTGGTGCTGATAATAATGGGAATATTGATTACTTTAGTGGCTATTGGTCTATTTCGTGCTTTCGACTGATGTTGCTCAAAGATGTATGTGCTCGGAAGGATACCAACAATAGACTGTCATCTTGTAAACAACAGCATTGATTGTCTTCAGTGTCAATCGTGCTCAGCCAGTAAAAATGAGTCGCAGATTTTGTTGCAATTGCCGATTGCAGCCTTCCTAAGTTAGTGTCCTCTTATCGTCCACTATTTTTCTAGATGTTGCCTGTTAGGTAAATGGATGGTTCAGACAAATAGCTTTCAGAGTGAGAGAGAGGGGCAGATATGAATCGAGCGAGTAAGAATCTGTATGACTCTGGCTGAGCCATCGTCTCAGTTGAAACCTCCTCCCCTGAGGTCATGGAACGATAGTTATGGCGATAGGCGTGAGTTGAAATGACGGAACAAAACTCGTCGACACTGTCAGGCACAGGAAAGTCATCTTACCACTCAGAGTTAGGCTGCTATTTGATTATCTGACTGATGGTATTAAATTTTGGCCAGTGGTGATAAGCAACTGCTTTTGCAATGTTAGTACAGCCACCATAGTGCGAAATCAAGGCGAGATGGAGCGAATGTATGATTGGGCTACGATGTTCCTGGGATAAGGAGACGTTAGATCAAGATTATCCTCGCAATGGTTTAGTCGATGAGGTTTATGCTCTGCTGGATTATTAGTATATCGTGAGTCAGATAATAATATAATACACTTATACACATGCACCCGCATAGGCGTATATAATTTTACGTATAGGCAAACAAATGTCTATAAATATTCATATTTACATAAGGCCCTGAATAGGCTTGTAAATCTTGAGCGAGAAGCTCGCATCTTGGGGGAAATATTATTTCATGAGAGATGGTCAACTACAGATGGCGCCCCAGTTTGGATCAAATCCATGTGGTCTGGGAAAAGGTTTGATTTTTCCATGCTCAGTTGCCAGAAACGGGTTGTGCGCACAGTTAGCTGGGGGAAGGCAATAAGAATCTTTGATTGGCTCCACAGTGCATTGCGATTATCCAACTGGGGAAAAGAAGTGCTGGAATCATTTGGAGCGCCAATGGGAAGATGATAATTTTACCCACCTGCGCGAGCTTGCACTGTGAAGGCCGCAAGCTCGATGGGTGAGGGGGGACGACAGAAAGCGAGCGAAAGAAACTGTCCAACACGCAACCAAGATGGAGCAAGTCGCTTGTTGACGAAAAGATGGATAACTTTGCCTGGCGGATTTTGTTTTTCTCCGAGAGCGTTCTTTTAGAATTCGAATGTCGAGCCAGAAACTATGACTAATATGCTTGTTAGATGGGCTAACACTAAGTTATTATACCTGATACTCATTGTTGTCCGGCAACGAACGGAAATAAATTAAATACAAAATTTATCCCATCATCTATTCGTCGAGCATCAAGTAGCTGAGCACTGTTGATAAAAGAATAGAATAGGATTGATTTGAATAGGGGAGAGAATATCGAGATTGTAGGCGAAGGTTGAGCGGACTAGGATTGAGGAGATAAATTGTCCATTTGATTGTCTAAGAAAAGGTGGCGGGCGGACCAGCGCGCGGAGAGTCAGTCGAGGTAACGTGAAGTAAGTTAAACAATAATGGACACTTATCAATCGCCGCTTCAAATTATAAGCCAGCAAGAGAATCATCAAAGCCAAGTCAGCAGTCATCAGCACAACCAACACCATCAACAGGTGTACCTGATTGAGTTTCAACCCCAGCACATGGCCGCGGCCGCAAGCCTTGACCATCATCTCCACCAGCACCACCAACACCATCAGCCATCTCAGCAGCAGCAGCAACAACAACAGCAACCACCACCACCGCCGAGCAGCCTCCAACAACACCACCAAGCGCAACATCATGAATTGCAACCGCAGCTCACCCAGCTCATGAGCTCGGGAGGGGGCAGCGGAGGCTCGCACCTGATTGGTAATGGCGGCCCACTGCTCAATGGGGCCGGCGGCCAATCACACCTCTCCGCTTCCCACTATTGCCAAGCTGGCGCAACTCTCGTTAGCTCTGCTAGCGAGCTGAGCGGCGCTAGCGTGGACACAAACGGCTCAGACCAGACCTCAGGCGGCGTGCCAACTTCGGCCGCGGCCACAACCATAGGGAGCCTCATGATCGATCCCTACAGTGGTCATGCGACCCACCACGCCCACCCCAGTCTCACGTCCACCGTGTCGCTGGCCGTAGCCCCGGCCAACTCTACTGGCTCGCCTGGCGATGTCGGAGGACTCCAGTCCGCAGCCCAACAGGAGCAACAGCAACCTCAACTCAACGGCCATCTCACGCCGCAGCAGCAAGCTAGCAACGGCATCCAGCCTTATCAAGCAGCCGGCCATCAGCATCTCTACCAAGCGCATCTCCCCTTGCACCAGATGCAGGATAACTCAAACGGCCATATGATAAGCACAAACAACACCCCAAACGGCAACAGCAACAACAACAATATGATGGCCTCAAATCACAATCATCACAACGGCATTATGATGAAGTCGGCGCCAAACGCAAACTTCATCAACAATAACAATCAGGAAGAATATAGTGAGATTATGACAGATTATCAGCACCAGCAACAGCACCATCATCATCATCACCTTCAGCAGCAACATCAAGCGCTGCAGGGTATCCATTTGAATCACGCAACGAGTCAGCAGCAACTCACTACCTCGCCCAACCAGCAGCTTCAGCAAACTATGCAATTGCAGCATCCGTCGCCAAACGAGCTGCAACACGCGCACCACCAGCACTTACTCCAACAGCAACAACTTATACAACTTCAACCTCAGCAAACAAACCTGGCCAGCCTAGTAACTACGGTCGCCCAGCAGCAGCAGCAGCAGCAACAGCTCAACAATATGCACTCGCATCATCCAAACATGCAGCCCCAGCATCACCTCCAACAGCCGATGGCGCCCACAACCACCATCACTGCCACCAGCACCACGCCGAGCAATCAGCCGGTTCGAAGGAAACGAAAGCGTTGCGGCGTCTGTCCAGGTTGCGAGCACAAGGACAACTGCGGCGAGTGCGGGCCCTGCAAGAGTGTTAGGAGTCACCAGATATGCAAAATGAGAAAATGTGATAGGTTAAAGCATAAGCGTCAGACTAGTAAGAAGCAGGCAGTTCTTGGCCAGTTAACTTGATCTTAACAGGCAACAAGAGCAATATCATCTGCACTTGCAGTTGCAACTTCACCAACACAAACAACCAACAATACAAGACTAGTAATAGTGGAACCCGGACTGAAACTTGCAAGCGAGAGTAAATTTTTCTAACTCAATTTTGAGAAACATTCTACTTGATTACCACCAAAGCCTCTACTTGCTTCTACCGCCAGCGCCAGCTAAATGGACCCTTCTCTCTTCGAAGTGAGAAAGGGAAATTATCCAAAAACTTCCGCCAACCATTAGCTGTTGGTTGGCTGGCTGGCTGGCTGGCGCTCGAGGTGGCAGAATGTGCGAGTTCATTACCATTAGCCCCACGTTAGGCTGACGACGACGCAACTCGCTTGCGCCTCCTCCTCTTAGCGTCCATTCAGTGCCTTTGTGCTGACTCGCCTCTTGTTCGACGCGCTAGTCGCTGTCAATGTTGGCGATAATTTATCAATTTGTTGCAAATCTAAAACGAGCTTACTAATGCTCGCCCTCAAAAAGGCTTGTTTTCCGCCTAACTTGCTCCCAATTGTCTCTTCAACCCTCGAACGGCTCCCGCCTCTTGGCCAGTGTTTTCGCATCACGCGCACTCACTAGAGATGCTCGATCTCTCCAACCGAGAGGCTTTGGGTCGGCTCCATCCATTTGAGTGGCTGCATCTCAGCCCATAATTGTCTGCTCGTGACGCGAGCTCCAAACGCGAACTGAGAGGCGGGCCGACGAGAGTTGCGCTCGGAGCCAATTGCGTCGTGTGTGGCTAGTGTAGCAGGTTGGCCTTGTCGCCTCGTTTGTCGGCCGGCCAATCTGATTCCAATTTGAGTTGGATTAAGCGGACCAACTCGCTCGCTTTGATGAAACAAGATCACTCTAAATTCAAACCCAGCGCTTGAAGCCAGACCATTAGTGTCCGTTTTGGACTCCAGTTTGCTGTTGGCTCCACTTGGAGCCATTTATAATCATTCGCAGTTTTGAACTAGAGCACTTTGCCGGGACTAGAAGCGCACACATTAGCGAGCGATCGAGCGAGCGAGCCTCTCAATTAACAAGCCAAACAGGCCCCAATCTCGCCCCTGAGGCCCTCGCCTGTTTTGTGTCCCAATTGGATCCCTGATTGCATCCGTTTTGGGCTTGGGGGCGGCGGCCGGAGTTCACCTGTTCGCGGCCAAAATAGGCCGACAAGCGACGGGAGCCAATCAGTTGAGTGGACTTCTCCGCCTGCCTCAAGCCCGCTCGGCCCGAATGGCCGCTGGCTGAAAAAAGGTGGCTCAAATTGGCTAGAGACAAACCTAGACAACAATAAAGTTTTACTCTTCGGCTTTTTGTCCCTCTCAAACTCTGTCTCCATCTCAGTCTTGCTCTTGGTCGTCGTGGTCTTCGTTGCTTTTCTAGCCCAACACTTGCTCGTCAAGTTGGCCGCCGTCGCCGCCGCCATCTTGCAGGCGCTCGTTTTCGTTTAATGCCTCTGGCAACGAGGGAAAAAAGCCAATTTTCCATGGGCTTGCAAGGATCCAGAGTGACATGAAAAGTTTCGCCTCAAACGGATGAATCGGCAAGAGTCGGGCAGCATGAGCTGCTTCCCTCGGCGCTGGAGCTTCTGGCTCGCGAGCGGGGGAGGCAGCGGGCGAGCAGGCAGGCAGACGGGCGGCCATCCTGTGTGTGAGCTAGATAAGAGCCTTTGGGGGCAACTTTCGCCCGGCGCGATACATTGGAAGCGCCTGAGGCGCTCCGCTCGAATCGAGCACCAAGCTGGATGCTGGAGCCAAGAATCAGGTTTCAATTTTTGAAGCTCGCTGCTGCCTGCGCGACATCGGCCGATCTGGCGAATGGAGCTGAAGAGCGCAAATTGGAGCTGGAGGAAGTGAAAAAGTTGCCACTTTTCGGCCACGTAGATGGGGCGGCGCAAATAATCAATTGGCTCCCCCGTTGCTGTTGTTGTTGTTGTTGTTGTTGTTGTCGCTCCTCTGGATGCTGCAGCGATTATCCGCTCGGGTGGCGCCGATCGGCTTGGCTCGGCTTCCTCTGCGCAACACTCGGCCAGGAGCGGCGAGATTTTGGCTCAGCGGAGACGAACTCAAGCGAGCCTCTCGTTCATTCATCAATCTCAATCTGCTCGTTAACTGGGCCAGCCTAATTGGAGCCGGCGCCGCGAGGCCGGAAGCGCCCTCGCAACCGGCTAATTGGATTGGCCGCGGGCCCCATCGGCGCTCGGCCGCTGGCGCTCAGCTCGAACCAGCCCTCAGCCAATTCGAGCCCCCCGCTCTGGACTCTCCTCCTCCTCCTCCTCCTCCTCCCCCTCTTCTGCCTCGGCTTGCATTGTTCGGCCGCCCAGAGCTGACAAGCCAATAATTTATTCCGGCTAATCGATCGCGCAGGTGAATGCAAACAAGCGCCGAGTGCTCTCGATTATCGGCGCCTGTTGGACAGGCAGAGCAGAGCAACCAAGAGCAAGGCAAGGCAACGCAACCCAAGCGGCCAACAAGAGTGCGGCCCAACAGGTGAGGGCCCGACGACTCTCGGCGGCTCAGCTTGGCCAACTGGAAAGGTCGGCCTGTTGTTTGTTTCGCTCTAAGGCCCTGAGTCTCGGTTCCACTCTCAGTCTCAGTCTCAGTTTCAGTTCAAGCGCCCTCCTCTGCAGGCTAACTGGCCGATGTGCAGGCGGATTTGCGCGCAAAGCCAAGCCCGTCACGACTCAACAAGTGATCTCCGCCCGTTTGTTTGTCTGCCATTCAATTTGTTCCGCGCCGTCCAACTCCAGCCTTGCGCCACCTTCAGCTCCAACTTCCTCCCTCAACAATTAAAAGAGAGAAACATCCAAGTTGCACTGCAATTGGCTCAACAATTAGACCATTGGAAGCCATTCGACATGCGCAGCTCTATTTGCCCGTTTCCCTTTGGAGGACACGAACAGGCTGCTTGCGAGTATTTAAATTTTAAACTTTGACAGGAGGGGGAGCTCGCCTTTTGCTCGGCGGCGGAGGAGCAAGTTTTGCGAGATAATTAGACGCTAGGAGCGATCCTCTGGACGAAACGAGTGCCATCAGGTTCCAATGGCCGCCTATGGCCGATGGCCGATGGCCGATGGCCGACGGCCAATGGCCAATGGCCGATAGCCGATGGCTGGCCGCCTTAATTGGCAACCAGGCCGACGCTTTTCCGGGCCGAGAGGTGCGCGCTGGAACAATTAAATTAGCGCCCCCAACGCTCCATCTCCCTGCCTGCCTGCCTGCCTGCTGCCTCTCTGAGCGTCGAGCAATTTGTTTACAATGGGCCCATGATGAATGGAGGCGACGAGCTCAGTGTCAAGTCGGTGGCGCTGCTCATGCGAATGCGCCGGCAAACTGGAGGGAACTTGTTGCTCGGCAAGCCGAAACCTAAGCAGCCTAATGATCCTACCTGCTCGCCGCCCGCTTCCAACAATTAACTCGCCCCCGTGAGTTATGTTTCTCGTGCGAGCCAATTCTCGATTGAATTATCATTATGATAATGGACAATGCGAAATCGTGCAACAATTCCAATGCCAACTGGAAGCCATTTGCTCGCTCGGTGGGAACCAACTTTGCCCCAATCTTTGGGGGCAGAGCGCGCCAAATGGGGGGAGGGGGAAAGGCGGCCGTTTTGATGGGGAGCGGGCGCGTTAAAATGGGAATTGGGAATTGTTGGAATGGGAGAGAAATCGATTTAATGATTGCGATTCGAGCGCTCGGGGGGAAAGCAGGCTGAAACTGTCCCACTTATGGGCCAAAGTTTGTGCCAGCCAAGATGGGCTTTTTGCGCGCCAACCAAGCGAGCGAGCGAGGGAGCAAGAAACTGAGCTGGCGCTTTTTAGGGGCCAACACATTGGGCGCATCAATCATCGGGTTTGTCAACGATGGCAGCAGCAGCAGCGGCGGCGGCAACTCTTTGCAGGCTCCATTTGCGTGAACTATGGCGGCCGTTGGACTTGCCATTGGAAACAACATAACAAGGAAAGAACATTCAATCATAATTGGAATCTCCAAGGCTCATGCAGCTCGAGCTGCAGCGGGGCGGCGCATTTACGGTCCTTGGCGGCGATTGCAGCGGGCAAGGCGATGATGAGAGAGCTCTAGCTGCTGATTATTGAGCCCGTTTGCCGCTCCAAAGTGTAGAGCAGTGAGCTAGACCTGACTCCAGCCGGAGTTTGGCTGGAGTCAGGTGGCGCTGGCCGCAGTTTTGCCCCTATCACGCTCGCCTTAAAGCTGGCCTCTCGCTCCATTCGGCCAGTTTGCTCGCCCGAAGCTGGCATTGCAAATAGCGAGCGGCCGACAGGTTTGCCTATCATCTAGAAAGCATAGAACAGGACTAGGCTAGACTCGACTTGAGTGAACAAGCAGCGGAGGTTGGATTGTCCAGAGTCTTAGGCTTGCGGCTGGATGCTTGTCAGCTTGGCTCCTAAACTGCATGCAAATTCAAGGCGAGCAGACATTGAAATTCAATTTGGACAGCCAGTCAGGTGGCTGTAAATTGAATCTCATTGCCGCAAATGAGATTCAATATTCAACTCGAGCTTTAAGTTCACTGTTCTAGACGAAACTAAACTAAATTGAGCCGAGCAGAGCCGAGCTGGAATGGACTGAGTTGAGACTAACGAAAAGCAAACCAAACTAAATACAACAACAACAACAACAACTGCTACAACTCGCCCAGCTTTGATCGGCGCAAGCGAGAGTCAGTCAATTTCGGCCAGGTATAAGCTTTGCTTTGCTTCCATTTGGCTGGCAAAGTTTCGCGCGTTCATTAGGATGGAATAGTCATCATGATGGTTGTTGTTGTTGTTGTTTGATCTTGCGCTTTTGATAAATGGATATTGTGCCAGGGGGATGCAAATTAGCTTTGTCGCTTTCTGGGGGCCGAGAGGCAGGCGAGTTGGGGCTTTTGCGCGAGTTGTTTGGGGGAAAACGGGGTGCTGGTGGCGGCGCCCATGAAACGGCCCTCCGCTGCTGCCAGCGCCCGTTGCAACAATTCCCACTCCGTCTCCCTCTCTTGCCCCGTTTTACCCAGAACGCAAACTTCCCCCGCGCGTGAGAGTTATGAGGTTTGAGCCGGGCGCGCAATTTGGGAACCCTTTGGCCGGCCAACTGGCTCTCACCTTCACAGGAATGAGAGTTGAATATTTCAAAGGCAACGCAGAGAAGCGGAGACGGAAGGGAATTAAATGAACTTGAATGCCAGAAGGTAAATAGACGGACGGGCAGAAGGAGGAGAAGAGATTCCTGCGTTTTGCGTCCGGTGCGTGAGCCTGTTGCGGCCTCGAGTTCGAGCTCTTGGAGGCTGCGGCATTTTTGGCCCGCAATAGGATTGGCCTAGCAGCAGGGCGAAGGGCAGGAGGAAGATTGATCGCCCAGATGGATGGCAAATCCTCTGGCCCCCATAAACAAAGGGCCGGCTCACAATTGGTCCTCTCGCTCTGGCGGCCAGATGTGACTTATCCACGGCCGTCAGCTAGTGCGCCTCTGCGTCCGGAAGCCTGCGCGCCAGTGCGGCCACGGCAAGAGCGCAGAGGGAGCGAGAGAGCCACCCTTAGCCGGCCCACTTGTTGGCTCCACCTGGCTTGCGTGCGGGGCCTCAGCGCGGGTTGGCCATGGCGGCTGGAGCTGAGGCTCGATCTGGAGCCATGCGAAACTCGAATCTGGCCGCCGATTGTTGCGCCCCCAAAGGCGGAATTGTTTTCACTCGTTTGCTCGCCAGCGAGTTTTCATGGAAACTGCCCGCAACCAAAGCTCCTCTCTCTTTTATCCAATGGACGGCCAATGATGCATCGGCTGCCCTCACTCCTGTTGTTGTTGTTGTTGTTGTTGTCGTTGTTGTTGTTATATAATTTGCGCGCCAGGTGAGCTCCGGAGGAGGAGGAGACATTGACATGCAATTCAATAATTGATTGATTTGCTCCCTCGTCGGCCGGCGCGAGGCTCCATTTCGAGGCGCGTCGCTGGCGGCGCACGGGATGCGTGCAAATCCCATTTCGGCTGAGCGAGCGAGCAAAAATGGGCAGGAAGGAGAGGAGACTCTTGAGTAAAGCACATGCATTCGAATGTCGCGGTCGTCCGCCCGCGAGATTTAGCGCAAACTTGCCATTTACGAGCCCCAAACGGGCGAGCTCGCTTGAGTCGGTCGCCCTCTCGACGAGAGCGCCAGCTAGGAGAGAATGATGAATTATGACAGCTTAATTAGATTGGCCGCGGTTGCGCAACAGGAGCAGAGGGCCAAACAAGTGGCCGGCTGCTGCTCGCTCTGTGGCCGGCGAGCAGCTCGGCCGAGCGCCAACGAGTTCACTCCAGGCGCCTCCCACTTAACCTGGCGCCAACTCCACCGGCCGGCGAGCCCATTGCGCACTCGGCGGCCCAAATCCTCGCTTGGCGACAGATGGAGATGGAGATGGAAATGGAAATGGGGATTGGGATGGAGATGAGGCATAAAAGGCAGGGAGACAGAATGTAAGGCGACTTTTGGGCAAGCGTAAAGTTTTATTTATTTTATCCATCCACTATTTTATACTTATTTTTATTGCCTCAGAGTTGGAAAGCGGATTTGAGCGCCTAATTGGGGGACATAAATGGCGCGCGCGCGCAGGCCAACTCTGGCGAGCGGCTGCGGGCTGCTCCGTGCCGGCGAGCAAACGGGCGTCCAGCTCGCAGCGGCCCTTAAATCCACATAGATAAGCGGCCACCTACACAAACCACTCGGCCGGCCAACTCAGGCAACTAATTGAATTGAATTGAATTGAATTGCCTTACTTTGCTATGCTTTGCTTTGCT